>Ga0068858_100003068_pt1 | contig 16736 bp, 17 predicted proteins | sample KBSSwiS12_FD_66589 | JGI IMG/M metagenome (GOLD analysis project Ga0068858, IMG submission 66589) | Switchgrass rhizosphere microbial communities from Kellogg Biological Station, Michigan, USA - KBS Switchgrass S1-2 | ecosystem: Host-associated > Plants > Roots > Rhizosphere > Soil ...
CCTCTTCTTTCCGCTTCCCATCGGTCTCCTTCGGCCGCCCGCAGGTCAACCGCCGCGGACCGCGCCCTTCAGCTCGTTCGACGCCTTGAAGACCGGCACCAGCTTCGCCGGCACCATCACCTCGGCGCCCGATCTCGGGTTTCGGGCCTTGCGGGCTTTTCGCTCCCGCACCTTGAAGGTCCCGAAGCCACGGATCTCGATGTGCTTCCCTTCGCTCAACGCTCGCGAGATCGCGTTCAAAAGCTGATCGACGATCGTGGCCGTCTCGCTCTTACTGATCTTGGTCGAGGACGAGATCTCGTCCACGAGATCGGCTTTCGTCATGTCCTTTCCTCCATCGGCTCGAGCCGCGTAACCGCCGAAGCCGGGCCAGAATCTAGCATTGGGCCCCGGGGCCGTCAATCAACGCAGGCGATACTCCAGACGGGGTCCCTTCGAAGAGAACCCGGCGGCTTCGCCGACCTGGTTCATCTTCTCATCGAGTAAATCCAGTAGGCCGACCTTGTGACGCTCCTTGCGGACGATCGTGGGTTCTCCCCGGATCCCTCCCAGCTTGGCCGCCATATCGATCGCGTCGTCGAGATCGCCGAGACGGTCGACGAACCCGTACTCGAGCGCCTGGTCTCCCGAGAAGACCCGGCCGTCGGCGTAGGGCAGGATGTCCTCCCGCTCCATGCCGCGCCCGTCGACGATCGCATCCACGAACTGGTCGTACACGTTGCTCAGCACGTTTTGGAGAAGCTCCCGCTCTTCGGGCGTCATGGGGCGCCACATGCTCCCGACGTCCTTGTACTTCCCGGTCTTGATCACCTCGAAGTGCAGGCCCACCTTGCGGAACAGCTCCTCGGTATTCGGGAAGCTCATGATCACGCCAATCGATCCCGTGAGCGTTCCCGGATTCGAGACGATGGAATCGGCCGCGCACGCGACATAGTACGCGCCCGACGCCGCCACGCCCGCGAAGGACGCGACCACGGGCTTCTTGTCGTCGTGAAGCTTCCGGAGCGCCTCGTAGATTTCCTGAGACGCCGCGACGCCGCCTCCCGGGCTGTCGAGGCGGACCACGACCGACTTGACGCTGGCGTCCCGGTCGAGCCGCTCGATCTGGTCCACGATGTCATCGGAGTCGTCGATCTCGCCGAGAATCTCCACGAGTCCGACGCGTCCGCCCAATCCACCCCACGTGGGGCGGTCTCCACTCAGCGCCATGTTGACCACCAGGAATGCGATCGCGACGGTCGCCACGGTGCCGACCAGGAGAAGCGCACAGCCTAGGAGCCAGCGATTCCGAGCCAAACGTCCTCCCGATCCCTGGGTCAGCACTGAGGATAGACGGAATGAACGTAGCAGACCGGAGGTGGGCTGTGAAAGGAGGAAGGCGCCGCAGTCTCGCCGCGGCGCCTTGGGTGGGCCCGGGGGAAGTCGGGCCCTTGGATTACATGTTCCCCACGTGTGCCGTGCATCCGGTGCCGTTGGAACTGCGTCGTCTCGTCGAGGGGATCAGCTCAGGACCGGACGATTCTCGCGAGCACCGCAGGGAACAAGACTTGGTTTTCAGTTTTTTTGCTGCGTCCTACGCCATGTACCTACAGCAACCGGCGGACCACGACGCGGTGCGCGCGCAGAAAATCGGTGGAGGTCGGCAGGGTCGGTGGCTCGAAATGGCCACGTGTAAATACTTGTTTAACAATGACTTGCAATATCGGTTTCTGGCGACGCGTGAAGTCGGAGGGGGGAGCCGAGGCGGCGAGGCACGATGGCGCGTCGAACGGGCCACGCGATGGCTCGATCGGGGTGGACGCCCCCAGCGGCGGGCGTGAAAACCCCCAGACGCTACGGACGGATGAGCGAGGTCCCCGTCATTTCAGGCGAGGGCTTCAGTCCCAGGAGCTCGATCAGCGTGGGCGCGACGTCGGCCAGGATGCCGGACTGAAGCGTGATGTGGGGGCCATGGCCGGCCGCCAGGATGGGAACGGGATTGAGGGTGTGGGCCGTGTGAGGGCCGCCCGTCGCCTCGTCGATCATCTGCTCGGCGTTTCCATGGTCCGCGGTGACGAGGGCGATGCCGCCTCGCGACTCGACCGCCTCGAGGACGCGGCCGAGACAGCCATCCACGGTCTCGACCGCGCGGATCGCTGCGTCGAGGACTCCCGTGTGCCCCACCATGTCGGCGTTCGCGTAGTTGAGCACGAAGAAACCGTAGGGCTCCCCCGTCAGGCGACGCACCACCTCGTCCGTGACCTCGCGCGCGCTCATCTCCGGCTTCAGGTCGTACGTGGCCACCTTCGACGACGGAATGAGTGCGCGGTCCTCTCCCTCGAACGGCCTCTCCTCGCTGCCGTTGAAGAAGTAGGTGACGTGCGCGTACTTCTCCGTCTCCGCGATGCGGAGCTGGCGGATGCCCGCCCGGCTCACGACCTCGCCGATGGTGCCCTTGAGAGGCTCGTCGGTGAATACGACCGGGAAGCGGAACGTCTCGTCGTATTCGGTCATGCAGACGTAGTGGATCGGGGGCGGGCCGCCCGGGCGCGCGAATCCGTCGAACGCGGGATCGGCGAGCGCGCGCGAGATCTGCCGCATGCGATCGGGGCGGAAGTTGAACGCGACCACCGTGTCGCCGCTCCGGATCGATCCGTCCGTGCCGCGCACGACGGTGGGATCCACGAACTCGTCCGATTCACCGCGCGCATACGCCTCCTCGAGCGCCGCCTCGGCCGAGTCCGCGGTGCGCCCCTCCCCGTTCACCATCGCGCGGTACGCTTTCTCGGTGCGCTCCCAGCGCTTGTCGCGATCCATCGCAAAGTAGCGTCCCGAGATCGTCGCGATCCTACCGTCCTTCGCCTCGCGGAGCACGGCTTCGGCTCCCCGGATCGAATTGCCGGCGGAACGCGGCGCCGTGTCGCGTCCGTCGAGGAACGCCTGCACGCGAATCCGCGTCACGCCCCGCGCGACCGCCTGGCGGATCATCGCGGCGAGATGCCGCTCGTGGCTGTGCACGCCGCCGTTGGAGAGGAGACCGATCAGGTGGAGCGTGCCCGCGCCGCGCGCGCGGTCGAGCGCCGCGCCCCAGACGGGATTCGTCCCGAGGGAGCCGTCGCGGACGGCCTGGTCGATGCGCGTCAGGTCTTGATACACGATGCGGCCCGCGCCGAGGTTCAGGTGCCCCACCTCGGAATTCCCCATCTGCCCCACGGGGAGCCCGACCGCCTCGCCACACGTCGTGAGGGTCGCGCTCGGCCGCGACGTGAGGAGCGCGTCCATGACCGGCGTGCGCGCGAGCGCCACCGCATTGCCGTCCTTCTTCGGATTGATCCCCCAGCCGTCGAGCACGACGAGCCCGACGAGCCTCCCCTGGCTTCGATTCATGCGGGGAACGGTACCACAGGCTCTTGTCTCAGCGGCGGGTCTCGATCTTGGGATGTGCCCCGTGCGCAAGGGACGGATGCGGCACGCCGGCGCGCAGACGGAGCGCCAGCGCGAGCGCCGCGGCGCTCGTGAGAAACGGCACCCACACGGGGACGATCCACGCGATCGGCACGAGGAAGACCACGTCCACGTCCGCGAGCGACCGGGGAAATCCGGTCAGCCAGCGGAGGAACGCGTAGTAGAGGATGTCCCAGATGCCGAAGATCCAGAGCCCGGCCGCGATCCGCGCGCGGGGCGTGCGCCCGGCCAGGCAGGCCACGGAGGCGATCATCACGAGTGTGGCGATCTCCCGCGCCTGCTCGAGGAGGAGCGGCCCCGCCGGAATGGGAGCGAACGGAGGCGTCCATCCGGCCGGGTAGAAGAGGCGCTTCAGCGTGACCACGCAGGCGGCCTCGACGAACGCCATGGCGGCGGCGTAGAGGCTGAGCCACGTCCAGACGGACCGTCGCGCGATCATGCGGGCTCCGCCATCTCCACGCCCCCGGGAATGCAGGCGTCGAACGGCACGGACTCGAGCGTCGCTCCGAGCCGCGCCGCGACCGTGCCGGCCAGCGCATCTCCGAGCGCCCTGGCGGAAACGGACTGGCCCAGGATTTCGGCGATCGAGCGCGCGTGCCCCGCCAGGCGTTCGCGCTCCCCCGGGCGGTCGCCGCGGAATCGCGCGATGTCGCGATGACGGGGCGAGAGCGGCACCGAGGCGTGGCAGAGTGCCGCCCCGCGCGTGAAGCGCGATGCGATCCCGGCGACCTTGAACGCTCCGGCCCGCAGCTCGCCGCTCGAGGCGCGCGCGAAGCAGGGATCGGCGCCCGGCCTCGTGGCGACCCCGCGATCGACAACACGCTCCGCCTTCACGCCAAATGCGGCCACCGCATTGGCGAGGGCTTCGGCGGCGAGATTCGCGAACGCGCGCGGACCCAATCCCCGCGACCCCGGAAGGGTCGCCGCGAGCGCGAACGTGAGCTCCCCGTCGTGGAGCACTGCGTCCCCGCCGGTCGGGCGCCGGACGACGTCGAGGCCGGACTCGCGGATCGCGCCCAGGTCCCAGCCATCGGGATATGGCTCCGCACGACCGAGGCTGATGGCTGGCGGATTCCAGTCGTAGGTGCGGAAGACCGCGCGATCCGCACCGCGCGCGACCCACGAGAGGAGCGCGGCGTCGATCGCCATCTGGAGCGCGCCATCGCCTTCGAGATGTGGGAGCCGGAAAAGCCGGAGCGGGGCGCTCACGGCACGATCAGAACTTGAGGGCGCCCAACCAGTCGTCGAGCAAAAACATCACGCGGCCGATCAGGAGCGAGACGCGCGCCATCACCGTGTAGCCGTACGACGCGCCGAAGCTCACCATGAGGAAGTAGATCCCGACCCGCGCCGTTCCTCCCAGAGCGCCTTTGTGCTCCTTCGAGAAGAAGAAGAAGATCAGCGTGCACACGAGACCCGCGACGAGAAGAAGGTTCCCGATCGTCGCCCCGATGCTCCCCGGCACCCAGAGCGGCAGGATCGTACCGTGGATCTGCTCCACGAAATCTCCCTGGCCGAATCCGGTGATGCGGAGCGCGGGATAGACGCCGAGGACGAACGCGATCGGCCACCGCGAGAGCCAGTCTCCGCGGGGGAAGAATCGAGAGAAGAGCATGATCCCGAGGATGAGCGGGATGACGAGCAGCCAGTGATAGTCCTTCATGAAGGACGTGAACATCGGCTGGAATAGATTCGGGTAGACCGACGAGATCATCGTGAGCACGACGTAATAGCCCGCCGAGACGCCGACGAACAGGTGCTCGCAGAACTTGTAGACCGGGTTGTCCCGGTACAGGAAGCTGAAGATGCCGAGCGTGAGCAGCGCCGCGATCCAGACGCCGATGTCGTGGCTCAGGTGGAGGTTCACCGCCCGTTCCCCTTCTTCGAGCCCGCCAGGAAGGCCAGATTGCCGAGGATGATCATGAACGCGATGAACAGGTGCGCGAGCGACTGCGCGTCCATGCCTCGCGTCGCGAGTCCCGGAGCGCCCACGAGGATTTCGTACTCCGCCGCGCCGGCCATGCCGCCGAGCAGACCGTGGAGCTGCCCGGCCTGGAGGTACGGGTAGTACTCGGGCGCGCTGACCGCGGTCACCCCCGCGACCATGGGGACGTGATACCGCGACACCACCTGCTGCACCCACTCCTTCGTCCCCGGATAGCCCGCGCTCACGTTCACGATGAGCCGGATCTGCTGGAAGTTCTGGATGCCCTTCATCACCGGGATCTTGTTCACCGGGATGCCGCGGTTGTCGACCGGGAACGTTTTCGGGATGCTCTGCCCCATCTGCGACATCACGAGCTCGTTCCCGACCTTGTAGCCCAGGTTGACGTAATCGACGCCCTCGGTCTTGTGGTACTCCGCGCCCGCGATCCGCAGCACCTGATCGGTGAGCGGCGGTCCGGCCGGATAGAGGGCCAGGGCGATGATCTTCATGTTGCGCCGCATGAGCTGGCGCGCGGCGGCGAGGTGCATCGGATAGTTCTCGGCGGCCGTGCCCGGATCGTAGTCCCCGGGCAGGAGCACCACCGACCCCTCCGGCACTTTCTCGATGGCGTCGTAGAAGCCGCGCGCGCGGTTGCTGGGCTGGACCGGCGCGATGTGGAAGCTGAAGAGGAGCGGCAGGAGCACGAGGAGTCCGACGCCGAGGAAGATCCACCGCCGATCCATATAGCGCAGCCCGGCCAGGAAGCTCATGACTCCCCTCCGCCGTAGGTCTTCTCGAGTCCCAGGATCACGCGGATGCCCGTGGCCATGACGCCCAGGGCAGCCCCGATCAGGATGCCTCGCTTCGCCGCGTTCTGCGGAATCTCCATGAGCCAGTCCGCCGCGGCCGGGATGGCCGGGTGGATCGCGGCCCCGAGGGGCACACGTCCGAGCATCAGGATGAAGGCCGCGATCGCGAGGAGGAGCGCCTCGACCGAGCGGATGCGGAATGCGCGAAACGCCGCGGAGGCGATGAAGAACGCGAGGAGTGAGAACATGGTCGCGGTCATCGGTGAGTAGAAGGTGCGGTAGATCCACTGGAAGCGCGAGTCGACGTCCGTGTAGTGGTTCCCCTCGGAGAAGCCGACCGCCATCGTCACGAGGATGCCTGCCAAGAGCACGATCTTGTACGGCCAGTCGCGCTCCTTCCGGCTGACCTGCCGGACGTTGATTCGGAGGAGGTTGGCCACACCCAGCACGTACGTGAACCCGACCACCACGATCGCCCAGTTCTGAAGACCCTCATAGGCGCTCCGGACGGTCGGGTGCGGCACGAACCAGGCCAGCAGCATGAAGAGCCCCGACACCAGCGTGATGAGGATTGGGATCTCGCGCTTCACCGAGGCTTCCTCATTGGGTGGCGAAGAAGTCGCCGAGCCAGGTCTGGCCGAACGTGGCCAGGATCGAGCCGACGATGATGACGGTGATCATGAGGATCTTCACGGAGTCGGTGGCCTTCAGGCTCCCGAGGAGCCGCGCGTCGTTCGAGAGGAGCGCGCTCGCGGCGAAGTACTCCTCGCCGATCAGCGTGTAGTCGCATGCCACCACGAAGAACGGCATCTGGTGGACGTTCGCGGTTCCGGCGATCTGGATGGCCCCCACCGCGTGCCCCGTCTCGGCGAGCAGCAGCGATTCCGCGAAGAAGGCTCCGAGGAGGAGATTCGCGGCGGGCCGCTCCCGGAGCATCATGCCGTTCACCGCGGCCACGTACGCGAACTGCTCCGACGTGACGTAGCGGACCTGGTCGCTTCGGTAGACGTCCGCGCGCCCCGCGTCGGCGTAGGCCGACTTCACGACCTCCTCGGCCACGGTGAAAACGCCGGGGGAGTTGGTCGGGACGTCGAGAGGCGTCTCGTACTTGGCGGTGATGCGCGCCACGCGGCCCAGGAGGATCATGCTCGCGATGGTCTGGATGTCGTCGATGTCCTGCACGCCGGGGACGTAGAGCACGCCCTTCCCCATCTCCGTCGCGCGGCCCACCGCCTCCTCGATCGCGTCGAGGCCAGGAATCTTGCGGAAGACCCACTTGACGCCGCCTTCGGACTTGCGGATGTACCAGAAGAGGAGCGCGAAGAAGATCCCCGCGACCACGAGCACGTTGAGCTTGCTCCAGTCGAAGAGATTCACCGACGAGCGCGCCGGGCCCGACACCTCGGAATCGAGCGCGGGATCTGCGGGCGAGGCGACGAGCTGATACTCGTAGGACGTGCCGTTCTGCGCGCTGTCGTCGGAGTAGTGTGAATCCGCACCGTCCACCGTGGCGACGGGAGCGAACGTCCCCCCCTGCTCGCGGCGCACGAGGATCCAGGACGTCGGATGGTGAACGGGTGGGGTCCACGAGATGTCGACGCTGCCGCCGCCGTCGTTGGGGGTATCGCCCACCTTGAGCGGGAATGCGAACACCGGAGCGGCCAGGATGGAAACGGCGGCGAGGAGGAACGCGGCTACCGCGAGCCGAGGACGTCGGTCGCTGGGAGCTCTCAACGGGGTCCGCGCTCCGCGGAAGGTTGTCAGGAAGTGGCTCCCCAATGGGTGCGAAGCGCTCCAGCCCTGCCGCGATCGAAGCTCAGCACGTGGCGCGTTTCCTCCCAGGTACGACCGGCGAAACCGCAACAACCGTAGACTCGAACGCCGCTCCTGTCAAGGAGCTACGACTCGATCATCTCCACATTGGCGCGCGGGAGGAGCGTCTTCGATCCGTTCCCGAAGTCCACCTCGAGCACGCGCACCTTGGCCTCGGTCTCGAGCGCCATGAGCTCCGGCGGCAGCGAGACGACCTTGCCGAGGCGCCCGAAGAAGGGCTCCCGGATCACGCGAATCACGCTCCCCAGCTCGAGACCGGCGTGGCCGCCGTCGCCATCGGTTCCGGAGACGCTCGCTGCCTCCTGCGGCACCACGATCTCCGGGCGGAGCACACCGGCGCGGATCTGGGTCGCGCCGCTCACCGACGCCTTCTTCCCCTCGCACTGCTTCAGGAGCTCGAACGTGCGCCCGGCCATCGGAATCTCGCCAAAGCCCTCGGTGACCACGAGGGTGATTCCTTTCTCTTCCGATCCCGTGATCGCGACGCCCAGGTCGTACCCGAGGAACTCGCGCAGGTCCTGATCGTCGAAGCCTCCCACCACGACCGCCTTCGCCCCCTTCTGGATCGCGACGCGGAGCACCTTCGTGCTCACGTGCGAGCCGCCCACCAGGATCTTCCCGCGGACGTTGTCCCCGATCTTCGCCTCGGTGAGGACGTCGCCCGCACCGTCCACGCACACGTGGAGCGTCCCGACCGTCTCGCCGCCGACGCCGAAGATGCCCTGGATGAAGCTCCCCCGCGTCTCGACCGTCACCCCCTGCCCCGGGTGCACTTCGACCACCGTGCCGTCGACGTACGCGTCCACCTCCACCGGGATCGGAGGCTCACGCAGGATCGCCTGCCCGGTCACGGTCGAGATGCTCTCGAGGGTCGAATCGACGGGAGCGGCGCACTTCGACTTGAAGAGGCCGAAGAACGATTTGCTCTCGGCGAACGCTTCACCCTTCTTCAAGGCCGAGCCGATGGGCTTGACGAGGCAGTCCGGAACGTCCTCGGGGAGCACGCCGAGGATGTTGGCCGCGTTCACCGTCTGCACGTTGCCGGGAAGCTCGGTGCGCGCGACACACGTCTCCGCCTCGACCTTCTGGCCCACCGTCACGAGCACGTCCCCCGCGAGCGGAAGCTTCCGCTCCCGGCGGAGCAGGGTGAAGCGGGCGACCTTGAGACCGGGTGTGTAGGAGTGGGCCATGGGTCAGACCCTCGCCAGGACCGGGTAGATGTCGAGGGCCTCGTTCCACTCGGCCAGCTTGGTGATCCTCTGGGTTCGATCCTGCGGCAGCACGAAGGGTTGGCGGCCGCGGCAGTCGAAGATCACGCCCACGACCCCGCCCCGGAGCGACACCGTGCGCTCCTTCCCCTTGCCCTCGCCCACGTCGAGCCCTCGATCGGGCCGGAGGACGGCCTTCACCGTCTGGCCGTCCGGCACCGGGATCAGCTTCAGGTATCCGAACGGCACCGAGACCTCCTCCTTCCGCCCGTCCTGGAACTCGAGGGACGCCTTGAGCGCCGTCACCCCGTCCTTGCAGGGGCCGACCGGAGCGACGCTCGCGCCGAGCCGGATCAGGCAGTCCTTCTCGAACACGTGCTTGGCCGCGGCTGGATGCACCGTCGAGAGCACGCCGAGCTGCGGCATCATGAAGATCGAGTCGACCGCGAGCTCGGTGACATGCTCGGGGAGGAACGCGTCGAGCATCATGAGCGCCGACTGCGCGCGCCGCGGCGCGTGCGAGAGGACGCCGCCGCTGCCCACGAGGAGATCGAGATGGTCGAGGCGCACGAGCGTGGCGCCGCTCCCGGTCTGCTCGAAGGTGTCCGAGATCGTCCGCTCCTGCTGGACGCCCTTCAGTCCGACGGCGAGCATCTTGTGCTGCTCGAACGCGAGCCGGAGCGCTTCGCGCGCGATGGCCTGCTCGATCACGAGCTCCTCGAGTGTCTGAGGGATCGTGGTCGGGCGGATCATCTTGTTCTTGATCCGGTTCCTGAGATCGGGCTCGCTGATCTCGAACGGCACCCAGCGGAGGATGTTCGGCAGCCCAGCCTCGGCGAGCACGTTCGAGACGCTGTAGGACATGCCGAGGTTCGCGCTCACCGTGCGGTTGAAGATCCCCTGGAAGACCGAGAACACGTCGGTCGTGGCGCCGCCGATGTCGACGCCGAGGACGTTGATCTTCTCGTCCCGCGCGATCGTCTCCATGATGAGCCCCACCGCACCCGGCGTGGGCATGATCGGCACCGGCGACCAGGTCATGAGCTTCTTGTACCCGGGCGCATGCGCCATGACGTGCTCCATGAAGAGATCGTGGATCTTGTCGCGTGCGGGCGAGAGGTTCTCGCGCTCGAGCACCGGGCGAAGGTTGTCGGTCACGACGAGCGCGGTCTTCGAGGCGAGCCTCTCTTCCACGATCGATCGCGCGTCCTTGTTCCCCGCGTAGATCACGGGGAGCTCGTACCCCGCTCCGAGGCGCGCCTTGGGATCGGCCGCCGCCAGGAGCTCGGCCATCTCGGCCACGTGCGACGTGGTGCCGCCGTCCACCCCTCCCGAGAGGAGGATCATGTCCGGCCGGAGCTGGCGGATGCGTTTGATCTTCTCGTGCGGGAGCCGGCCGTCGTTGCTCGCGATCACGTCCATCACGATCGCGCCCGCGCCGAGGGCCGCGCGCTGCGCGCTCTCGCCGGTCATGCTCTTCACCACGCCCGAGACCATCATCTGGAGCCCGCCCCCCGCGCTCGACGTGGAGATGTAGAGGTCGACCCCCTCGGTCCCCTTCTGCGGGGAGAGGATCTTCTCGCCGTCCAGGAGCTTCCGGCCGGCCAGCTCCTCGACCTCCATGATGGCGTTCAGCACGCCGCGGGTGACGTCCTCGAACGGCGCCTCCACCGTCGTCGGCGCCTCGCCGCGCACGATGAGGCGATACTCGGCGCCGCGGCGCTCGATCAGGATCGCCTTGGTGGTCGTGCTGCCGCAGTCGGTCGCGAGGATCGACTGGATGTCGTCGGGCTTGGGAAGGCTCACGAAGGTTCCTTTCGGTTCCGCGCCGCATCGCGCTCCGCGCGCCGGCGCGCCTTGGCCGCCCGTTCCTCGTCGCGAACCGCCTCGTCGCGCTGCTCGATCTTCACCAGGAGCGCTTCCAGGGTGTCGCGCCGCTCCACTAAGGCGGCGAATCGCTCGTAATCCGGAACCGTGAAGAAGGCCCGGACCATCGGTTCGAAAAAGTAGAGCGCCTGGCTCGACACGAACGAGAGCGGCTTGACGCTCTCGAGCGTGAGGATGGCCGGCACCGTCATCCGGAGCGCGACCACCCGCTCCGCCACACGGTCGAGAAGCGCCTCGTCCTCGGGCAACCGCGCCTCAGGAGGCGGCGGTGCCTGACTTGAGGCGCGCTTCCACGAACGCAACCACTTGATCGCGGTTCCCTCCAAAGAGAAGCCGGACGCCGCGATACGCTTCGAGCCAGCTCCGCTTCTCGAACGGACTCAGGAAGATGCCCGTCTGGTCCACCGTCATGCGCCGCATCTCGGTCCAGGGGCGGACTCGCGCCACGCCCAGGGACCGCACCTCCACCGCGTCCTCGGTCAGCCGGTACGTCGTCGGCATGAGAAACGACGAGAGCGAGACGAGGATGAAGAGCGGCGTCGCCACGCCCAGCACGCCGTCCTGTGTCCCGTGCGCCACGAGCACGCCGAGGACGATCGCGGAGCCGACGAGCACGGCGGCAGCGAGCGGCCGCTGGCGCGCGGGCCACGCGGTCCAGGTGAGCGCGCCTCCCGGCGACTCCGCCGGACGGCGCTCCCGCTCAGCCTCCGGCACCCTCGGCCTCGAGGTCCTGCCAGGAGAGGATCAGCTTCCTCGCCGCCCGCCCTTCGTCCAGCCGGCGCACCGGCGTCTTCGTGGGCGCCTCGCGCACGCGGCCCGGATCCTCCACGCTCTCCCGGTCGATCTGGAGCAGCGCGTCGGCGAAGGCGTCGAGGCTCGCTTTCGTCTCGGTCTCGGTGGGCTCGATCATGAGCGCCTCCTCGACGATGAGCGGGAAGTAGATCGTCGGCGCGTGCATGCCGAAATCGAGGAGCCGCTTCGCGATGTCGAGCGCCTTCACCCCGCGCGCCTTCTGGCGCGACGCGGAGAGAACGAACTCGTGCATGCAGGGGCCGTCGTGGGACGCGGCGTACGCGTCCTTGAGCCTCGCCTTGAGATAGTTGGCGTTCAGGATCGCCTCGCGGCTCGCTTCGGCGATGCCGGACGCCCCGAGCGAGCGGATGTAGCAGAGCGCGCGCACCAAGATGCCGAAGTTGCCGAAGTACGAATGGACCCGCCCGATGGACTGGGGCCGGTCGTAGTTCCAGCGGTAGCGATCGCCGTCCTGCTCCACCACCGGCGACGGGAGATACGGCTCGAGGTCCTGCCGCACGCAGAGCACGCCGCCGCCGGGACCGCCGCCGCCGTGCGGCGTCGAGAACGTCTTGTGAAGGTTGATGTGCGCGAAGTCGAAGCCCATCGCCCCGGGATTCGCGAGGCCCATCATCGCGTTCAGGTTCGCGCCGTCGAGATAGAGCAACGCGCCCGCGTCGTGGATGAGCTTGGCGATGGTGCCGACCTGCCGCTCGAAGATGCCGAGCGTGTTCGGATTGGTCAGCATCATCGCGGCGGTCTTCGGTGAGATCGCGCGCTTCAACGCTTCGAGATCCACGCATCCGTCGGGGCCCGACGGGATCTGGACCACGCGATAGCCGACCTGGTGCACCGTCGAGGGATTGGTGCCGTGCGCCGAGTCGGGCACGATCACTTCCTCGCGCGGATCTCCGTGATCCTTGTGATAGGCGCGCGCCATGAGCACGGCCGTCAGCTCGCACTGCGCGCCGGCGACCGGCTGGGTGGTCACGCCCGGCATCCCCATCACCACGCGGAGCCACTCGTGGAGCTCCGCCACCACCGCGAGCGCCCCCTGCGCGAGCTCGTCCGGCTGGAGCGGATGGATCGCGCCGAAGCCTGGGATGCGCGCCATCTCGTCGTTCAGCTTCGGGTTGTACTTCATGGTGCAGGACCCGAGCGGATAGATGGCCTTGTCGATGTGGTGATTCAAGGTCGAGAGGTTCACGAAGTGACGCATCGCGACCGGCTCGGAGATCTCCGGCAGCGCCGCCCGCTCGGTCCGGATGCGATCGGCCGGCAGAAGACGCTCCACACCCTTGGCCGGCACGTCGAGCGGCATGAGCCTCGGCCCGCGGTGCCCGGCGACGGACAGCTCGCTCAGGGTCAGCTCTGACACGCGGCCTCCTCCCTCGGGCTCTGGGCGCGGGCCTTGGCCCACGAGGCGAGTGCGTCCACGTAGCGGTCGAGGTCGTCCTTGCTTCGCTTCTCGGTCACCGCGACGAGGAGATCGTTCGGCCGCGAGCGGTCGAACCGCGCGAGCGGAATGCCCGCCAGGATCTTCCGATCGAGCGCGGCGTGCGTGAACGACTCGGCCGGCGCCGGGAGGCGAAGCACGAACTCGCGGAAGAAGGGGGCGTCGCCGTGCGCGAAGGCGATGCCGGGGATCTCCCGGACGCGATCGGCGAGGTAGTGCGCGCGCTCCAGGCACTGGGTCGCCACGTCCTTGAGCCCCTGCGCTCCGAGGAGTGCTAAGTAGACCGTGTTCGCGAGCGCCATGAGCCCCTGGTTGGTGCAGATGTTCGAGGTCGCGCGCTCGCGCCGGATATGCTGCTCGCGGGTCTGGAGGGTGAGCACGTAGCCGCGCTTCCCATCGAGATCCACGGTCACGCCGGCGAGGCGTCCCGGAAGCCGCCGCACCTCCGCTTTGCGGATGGCGAAGAATCCGACCAGCGGGCCGCCATAGCTCATCGGAACGCCGATCGGCTGCCCTTCCCCGAAGACCACATCCGCGCCGTCGTGTCCCGGCGGACGGAGCACCGCGAGCGCCACCGGATCCGCCCCCGCGAGGGAGTAGGCGCCGATATCGTGCGCGGCGCGCGTGAGCGCGGCGCCGTCTTCCACGATGCCTTCGAAGTTCGGCTGCTGCCAGATGACGGCCGCCACGTCGGAGCCAGCGTTCGCGATGGGGCCGACCGGAGTCCGCCCGTTCTCGAGCGCGATCTCCTCGATGTCGAATCCGCCGGCTGACGCGTACGTGCGGAGCACCTCGCGCGTGTGCGGGTGGACGCCGGCCGAGCAGAGCATGCGTCTCTTGCCCTTCGCGCCGGCCGCGAAGTGCGCGGCCTCGACCGCCGCCGTCGCGCCGTCGTAGAGCGACGCGTTGGCGACCTCCATGCCGGTCAGCTCTCGGATCATGGACTGGTACTCGAAGATCACCTGGAGCGTGCCCTGCGCGACCTCGGGCTGGTACGGCGTGTAGGCCGTCGCGTACTCGGAGCGGGAGATGATGGAGCGGAGCGCAGCCGGGATGAAGTGGTCGTAGATGCCGCCGCCGAGGAAGCAGGCGTAGCGCCCGGCGTCGGCGTTCCGCTCGCCCCACTGCTCGAAGCGACGCGCGATCTCGTATTCCGCGAGCGGCGCGGGCAGAGGAAGGGGCCCCTCCACGCGGAACTCCGCGGGAATCGACGCCCAGAGCTCCTCGTCCCTGGTGACGCCGATCCGCTCCAGCATCTCGCGGCGCTCGGCGTCGCTCCGGCCGACAAAACTCACGCGTGCGCCCCCAGGGTCTTCTCGTAATCCTCGGCCGAGAGGAGCGCGTTCACTTCGGCGGGCGACTCCAGGCGGATGCGCACCATCCACCCGTCCTGGTACGGCGAGCGGTTGACGAGCGCGGGATCGTCCTTGAGCGCGCCATTCACGGCGACGATCTCGCCCGTGACCGGAGCGAAGAGGTCGCTCACGGTCTTCACGGCGTCGATGGTGCCGAAGGCCTTCATGTACGTCACCTTGGAGCCCGGGGACGGGAGCTCGACGAAGATCACGTCTCCCAGCTCTCCCTGCGCGTAGTCCGTCACGCCGACCACGGCCTCACCCCCCTCGACGCGAATCCACTCGTGCTCCTTCGTGTAGCGCAGCTCGCGCGGCACGTTCATCAAGGCCTCCTCGGTTTCGGCGAACGAACGGATCCGTGTTGATACATGGGTCGAGCGGTGACCTGGGCCGGGACGGCGTGGCCCCGCGTGATGACGTCGACGGTCTGGCCGGGCGCCGAGACCTCGCGCGCGAGGTAGGCCATCGCGACCGGGCGCCCGATCGAGATCCCCATCGAGCCGCTCGTGACCTTGCCGATGGACGCCTTGTCCTTGTCCACCTCCGCGCCGGCGCGCGCGATCTTGTCCCCGTCGAGGATCAGTCCCTGGAGCCGCCGCGACACGCCCAGCTCCTTGAACCGGCGGAGCGCTTCCGCGCCGATGAACTCCGACTTGTCCCATCGCACGGTCCACCCGAGCCCCGCCTCGAGCGGGTTCGTGGTCTCGTCGATGTCGTTTCCGTAGAGGCAGTAGCCCATCTCGAGACGCAGCGTGTCGCGCGCGCCGAGGCCGATCGGTTTGATCCCTTCGGGCTGGCCCGCTTCGAAGACGCGATCCCAGAGCGCGAGCGCGCGCGGCGCGCGGACGTAGATCTCGAACCCGTCCTCGCCGGTGTAGCCGGTGCGCGAGACGAGCGTCCAGTCGTCGCCGGTTCCGAATTCGAATCCCTCGTAAAAGGCGAGCGAGCGGACGCGATCGCCGTAGAGGCGCGCGACCACGTCCTCGGACTTCGGACCCTGCACCGCGAGCTGCGCCGTGTCCGCGTTCTCGTCGTGCACGGTCACGTCCGCGTGGGCGTGCTCCTGGATCCAGGCGAGGTCTTTGTCGAAGTTGGCGGCGTTCACGACGAGGAGCCGGTCATCGCCGAGGACGTAGACGAGGAGGTCGTCGATGATTCCGCCGCTCTCCAGGCACATCGGCGTGTAGACCACCTTGCCCGTCGGGAGCTGCTGCCCCGTCTCGTTGGTGACGAGCCGGTTCGCGAGGGCGATGGCGCCGCTTCCGGTCAGGCGGATCTCGCCCATGTGGGACACGTCGAAGACGCCGACGCCGGTCCGAACGGTCCGGTGCTCGGCCATGATGCCCTCGTACTGGATCGGCATCTCGTGCCCGGCAAAGGGGACCATCTTGGCCCCGAAGGCCACGTGGCGGGGGTAGAACGGAGTGCGCTTCAGCGCGGAGGCCGTTTCGAGCATCCTCTTTCCTTAGGGATAGATACGGCGTCGATCGAAGAGGGGCAACCTTAGCACATCCCTCGTGGATTTCAAACGGCGGCCTCGACCTTGAGCGCACCCCGGCCGGCCGCTTCGAGGGCCGGGCGCAGGGCCTCCCCCGTGTAGCTCCCCGGCGCTTGCGCCACGGTCTCCGGCGTGCCCTCGGCCACGACCCGACCACCCGCCTCACCCCCCTCGGGGCCCAGGTCGAGGATCCAGTCGGCCCGCTTGATCACGTCCAGGTTGTGCTCGATCACGACGACCGTGTTCCCCCGCTCCGTGAGCCGGTCGAGCACGTCGAGGAGGAAGCGCACGTCCTCGAAGTGGAGCCCGGTCGTCGGCTCGTCGAGGATGTAGAGCGTTCGTCCGGTCTCCACGCGCGACAGCTCGGTCGCGAGCTTCACGCGCTGGGCCTCGCCTCCCGAGAGCGTCGTCGCCGACTGCCCCAGGTGGATGTAGCCGAGACCCACGCCCGCGAGCGTCTCGAGCTTCCGGCGGATCGACGGAATCGGCCCGAGGAGCTCGAGCGCGTCGTCCACCGTCATCTCGAG
>Ga0068858_100003069_pt1 | contig 16727 bp, 13 predicted proteins | sample KBSSwiS12_FD_66589 | JGI IMG/M metagenome (GOLD analysis project Ga0068858, IMG submission 66589) | Switchgrass rhizosphere microbial communities from Kellogg Biological Station, Michigan, USA - KBS Switchgrass S1-2 | ecosystem: Host-associated > Plants > Roots > Rhizosphere > Soil ...
TCGCTCGGCAAGCCGGTGTTGGTGCTCCGCGAAAAGACGGAGCGGCCGGAGGCGGTGCTGGCGGGGGCGAGTCGATTAACCGGGACAGATCCGGAGCGTATCGTTACCGAGACGGAGTTGCTGCTGGATGACGCAGCGGAGTACTCGCGACGCGCCGCGATCGCGAATCCATATGGCGATGGTTGTGCGGCCACGCGCATCCGCGATATTGTTCGCTCCTATTTCGCAACGGCTTATCCTTCTGAAGATGTCCGCTTCGTTTCCTCCGGCGGCCTATAATCGGGCTGTTATTAAAGGAGGGCGCAGCGTGCGAAACTCGCCTCTCGCGATGAGGCCGCGCTTTGGCAGTTCCGGCGCCGGCGACCTCCTGGAAGAATTGACGGTGCGTGTGGTGGGGCAGCCGCAGGCGCTGACGCAGATCGTGCCCTATGTACAAATGCATCAGGCCGGGCTGTCGCCGGAGGGGCGGCCGGCAGGCGTTTTTCTGTTGCTGGGTCCGACGGGAACGGGGAAGACGCGCACTGTGGAGGCGCTGGCCGATGTGCTGCATGGGCGTGAGAAGCACATGCTGAAGGTGGACTGCGGCGAATTTCAGATGGAGCATGAGGTGGCGAAGCTCATCGGCGCGCCGCCGGGGTATTTGGGGCATCGTGAGACTCCGCCGATGTTGACGCAGCAGAAGTTGGGAGCGGTGACGAGTGAATCGTCAGATCTTGCGCTGGTGTTGTTCGATGAAATCGAAAAGGCCGCGCCGAGTATGACACGGCTGTTAATGGGCGTGCTGGACAAAGCGGTGCTGCGGTTGGGTGACAACAGTACCGTTAATTTCGAGCGGGCGCTGATTTTTCTGACGAGTAATCTGGGTGCGCGGGAGATGCGGGATCACATTCGTCCGGGGTTCGGTTTTCAGGCGGCGGTGAAGACGGGCGGCTCGGCGCATAAGCTGCATCAGATCGGGCTAGGTGTGGTGAGGCGGCACTTTGCGCCGGAGTTCGTGAATCGCATCGACACCATCGTTACTTATCGCCCGCTAAGTGAAGAGGCGCTGGCGGATATTGTCGATCTGCAGATTGCTGCACTGGAACTGCATATTGAAAATCGGTTGGGTGAGGGGGCTTTCGAACTCGACGTGGGCCTGGCGGCGCGGCGGTTTTTGCTTGAGAAGGGGACCAGCAGTGAGTACGGGGCTCGCGAACTGAAGCGGACAATTTTGCGGGAGCTGACGCAGCCGCTGGCTGCGATGGTCGCGAATGGTGAGGTTCCGGCGGAGGCTCACGTGCGCGTGGAGCATGACGGGGGGCTGGCTCTTACAATAGAAATTGAGTGACGATTTCTTTTCCGGCTTTCCGCTCGCGCAACTACCGCCTGTATTTCGCGGGGCAGAGTATTTCGCTGATCGGGACGTGGATGACGCGGGTGGCTACCAGTTGGCTGGTGTACCGGCTCACGGACTCCGCGTTTTTGCTGGGCGTGGTGGGATTTCTGGGGCAGATTCCGGCGTTGTTTTTATCGCCGCTGGCAGGGGTCTGGGTGGATCGCTGGGACCGGCATCAGGCGATGATGATCACGCAGGCGTTGGCGATGGTGCAGTCGCTCGCGCTGGCGGTGTTGACGCTGACGCATACCATCAACATGCCGTGGATTTTCTTCCTGACATTCCTGCAAGGCGTGATCAATACTTTTGAGACGCCGGCTCGGCAGTCGTTTGTGATTCAGATGATCGATGAGCGCTCGGCGCTGAGCAATGCGATCGCTCTGAACTCATCTATCGTGAATGCGGGGCGGTTGGTGGGGCCGGCGATTGCTGGGATCGTGATCGCTTGGGTGGGCGAGGGGTACTGTTTCCTGATCGACGGCGTCAGCTACATTGCGGTGTTGTACTCGCTGCTGGCGATGAAGAATCTGCTGCCGGGGCTGCGGAATCCGCCGCGGCACATTGGGCATGAACTGGTGGAGGGATGGTGCTACATTGTGGCGTCGCCGGCGATTCGCTGGATTCTGCTGATGCTGGGGCTGGTGAGTTTGATCGGCATGCCGTTCACGGTTTTGATGCCGATCATGGCCGATAAAGTCCTGGGCGGCGGCGCGCACACGTTGGGATTTTTGACGGCGGCTACTGGGTTGGGAGCCCTGGCGTGCGCGGTGGCGCTGGCGATGCGCGACAGCGTACGCGGACTGGGCAAATGGCTGGGAATTGCGGCGGCGATCCTGGGCGTGTCGCTGATTTTGTTTGGGCTGTCGCGGTCGTTCTGGTGGTCCATGGTGTTGATGTTCGGGGCGGGGTACGGGATGATGCAGCAGATTGTGACTAGCAATACGATTCTGCAAACGATTGTCGCGGATGATAAGCGCGGGCGGGTGATGTCGTTCTACTCGATGTCGGTGTTTGGATTTTTGCCGATTGGGAGTTTGTTCGCGGGGATGCTGGCGTCGTGGATGGGGGCGCCAAATACTTTGATGCTGGGTGGGGCGCTGTGTCTGCTGGCATCGGTGTGGTATTTCGGACGGCTGCCGGAAATTCGTCGCGTGATCCGGCCGGTGTATATCGAGATGGGGATCATGGATGACCCGGCGGCGGCGATTGAAGCGGAGCCGCGGTAGGCGCTCGATTTGATGCTGCGTTCCGTAGTTCGGCCTTAGAGTGCGGCCTATCTGCCCCGCGAGTGTCCGATATCGAAAAACGCGAAGCTTCCCGATTTCGCTGCGTTGATCGCGGTCGTGATCTCGGGCATACTCGCCTTGACCACACTCCAGTTATTTGTGCTTAAAACCAGCACCGCTATTTTGCGGCCGGCCAGGTTTTGTTGATAGCTGAGTTCTTGATCGGCGGTGATGAAAAGGTCAAAGCCCGCCTCTTCGGCGGCGGTTAATCAGGCTCCGTTTTTCAGGCCGGACCATCCCTGAAACCACGTGGTTACCACCTCAGACTCCCCTCGATTAGCAGCCGCAGTTTTTGTGGCGTGCTCTCGTCGAGGATAATCTTCATTAGACCTGCAACGATTCGAGCGGCGTTTGTGCGCTCTTTGCCGCGAAGTCCAGCACGGTCTGAATCTGATCCCGCGTGACGGGGAAATTTTCAAGGACCTCTTCGATGGGCGAGCTACCCAGGCGCCACTTACCTTTCCCGGAACGCTCTCCACCGCCGGACACTGTGACCAATCAAGACTTGCCATATGGGTCCCTGCTCCTATTATAAAAGAGAGGCGCGATTCGCCGGTCACGGCTGTATCACGTCGGGTTAATTTTGCAACACGTCGCGGATCGCCTGAATGACCAGTTCAGGTTGATCCAAATGGATATAGTGTTCGCTCTGTTCGGCGACGCGAAACTCTCCATGGGTTGAGCGCTTCGCAAGGTCCTCTTGCAGTTCTCTCCAGATACGCTCGCGGGCGACGGCTACTTCTTCCGTCACTTTCTTCGGTCCATGAAGCGGCTTTCCATGACCAAGCACGATCAATGGCAGCTCCGTTCGCCATTCCAGGCGCTGGCCGGGTTTCACGTACAAACCCCAATGCGCCGCCTCGTCGTCCAGTGCTTGCCAGTTCGGATCGAGCTCGTGGTAGCGCAGTGCCTGCTCCTCATGCGCCGAATCCACGAATACCAAGCCCGCCACCTCTCGCGGAAATTTCGTGACGTAACTGCGGGCGTAGATTCCCGCGACCGAATGCCCAACCAGAATGAAAGGCCTCTTCTCGTTTGCCGCTTTGAGTAACCCGTGCAGATCGTCGATCACTTCAGCAACCGATTGCATTTTGGAGGCCGCCTTGTCGCTCTCGCCAAAACCAGCGAAATCATAACTGCACACTCTTGCAAACTTCGCTACGGCTGGCTGGACTTTTGCCCAATCCTTGGCCGTCCTCCCGCCGCCCGCCATCAGCACCACAGTCGCCGAGGCCGCTTCTCCGTCGCAATCGATAGACAAGCGGCGATCGCCGAGGCTGATCATTCTGTGTTCAGCGAATGCCGCAATCGAGGCGGCCAACAGACCAGCGCTGATGAAAAACGTGCCCCGGAGCACGCCTACTTTGACATGCATACCGTTATCATAGTCGGTTCGAGGTGGAGGGCCGGGCACGCTCTGCTCTTGTTACGTCGGCAACTGGGAAACGAACCTCCGTCGCTTCCGCGCGCCGCATGCTAACCTAAATATTGCGTTTAGCCTATGCCTGCGCGGGTGAGCGAGACCTTCGTCCTGCGCACTTACCCTTTTCGGGAAGCGGACCTGATCGTCAGTTTCCTGACCCGTGATCTGGGGAAATTGCGCGGCGTGGCGCGGCGGGCGCGGCGGCCGAAGAGTCCTTTCGGCTCGGGGCTGGAACGGCTGTCGCAGGTCCGGATGGCTTATTTCCAACGGGAGAATGCCGAGCTGGTCAGTCTTTCCGGCTGCGAATTGATCGAGTCGCAGTTTGGGCTGCAGTCTGAGTATGCGTTGAGTGTGGTGCTGGATTATTTCACTGAGGTCGCCGAACAATTGTTGCCCGCGCATGAGCCGAACGAGAAATTTTTCCGCCTGATGGTGGCGATGCTGGCGCATCTGCGGTCGGGCGGCGATACCTGGGCGGCGGTCACTTACTTCACGGTGTGGACGGTGCGGCTGCTGGGGTTGTGGCCGGAGGCGCGGGTGTCGCAGGAGACCGTTGAGATTGTTCACGAAATGTTTGAGAAATCGATTACGGATTTGACTCCGCGGGCGTGGTCGAAAAATACAGCCGGCGATTTGCGGAAGGCGCTGATACGGACGATGGAGCAACACGCTGAGCGCAAATTTCTGACGGTTCCGCTACTGGAGGCGATTTAGCCTCATGGATTCGTTTCAGCAAACTCTGTTCAAATTGAAGCGCTATTGGGATGAGCGCGGGGCCATCATTCAGGAGCCTTACGATGTGGAAGTGGGCGCGGGGACGATGTGTCCGGAGACCTTCCTGCGCGTGTTGGGGCCGAAGCCTTATCGGGTTGCTTATGTGCAGCCTAGCCGGCGGCCGGCGGATGGGCGCTACGGTGAGAATCCTAACCGTTTATATAAGCATCAGCAACTGCAGGTGATTCTGAAGCCGTCGCCGGACGACATTCTGGATCAATATTTAGGGAGTCTGGAAGCCATCGGCATCGATCTTTCTAAGCACGATATTAAGTTTGAAGAAGACAACTGGGAATCGCCTACGCTGGGGGCTTGGGGCATTGGCTGGCAGGTGATGCTGGATGGGCTCGAGATCACGCAGTTCACTTATTTTCAGCAGTGCGGCGGGATCGATCTGGATCTGGTGCCGGCGGAAATCACTTATGGGCTGGAGCGGTTGGTGGCGTTTCTGCAGGGGGTCGAGAGCGTTTACGACATCGAGTGGACCAAGGGTGTGAAGTACGCGGATGTGCGGCTGGCTGACGAGCTGCAATTTTCGGTTTACAACTTTGAGATGGCTAATGTCGAGCGGCTGTGGAGGCTGCTGGGCGAATACGAGGCGGAGTGCAAGGAACTGCTGGCGAAGTATCCGGATTATCCGGATAAGCAGCGCTTTCCGGTGCTGGCGACTTACGATCAGGTGCTGAAGTGCTCGCATCTGTTTAATTTGCTGGACGCGCGCGGGGCGATTTCGGTGACGGAGCGTGTGGGTGTGATCAAGCGGGTGCGTGATCTGGCTGTCGGGACGGCGAAGATCTGGGCGGATCAACAGGCATGAACTTTCTGCTCGAGATTGGGACTGAAGAAATTCCGCACTGGATGATTCCGGGAGCGCTGAAGCAGTTTGCGGCAATGAATTTGTTTGGCGCGGCGGTCGAGGTGGATGCGACTCCGCGACGTTTGGTGGTGCGCGCTAGCGGACTGCCGGAGATGACATCCAGCAGCCAAGAACTTATTCCCGGTCCAGCAATTTCGGCGGGTGAGAAAGCTGCGGCCGGATTTGCCAGGAAGTGGGGAGTGCTGGTTGACGACCTAAAGATCAACGATGGCCGGTATTCTTTCCTCAAGATGTCCTATGGAAGCCCAGTTCGAAATCTCTTAACTGAGACGCTGCCAGAGGCTATTAAGGCCCTTCCGTGGCCTAAAACGATGTACTGGGAAGAAACCGGATTTCGTTTCATTCGGCCGATCCGCTGGATTGTGGCGTTGCTGGGCGATCAAGTGATTCCGTTCGAACTGGCTGGGGTTAAGAGCGGCAGTGTGACGCGAGGGCATCGCAAGTTGGGTTCGTCTGCGATTCCGGTGACGTTCGCTACTTACGAGAGTGAACTTCGCAAGAACTTCGTCATTTTATCGGCGGATGAGCGGCGGCGGAAGATTGTGGCGGAGATTTCGGCGCTGGGCGCTAAAGCGGACGCGGATCTGGTCGAGACGCTCACCTTCATCACGGAATATCCGACGGCGATTCGTGGGGATTTCGATGCGGCTTATCTGGAGTTGCCGGCTGAGGTGCTTACCACCGTCATGCGGCATCATCAAAAGTATTTCTCGGTGGAATCGACGGCTGGGAAACTTGCGCCTCATTTTGTCGCCGTGATGAATACCAGCGGTGATCCGGAGGGGTTGGTGAAGCGTGGGAATGAGCGGGTGTTGAAGGCTCGCTTCAATGATGCGCGATTCTTCTGGGATGTCGACCAGCAAAAGAAGTTGGCTGACCGGGTCGAGGATCTGGCCAAAGTCACGTTTCAGGCGAAGTTGGGGTCGTATCTGGAGAAGACGAATCGTGTCGTGGCGCTGGTGGATGAGTTGGGCGGGAACGCTCACGCGCAGCGGGCGGCGCTGCTTGCGAAATGCGATTTGACTACTGAAATGGTGAAGGAGTTCACCGATCTGCAGGGTATCGTCGGTGGACTTTACGCGCGGCATCAGGACGAGCATGAGGCTGTCGCGAAGGCGATTTACGATCACTACCAGCCGCTCAGCATGGAGGGCGATATTCCGTCCACGCATGAAGGGCGGATTGTGGCGCTGGCGGACAAGCTGGATACGCTGCGGGGGTGTTTCGCTGTCGGACTGGTGCCGACGGGTTCGAAAGATCCGTTTGCACTGCGGCGTGCGGCGCAGGGCGTGGTCAAGATTCTGGTGGAGGCGAAGCTTGAATATAAGCTCGGCGATTTGGCCTCGGGCGAGCTGCGGGAATTTCTGTTGGATCGCATCCAGTATTACTTCCGCGAAATTCGTGGCTTTAAATATGACGAGGTCAACGCAGTGCTGGCGTCGGGTTGCGGGACGCTGACGGATGTCGAAGCGCGGCTTACGGCGCTCGCTGCGGTCCGGCCTACGGAGGACTTCGAGCCGCTGGCGGCCAGTTTCAAGCGTATCCAGAACATTCTCAAGCAAGCCGGATTCGAGCCCAAAGATGTGCTCGATGAGGAGTTGCTGGAGGACGGTCCGGAACGCGATCTCTACGGCGATTTCGTGCGTGTCCGCGATGCCGCACGGGGCGAAAGCTACCGGCGGGCGCTGGAGCAGATCGCTTCATTGCGTCCGCGCGTCGACACATTTTTTGACAAAGTGCTGGTGAATGCGAAAGTGGAACGCGTCCGCAACAATCGCCTCACTTTGCTGCACAATTTATTAACCGAATTTTCGACCATCGCCGATTTTTCGGAGATCGTCACCTCAGGAGAGCAAAAGTAATCATGAAAAACTACGTTTATAGCTTTGGCGGCGGCACGGCCGACGGCGACGGCAAGATGAAGGAAGTCCTTGGCGGCAAGGGCGCGGGGCTGGCGGAGATGTGCCGCGCGGGGGTGCCGGTGCCTCCGGGATTCACGATTTCCACTGAGGTCTGCAATATCTATTTCGAGAATAAGAACAGCGTTCCGGCGGAAATCAATCAGCAGGTGTTGGCGGCGCTGGCGAAGCTGGAGGCGCAGATCGGCAAGAAGCTGGGCGATCCTAAGAACCCACTGTTGGTCAGTGTTCGCTCCGGGGCGCGCTTTTCGATGCCTGGGATGATGAATACGATTTTGAACCTGGGACTGAACGATGCGACCACCGAGGGGCTGGCGAAGTTGAGCGGGAATCCGCGCTTCGCTTATGATTCCTACCGGCGCTTCATTCAGATGTTCGGTGAGGTGGCGCTGGATATCGACATGGAGAAGTTCGACCACATCTTCGATACGCGCAAGCACAAGGCCAAGGTGAAGCTGGATACCGATCTGACGGCGAAGGATCTGCAGGCGATCATCGAGGACTACAAGAAGCTGGTCAAGAAAGAAACCAAGAAAGAGTTTCCGCAGGATGCGCACGTGCAATTGGCTATGTCGCGCGATGCGGTGTTTAGATCCTGGTGGAATCCGAAAGCTTCTTACTATCGCAAGATGGAAAAGATCCCGGATGAAATCGGCACGGCGGCGAATGTGCAGGCGATGGTATTTGGGAATTTGGGCGACACTTCGGCAACCGGAGTGGGTTTCACGCGCGATCCGGCCACCGGAGAAAAAGTCTTCTACGGAGAATTTTTGGTGAACGCGCAGGGCGAGGACGTGGTGGCGGGGATTCGTACGCCGCAACCGATTCACGATCTGGAAAAGATCATGCCGGCGGCTTACAAACAGCTACGCACCATCACGGATAGTTTGGAAAAGCATTATCGCGACATGCAGGATTTCGAGTTCACCATCGAAGACGGGACCTTGTATATGCTGCAAACCCGGAACGGGAAACGTACTGGTCCGGCGGCTGTGCGCGTGGCGGTGGAGATGGCTGAGGAGGGCATGATCGATCAGAAGGAAGCTGTGCTGCGCGTGGCGCCGAATCAGCTCGATCAATTGCTTCATCCGGTGTTCGATGCGCCTTCGCTGAAGAAGCTTACGCTGGTGGCGAATGGGATTGCGGCGTCTCCGGGCGCTGCTGTCGGGCGTTGTGCTTTCAGCGCGGACGATGCGGTGGACCTGGCTAAGCACGGTCCGGTGATTCTGGTGCGTAAGGAGACTACGCCGGATGATATTCACGGGATGGACGTGGCGCGTGGAATTTTGACTGCGGTGGGCGGGAAGTCGAGTCACGCGGCAGTGGTGGCGCGCGGCATGGGAAGGCCGTGCATTGTGGGCGCGGGATCGATCACCATCAGCGAACGGGATAAAGCCTTCACGACTACGGTGGGCGGCAAGAAGATCGTGGTCAAAGAAGGCGACTGGATTTCGATCGACGGCACTACTGCGAACGTTTATCTGGGCAAGGCGCAGACCAATGAGCCGGATCCTAACTCGTCTTACTTCGGCAAGCTGATGAAGTGGGCGGACAATTTCCGCGGCAGCTTCGGGGTGCGCGCGAACGCGGATATTCCGCGCGATGCCAAGGCTGCGCGGCTGTTTGGGGCGGAAGGCATCGGGCTGTGCCGTACGGAGCACATGTTTTTTGCGGAGGACCGCATTCCGCATGTGCAGGCGATGATTCTAGCGCGCGATGAGAAGACGCGGCGCAAGGCTCTCGACAAATTACTGCCGATGCAGCGCAAGGATTTCGCGGGACTCTTTGAAGCTATGGACGGATTTCCGGTGGTGATTCGGACTCTCGATCCGCCGCTGCATGAGTTCCTGCCGAAGCGTGAAGACCTGATGGTGGATCTGGCTCGCTTCCCGTTTGTGAATTCGAAGGCCAAGAAAGAGATGTCGGAGAAGTACCGCATCCCGGTTGGCGATTTGAAAAAGGCGCTGCCGGAGTTGCTGCATCGCGTCGAAGAACTGCACGAGTTCAATCCGATGCTGGGGCATCGCGGGTGCCGGCTGGGGATCACCTATCCGGAGATCACGGAGATGCAGGCGCGGGCTATTTTCGAGGCGGTGGTGATTGTGGCGAAGAAGGGGATCAAGGTGATTCCCGAAGTGATGATTCCGCTGGTGGGCAGCGCGAAGGAACTGGAGAACCAGAAAGACATCGTCAAGAAGATCGCTGACGAGGTTCTGGCGAAGGCCGGCTTGAAGAAGCAACACTATATGATCGGTACCATGATTGAAATTCCGCGCGCGGCGTTGACGGCGGACAAGGTGGCCGAGTTTGCGGAGTTCTTTAGCTTCGGCACTAATGATCTGACACAAACCACTATGGGGCTGTCGCGCGACGACTATACGAAGTTCTCGAGAGAATACGAGAACTTGAAAATCTTCAAGGCCGATCCTTTCGCGGCGATCGATCAGGAAGGCGTGGGGATGTTGATCGAGATGGCGATCAAGCTGGGGCGGCGGACGCGTCCGGATCTGGAAGTCGGCATATGCGGGGAACATGGCGGCGAGCCTAGTTCGGTGGAGTTCTGTTATCGCGTGGGCATGAACTACGTTTCGTGTTCGCCGTATCGGGTGCCGATCGCGCGGTTGGCGGCGGCGCAGGCGGCTCTTTCGGGGAGTGATAAATCCGAGAGTATGCGGACGGCGTAACGGTCCGCTTGCTGCGCGCGCGGTTCTGTGTGAGGGGGGCGGTGCGGGCCTGGGGAAGTCTAACGCTGGGCGCTTAGGGCGGACTTCGCGGCGGTGGGGCGTTGATCGTTGGCGCTCAGCCCGTAGGCCTTGCGTTGGTCGGCGGCGGCGCCAGTAGTGTCGCCGGTGCGTCTGCGGGCGGCGGCGCGATTTACGTAGGCGTTAACGTAATTCGGCTGCAAGCGGATGGCTTCTGAGAAATCGATCACGGCGCGATTGAAATTCGTCATCCGCAGATACGCGTAGCCGCGGGCGTTGTAGGCGCTGGCTAGCCAGGGGTCCAGTTCAATCGCGCGGTTCAGCATCTTGATTGCTTGCTCGAACTTTTGCTGGTCATTCTGCTCGCGGCCTAGTTGGTGGAAGCGTTGGGCGTCTCCGGCGGCTTGCGGGTTGGGAGTTGGCTTGGCGGCAACCTCGGCGGGTGGCACTGGTGAGGCTACCGACGGAGGCGGCGCTGCTGCTGGAGCGGGCGCCGGTTGGTCTTTCACTACTTCTGCCACGGGGGTGGCGGGGACTGTGGGGACGGCGGGCATCGACTGCGCCAGTTCACTCAACAGCGGCATGGGTTGATTGAGCGCTTGCGCGGCTACCAGGGCGCGATTGATTTCTTCCACGGCGCGGGCTGTCGCATTCAGCTTCATGAACGCTTCGGCGCGGCACAAATATCCTGACGCGGCGTTGGGATTCGCGCGCACGGCTTGCTCGCATTCTTCGAGAGCGCGCTGCGGCTGGCCGTCGGCTTGAAACACGACGGCGCGGCCGAGGTAACTTTTGTCGGAATTGGGCGCTAGCGCGGCGGCGCTGGCGTAGTCCTGCACGGCAAGCTGATGCTCACCCTTCTGCTGATTGAGGCGGGCACGCAGGAGGAAACTGTCGGGATTGCGCGGGTCGCGCGCGATGGCTTCATTCGCGTCGGAGAGCGCGTTGGCGCTGTTGCCGTCGGCCGCGTAGGCGGAGGCGCGCGCCAAATAAGCCCGCGAACTATTGGGCTGCACCACTAACGACTGCGAGAAATCCGCAATGGCAGCGGGGTTGTCACCGAGTTGGTACGCGCAATAACCGCGATGAAGAAACGCGGCGTCGCTTTTGGGATCGGCGTCGATGGCCTGGCCGTAGGCTTCCATCGCTGCTTTGTACTGTTTCTGCTCCTCCAGGTGGAGACCTTGTTTGTACGCTTCCCGCGCTTTTTGCCAGACCGAAACCTGACGCGGAGCCGTCGCCGTGGGGGCCGGAGCCGCTAGGGCATCGCTAGTCTTATTGCGTTTGGCATCGCGGGAGAGCTGTTTGACGGTTTCCTGGAGGTTCTTCACCTCTGCCTGCAAACGCTTTAGTACTTCCTGAAGCTGCTCGAGGGTGCCGGGGAAGCCGGGTTGCTGCGCCCATAGCACGCCTATTGGTAATCCGATTACCATCGCCAACACGGCAAAGCGTGATTCCCTGGACATGATTGCTATTGAGCCCGACTATAGCATTTTTTGATCGGCTGAGGGCACGACATCCCTCATCTATCGGCCCGCTTCATGCTAATCTTTAAAATCGCATTCGCGAGAGAATCCTATGGAATATGTTCGCTTTGGAAGCACTGGATTGAAGGTTTCGCGCCTGTGCCTGGGCGCTATGAGTTACGGGTCGAAAAAATGGCGGGAGTGGGTGCTGGAGGAGGCGGACGCGCGTCCGGTAATCCAGCACGCGATCGAAAAGGGCATCAACTTTTTCGATGGCGCGGATATGTACTCGACCGGCGTCAGCGAGGAAATTCTGGGGCGCGCGCTGAAGGATTTCGGTTCCGGGCGCGATACTCAGGTGATCGCGACCAAGCTTTACATGCCGATGAGCAAGGATCCTAACGACCGCGGTTTGTCGCGCAAGCACATCCTGAAGTCGATCGACAACAGCTTGCGGCGGCTGGGTACCGATTACGTGGACCTTTATCAGATCCACCGCTTCGATTACGAAACACCGATCGAGGAGACGCTGGAGGCGCTGAACGATTGCGTGCGGGCGGGGAAGGTGCGCTACATTGGCGGGTCGGCGATGTTCGCCTGGCAGTTTTTGAAGATGCTGATGACATCTGACGCTCGCCATCTGGCGCGTTTCGCTAGCATGCAGTGTTATTACAATCTGTTGTATCGCGAGAACGAGCGGGAGGTGCTGCCGATGTGCCGGGCGGAGGGCATCGCGGTGACTCCTTATAGTCCGTTGGCGCGCGGGTTTGTGGCGGGGAATCGTAAGCGGGAGGGCGGGGGAGAGACGCTGCGCTCGCGCACGGATCCGTTTTCGGATAGGGACTATTATCAGCCGCAGGATTTCGATATCGTCGACCGCATTACCGAAGTCGCACAGAAGCGCGGCGTGAAGAATGCGCAGGTGGCAATGGCGTGGATGCTGCAGAAGCCTGGCATTACGGCGCCGATTCTGGGCGCGACGAAGTCGGAATATATCGACGACGCTATCGCTGCGATGAGTCTCAAGCTCGCTGATGACGAGATCAAGAGACTGGAAGAACCGTACAAGCCCCGCGCCATCTTAGGTCATAGCTAGCGGTATGCGAATTCTTATCCTCTCGGCGTCGGTGGGAGCGGGTCACATACGCGCTGCCGAAGCTGTGGAGGCGGCGCTCCGCCTGACCGGGGCTGCGGTCACCATCGAAAACTGTGATGTTCTGACCTTGATGGCGCCAGCGTTTCGTAAAGTCTATCGGGACGGCTACTTCGAGATGGTGAAGCGGGCTCCGCGAGTTCTGGGCTGGCTGTACGATGCCACTGACAAACCTTTCCATATAGACCGGCTGCAGCGCAGGATTGAGCGGGCTGGAGCGACGGCGGTGCTCAAGAAGATTCGCAAATTCGACCCTGATATCGCGATTTGCACGCACTTCCTTCCGGCAACCTTGCTCGATCGCGAGCGGCGCAAGGGCCGGTGCCGCGCGCGGATTATCACTGTGGTTACGGATTTCGAAGTGCATGGCATGTGGCTGGCTGCGCCCTCGGATCATTATTTCGTCGCCACGGCGGAGGCGCGGGCTCACTTGGAGTCTTTGGGCATCGCGCCCGGGGCGATCACGGTTAGCGGCATTCCCACACACCCGGTTTTTGCGGAAACGAAAGGCCGCCCGGAGATGCGGCGTAAGCATGGCTGGCGCGAAGATCTGCCTGCCATCCTGGTCTCGGCGGGCGGATTCGGCGCGGGGAATGCGGGGCGGATGGTCGAATCGTTGATAGCGGCCAAAGTCCCGGCGCAAATCATCGCCGTTTGCGGGAGGAGCGCGGCGTTGAAAAATTCGCTGGAAAAGATCGCTGCGCGACAAAAGGCCGGCGCGCTGCCGGTGGTGAAGGTGGTGGGCTTCACGTCGGAGATGGATGAACTGATGGCTGCGGCCGACCTGATGATCGGCAAACCTGGCGGGCTGACGACTTCGGAATCCTTGATCAAGGGGTTGGGATGGGTGGTGGTCAATCCGATTCCCGGGCAGGAGGAAAAGAACGCCATCTATCTGCTGGAGCAGGGCGCCGGAGTGTGGTCTGACAATCTGCATACGCTGGCGTTCAAAGTGCGATCGGTGCTGGAGGAGCCGGGGCGGCTGGCGGCGATGCGCAAGAACGCGCTGCGACTGGGGCGGCCGGATGCCGGAGGGGAAATCGCTCGCTTCGTGACGGCTCACGGTTAGGGCACGTTTAGCGTGACCGAAAGTTGCGCGCGCTCCGGGATTTCGATCTTGGTTCCCTTCGTGGCGAGTTCGTCCCGCCAGTCATTTGTATCGGGGAACTTGCGCCAAGCGATCACACGATAGGGTCCGGGCGCCAGACCCGGGCAGGCGAAAGCACCATTCTGGTCGGTTTCTCCGAAGCAACGATGTATTTCCAGATCGGCGTGTGGGGGGTCTGGCTGCAGCGCCACGGGCAGTCCCGGGACTGACTGTCCTGAAGCGTCGACAACGCGGCCGGTTAACGTGCCTGCGTTAGTACCGATGGTGAAAATCACGTCGTCGATCAGCTCGCCTCCGTGGATCGTAAACCCGGTGTCCAGGACTTCGCGGCTCCCGACACGCAGCGACTTCATATAGGTGCCCGGAGGCAAACCGCCGAGCGCCACGCGATAATCTCCGCTAAATATGTCATCGATAGAAAACCCGCCACCGGGTTGCTTTTGGATTCGCGGCTGCGCTCGCCAGCCGGTGAGGAAGATTTCAGCTTTAGCCAAGTCGAGCTTGGAACCGTCGTCGGCGACGATCGCGCCGCGGATTGCGGCCGACGGCTCCGGCGTGAGTTCCAGGTCCTTGAAGTCTTCGTCGCCAAGAGTGAATTTGGACATCGCGAAAAACGTCCGGCCATCTACGATGCCTGAAATTCCAACTCGTAATCGCCGGGGAGCAGTCCGCAGAGTGCAAAAGCACCCTCCGTTTTTCCAAAGTCGAGAGGTTGGAGGCGCTGAGCCTGGCCGGTCAGTCTAAGGCTGCCTCTGACCATGCCTTTTTGCGGTGTGACGCGTCCGCTCACCCGTCGCGGCGGCGTGTCCAACATGACCAGATCCACGCCGCCGAGCTGTTGGCCCTTTTCCAGGTGGACCTCGCGGTCGCCGCCGTTGACCGTGTAAGTGTGCGGTTTGTGAAGCGGAGGGTAAGCGCATTCATAGGACGCCCTCTCGGCACCGGCTCGCACGGAATAGTCTCCGGGCCGGAGATTCGCGAAGCGGTACTCTCCCAGGTCGTTGGTATTCGTGTACGCACCCTGCCGCCCCAACCTAACAGGCAGGTTGGCGAAAGGTTCGCCGTCCTCGAAGACCACGTGACCGGAGATGGTTGCTGCACGTTCCATGGGGACGGTTATGTCGCGCAGCGTGTCACCTGCCTGCAGCGTGATCGGGGCGGAAGCGATACCGGAAGTCGCTTCGGCCTGGTAGTAACCCGCCCGGGTTGCGCTCAGCCCGTAGGTGTAGGGTGGAACATCTTTCAATTGGAACTGGCCGCGGGCGTTGGTTTCGTCGCAAACCTTCTCATTGCTGTCTGCAGAAAGACAGACTGCGACGCGCGATAGGACGTGTCCATCCTGGGCATCGACGACGGTGCCTGAGAGGCTCGCTACTTTTGGCCCCTCTGGCTGCGCGAGCGCCAAGTGCGCGAGCGTTATTGCGACGACCAAGCGGAACCACATCTTTACACCTGATGTTATCAGCGATTTATTTTGATGATGTAGCGATCTCGCCGATCACGGTTTTTCATAGGCTTCACTTGCCGACAAAGTGCTTGGAGTCGCGCTCGTTTTCCAGGCAGATGTTTTCCAGCAATTCGTTGTCGGGCGTCAGACGGTATCGCTGGGTGTAGGTGAAGGGTTTCTGGTAGGTCTTGGGATCGTCGATAGTGATCTGAATTTCCATATGGCCGAATTCACGGCGGCGGAAGTGCTCCACCACGCGGAGGGCGTCGGAATGCGGGTGGCCGAGGCCGTCCAGCCAGCCTTGGTCGCGGAGCCCGATGGTTTCGACTATAAGTGCATTCCCATCCCACTTGCCGACCGAATATCCCATCCAGGAAGGTTGCGGATCTTTGGGGAGAGGCCGACTATCCAGGAAGACCTGCCGGAAACTGGCATCGCCTTCCTGCAACAGGATCATCAAGCCGGGTGTCTGCACGATCTTGAAAGGAAGCGCGTCGGCATCCCGGCGCGGCACGCCCAGGGGTAGGCAGCGGCTGATGGGATCGTCCTTGCCGAAACCGTCAGTGCGCTGTTTGAACAGGGCGGCGGCCCAGGGTTGGAACACGAGGTCCTGCGGCGCCAGATCGTGAGTGACATCCAAGAAATTCGTGGGGAGAGGATCGCCGTTGGTGCCTTCGGGCGGTCCTGGGGAACTCTCTGCTTGCCAGATCCCGGAGAAGTCCGTTTTTCCGCCAGGAAGGTGCGGGGCGTGCGCTGCAAGATTCGGTTTTCCATCGCGCGTGCGGGGAACGCCCGGCGCGGGATAGTTGATCCACTGCGCGGCGAGGGGCGTGGCGAGGGCCAGCAGAAAACTGAAGCTGGATCGGCGCGTCATGTGTGTACTTAACGTACACCAATTTCACTAACTACTTCGGCGAATTCCTGATAGCTGGCAGGATCTTTGCCGCCGAAGCGGGATTTCAGGTTCATTTGGGCGCTCCAGTCCATGCGGCGGACGGTGGCTTCGGCCATGATCGGGTCGACGCCGGCGGAGCGCAGGGTTTCGGCTACTTCTTCCATTTCGCGGGCGCGGCGCTCGCCGTGCATGACTACGCGGCCCACCATATAGGTGGCGAGTTTGGCCCAGTCGATACCGGGGAGGCTTTCGCCCAGCGAGGAGAAGACGCGTTCGTCGGCGCCGTAGCGGGTGGCTCCGAG
>Ga0068858_100003071_pt1 | contig 16720 bp, 15 predicted proteins | sample KBSSwiS12_FD_66589 | JGI IMG/M metagenome (GOLD analysis project Ga0068858, IMG submission 66589) | Switchgrass rhizosphere microbial communities from Kellogg Biological Station, Michigan, USA - KBS Switchgrass S1-2 | ecosystem: Host-associated > Plants > Roots > Rhizosphere > Soil ...
ACGCCGGCGGAGGTCGCGTTCGACGTGCCGTTCGGCGACTACAGCTGGATGGGTTATCTCGCGGAGGCGGGATTCGACGTCTTCTCGATGGACACGACCGGGTACGGACGCTCGACGCGACCGACGCTCATGAACGATCCGTGCAATCTCGCGCGCAATCAGCAGGCGCTGTTCGTTCCGGTCCTGATCCCCGCGCCGTGCGCACCGACCGCGACCGCCGCCACGACCATCGCGTCCGACTGGAACGATATCGGCGCGGTCGTCGATTACGTCCGCGCGCTCCGCCACGTGGATCGCGTCAACATGGTGGCGTGGTCGCTGGGCGGTCCGCGCGCCGGCGGCTACGCCGCGCAGCACCCGGACCAGGTGCAGCGGCTCGTGCTTCTTGCCCCGGGTTACAACCGCACGGCGCCCGACAGTGCACCGGCCCCGCGGCCCGACGCCGTGGCGTTCAATACGCAGTCGGGGAAGGAGTTCACGGCGAACTGGGATCGCCAGGTCGGCTGCCCGGACCAGTACGACGCAGGGGTGAGCGACGCCGTCTGGGCCCAGATGCTGCAGTCGGATCCGGTGGGCGCGACGTGGGGCAGCGGAGTGAGACGCGCGCCGCAGACGACGACGTGGGGCTGGAACGCCGCGGCGGCAGGAAAGACCCAGACGCCGACGCTGATGGTCGCAGGCGAGCACGACAAGCAGGTGTCGCCGGCACGCGTCAGAGAGCTGTACGCCGACCTCGGATCGCGTGAGAAGGTCTTCGTCGATCTCGGCTGTTCCTCTCACAACGCGATGTGGGAGAAGAACCACCTGATTCTGTTCAAAGCGTCGCAAGAATGGTTGACGCAGGGAACCGTCAACGGGATGAAAGAGGGGATGCTGCGTCTCGGTTACGGAACTGCACCCGTCGACTGAGCACTGCCGATTGACGGTTTCCAACTGTCTCTGAGCTTGTAAACTTTGCGTTCGAACTTCGAACTTCGAACTTCGAACTTCGCGAACTTCGAACTTCGAACTTCGAGCTTCTGACTTTCAACTTTCAGCTTTTAACTTTCCGTTGGCTCTCCGGTCTAAGGCTTTCGAGGACATGTAAACCATGGCCAACGGGGACCGGTTGGTCCAACATCTCTTGCGACGCGCCGGATTCGGCGCCAGCAGCGACGAATGGGCCGCTTATTCCGCGCTCTCGTATCCCCAGGCCGTCGACCGGCTCATCAACTACGCCGCAATCGCGGATTCCGTTGATTCCAACATCGGCAGGGCGGGCTACATCGGCACGACGTCCCGCGGTGCATTCTCGCCGAACACCGTCATCGACGACGCGCGACAGCGGTGGCTGTTTCGGATGATCCACACGGATCGGCCGCTGCAGGAGCGGATGACGCTCTTCTGGCACAACTACTTCGCGACAGGATTTTCCAAGGTCGCGGGCAAAGTCAAAGGCGAGAACGCCACGCGGCTCATGGCCGCAAAAGCGTCGGAGGATCCGACCCGTCAGCGCGGGCAGATCGAGCTCTTCCGCGACAGCGCGCTCGGGAGCCTGCGGGATCTGCTCGTCGCGGTCGCGAAGGATCCGGCGATGTTGATCTGGCTGGACGGCGACACGAACACAAAAGCGAAGCCGCAGGAAAATTTCGGCCGCGAGCTCATGGAGTTGTTCTCCCGGGGTGTCGGCTTCTACACGGAGGACGACGTGTATGCGGCGGCGCGAGTGTTCACCGGCTGGAACCTGAGCGTCACGGGCGATCCCGGCGATCCGTCCGCGTCGTTCGCGTTCGTCTACAACGCGAATCAACACGAGGTCAGCGCCAAGACGTTTTCGTTTCCGATCTACGGTGACGGCGGCCGGACCATTCCGGCGCGCCCGGCAGCGTCGGGGATGCAGGACGGCATCGACCTGATTACGGCGCTCTCGATGCACCAGGAAACAGCGCGCCGGCTGGCGACGAAACTCTACAGCTTCTTCGTCAGCGAGACGGTGGCGGCGGACCCCGCCTTCATCGACACGCTCGCGACGGTGTATCTGCAGAACGGCACGGCCATCCTGCCGGTGCTGCAGCGCCTGTTCCTCTCGCCGCAATTTCAGGACGAGGCGATCTTCCTGACACGCTACTCGTGGCCCGTCGAATTCGTGGTTCGCGCGATCAAGGAGACGGGTTGGACGGGATTCACCACTGGAGCGGTTCTGTCGCCGCTCGTGAACATGGGGCAGCATCTGTTCGATCCCCCGGACGTCGCCGGCTGGAATCTCGGGCAGGGATGGTTTTCGACCGGCGCGATGCTGACGCGGATGAACTTCGGTGCCACGCTGGCCGAAAACCAGAAATTCAATCTGGCGAGGTCGGCCGCCGTAGCCCGTACGAGTGCGCGCGCCGTGCTCGATTATCTGTTGACGCGGCTCACACCGGATCTCGAGCCGGCCGTGTATGCGGACCTTCTCGCTTACGCGAGTGCGGGGATCACGTGGACGGGCACGGACGCGCAGCTGCAAACCAAGGCACCGGGCCTCGTGCACCTGATTCTCGGGTCGTCGGAATATCAGTTCATCTAGAGGCTGGCCATGGTGATCACGCGACGCGCATTCATGAAAAACGGCGTGGCGGCGTTCACCGTCACCATGACAGCCCCTGCCTTCCTGACCGATCTCGCGAGGGCACAAGGCGCGTCGTCGAACCGGAGTCTGATTGTGCTCGACCTGAGCGGGGGGAACGACGGCTTGAGCCTGCTCGTACCGTACACCGATTCTTTTTATTACAGCCGCCGGCCGACGCTGGCGATTCCGGCCGGCCAGGTGTTGCAGGTCGGCAGCGATTCGAGCGGCAAGCCGCTCGGCCTGCATCCGAAGCTCGCGGGACTCAAGGACATCTTCAATCAGGGCCGGCTGGCGTTCATTCAGCGCGCCGGCTACGAGAACTCGAGCCGGTCGCATTTCACCGGCACCGACATCTGGGAGGCGGCGAATCCGTCGAACACGCAGGGATTCGGATGGCTGGGACGGTATCTCGCCTCGTTGACGCCGCCGCTCGATCCGCTAGTGGCGTGGAATACCACGGGCGACACGCCGTTGGCGCTGCTGTCGTCGGTGTCGGTCGCGTCCATTCCCAGCGTCACGTCGTATGCCTTCAGCAGTCCGAACGGCGGCTCCGAAGCCACGCGCGAGCGCGCCGCGGCCGTCAGCATCGCCTCGCACGTGCCGGTCGATCGTCCCCATCTGGCGTTCGTCGCGACGACGGCGCAGGCTGCGATGGCAACACTGGACCGGGTGGCCGCGGTTGGCGCATATGCGCCGAGCGTGACGTATCCCAACACCGGATTCGGTCAGGCGCTGCAGGCCGTGGCAGGCGCGATGGCGAAGGGCACGGGCACTCGAGTGTTCTGGGTGCGGACGGGAGGATTCGATACGCACGCGTCGCAGGAGACGACGGCCGAATCGGGGGCGTACGTGAGGCTGATGGTGGCGCTCAACGACGGGCTGTCCGCGCTCTACAACGACTTGAAGAACCTCAGTCTGCTGAACGACACGCTGCTGCTGTCGTTCTCCGAGTTCGGCCGGCGGGTCCCCGAGAATGGCAGCAGGGGCACCGACCACGGGGCGGCAAGCGTCATGATCGCGATGGGCGGCGGCGTTCGCGGAGGTCTCTACGGCACGGCTCCGTCGCTGAATCCTGACGGCCAGAACGCCACGCTCGAGAACAACGGGAACGACGTGCGCTACGAAACAGACTTCCGGTCGGTTTACGCACGAGTCATCGACAACTGGCTGAGCGGCGATTCAGTCTCGGTCCTGGGCGGCAATTTTCGCAAGCCAGGCCTCGATTTCGTCTAGATCGCCTGGCGTTGTACCCAGGGTCCGGGTTTCTGTCCGTCGAAGCCGCAGCGGCGAGGGTGCAAGCCGCACCATCTCAGTGCGTCATCCCGTAGATGATGTAGTTGACGCCGAGCTTGTAGGCTTCATTCGTCTGATCGATCGGCCTGAGCCCGACGCTCGACCATTCCCAGAACTGCGAGATGTCGGTGTTGTAGTTCACGATCATCTGCAGGCGCTTTCCCGGATCGTTGTCCTCGAAGAGCCCGCGAAAGACCGGCCGCCCGGCGTTGTAGGCCTGCGGCACGATGTCGAGCGAAGGGATCTCGAAAAACGAATGAAAGATCGCGTGGGCCGCGTCCATTTCGACGAAGCGTGCGCCGGGCATCACCCGTTGCATGTTCGCGGCGAAGTGATTCCAGCAGTCGCAGCCCTGGAAGCCGTCCGGCTTGAAGTCGTCGACGATCACGAAGCCGCCCTTTTGCAGGTAGTCGCGAAGCGCCGTCGCTTCGCCGTCTGTCATCTGCCACCACCCGGGCTCGATGAGATACGCCACCGGATACTTGTACAGTTCCGGATCGTCGAGCGACAGCGTGTTGATCTCGTTGATGTGCGCGCCCAGATAGCTGACCGAGTTCATGATGTTCATCAGGTTCTGCTCGGAGAGCGGATACCCATGCGCCCACGACGGCCAGCCGCTGTACCAGAAGCCGCCCGGTGCGGTCGTGTACTTGACGCGCACGAATGTGAACCGGCCGTCGTAGGAAAGATTGGGGCGGACGAAGAATCGCCCGCGGCCGCCGAAACCGAACTGCGCCAGCGCGGTGACGGCCGTCAGGAGCGCGACGCCGCTGATGGTTGCTATTCGGGCCCTTCGGGCCATTGGAAGGAGGGCTGAGGGCGCAAGGCTCCCAGCCCTTCGACAGACTACTGACAGGTGCCCCACATCGAGCGCACGTTGGTCACGTTGAAGCCCGCCGGCGTGCCGGTGCCCGTCACTTCGGCGCGGCCTCCGTTCCAGGGCGTCATGTTGATGCCAAGGAGCTTGAAGTTCTGCGGAGGCGGAGGAGGCGGAGGAGGTCCGGCCGGTGCGCCGCCGCGACGACCACCGCCGCCACCCGCCGCCGGGGGGCCGCCGCCGGCCGGTGCGCCACCTGCGGGTGCGCCACCTCGGGCCGCCGGCGCGCCGCCAGCAGCCGGCGGTGCACCTTCAGCCGCTCCGCCGCCGCGCCCGCCACCACCACCACGCGCGCCGCCGCCTCCGCGTCCACCACCACCCCCGCCAGCCGCCGGAGGCGGGGGAGGCAGCGGGATGACGACGCCGGTCAGCATCCACGGGTTCGCATCAGTACCGTCGCCCTTCACGCAGCCCATGATTGTCTGTTCGGTGGCCCCGCCACCCTGCGCCGCCAATCCTGCGGTGATCGCAGCGGCCAGCACACAACTGCCAAGAATCGTCAGCTTCATGGTTCCCCCCCCTTACGGGTGATTTCGATAGCAGAGCAAACTCTGCCGGTTTGAAGCGCTGACATTATACGCGCGTTGGGCTGATGGACTACCCGTGGATAATGGGTCGCGCGCGTTGACAGGTCCAGGCTGGTGCAATCATGAGCGACATGTTTCGAGCCGATCACGTCGGAAGCCTGCTGCGTCCGCCGGAGCTGCTGGAGGCGCGGGCGGACTTTGCGGAACGTCGCATTCCCGAAGCTCAGTTGCGGGCCGACGAAGACCGTGCGATTGACGACGCGCTTCGCCGGCAGCGCGAGATCGGGCTCGATATCCTCAGCGACGGCGAAATGCGCCGCGGATCGTGGCTGACCGACATGGCCGAGTCAGTCGAAGGGTTCAGCGACGATCACGTGCTGCTGGAGTGGAAAGGTCCGGGCGGTGCCGCCGAGGCGACGACCGCGCGCGTCGCCGCGGCCAGACTGAGGAAGACGCAGAAGCTGACGGCGCACGAGCTGCCGTTTCTTGCCAGCCACGCGGGTGGGCCATTCAAGGTCACGCTGCCCGCGGCGTCGAACTTCATGTTCTCGAGCTACAAACCGGGCGTCACCGATCGCGTGTATCCCGATCGGGCGGCGCTGCTCGCTGACATCGTCGCCATTGTCCAGGACGAAGTCCGGTGGCTCGCCCAGAGAGGAACCGTCTACATTCAGTTCGACGCGCCGTACTACTCGCATTACCTGGACCGGGGGCAGCGCGCCCGGATGCGCGCGGAGGGTCTCGATCCGGACGCCGAGCTTCGGAACGCCATTGCCGGCGACAACGCCGCGTTTTCGGGCATGCGCCGCCCGGGCCTCACCTTCGCGCTTCACGTGTGTCGCGGCAACAACCAGAGTCGTTGGTACACCGAAGGCGCCTACGACGCGGTCGCCGAGGCGTTGTTCGCGACGCTCGAAGTCGACAGATTCCTGCTGGAGTACGACGACGAACGGTCGGGTGGTTTCGAGCCGTTGCGTCTGGTGCCGAAGGGAAAGCAGGTGGTTCTCGGCTTGATCACGACCAAGCAGGCGTCGCTCGAGTCCCCGGACCTCCTGCGCCGGCGCATCGACGACGCGGCGCGCTACGTGCCGCTCGACCACCTCGCGATCAGCCCGCAATGCGGCTTTGCGTCGGTCGCACGCGGCAATCTTCTGAGCGCCGATGATCAGTGGCGCAAGCTCGAACTGGTCGTTAACACCGCGCACAGCGTTTGGGGTCTATAATCGCCCTGCTTTCCTTCCTTCCGGCGTTGCCCGGGTGTTTTGTTCGAGCGAATTCCTTATGGAGCTTCAGGAACGCGCGACGGGTCAAGTCGTCGTCGTCGACGTGGAGGGTCCGGTGGAGCGCGAAGGAGAGGAGGCCCTGGTGCTGCTCGCCCGCCTTCGCGCGATCCTCGATCGCGGCGATCGGAAGATTCTGCTCAACGTGGAGAAGGTCACCCACGTCGACAGCCTGCTGCTCGGGTCGATCATCCAGGCGTATGTGGCAGCGGTCCGCCAGGGGGGCGGGATCAGGCTGGTGCATGTCAGCGCGCGATTTCGGCAACTGCTCACGGTGACCAAGCTCGACCGGGTCCTCCAGGCGTTCGAATCAGAAGAGGACGCTGTGGCCAGCTTCGCGGTCTCCGGGGCAGGAGAGAGACCACCTCTCCCGCCGGTGTGAGCCTCATCGTTCTCGCTTGCGTGCACTCATGAAAACTGCGCTAGTCTATGCGCAGCTGAGGAGGCGAGCCATGCGGATAGTGATTGCCGGAATCGCCGCGCTGCTGCTGGCGGACATCGCCGCGGCGGCGCAAGCGCCGAACACTCAGGCGAAGCGGTCCACCGCGACGAAAGCGCAGTGGACGGCGCGCACGCCGGACGGCCAGCCCGATCTCCAGGGCACCTGGGTGAATTTCGACAGCACGCCCTTCGAGACGCCTGTGCCCGTGCCCGCTCGAGGCAACAACGACGCGGGTGTCGGCCCGCCCGCGCACTGGGCCGACCACGACAGCCCGACGAGCGCCCGGCGGCCCTCGATGGTCGTCGATCCTCCGGATGGCCGCGTGCCGGTGCTGCCCTGGGCCGAGTCGAGGCGCGATTACGACCTCGCCCATCTCGGCGACTCCTGGGTGCACGAGACGCCGTGGGTGCGCTGCATTACCCGCGGCGTGCCCGGCGGCATGTTCCCGGCCGGGTACAACAACGGCTATCAGATCGTGCAGACTCCGGGTTTCGTCGTGATTGTCTACGAGATGCTGCACGAAACGCGGATCATCCCGATTGATGGACGTCCGCACGTCGGGCGCGACATCCGGCTGTGGAACGGCGATCCTCGCGGCCACTGGGAAGGCCAGACACTGGTCGTCGAGACGACGAACTACAACGACAAGGGATCGATCGCGACGAGCGCGGCGACCGGCCGCATTCGTGGTATTCCCCAGAGCGAGGCGCTGCACGTCGTCGAGCGCTTCACGCGCATCGATGCGAAGACGATCGATTACGAGGTCACCATCGACGATCCGAAGGTGTACGCGAAGCCGTGGAAAGTCGCGTTGCCGCTGAACCAGGACCCCGAGTACCGGATTTACGAGTACGCCTGTCACGAAGGGAACTACGCGATTCCAAACGAGCTGAGTGGCGGACGCGCGCAGGACGTCAAATAGAAAACCACCGCAGACGCGGAACTCGCGAGATTCATCCCAAAGAATTCTCTGCGCGTTCGGCGGTTGAGGTGCATTTTTGACAGCTGAAGGAGACTGGCATGAAGAGAGCAATTGTTCTGGGGACCGTGGTGATTGTCGGCGCGCTGTCGCTCGCCGTCAGCGCATACCAGCAACCGCCGGCTGGCGGGGCCGCACAGGCGGCCGCGCCGAAAGTCGTCGAAGTCGAAAAACTGAGGGATAACCTGTTCATGCTGAAGGGCGGCGGCGGCAACACCGCCGTCTTCGTCGGCACGAATGGCGTCGTCGTCGTCGACACGAAGAACCCCGGCTGGGGACAGCCGATTCTCGACAAGATCAAGGAGCTGACGCCCAAGCCGATCACGACGATCATCAACACGCACACTCACGGCGATCACGTGAGCGGCAACGTGGAATTTCCGGCCTCGGTCGAAGTCGTGGTGCAGGAGAACACCAAGGCGAACATGCAGGAGATGAGGGGCGCCACCGGCATCGCCCAGCAGGGACCGCCGACCAATATCTTCAAGGTCAACAACGGCAAGGGCATGCCGACCAAGACGTTCAAGGACAAGACGACGCTCGGCAGCGGCGCCGACCGGATCGATCTCTATTACTTCGGCCGCGGGCACACCAACGGCGACGCCTGGGTCGTCTTCCCGGCGCTGCGCCTGATGCACGCCGGCGACATCTTCTCGGGCAAGAATCTCCCCCTTCTCGACGCGAACAACGGCGGCAGCGGCCTGCTGATCGGCGCCACCCTCGCGAAGGCCGCGGACAGCATCAAGAACATCGACACGATCATCACCGGGCACAGCACGACGATGACGGTGAACGACCTCAAGGAGTACGCGCAGTTCAACAAAGAGTTCGCCGACGACGTTCGCGCGGCGAAGAAGGCCGGCAAGTCCGTCGACGATGTGGCGGGCAGCTGGAAGATGCCTGCGAAGTACACCGGCTATGCCGCGCCCGCCGCGGCCCGGCTGAAGGCCAATGTACAGGTCGTGTTCGACGAACTGAAGTAGCAGCGGAGTCTTGATCCTCCGCGCAATCGGACGCGGCCTGTGCCGACGCTGTCCGCACTGCGGGAAGGGGCGGCTGTTTTCGGGGTTCGCCCATCACCTGGAACGTTGTCCGGTTTGCGGCCTCGTCTACGAGCGCAACCCCGGCGACACGTGGGCCTTCACGATCCTGCTCGATCGCCTTCCGGTCGCGACCGGCGTCGCGTTGCTGTATTTCGGGTTCGGCCGTTCGCACAAGGTGCTGGGGATCGCCGCCTTCGTCGTGCTGGTTGCGCTGCTCGTCCTGACGTCGCCGAACCGATGGGGCGCCGGCATCGCGCTGCATTATCTGTCGCGCGTCTACTGGCCCGATCCCGCGGACCCGGTCCCCTCGAGCCGAGGGCCCGGCTGAGGCCAAGACGAGCAGCGGGCCGCTAATGCTGGCCGGCCTCCCGCACCATCGTCTTGATGCGTTCGACGTTGTTCTCGCGGACGGGACACGTGCTGTCGGTCGCGACGCACTGCGCCAGCGTCATGCCGCAGCCGCAGTTGCATCGCGCCTCATTCGCTCTCTTGAGGGCGCTTCGCTTCTCGTCGGCCTTCAGGTCTGAGAAATTCACCACGCGGATCGCGTCTTCGCCGTACGCGACACCCGCCATCTGCGACGCGCCGTAGCCGACGACCCCGACGACGCCGATCGCCGCGCACCATTTGAGCGTCTTGAGATACGGCGGCGCTTTCTTCTTCCGCCGCTCCTTCCTGGGCGTTTTCGTCACGATGCCGATAAGGAATACCGTGCCAGCATCACGGTGATGTTGTCGCGTCCGTCCTGCGCGACCGCCGTCTCCACCAGCGTATCGGCGGCGCGCTGGAGATCCGGTTGCGCCTTGAGGATCGCGACCATTTGACCGTCGGACACACCGCCGTGCAGGCCGTCCGTGCACATCAGGATGATCTGTCCGTCCACCAGATCGAACTCGCCGATCGAAACGTCCACATCGGGCCGCGCGCCGACGACGTTCGTGAGGACGCTCCGCATCGGATGATCGTGAAAGGTGCTGGGATCGAGGCCCGATTCCCTCGACAGCATGACCACCCACGAGTCGTCCTGACTGAGCTGATGCAGCGTGCCGTCACGCATCGTGTAGAGCCGGCTGTCGCCGACGTTCGCGAACGTCACGTGTGCGCCCTCCACCAGGGCGAGCACGAGAGTAGTGCCCATCCCGGTGTACTCGGTTCGTTCTTCGGACGCGCGGAAGACACGACGGTTGGCGACTTTCGCCGCCGTGGTCACACGATTGGCACCGAACGACAGCTTCGGATTGACGCCGAACGGCCAGGTGAAGTCCTCGGGGTTCGCGCTTTTCTGGAGAAACGCGCTCGCGGCCTCGACGGCGAGGCCCGACGCCACCTCCCCGGCGTTGTGGCCGCCCATGCCGTCGGCGACGACCAGAAACAACAGCGCGGGATCCCAGGATGCGGAGTCTTCATTGATCGTGCGGACGGCGCCCGGGTGCGTGGAGGAGCTGACACTCAACATAGCCGATGGGTCCTTCGCGAACACATGGCCCGAGGCGTTATAGTAACGACGCGAGCAGACTGGCAGTATACATTCAATGTTCGTCCTCACCGTTCATGAAGGGGGCAAGTCGCGCGAGTATCCGATTCACGAGGGAGAGACCCTCATCGGCCGCGGTCCGCACTGCCACATCGTGCTGCGCGACGAAAGCATTTCGCGGAATCACGCGCGGATCGTCGTGCGCGGCGACGTGCTGGTGGTGTCGGACCTTGGCAGCAGCAACGGCACGTTCTGCGACACGGTACCGGTGACCGAGCGCCACGTTGCGGTGGGCGAACCGCTGCTGTTCGGCAACGTCGAAGCAACGCTCAGTCGCGTCGTCCAGCCCCCGGCGCGGCCTCACACCGCGAGCTCCCTCGGCATGGATCGGGTGCGCCGCGTGGACGACTTGCCGGGCACCAGCGAAGGTTTTGCGGCGCTCGATGCCACGCGCCTGATCCGCCTGCTCGGCGAAACAGGCCGCGTCCTGGTCGCGACGCTTCCGCTGGAAGACATTCTCAATCGGGTCATCGACCTGCTCCTGGCGCACGTGCCGGCGGAGCGCGCCAGCCTGCTCCTCGCCGATCCGGTGACCGGCACGCTGGTGCCGAGGATTGTCCGCCACCCGGGCCCGCAGGGGTCGCAGCAGCCGCTCAGCCGGCGGCTCATCGACCTGGTGCTGAAACAGCGGATCGCCGTGCTGACCTCGGACGTTCGCATCGATCCACGATTCGACGGATCCCAGAGCCTCTTCGGCAGCGACGTCCGATCGCTGCTGTGCGGGCCGCTCTATGCCGGGGACGAGATCATCGGCGTGCTCTACGCGGACAATCCGGTGACCCGCCAGTTGTCGGAAGCGGATCTCGAAGTGTTCACGGCGCTGGCCAACTACGCCGCCGTCGCGATCGCGCAGGCCCGTCTGGCCGAGCAGCTCCGCGAAGAGAGCCTGCGCCGCGAGCGCCTCGCACGGTATCACTCGCCGGCCGTCGTCGACCGCGTCCTCGCGCGCGAAAGCGAAGACGGCGAGATGCGGGCTCAGGAGCGCGACCTCACCGTGGTGTTCGTCGACATCGTCGGGTTCACGACGCTGGCGGAGCATCTGACGCCGACCGAAGTCTCTTCGCTCCTGAACACGTTTTTTTCGCGACTGACCGAGGTGATCTTCGAGCAGGAAGGCACGGTGGACAAGTTCATCGGCGATGCGATTCTCGCGGTATTCGGCGCGCCGCTGGATCAACCCGACCATGCGACCCGCGCCGTCCGGGCGGCGCAAGGCATGCGCAAAGCGGTGGCGGCGTTGAACGCGGAGGGCCTGCTGCCGCCGCTCAGGGTGCGATACACCATCCATTCGGGCGTCGCGATAGTCGGGGACGTCGGGTCGACCAAGCGACGCGAATATACGGTCATCGGCGACGTCGTCAACACCGCGTCCCGGCTGGAAAAATTCGTCGAACCGGATCAGATCGTGATCAGCCAGGCGACTTACGAGCGCCTGCAGATGCCATTCGAGGCCCGGTCGCTGGGCGTGGTCCCCATTCGCGGTCGTTCGGGGCAGGTCGAAATCCTTTCGGTCGACACGTAGCGGCTCTTCATGTTGCTTGGCACGCCTTCCACCGCTTCGGTATAGCCGCGACTCCTCCTCTTCTCTAGGAAGCCCGAACCGTGAACTCGAGGCCCCCTTCGAAGGGCAGGGTCATGGTGCGCAACCCGTTGCGTGGATCGTCGATGAATTCGAAATACTCGCGGCTCGAATGGTCCCGCTTATCGTGCCCTTATAACCGGCGATAGTGGCACTGCCGGCAGCCGCGGTGACTCTTGGGCTAAAATGAATTGTCCTCCCGTCGATATTCCCCCAAACGTCAGGTTCTGGCTATCCGATGATCTCAGCGCACAACGTCTCGATGCGGTACGGGTCGAAGGTACTCTTCGACGACGTCACGACCACATTTTCCGCAGGGCGGCGCTACGCCCTCACCGGTCCCAACGGAGCCGGGAAGTCCACGTTCATGAAGCTGCTGACCGGCGAGATCCCTCCGCAGAAGGGAACGGTCGTCGGCCCTGCGAAGCTCGGCGTGCTGCGGCAGGATCAGTTCGCCTTCGACCGTTTCCGTGTGATCGACACCGTGATCATGGGAAACGAGCGGCTGTGGGCTGCGCTCGAAGAGCGCGAGCTCCTGTACGCGAAGGCCGAGATGACCGATGAGGACGGCATGCGCCTCGGCGAGCTCGAGGCCATCGTCGGGGACGAGGATGGCTACACGGCGGAAAGCGACGCCGCGATTCTCCTGCAGGGTCTCGACATCGCCAACGATCTTCACGCGCGGACGATGGCGGAGCTGCAGGGGGGACAGAAAGTCCGCGTGCTGCTGGCCCAGGCCCTGTTCGGCCATCCGCAGGCCCTGCTGCTGGACGAACCGACGAACCATCTGGATCTCGATTCCATCCACTGGTTGCGCGAGTTTCTGGTTCGCTACGAAGGCACGCTGATCGTCATCTCGCACGACCGGCACTTTCTGAACGCGGTCTGCACCCACAGCGCCGATATCGACTACCAGACGATCATCACCTACACCGGCGGGTACGACGACATGGTCCTCGCCAAGATGCAGATCCGATCGCGGGTCGAAAAAGACAACGAGCAGCGCGAGAAGAAGATCGCGCAGCTCAACGACTTCATCGCACGGTTTTCCGCCGGGACGCGTGCCAGCCAGGTGACTTCGCGCCGGAAGGAAGTGGAACGGCTGCAGACGACGGAGCTGGCCCGATCGAACATCCAGCGGCCGTACATCAAGTTTGCGATGAGCCGGCCGTCGGGTCGAACGGTGCTCGAGTGTTCCGCCGTGGCCAAGGCCCACGGGCACACACCGATCGTGTCCGGCTTCGGTGCCATCGTCACGCGCGGTGAAAAGATTGTGCTCGTCGGCCGCAACGGGCAGGGGAAGACGACCCTGTTGAAGGCCTTGCTCGCCGACGCCGAGGGCGTGGTCGGCGCGCCGGACGACATCGATCACGGGACCGTCCGGTGGGGGCACGAGGTGTCGGTCGGATATTTTCCGCAGGATTCGACGGGCGCCATCGAGAAGGGGTTGACGGTCGTCGAATGGCTGCACCGCTTCGATCCCGACGCGTCGAGGCAGGAGATCCACGGGCTGCTCGGCCAGATGCTGTTCAGCGGCGAGGAAGGGCTGAAACCGACCGACGGGTTGTCGGGCGGCGAGACCGCCCGTCTGCTCCTTTGCCGCATCATGCTGCAGAAGCCAAACGTCCTCGTGCTCGACGAGCCCACCAACCACCTGGATCTCGAGGCCATCAACGCGCTCAACGTGGCATTGCAGCGTTTCGAGGGAACGGTGTTGCTGGTCACGCACGACCAGGACGTGATGGAAGAGGTTGGCACGCGGGTGTGGCAGTTCGAGGGCGGCGCGATCCACGATTTCAAAGGCTCGTACGAGGAGTACGCGGCCTCGATTGCCTGATCCGCCGGAGTGCGCCGATGGGGGAGTCTGGCGTCTGAACCGGGAACGGCGCGAAGCGGCGTGGGGTCCCATGCTAACGATGAAACATCGAGTGAGGCAGGCGATCTGGGTGGTCGCCATTCTGATCGTCGCCGACGTGTCGGTGGCGTTCGCTCAGACGCAGGTGCGCGTGCGCAGGGACAAGACCTCCATCTGGCGGCGCGAAGCACGCCTCGTCGCCGCCGTCGTGAACCGCGGCACGGTGCTCGAGGTCAAGGGTCGCGAGGGCGAGTGGTACGTGGTGGTGATTCCGCCCGGAAGCGCGGACGCAGGGGCGTTGGGCCTGATTGCGATCTCGCAGGTCGAGGTCGTTACGGGTGGGAGTGTTCCAGAGACTCCGCCACCTGTCCGCGGCCGGCCTGCCGCCGGGGCGCAGACCCGCGGCACGGCTCGTGCGACACCGCACACGGAATTCGTCGGGTTCGGGCATGTCGGTTATGGCACCTGGTTGGCGCGCGATACGTTCAGAGCAGTCACAGGCAGCAGCGGCGCGCCGATGTTCGGCGCCGGCGCTCAGGTGCGGTTCGGGAATGGCGCCTTCATCGAAGGGACGGTCGAGCGCTTCGAGAAGACCGGACAGCGTGTATACGTCAACGACGGCCAGGTTTTCCCCCTCGGCATTGCCGACACCGTCCGCGTCATCCCCATCTTCGCGAGCGTTGGGTACCGTCACACGGGCCGGAAGGCCACTTCGTATGTGCCCTATGCAGGTGTGGGAGCGGGGACGTATCTGTACAAGGAAGCCTCCGACTTCGCTGATCCTTCAGAGAACGTGAACGAACACTTCACCAGTTATCAGGTGTTCGCTGGTGTGGAGTTTTCCACCCGTTCGTGGGTGCGGCCCGCGGTCGAAGTGCAGTTTACGACGGTCCCTAAAGCCCTTGGCGACGCCGGGGCATCCGCTGCGTTCGGCGAGGACAATCTCGGTGGCGTGCAGGTCCGGCTCAAGATCCTCATCGGACGTTGACGACGTCCCGGCAATAAGCCAGCTTCAATCTGGCGGGGTGGAACAACCAACGAGATCACCGACGACAAGAATGTGTTTTTGCTCGGTGCGCTCGGTGTGCTCGGCGGTTGATTTCGAACTGACCCGCGGCGCCAACTGTTGGTCCTTGGTGCTTAGTCCACGCGCCTTCAAACGTGATCAGGCGCCACTGGACGAGCGACGAACCAGGAACGAAGGACCAACCAGGGACGAAGAACCGGCCAGGAACCAGGGACGAAGGACTCAGGACCGGCTTCGCCGAGGGCCGGAATACTGCTCGATCGGGGGCGTCCCGTGCGTGTGGAAGGTTTCGATCGTCTTGAGCCCCCAGGCCTGCCCCTTCTTCCGATCGGCTTCCGTCCAGATGACCGGCGGCCAGTCGGGTGCCAGGACGAGCCGCGCGCCGGCGTTGGCGACCTCGACACGGTTGCCGCCCGGTTCATACACATAGAGAAAGAATGTCTGCTGGATCGCGTGCTTGTGCGGTCCGGTTTCGATGTGCACGCCGTTCTCGAGGAAGATATCGGCAGCGCGGAGCACGTCCTCGCGTGAGTCGATCGCGTAGGTGACGTGGTGAAAACGGCCGCGGGCGCCGTAGTGATCCGCCGTGAACGCCATGTCGTAGCTTTTGTTGGTGGTCGTCATCCAGACGCCGGCTTCCTCGCCGTTGTCGAGCACGATCATCTCCGTCGTCCTCACTCCGAGGACGTTTTCGAAGAACTGCCGCAGTTCGGCGACGTCGGCAGCCAGCAGATTGAGATGATCGAGCCGGCGCACGTTGATGCCGCGCGCGGGAAATCGCTGCGCCTGGTTTTTCAGCGCCGGTTTCAGCTCCGGCGGCGGGCGATACCACTCGGTCTCGTAATAGATCTCCATCGCGTGCCCGTCGGTGGTGTCGAAGGCGTAGGCAGGTCCGTGGCCGAGGTCGCCGTCGGTCCATCCCTTGCCGAAGCCCGACGCTTCGATCACGGCGGCACGCCGCTGCAGCGCCTCCGGGCTCGTGGCGCGGAACGCCATGTGGCCCATGCCCGCAACTTTCGAGGCCGTCAGCTTGAGCGTGTGGTGCTCGTAGTCGTCCCAGGCGCGCAGATAGACAGAGTCTCCGCGGCGGCCGCTCTCGGTCATCCCGAAGACGTTGACGAAGAAATGGAGGCTCTCGTCCGGCGTCGGGGTCAGAAGCTCGACGTGTGCCAGGTGGGCCAGATCGAAGGAGCGAATGGTTGATTGCAAGGAAACCTCTATCGATTCGGCGTGGTCGCCGGCGCCGGCCCCATGCCCTTGAACGCGTACTTGTAATAACGCTGGCCGTTGTTGACCTCGCCGATGAACAAGTTTCCTTTCGAGTCGCCCGCGATGCCGTGGGCGTGGAAGAACTCGCGCGCGTTGTGTCCCGCGTGGCCGCCAATCGACGAAACGATCTCCATCGTCTGACGGTTCAGCACGCGTATCGCCTTGTTGGACCCGTCCACGACGTAGAGAAACTTCTGCTCCTTGTCCGTCGAGGCGGCGAAGGCGTGCACCGTCCCTTCGTTCTGCAGCGTGTTCCTCGAGATGAACACTTCCTTGACGAACGTCCCGTCGAGCCTGAAGACCTGAAGGCGGTTGTTGGTCCGGTCGGCGACGTAGACCGTGTCGTCATTGGTCACCAGCACGGCATGCACCGGGTTGTTGAACCCTGCGGGCGGAGGCCCCTGAATCAGTTGTGCGCGCGGGGGAAA
>Ga0068858_100003074_pt1 | contig 16712 bp, 14 predicted proteins | sample KBSSwiS12_FD_66589 | JGI IMG/M metagenome (GOLD analysis project Ga0068858, IMG submission 66589) | Switchgrass rhizosphere microbial communities from Kellogg Biological Station, Michigan, USA - KBS Switchgrass S1-2 | ecosystem: Host-associated > Plants > Roots > Rhizosphere > Soil ...
TGCCCGCCTGCGCATAGTCGAGCTGGTTGCCTTGGCCGGCCTGGTAGAAGGCAAAGGTGTTTGCCGGGCCGACCTGAGTGACCTTGCCCGTGTTGCGGGCGCCGCTCTGCTGGGCGGTCAGCACGTTGCCGGCACCGTTCTGGAGCAGATCCAACGCGTGATCGTTCCCGAATTGCGAGGCGGTGATGGTATCGACCTGGCCGGTGCCGACCTGCCTGAGGGCCGCAGAGTTGCGGTCGCCGCGCTGGAGGAGGGTCACGGCGGTCGAGAGCCCTTGCTGTGCAAGTGTGATGTGGTTGGCCTGGCCGTTCTGCTCGAGCGTGGCGGCAAGGTTCGTGCCGTTCTGGTCAAGGGCGGCGCTGTTGTTCGCGCCGGTCTGGCGTACCTCGGCGACCACCGTGCGTCCGCTTTGGGTGACGCTGGCGCTGTTGCCCTGGCCGCTCTGCTGGACGCGGGCGACGGCCGCCGAACCGATCTGCTGCACGAAGACCGGGCTGTCCGCGGGCCCGCTGGTCATGAGCAGTGTAGCGGCGAGGGCTAGGAATGACATAGCGATCTCCTGCGGGCAGGCCCGAGGCCGGAGGGAGCAGGGCTCCTCCCGGCCTCGGCCCCTTCATCAGTGCTGGTTCACCGAGGAGACGTTGCCCGAGCCGTTCTGGGCCACATGCGACCAGGCGCTGTCGAGACTCTGGCTGACTGACGACAAGTTCGAAGCGCCGTACTGGGTCACGTCCGTCACATCGGCGTTAGCCGTCTGGGTCAGGTACGAGGTGTTGAACGAACCGTTCTGCACCACAGTGCCCGTCCCGTTGGTGCCGGACTGATTGATGAGCGAGTAGCCATTGTTGCCCGACTGGGTCGACTTGGCCTGGTTTCCGTAGTTGCTCTGATTGATGTACGACTGCTCGGACGATCCGGTCTGCACAGCATAACCAATCTGGCCGATGCCCGACTGGTTGATGGAGGCAATGCTGCCGAGCGAGCTGTACTGATAAACGGCAGCAGTCTGATACGATCCCGACTGCGAGATGCTGCCGGCGTTGTATGCGCCACCATCCTGGTGAATGAATGCATCGCCATTGTTTGACGTCTGGATTACTGCGGCGGAGCTGCCGAATTCATAGTTGGCCTGAACGATCGCGGCGCGTTCGCCAGGATTGCTCTGGTTTACCGTCGCCGTGTTGCCGGCGGCATTTGACGCCTGGACAATGTAGCTGGCGCTCTCATTGTTCAGATCACTCGGAGAATTGATCCCGGTGAGCGTGGCGTTCTCTACCTGAAGCTCGTTGAGGCTGGCGAGTGAGCTGGCCAGCGCGTCTCCGCCCGAAACCGATGCGACGCCGTCGACGCCGGCGATGTTGCCGGTGTGCGAGGGCGCGCTCGTCCCGCTCTGGGCGGTGTTGGCGGTATTCCCCGACCCGGTCTGATAGGTGAACGCGTCATTATTGGCGCCCGCCTGGCTAGTCGACGAGGCATTGCCATTGACCTGCATCGTCACCGCGCGCTGCCCCGAACCGGTCTGGGAAACCGACGCTGAACTGCCATTGGCGTTAACACCGTCGAAGCCCTGAACGATCACGCTGGTGTTCTGCGGGTCGCTGCTCGAAGATTGAGTCTGATCGACCGAGGCCGTGTTGCCATCGCCAGTCTGATCCACCGACGATGCGGCACGAGCCGACGACTGGGAAGTGGGGATCCCGTAATACGGGTAGTTCGCAGCGTGAGCGGTTGCGGCGGTCATCAGCGCGGCCGCAGAGACGGCCGTAAACATCATGATCTTCATAGTATCTCTCCTGTAGTCAGACCATACTGAACGGTCGATAGGAGGGTGCCCCCTATCGATATCCACAATGCATGCAGGACATGCGCTGAGAATCTGCTTTATTATCGAAGATATTATCTTGATCCGACAATTATTTTAGTCGAATCGTCCAGTGTTAACTCTAGGTTAAGGCAGTCTAAACTCTTGAGTCAACATAATTAAATTGTAATTCATAAATAGTCATCATGCGTGAACTGGTGTCGAGCGCGCGCGCGTCGCTCATGCCTTGCCATGCTGGTTGCGCCGGGCAGTCCGGTTTCGGTGCGCCCGGGTACGGCGGCGGTCGGCCTCGACCGCGGCGGGCGAGACTGCTCCATCGCGTTCCTGGCGATAGCGGTAGACTAGCGGGGCGCCCGCCTTGGGGTCCTGGAACGCCCACAGCTTAAGGTCGGCGCCTTCCATGATCAGCGCGTAGACCGCCTTCTCGATCGCCTGGCGCAAGGCGATCTGGCTGGGCTCGTTGGTGGTGTAGCCCAGCTCGGCGCTGAGGATCTTGTCCGAGGCGACATAGGCGAACACGTTGGCGTTGACGGCGGCCGAGGTGATGGTCTTCGAGGTGGTCACCGTCGTCAGCACCTCGCCGGTCTTCACCGAGACGGCGCGCAGGTAGACGGTGACGGTGTCCTGCTTGTACTTGCCGTCCACGCCAACGCCGAGGATGCTCGCGCCAGCTCCGCTTGTCAGCGTGTTCGTGTCGTAGCTGATGATTCCGCCCTCGAGCAGCACCCCGGCGAACAGCAGGGCGGGGAGCGCCTGCGGATTGGGGTTGAGCTCGCCGAGGTAGCGCGCGCGCATCTCGGTGATGATCTGCCGCTCATTCAGCAGGTCCTTCAACGATTCCCGCTCGACGACGGTGAACCATTTGCGGTCGCCGGCATCCTGAAGGGCCTTGACCAGAATCGACGTGCCGCCCTGGGTAATGGCGCGCGACAGGGTCTGCCCGTTCTCCACCTTCTCGAATTTGCCGCTCTGGTCGGTGAAATTGTAAACGGCGACTGAGAGAGGACGCGACGGCGGCGGCAACTCGTTCAAGGCCAGTTGCGTCGGCGTCTTTGCCGGGTAGACCGGAAGCTGCGTCATCGCTCCATGGGGGGCTGCCGCACATCCTCCCAAGATCATGGCCAGCGCCGCGAGGGGCGCGCAATACGTTCCCCGCATGATCAGTGGCCGGTGGTTGGAACGTAAGTCGGGACAACGATGTTGGTGGAAACTCCCTTCGGATCCGTGATGACGATTGTCACGTTGTCCAGCCCACGAGAGAAGTTCACAGTCGTGCCGCCGAACGAAATCGTCCCGGACTGCTGCGGGTTGTTTCCGAAAATCGCGTTGGAAATTTGCTGAGCGACCCCCGCAAGGATTGTGCTCTGCAGTTGCGATGCGAACAGCTCGGCCTGGGTGGGGGCCTGGATCGACTGTTGCTTGGGCAGGAACTGGTTCTGTGCATTCGCCAGGGCCAGCATCTGTGTCGAGTTGAACGGGTTGCCCCCGAAAGCCGGATTTACAGGCGTGTAGACGAGTTGCTGAGCAGCAACCGGTGTCGCAACAACACTCAGGCCAAGCAATGCAGCCTTATGGAACCGGATCACGACACACCTCGCCCTGGTTAATTCTTGAACAGATCGAACCGCTCGGGTCCGCTCCGGCGGAGCGCGCCATCCCAGCCTTTGTCTTGGGCTGCTGTTCCCTGATTCGTCGGAATACTTAACCAGCGTTAATCTGTGTGGTTTATCACCCACACGGATTAAAATCGTGCAATATCAGTGCCTTGTGTCAGTTTGGCACGGGTGTGCGTCATCGCATCAAGCGCGATAACAAGCCGATCAGGTCCGCTTGGCGGCTGGTCGAGGTCTTGCGGAACAGCGAGCGCAGGTGGACCTTGCCGGTGTTGCGGCTGATCCCCAGCGAGTAGCACAGGCTTTCGAGCGAATGGCCCGCCAGCAGGCATCCGGCCACCTCGGCTTCGCGCTTGGTGAAGCCGAACATCTCGATGACGTGCGCCGGCAGGGCTGCCGAAGCAGCGACGTCGAGAATTCGCACGACGGCGGCCGGCGAACGGATCGGCAGATGGGTCAACGCCCACGGGTAGGGAGTGACGACGATCAAGTGATCGCGCTCGCCATTTTCCGTCGGCCGGACTACTGCGACTTCGCGCTCGGCTCCGGACGAGGTGGCGATCGCCGCGCGCAGCTTGTCGTCTGTGCCCCGGCTCGTGGCGGCGATCACGCCGCCTCGCACCAGCAGGCAGCCGCCACGATCGAGCATTTCCCCCGCCGAATTGCTCATCGCCATCACGCCACCGCGGGAATCGACCACCACAGTCGGCTCGCGCAAGGCGCGCACATCGGGCGTCCGCGCGGCAAGCCGCAAGGCCTGGCCCACGTGATCGAACAGCATCTTGTGCACGGCCAACATGTTTGCAGGGGGGGCTTCGGCGCCGGCTTCGGGTAGCATCGCAACTGAAAACAGCACATCCGGAAACTGGCGCGCGTAGCGCAACTGCCACCCGCTCGTGCCCGCGGCCAGCGCCTCGACGCAGATAGCGCCGTTCGCGACATTTGTGCCGAACAGGAGTCCGTTGGGCGACATGCACGCACCATCGCCCGCACCGATCGGCGTCGTTGACGTGCCGTTCGACACGTATCCCGCGGACCAGCTCGATGCCGGCCCTTCACCTTCGGCCGTGCTGAATTGCGAGAGGCGCGACCGTGTCAACCGCATCAGCATCTGGACTGCCTGGATCCAGTGGTCGGCGTCATACACGGCTTGGTAAACGTTGCGCACGAGCTCCGACAGATCCTCAACGAGGAGCATTCGTGACCTCTGCGCACATGAAACAAGGGTTCGTGTTGAAACGGCGCGCGCGGCTGGTCCGCTTAGATGGGCCGGCCCTCGCCGGACTTGCCGAAATCGAGTGCAGGCTCGGTGACAGTGCTCGCGAACGACGACAAGGTATCAGGAGCATTATCCGGCAATCGTTGCCTTCGTAGCGGGCAAGCATTGGCCCTGACAGTAGCCCACTCGTGTGAATAAGCGCTCCCCCTGTTTCCCGAAGCAGGCATGCCGGCTCGGACCTTCAACTGGGGAAATGCCTGACATCATAAGGTAGTTCTCGCAATAACCCGTTTCTAATCCTTTCGTGATCGCATCCGCCGTCTCCCTAGAGCGACGGCTGAGCAATTTTCGTTGTGGTGACGGTTCCATGCGGGCGCGAGTGAAGCCCGAGGGGCCGCGAACCTTGTCTTGCGCGCCCATTTCGTCGGCTCAGGCAGATCAAATACGGGATCGCGGCGGGGCGAGCTGCTTGAGGAGGCGCGCGGCCGCGTTGATTGCGAGCCGTTCGCGCCGGGGTGCGGCATCGCGAGCAGGGCGACGGAAACTGATTTTCACCGGTCCGCGCTCGAAGCGGTCGGGATTGCCGTTGAGCGAATGATAGCAGTCGCCCTGCAGGAAGCTGTCCGGCCCGGTCCACTGCGGCGCAGGACCTTCGGGCAGATCGAGCTTCGCCGAGACCCGGCCGAATTCGTCGCGCGGGGCGCGACAGAGGTCCGCATAGTCCATCCTGACGATCGGCCGCCGCGTTTCGAGCCGGCGGGCGAGGAGTTCGGCCTTCAGCCAGTCCACTGCGGCGGAGGGTATCGAGGGGCGGGCCATCGGCGTGCCCAGGCCGGGGTCGAATTTCCGCGAGCGCCAGGAGGCGATGACATCTTCCGGGTCGCGGTAGAGATGGATCAGGCGGGCGTTCGCCAGGCAGGCGAGCAGCCACGCCCTCGGCCCCGCCTTGGAACTGTCGACCACGGTGTGAGCGCCGGCCTCGTCCGCGATCGCGCCGAACAGGCGATCTTGCAGTTCGAGGAAGCGCATGACCCCGGGGTCCGAGCCAAGCCGGGCCAGGGAGAAGCCGTGGCGGGCAATGTAGGCGGTGCGGCAGACGCGGCTCTCCAGCTCGCGGAGTTCGGCCGCCATGGCCGTGTCGAACCCGGCCCGCTCGCGGACGGCGGCCCAGAAGGCATCGTCATGGAACGGCTTCCCGCACGCGCAGGCAATCTCGTCTGCGGCCATTCGCCACAGGCAATGAAACTCTCCCACCGCGGCCACGCCAGGGGCGGAATGGAAGATGCGTTCGAGCAAGGTCGACCCGCTGCGGCCTGATCCAGAAATGTAGACAATTTGCGCAGGCATGGTTCCCCGGGGTCGACATTTCGGAAGTTTATCGTTGTAATTCATATTCTTATGGCAAGTAGTGTGGCGTATTGCCGACACAATGGCGTGCTGTGGCGAGCAAAACAGTCCGAGGCATGTCGATCAGTTTGCTGCAATGCGCAATGATTACTGTGCAGTATGGAGGGATTGGCTTGACAGGCCAAGTACGGTTGCGCACCAGCCACTTCCGGGGTTTGGACAACGGGCGGCGCGCCGACTTGCGTCAGACGGGCGATTCGTTGTCCGTCACTCGTCCGCTTGCCATCCGCCGGAAATGATGCGCGCGCTTGTCGGAGCGGGATCTTCGGCAAGGCGGGCAAGGGGGCGTTGCGACCGATGAAGCGTACCAATTGCATGATCTGCGGGGGCTCGAACCTCTACGAATTCATCGACTGCAAGGATCAGCCTAACGGCAACAACTTCCTTTATTCTCAAGATGTTGGCCAAGAAGTCACGTTCTCGCTGGCGATGATGGTCTGCCAGGATTGCTGGGAGGTCCAGATCTCCGAGTTCCCGCCGCAGGAAGTGCTGTTCTGCGACCATCCCTACATCACCGGCCTCAATGAGCCGGTCGTGCGCCATTTCCGCGAGCTCGCGCCGCGCGTGATCAACAAGCTCGCGCTCCAGCCCAACGATCTGGTGATCGACGTCGGCTGCAACGACGGCACGCTGCTCAGGGCTTTCGCCGCCAACGGGATGCGCGTGCTCGGGGTCGATCCGTCGGAGCGGCCCGGGCAGCTCGCCCGCGCCAACGGGGTCACCGTGTTCCAGCAGTTCTGGAACCATGAAACCGGCAAGTCGCTCCGCCAGCTCGGCATCTGCCCCGAGGTGATCACCGCCACGGCAGTGTTCTACCACGTGCCGGACCTGCACGATTTCGTCGCCGGGCTCACGGAAGTCATGGGGCCGAAGTCGTTCTTCGTGGTCCAGGGGGTCAACCTGAAGGACCTGATCGAGAAGACCGAGTTCGATCATTTCTACCACGAGCACAGCTGCATCCACGCGCTCGGGCCGCTGACCAGGCTGTTTGGCGCGCACGGGCTGCGCATCCAGGACGTCGAGTTCTCGCCGATCCACGGCGGCTCGTTCATCCTCTACGTCTGCCGCGAGGAGAACCCGCTGCCGACTTCGCCGGCCGTGGCCGAGGCGATCGCGGCGGAGCGGGCGGCCGGCCTTTACGATCTGGCGACCTACCAGGCCTTCGCCGACCGGGTCGAGCACACCATGACCACCCTGCGTCAGCTGCTCGAGCGGCTCCGGGCCGAGGGCAAGACGGTCTATGCGCTCGGCGCTCCGGTCAAGGGGAGCACGGTGCTCAACTACGCCGGGATCGGGCCGGAACTGGTCAGCCAGGTGACCGAGGTGAACGAGCTCAAGATCGGCCGAGTCACGCCTGGCACCCACATCCCGGTCGTCGCGGAAAGCTCGGTCAGCGAGCCGCCCGACTACTACCTCGTGCTCGCGTGGAACTTCATCGATTTCCTCGTCGGCAAGTTCGACGCCTACCTGAGCGGCGGCGGCCGGTTCATCGTCTCGGTGCCCGAAGTGAGGATCGTCGGGCCGCGCGGGGCCTATGAGCTGCCATGAAGAACGTCATCGTCACCGGCGCCTCCGGGTTCATCGGCAAAACCGTGGTGCGCCAGCTGCGCGAGCGGTTCCCGGCGGCCAACGTGGTGCCCGTCAGCAGCAGCGTGGTGGACATCGCCGACGAACACGCACTGTTCGCGTGGCTGGCCGAACAGGCGCGGGCTTACGAATGCGATCACATCATCCACCTCGCCGCGCTCTACAAGGCGGGGGACTGGCCGGTGCATCACCCGGCGACCCAGTTCAACGTCAACCTCAAGCTCAACGTGAACATCCTCGAGGGCTGGATCCGCCATTTCCCGCAGGCGAAGTTCACCTCGATCCTGTCCTACTGCATGTACCCCTCGCTGCCGCACGCCCATCCCGAGAGTGAGCTGTGGGGCCACGAGCCGGAGGACTATCTGTTCGCCTATGCAATGGCGAAGAAGTCGCTGCTGATCGGCCAGCGAGCCTATCGCCAGGAGTATGGCGGGCGCGCCACCAGCGTGGTGCTGCCCACGGTCTACGGCCATGGCGACAGTTTCGCCGAGAACAGCCACGTCGTCGGCGCGCTGATCGGCAAGTTCGTGCGCGCCCAGCGGGCCGGTGCACCGAGCGTGGAGGTCTGGGGCGACGGCACGCAGGAGCGCGAGTTCCTCTATGTCGAGGATGCCGCCAACGGGATCATCGAGGCCGCGCTGCGCTCCGAGGTCGACGTCCTCAACCTCGGTATGGGCGAGGCGCGCTCGATCGCCGAGATCGCGCAGTGGATCAAGGAGGCTGCCGGCTTCGATGGCGAGATCGCCTACAACATGAACCGCTTTGTGGGCGTGAAGACCCGCAAGCTCGATGTCTCGCGGGTGCGCGAAGTGCTCGGCTGGACCGCGCCGACCTCGCTCCCGGACGGGTTGCGCCAGACGGTCGAATGGTACGCCGCGACGCTGGACCCGGACTGCGACACGGCCGAGGGCGCATGAGCGAGCCGCTGGCAGGCCGCCGGCTGCTCGTCGTGGAGGAAGCGCTGAAGGACCCGGTCGGTCACTGGTACGAATACATCAAGGCCGTGGTCGAACTGAACCGCGCCGCCGGCGTCGAGGTCGTCACCGCCGTCCATGCCGGGATCGAGCCGGCCATCGCCCGCGAACTGGCCGCCATTCCTGCATTTCCCCGAACCCCGTGGGACGGCGACTATGCGAAGGGCTGGGCACCGTGGCGCTACTTCGGACTGCTGCGCCACAACTGGCTGGTCTATCGCACGATGCGGCGGATCGTCGATGGGCACGGGCCGTTCGATTGCCTGTTCGCGCCGACCGTCGCCATGCATCACCTGTGGGGCTGGCGGCTGCTGTGGGCCCGCCGCCGTGCCGCGATCGGCCGCATGGTGCTGCTGTTCCGCAACAGCCCCGGCACCTATCCCCGTGGCAGCGTCATCCCGGTGTTCAAGCGCCGCACCGCGTTCTTCAAATGCGCGCTGCGCAGTTTCCGCGAGGGCCTGCGCACCCGCCGCGTCGCCTTCGCCACAGACAGTGACCGGCTGGCGCGCGAGTACGACATGCTCGCCGGGGTTGTCCCGGAGGTTTTTCCGAGCCCGCGGATCGCTCCGTTTCTCGATCGCGGCGCAGAGCCCAGGCTGCCCGACGAGCCGCTTGTGTTCAGCTGCCTTGGGCCTGCGCGGTTCGAAAAGGGGATCGATCTCCTCCAGCAGGCGATTGCATTATGCTTGCGGCAGGGCTTGGCGCGACCGGTCCGCTTCGTGATCCAGTGGAACCAGCCCATCCGCACCGCCGACGGTGCAGTTTATGAACCCGACCCGGCACTCGTCGCCGACGAGCGTGTCGAGTTCCTCACCAAGGCGATGACCAGCGCCGAATACGACGCCGCCATCGCCACGACCGACTGCATGCTGCTGCCCTATCGCCGGGTCTCCTACTACGCGCGGATCTCCGGCGTCGCGGTCGAGGCAGCGACGGCGGGGATCCCGATGCTCTACACCGCGGACACGTGGACGGCGGACCTTGCCAAGCAGATGGGGGCAGGGATGGGCGTGCCCGATGGCGACGTAGCGGCGATCGCCGCGGCGATCCGCGAACTGGCCGAAAACCACGAACCCTACCGCGCGCTGGCGCGCGAGCGGACAGGTGCGGCACAAGCCGCGCATTCGCCGGCCGCGTTCCTCGCCAGGCTGTGGGGAACGGCGTGAACCTCAACCTCGTCATCGGCGGCCTCGCGGCCTTCCTCTACAACCGGGTTCTCGGCCACCTGCCGTCGCGCCGGTTGCGCTGGCTGTTCCTGCGCTGGTGGCTGGGCGGGCTCGGGCGCGGCACCGGGGTGCAGTCAGGCTGCCGGCTGCTCAATGGCCGCAAGGTGTTCCTCGGCGCGCGCAATGTCGTCAACTTCGGCTGCCTGCTCGATGGCCGGCACTATCCAATCCACACCGGTAACGATGTCTCGATCGGACCGGAGGCCACCATTCTCACGCTGGGGCACGATCCGCAGTCGCCCGACTTCGCGACCCTTGGCGGAGAGGTGGTCATCGGTGATCATGCCTGGATCGGCTATCGCGCGCTGGTCCTGCCCGGGGTGACGATCGGCGAAGGCGGGGTCGTGGCGGCCGGTGCGGTGGTGACGAAGGACGTTCCCCCCTATGCGATCGTCGCCGGCAACCCGGCGCGGGTCGTCGGCCAGCGCACGCGCGACCTGACCTACGAGCTCGACTACCGGCCGTGGCTGGGTTGAGCGCATGGGCATGCTGTCGGTCATCGTCCCCAACTACAACCGGGCCGCGCTGATCGGCGAGACGCTCGACAACCTGCTGCGCCAGACCCGCGCCCCCGACGAGCTGATCGTGGTCGACGACGGCTCGACCGACGATTCGGTCCGCGAGATCGAGCGGTTCGGCAGCAGGGTCACGCTGATCCGCCAGACCAATGCCGGGCCAGCCGCCGCGCGCAACCGCGGGCTTGCCGCGTCGCGCGGCGCGCTCATCCAGTTCTTCGACAGCGACGACCTGTGCTCCCTCAACAAGCTCGAATTGCAGGCATGGGCGCTGGAAACGACCGGCGCGGATATTGCCTACGGCCCATGGCTCCAGGCCCGCCTGCAGGATCGCGGTGCCGCCTATGCCGAGCAGCCACTTCAGCAGGGCCCGCTCCCGGCCAGCCACTCGGCGGCGGCCTGGATGCTGCGCGGGTGGGTGATCGCGCTGCAATGCTGCATTATCCGCCGCTCCCTGCTCGAGCGCACCGGGCCCTATCGCACCGACCTTCTCCTCGGCGAGGACGGAGAGCTGTTGATGCGGCTTCTGCTCGCGGGCGCCCGGCTGGTCCATGTGCCCGAAGCCCTGACGCTCTACCGCATGCACGCAGGCGCGCAGCTCAGTCGCGGTGCGCTCGACGACAGACGCCATGCTGCCGAGCGGCTGCGGTTTGTCGAAGCGGTCGCGCAGCTCGTGGCCGGCGATGCTCCCGGCATTGGCGCGGCCGACCGTGCGGCGTGGCAGCGGACCCTCCTTGCCGCACGGCGCGACTGTGCCCGGCTGTGCGTCCCCGATGACCACCCCGCCCGACGCGGAGGGGAAACGCCGCCTGGCGCGCCGCTACTGCACGCGCGGCAAACGCTCGAACGGTGGCGCGCCGGGGCCGCGCTGCGGCTCACCGGCTCGCGCGCCCCGCGTCCGTTTCGGCCCGGGCCGCTCACCGCCGCGCAACGCGATCAGCTCCGCGCCATCGGCTACGAGCCCGTGCGCGACCCGCGGGTGCAGGGATGATCCGCTTCATCTCCTTCGCCAGCCCCGGGTTCGAGACGCCGATGCGCGCACTGCTCGAATCCGCACGCGTGCATGGCGCCGACAGCACGCACGGCTGGACCCGGGCGGAACTCTGCGTGCTGCCCGAATATGCGGAGCACCGCAGCATTCTCGATGCCCCCCGCGGCTCCGGGTACTGGGCGTGGAAGCCGCTGATCATCCGCGCCGAACTGGCGGCGATGAGCGAGGGAGACGTGCTGGTCTATTGCGATGCCGGACGCGCCGAACGCCCCCAGGTGGTCGATCGGGCGCTCGGCCCGGTGGTCGATCATGTCGTGCGCGAGCATGCCGGGATGCTGCCGGGGGTCTACATTCCCCAATGGGGTCCGAACCGGCGCTGGACCAAGCGCGAGTGCCTGCTCGCGATGGACTGTGATACGCCGGCCGTGCGCGATCATTGCCAGATCCAGGCCAGCTTCTCGATCTGGCAGGCGCACCGCGAAAGCCGCGAATTCGTGGCCGAGTGGGCACGCTGGTGCCTCGATGCCCGGGCCGTGGCCGACGAACGGGTCAACCCGGCCGTGATCGAAGCGGCCGGGTTCATCGATCACCGCCACGACCAGTCGATCTTGACCAATCTCGCCGTATCGCGCGGGCTTCGTGCCTTCGGCGATCCGGTCCGGGCGCGGCTCGGGCCATACCCGCGTTCACCGATCGACAAGGACCTCGGCACGCTGGCAGACCGCCTCGCCGGCCGCAGCTGGGCCATCGCGCGCCGCCTTGCGGACGAGCAACTTCGCGCGAGCGATCTCGCTGCTCCGCCACGGGGGCTCTGGCCGCGCGCCCGGCGCGCCTTGCGCTGGGCAAAGGCCTTCGCGCGCACTTGGCCTTATGCCGTCGCCGGAGGCCTCGTGCCGTGACCGATACCGTAACCGTCTCCGACGATCTCGCCGAACTCAGCGGCAAGTCGCTGCTGATCTTCGACGATGGCCTCGCGACGGCCGACGGCCACTGGATCGAATACAACAAGGCCGTGGCGGTGCTGAACGCCCGCCTCGGCATACGGACGACCGTGATCTGCGACCGGGGCTTTCCCCACGCCGCCGAACTTGAGGCCATGGGTGTGACCGTGCTGCCGCTGGTGGAGCGCTCACCGTGGCGCGAACTGGTCGCGGGGGTGTCGCCGTTCGGCCCGCTCAAGACGCTGCGCTATGGTTGGCACTTCTCCCGCGTCCTCGCCCGCGTGCTGCGCGGGCAGGCGTTCGATTGCGTGCTCCACCCCGCGGCGATGGGCGCACACCTCCTCGCGTGGTGCCTCCTGCCGCGCCGCCTGCGCCGCCGCGCGGTGCGTGCCGTGTTCACCACGTGGATCACGTTGGCGAGCTATCGCGGCGACGGGCAGCCGCGCTTTGCCCGGCGGCTGGCTTACTGGAAGCCGCTGGGTGCGTGGCTGCGGCGCGAATTCGCGAGCGGCCGTTTTGCCTTCGGCACCGATTCCGAACGGCTAGCCCACGAATACCGCCTGCTCGCCGGGCTCCCTGCGCGCGAGATGCCGAGCCCGACCACCGCCGCGGCGCCGGTCCCGAGCGAGCGCGATCCGACCGCACCCGTCTGCTTCGGCAGCGTCGGCCCGGCACGACTGGAGAAGGGGATCGACGTGTTCGAGGCGGCAATCGCTGCGTTGCCTGCGGGGGCGGACAGCCCGCCCATGCGCTTCCTCATCCAGTGGAACCGCCCGGTGCTCGACCCGGCCGGTGTCGAGGTGAAGCCCGGCGCGTCGCTGCTGGCCGATCCGCGGATCCGCCTGATTACCCACGCGATGAGCTCCGACGAATACCGCGCCCTCGTCGCCGAGATCGACTGCATGGTCATGCCTTACCGGCGCAGCGCCTACTACACCCGCGGCTCCGGCGTCGCGGTCGAGGCGGCCTGCGGCGGCATTCCGATGATCGTCACGGCCGACACCTGGCTCGAGAATTTCGTCGAGCAGCAGGGGGCGGGGCTGGCGGTGCCAGACGGCGATGCCGCCGCGCTGGCCGGGGCGATGGTCGACGTGGCGCGCGATTTCCCCGCAATCCGCGCCCGCGCGGTCGAGCGCGCCGGGATCGCGCTCAGGATCAACTCAGCGGAAGCCTTCGCCCGCGCCTTGTGGAGACCTCTCGCGTGATCGCAACCCTGCGCCAGCTTTACGAAGTGGTCCGTCCCAGCGGCCGGCGGCAACTCGTCGGCGCGCTGTCGGTCGTCGTGCTGCAGGCCTTGCTGCAGACGCTGGCGGTGTTCTCGCTCGCCCCGTTCCTCAGCGCCGCGGCGAACATCGCCCTGTTCCGCGCCTCGGCCCCGGGCCGGCTGTTCGAGCGGGTCTTCGGCAACGGCACCGACCAGCGCCTTCTGCTGGCCGCGGCGCTCACCTCGGCGGTGCTACTGATCGGCGGCAATGCCTTCAGCCTCGTCGCCGAGCTTGCCCGCAGCCGCTACGCCCAGGCCGTCGGCCGGCGGCTGCGCAGCGAGATGCTGCGCGCCCTGCTGCAGCGCAAGTACAGTTACTTCCTCGGCGTCAACACCTCGCTGCTCACCAAGCACCTCATCGAGGACGTGTCGAGCGTCGCGCTGCAGGTGCTCATGCCGGTGCTGGATATCATCTCGCGGATCCTGCTGGTGATCTTCCTGGTCGCCACTGTGGTGTGGTTCGAACCGCTGGTCGTGATCGGCGGCGGGGTGGTTGTTGCGCTCTACTATCTGGTCGTCATGCTCCCGATCCGGCGCTCCGCGGGTCGGGCCTCGGGAGTGATCAAGGACGAGGTGCGGCGGCTCTACTTCGAGGTCCAGCAGCTGCTCGGCGGGATCAAACCGATCTTCGCGACCGACCAGCGGAGCTACTTCATCCGGCGCGTGGAGAAGGCTTCGCAGGAGCTCACGCGCGAGGTCGGGCTGCTGCCGGTTTATATCTCGGTGCCGCGCGTCGGGCTCGAGATGGTCATGTTCGGTAGCATGATCGGCTGGGTCGTCGCGCTGGTGCTGACCGGGAACGACCTTGCCGGCGCGGTCCCGCGGATCGGCCTCATTGCCGTCGTTGCCTACCGCCTGATGCCCTCGATCCAGCTGATCTTTGCCAACATGGGCGCGGTCACGGCAGCGCAGCAATCGCTTGAGGAAGTGATCGGGCTGATGCGCGAGCAGGCCGCATACAGCTCTGGCGCGGCCGCGGAAGAGGCGGTGCCGCTCGCCTGGCAGCGGGAAATCCGGCTCGACGGGGTGACGTTCCGCTATCCCGGCGCGGATGCTCCGGCGCTCGATGGGGTGAGCCTTGCCATCGCCCGCGGCAGTCGCGTCGCATTCGTCGGGCCGACCGGCTCGGGCAAGTCGACCCTGATCGATCTCCTGCTCGGCCTGCACACCCCGACCGGCGGCGCCGTGCTGGTCGACGATCGGTCACTTCTGCCAGTCGACCTGCCGTCCTGGCGGCGCACGGTCGGCTATGTGCCGCAGGACCTGTTCCTGCTCGATGGCACGATCGCCGAGAACATCGCCTTCGGCCATGAAGCCGCGCATATCGACCGCGCGCGCGTGCTGAAGGTGGCGCGGATCGCCCAGGCCGAGTTCATCGCCAGCCGGTCCGACCTGGGGATCGACTCGCTGGTCGGCGAACGCGGGGTCAAGCTCAGCGGCGGCCAGCGCCAGCGCCTGGCGCTGGCCCGCGCACTCTATCCCGGGCCGACGGTGCTGGTCATGGACGAGGCGACGAGCGCGCTCGATCCGGTCACCGAGCGCAAGGTCGTCGACGCGCTGCGCCGCGGCGACGGCGCGGACGTGACCGTGATCACCGTCGCCCACCGGATCAGCACGATCCGCGATTACGACGTGATCCATTATCTCGAACACGGCCGGGTCCTGTTCTCCGGCCGCTACGACGACCTCGTCGCCTCGCAGGAGGCGTTCCGCGCGTTCGTCGCCGGGTCCCACTGAGCAGGGCGCAGCGCAGCCAGTCCGCCGACCAGCAGCGGCCCGACCAGCGCTGGCCGCGCCAGCAATTTGTCAAGCGCATAGGGCCACCAGCCTGGGCCGAACGGAAGATAAAGCCGCACCGGCAGCCCGCGCGCGCGGGCCAGCGGCACGGTGCGGTGGCGCGGCAGATTGCGCAGCTGTTCGAGTGTGCAGGGCGTCTGCCCGTCCAACACCTCGAGCACGCGCTCGACCAGCACCGCATCGTGGCTGGCGATGCTGACCGGCGCGGCGCGCTCCGCGAGGCTTTCGACCAGCGCGAGGTAGGCGGCGCGGTGATCGGGGCAGTCGCGCTCGGTCTCGGCCCACTCGCCTTTGACGATCCTGAGGCGCGCCGGCGTATCGCGAAAACGCGCCGCATCGGTCCGGCTGCGGTGCCAGCGCGCGGGCAGGGCGCAGCCGGTCGCGGGGAAGTCGGCCAGCAGCCATTCGGCCAGCTTGAGAGTCGGATTGGCCAGCGCCGGACCGTGTGCGTCGAACAGCACGGCGATGCCCGCCTCGTGTGCCGCCGCGGCGATCTCGCGAACCCGCCCCCGGTCGAAGCCGAGCGCCGGGGCCTTGAGCGAGAGATAGCTGTCGGTCCCCGCGCCGCGCAGCAGCGCAATCAGGCGCAGGTTCTCGGCCATGACCTGTGCCGGCCCGCCTTCGTCGCCGTGGAAATAGCCGAAGGTCGTGCCAAAGCCGCGCCGCCCCAGTCGCCCGGCCGCGGCAGCCACCGCGGCGGCGTCGGTTTCGAGCAGCCATCGCCCGGCCAGCCCCGGCAGCGCATAGCGCACTGCGCGCAGGGCATCGCGCAGGCCGCTCACGGCTCACCCCGACGCAGCTTGGCCAATCCCGCCGCGCACCCGTCGCCCGCCAGCGCAACCAGCCCGCGCAGGCTCCGCGGATAAGTGCGCAGGCGCAGGCAGGGCAGCTGCTCCCCGGTCCACAGCAGCGCGATCCAGCGCTCGACATTGCCGAGCAGCTCGTAGCTGCGCAGCCCTTTGCGCGCGGCGTATTCGAGCGTGTGGAGCATCAGGAGATTGCCCGGCGAGCAGTCGCGCCAGGCCTCGTCGTAGCCGATCTTGAACAGCCAGAACCGCTCGCGCCACTCCAGCGCCAGCTGCATCGCGGCCGGTTGGCCGGCGATGCGCAGGAAGGCGATCCGGGTCAACCCGTCGCCGCAGCAGGCGCCGAGAAAGCGCCGGAAGAAGTCCTGCTTGGACCGGTCCACTTCCAGCGCGGAACCCGCCGCCCGCTTCCAGCTGTGGGATTCGACCGCGATCGCCTCGTCGAACAGCGCGTCAAATTCGGCCGGCGTCGGGGACAGGATCTCGCAGGCGACCGCGCCCTGGCGCTCGGCCTTGCGCTGCGCTCGTCGGAAGTCGGACCGGCGCCCGG
>Ga0068858_100003075_pt1 | contig 16708 bp, 15 predicted proteins | sample KBSSwiS12_FD_66589 | JGI IMG/M metagenome (GOLD analysis project Ga0068858, IMG submission 66589) | Switchgrass rhizosphere microbial communities from Kellogg Biological Station, Michigan, USA - KBS Switchgrass S1-2 | ecosystem: Host-associated > Plants > Roots > Rhizosphere > Soil ...
AATCTGGAACGCCATTTTGTTTTTGTCGGATTGACGGAACAATTTGATTTTTCTCTCATGCTTATGCGCCGCACATGCGACTGGCGCTGGCGTTTTTATATTCCCATCAATGTCGGGCCGAAAGAATCCGTGCAGGTGAAACCGGACGTAGTTTCTGCACTGCAGGATCTCAATCAATTTGACCGTGCTATTTACAATTACGCTCAAGAACGGATGCGTAAAACCGCCGGTTACTTTGGATGGAGTTTGCGGATCGAGCATCAGCTCTTCATTCGGGGCAATGAACTTCACCGGCGTTATACGGGCTGGCGTCGCGGCCTGAAGAAGAAGTTGGGCCTGAAATGTCCCGCCAGGACGGGTGAGGCAATTCAAACTCTCGCGTAGCGACAAACGATCCTTGCCTGCAAAATTTGCGGGAGTTATTTTGTGTCATGGGCCGCCTCATTCTTATCGCGGGCGGATATCCGCATCATCTCCCCGAGGCCGTCGTCAAGGCCTTCGACGAGGGAGGCTGGCGGACCGAATTTTTCGACCTATCGCCTGAGTCGCCCTGGCACCGTCCCTTCGTTAAGCCGGTCCGGAAATTGATCCACAACCTGCGGATCAAGCGCCACCCGGAGACCTTCGACAAGACTATCATCTCCAACCTCGGCTGGCGCAGCCACCAATGGTGGAAACGCATACAGGAACTCAAGCCCGATGCCGTGCTGTTCCTGCGTGGTAATCGGATCGCTCTTCCACAACTCAAGGCCGCCGCCGCGGCCGGGTATCCGCTTTTTTGCTGGATGCTCGAGCCTGCTTCCCGTCTTTCCAGTTTTCTGGCGGAGGCGGAGGCTCACGTCTATCGGCAGACGTTCGTCTATGCCCGAAACTACCTCGATGAGCTGAAGAAGGTCGGCGCAACCGGTGTTTATTATCCCCATCGCGCCATGGAACTACCGCCGCAGGCTGCCGTGGTTAATCGCGCTCGCCAATATCAATGGTCGTTCCTCGGCAGTCACTCTCCTTGGCGGGAGAAGGTTCTCCGCGTCGTGCTGGCCGAGTTTCCCCACGGTTATCTGCAAGGGCCCCGTTGGCCGCGCCTCAAGGACGATCCTCTTTTCCGGGATGCCATCCGCGGAAGTTACTTCGGTCAGGAGGAATGCGTGAAGCTCTACCTCGAAACCCGGATTGGTCTTGATATTCCCTCGGAGGAAGACCCTGGCTCCAGCGGCCTCGCCATGCGCATACCTGAGCTGCTGGCCTGCGGGTGCAAAGTCCTGATGCGGCCTTCGCCCGAGCTGGAAGAATTGCCTTGGAATCCCGGAACCCGACTCAGCCTTTACCGCTCCGAAAAAGAACTCCTCGCCCTCATGCGTCAGGAGCTCGCCGTCAAGTCCGACGCTGCCACCTCAGCTGAAACCCTCGACCTTGCCCGAAGCGTTGTTGGCCATCGGGACATGGTGGAGCACATCAATCGGGCGCTAAATCCGATTTAGGCTTAATTATCCTAAACGCCCTATTTTTTTAAGCGATCTAGGGTTTTTAGGATTTCTAAGGCTACCACTCCTACCCGTATTTGTGAGATAACGGGACCATGAAATAAGCCCGGTTGCATGAAACACCTCTTCCTCGTCTTCCTCACCCTCTTCTTCGGCATCTTCCTCATCTACCCGCTCGCCGGGTTGTTTGAGGGGGCGTTTTTTGTCACGGATGCGCAGGGGCACAAGACGTTCACGCTCGATCTTTTCCGGTTGCTGGTGGAGAACGGGCTTTATCGGGAATCGTTCATCAACAGCTTTGAGATCGCGGTGATTGCGACGGCCTGCACGGCGCTGGTTTCGATTCCGCTGGCGGTCCTGTTTACGCGCTGCCGCTTTCCGGGGCGAGACTTCATTCAGCCGATGCTGCTGGCGCCGCTAATTTTGCCGCCGTTCGTCGGGGCGCTGGGTATCAAGCATATCTTTGCGCGGTTTGGGTCGCTCAATCTGTTGCTGGCCAAGCTAGGGGTAATCTCCCTGGCCCACCCGATCGACTGGCTGGGCGCGAGCGGTTTTGCGGGGATCATCATCCTTGAGGTGCTGCACCTCTTCCCGATCTTTTTTCTCAGTGTTAGTGCGGCGTTGGTGAATATCGATCCGTCGCTGCTGGATGCGGCGGCTAACCTGGGCGCATCGGCCTGGCGACGGTTCGTCACCATCACGCTACCGCTGGCGAGGCCGGGAATTTTTTCCGGCGCGTGCCTCGTGTTCATCAGTGCCTTTACCGATCTGGGGACGCCGCTGGTTCTTAATTTCAACTCCACGGTTCCAACGCAGATTTTCAACGCGTCTTCCGACTCCAATACCGAGCAGGTCGGTTACGCGCTCGTCGTCGCGACCCTCGTCATGGTTGTCGCCTTTTTCCTCTTCGTGCGGCGCTTCGGCGAAAGTTCCTCCAACATGCCCGCGCGGGCCAGTCATGCGGCGAAGGAAAAGACGCTCGGGCCCGTCGCGGGCTGGTGTGCGACCGGAGCGGTGGTCCTGCTGCTCGTCGTGGCGATCCTCCCCCATCTTGGCGTCGTGATCGGCTCGTTCGCCGATCGTTGGTTCTTCACCATTCTGCCGACCGAGGTGACGACGAAATTTTATCAGGAAGTTTTCACGAACAAGCTCACCTCGACCAGCATCACCAATTCGCTGCTCTATTCGGGGCTCAGCACGTTCCTTGATCTCATTTTGGGCTTGGTCATTGCGCATCTGCTCGCGCGGGAAAAGTTTGTGGGCAAATCGGTCCTCGATGCCATCGCCATGTTGCCGCTCGCGCTGCCGGGGTTGGTGCTGGCCTTCGGTCTGGTCGTTTGTTTCCGGTTCACGGGGCCGCTGGGCTGGCTGAACCCGCGCATCAATCCGACTTTTCTTCTCATCATCAGTTACGCCTTGCGGCGTCTGCCCTATATCGTCCGCGCGGCGTATGCCGGTTATCAACAGACCAGCATCACGCTCGAGGAAGCGTCCTATAATTTGGGCGCGGGCCGCTGGCGGACGTTCCGGAAGGTCACGTTGCCGCTGATTGCGCCGAGCCTGATTGCCGGTTCGATCCTGACCTTTTGCTTTGCGATGCTCGAGGTTAGCGATAGCCTGATTCTCGCCATGGAGTCCCGTTTCGCCCCGATCACCCGGGGCATTTATGAAATCATGGGACGACCCAGCCCCGATTCGTCCAGTCTGGCGTGTGCCCTGGGCGTGCTGGCCATGGTATTGCTCGGCGGCGGCCTTTATATGGGCTCCCGCATCATGGGCACCCGACTGGGAGGTTTTTTCCGCGCATGAAAATGAATATATCCAATGTAGCGGCGGTCCTTGATCGTCACACGACAGCGTCTTCCGTAGGTAGCCCGTGCACTCCGTGCGCGGGTCCGTCGCACGGAGTGCGACGGCTACCTTGGCTTCTCGCGTTGGCCATTGTTGGATGTCTTTTTCCAGCCTCCGCCCAAACCAATATCCCCTCTGCACTCGAGCCGATCGCCAACGCTGCCGCGCAACCAGTCAACGCGACCAAAACCGATCCGTTCAGCGATCCGCTGATCAAGCAGGTGCAAGCCCGGCACGAGAAGGCGGTCAAGGGCGACACCAAGGAGACGAAGGCGCTCACCGCCGATCTCGAAAAATGGACGAAGGAGCAGCCGAACAATCATCTCCTCCAAGCCTATCTGGGCAGCGTCTATACGCTCGACAGCCGCGATGCGTGGCCGGGTCCCGGCAAATTGACCTACCTGAAAAATGGCGGCAAGGAACTCGACGCCGCCGTCGCCGCCGACCCCGATAATCCCGCCGTTCGTTTCGTTCGTGCCATCGACTATTACGAACTCCCGACTTTTTTCGGCAAGCGCCAAACCGCCCGCGACGACTTCGCGATCCTCGTCAAACAAGTCGAAGGCGTCGTCCAGACCCCCTTCGTCCTAAATACCGAAACGCAACAAGCGATCTATTACTACGCCGGCCTCTGCTACAAACAGCTTTCCCAACTGCCCGAAGCCAAAGACGCCTGGCAGCGCGGCCTTAAACTCAATCCGACTTCGCCCTTGGGAGTGAAGATTCAGGCGGAGCTTAAAAATGTGAAATGAAGCTTTCTCTATTCTTCCTTTCACTGCTTATTTTTGCCGCGACTTTCTATACTGCGCATGGAGAGCAGTTATCGAAGAAACAACAAGAAACCGCCAATAGTCTATTAAATTCGGTGATTGCGCAGTTGCCAGCTGGTTGGTGCGCCTCCATGAGTCATGATAACGGCTGCGTGATTCAGGTTATGCGTGTTGAGCCGACCAAGGTTCGGTTCATAACCGGCAATCCGAGTCCAGAGAATGCTCAAAAGACCTACATGGATTTTTACCGGTATTGGTTTACGGTGGTTCCGCTGATCACGCAAAGTGACTTGAACAGAATGAAATCTGAAAATGAAATCATTGAAAAAAAGATAGCGGTCGAGTTGAGCCAAATCCCTTTTGTGCGAATGCCATTGGGAAATGAGCACATCTTGCCGAATAGCCAAGATACAGAAAAAACGAAGCTTGCGATAAGCGAATATAATCGACTCGTGGATTCACTCCAGCATTTACCCGATTATTACTACAAAGACATCAGTATCGAGATGGGAAACCAACTTATGTCGATTGCGGATTATAAGGTGCAACCAGAATGCTTTGCAGTTGAAGAAAGACTTCTTAACAATTTTTCGAAATACAAATGAATTACCAAGGCAAACGGTGGCGGACGATTTGGCGCCATAACGATGATGTGACGGGGTCGATCGAGGTGATCGATCAGCGGTTGTTGCCGCATGAATTCAAGACGCTGACGTTGCGGACGATGAAGGATTGCGCGGAAGCCATTTCCAACATGACGGTGCGGGGTGCGCCGCTGATCGGAGCGACGGCGGCCTACGGCATTTGTTTTGCGCTGCGGGATGATCCGAGCGACAAGGGGCTCGCCACCGCCTATGAGGCGCTGCACAAGACGCGTCCCACGGCGATCAACTTGAAGTGGGCGCTCGATCAGATGACGCTGGCGGTGGGACATTTGCCGGAGAAGAAGCGGCTTGAAGCGGCGTATGCGCGCGCGGCGGAGCTTTGCGATGAGGATGTCGCGGTGTGTGAAGCGATCGGACGCAACGGGCTGGAGATTTTCCGGGAGATTTTTTCCGGGAAACCGGCGGGATCGAAACTGAATGTACTGACCCATTGCAATGCGGGCTGGCTGGCGTGTGTCGACTGGGGCACGGCATTGGCGCCGATTTTCATGGCACATGATGCTGGTCTCCCGGTGCATGTCTGGGTGGATGAGACACGGCCTCGCAACCAAGGTGCTTCGCTGACGGCGTGGGAATTGAACCAGCACGGCGTGCCGCATACGGTGATTGTCGATAATGCGGGCGGGCATCTCATGCAGCATGGGATGGTGGATCTTTGCATTGTCGGGACGGACCGCACGACGGCGCAGGGGGATGTTTGTAATAAGATCGGGACCTATCTCAAGGCACTGGCGGCAGCGGACAACAAGGTGCCGTTTTATGTGGCCTTGCCGAGTTCGACGATCGATTGGACGATTCATGATGGGCTGAAGGAGATTCCGATTGAGGAACGGAGCGGGACTGAGGTTACGCATCTTCGCGGCAAGACGGACAATGGAACGTTTGTGGAAATTCAGGTGACGCCGGATGGTTCCAAGGCGGGGAATTACGGTTTTGATGTGACGCCGGCGCGTTTGGTGACGGGGCTGATCACGGAGAAGGGGACTTGCGAGGCGAGTGAGGTGGGGTTGAAGAAGATGTTTGGGAGGTAGGGGGAAGTTTTTGACGGGATTAACGGGATTTTTCAAAATTAACGAAATTGGGAAACGCAGGGGAGGATTTCGCACGGATGACTGCAAAGGGCCAAAGAGGAGGGGAAGATTTTGACTGAATTAACACAATAGGTCTTATGGGGCGGATAGGTCGGATGGGAGGAAAGTTTTATGATTCGTTTGTGCGACGGGACTCGCGTCCCTACCGGTGAGAAGTTAAGCTGAGGCGACGATGGCCTCCCGAATTTCCTATCTGGTGCTGCTGGGCATTTGGATGGCGGCGCTTTGGTTTGGACTCGATTTTGCGGCGCGGCAGAAGTCGGTGCCGGCGGCGATACCGACGACGCAGGTTGAGTGGCCCGCTTTTTTTACGGCGAATATTTTGCCGAATCTTCCGGTGACGGATGAGTTTGATACGCCGTTGCGTCCGCCCGATGGAGCTGGTGCGGTGATTTCCCTCCCCTACCTGGATGGCGGTCAGCATCTGGGCGAGGACTGGACGACGGCGAAGGGGGATGCGGCGTTAGGCGAGCCGGTTTACAGCGTGGCGGATGGGTGGGTGGCCGTGGCGTACGATTTTGCGAATGCGTGGGGGAAGGTGGTTTTCATCGATTACCGTTTGCCGGCGGGACGGTATCCGCCGTTCGTGGAGGTGATGTACGCGCAGTTACAGACGATGGATGTGACAAGCGGGCAAATGGTAAAGCGAGGGCAGAAGATCGGAACAGTTGGGAATGCGAACGGGACTTACACGGCGCATTTGCACTGGGAGATTCGGACGGCGGCGGGGGTGGGATTGGGATTGGGTTTCGATATGCGGCATGATGATCGACTGGGGCCGAGTGAGTTTTTGGCGGCGCACCGGGGGGATCGGTTCAAGCAGCCGCTGCTGACGCGGACGTTGACGCCGGAGGAAGCGGTGAAGCCGAAGCGGGATGGGTGGGGGAATGATGATTAGGGAAGGGGAAAAAAGGAATTTTCGACGGAATTAACGGAATTACGTAATTGGGGAGGCAGGGTGCGGTGGGATTGCCTTGAGAAAGGGTAACTGTTGCGTGGCCTTATCGCTGGCGGAGAATGAGTAGGTCCTTCGACTGCGGCTCGAGTTGCTCATTTGAGGAAAGACATTTTCTGGCTCGCCTCCGCTCAGGATGACGACGTTTTTTATATTATATCAGTTGAGAACGCGCGCATCACCGGGCTGATCTTTCGAGACCGCCGCTACATTAGGGAGACTGGGCGGTGGTGGGGTTGGCGTTGGCGTAGTCGCGGTACCAGCGATTGGTGGCGAGCTCGGCGCGGTATTGGGCGCGCTTGGCGAGGATGACTTCGACGTATTTGCGGGTGCCGGGATAGGTGATGCGCTGCATGAAGGCGGTGTGATCCTGCGGGCTGGCGGGATCGACCCACTTGAGGGCATTGCTGCGTCCGGCGTTGTATTCCGCGAGGGCGAAGGTGATGGGGTCATCGACGTTGGCTTGGCTCCAGCGATGGATGGAACGATTCAGATACCAGATGCCGGCGCGGATGTTGGTCTCGGGATCGTAGAGATTGTCCGGGGTGAAATTCGAAATCTTATTGGCCTTGGCCCAGATTTGTCCGGCTTCGGGTGTGATCTGCATCAGGCCGCGTTCGTCAGCCGTGCCGTGAGTGAGGGCGTTGAACCGGCTTTCGCGCCAGATGAGGGCGCGGATGAGGAAGGGATCGACGCCGGCATCATGCGCCACGCTGGTGATGTAAGGATCGTAGGGACTCTCGTGCGGCTGGTGTTCGTCCCAATACAAGTAGCCGCATATACCCAGCAACCCGAAGAGTATAACGCAAAAGAAAAAGAGCTTAATCCAACGCCAAAGCACGGGATACGTTCTTATCAGTCGAAGGAAAGAGCAAGGCAATTGGCCAAATTATTTAGGCGGGGAGGATTTCGCACGGAGGGGGAGGCAAAGGACTGCAGAAGAAGAGGGGCAACAGAGTTGCGGGGACAAGTGCGTTCCCAAATGGAGTTTGGGAACGAGGGGGATTGGGGGAATCGCTTCCTGTTGCCTTCGGCAATCCGGGCAACTAGTAGCCCGGGCCACCAAAGGAATTAATGCTTCGGGATCAGGTGCTCGTCGACCATGGGACTGTTCCACACATTCCAGACGTGGCCGACATGCTCCCAGTAGCCGTACATGAAATCTGATCCGCCAAAGAGCCAGAGGATCGCAGCGAGGCCGAGGAAGGGACCGTAGGGGATGCGGGTGCCCCAAGCGCCGCGCTGCCAGAAAATGAGGGCGAGGCCGAGGATGGAGCCGATGAGAGAAGAGAGGGGAAGAATCCAGGTGATGGAGGTGCCGCCGAGGAAGGAGCAGATGCCGGCGAGAAATTTGACGTCGCCCATGCCCATGGCTTCTTTTTTGAAGAGCAACGTCCCGAGCCATGCGACGGCGAGGAGAGTCATGCCGCCCATCATGGCGCTGGCGAGACTCCAGGAGAATCCGAGGAGAGCGGTTTTCTGGCCCATGAGGGCGGGATCGATGGAGCAGGCGATGAAGCCGGCGATGCAACCGCCCAGGGTGAAGCGGTCGGGGATGATGTAATGGTCGAGATCGATGAGACAGGCGACGGTGAGGCCGCTGATCATGATGGCGTAAATAACGGCTTCAAGGGGCGGGTACTTCAGCCAAAGCGCGAAGAAGAGGAAGCCCATGCCCGCCTCGACCATGCAGTAACGGGCGTCGATGCGGGTGCCGCAACAGGCCGCACGTCCGCGAAGGACGAGCCAACTGATGATGGGGAGATTGTTATACCAAGGGATGGGGGCACCGCAGGCTGCACAGTGGGAGGGAGGACTGACGATGGAACGGTTCAGGGGAATCCGGTAGACGCAGACATTGAGGAATGACCCAACGCAGGCCCCGAAAATGAAGGCGAAGACATCGAGGATAAGATGAGTCGAAGAAACGTCCATGGGCTGAAAGTTCAACAATGCCTGTAACTTTCACGCACGCGAAGCGGAAAATGCATCCTGAAGGGATGTTCGCATTATTTCGAGGGGGGCTTCTTTGCCGGTCCAGAGGGTCAAAGCGGCTGCGCCCTGATGGAGGAGCATGCCCATGCCGTCGCTCCAGCGGGCACCGGCGGTCTCGGCTTCCTGGCGTAATTTGGCGGTGCCATCGCCGTAGATGGTGTCGAAGATGAGGAGGCTGGAGGGGATGATTTGAGCGGGGAGAATGGAAGGGGCCTTGGGATCGAGACCGGCGGAGGTGGCGTTGACGACGAGATCGACGGAGCGGAGCGTGGAGGCGAGCTCTTCATCGGTCCAGCGGATGACGCGGAGATTTTCAGGCGTGCGAGAGAGGGGCCCGAGGGAAAACTGGGCGCCGAGGTGGTTGAGGAGTTCTGTGGCGCGGACAGGGTTGCGGTTGGCGATGATGAGATCGGGACAGCCTTCGAGGAGGGCTTGGGTGGCGATGGCGCGTCCAGCCCCGCCGGTGCCGAGGAGGAGGATGCGGAGTTCGTTGGGGCCACGACCGAATGCTTCCTTGAGGGCGCGGCTCCAGCCGATGCCATCGGTGTTATGGCCGACGAGGACGTTGCCTTCATTGACGACGGTGTTCACGGCGCGGAACTGGAGGGCGGACTCGGCATGGCGGTCGCATAACTCGAACATCTTCACCTTGTTGGGGATGGTGCAATTCCAGCCGCCGAAGGGAACCTGGCGCATGCGCTCGACGGCGCGAGGGAGGGCCTCCTCATCGGCTTCGATGCGGTAGTATCGGGCATCGAGGCCAAGGAAGTCGAACGCAGCCTGTTGCATCACGGGCGACAGGGAGTGATTGATGGGGCGTCCCAGAACGGCGTAGGGAACGGGTTGGGAGGGAAGGGTGAGAATAACGTCAGGTTTCATTGGAGTGATAAATGAATGCGACGGGGAGATTATTCTCTAGCAGCCGAGCGCATCCGTCGCGATAGAAATGTGGCATGGCAAAATTATCGCAAAAATGTGACGGAATGGAGCGAAACTCTTTTCCTTCGGCGAAGATGGTGTATAAGTAGAGTGGGCATGAACGATTCATCTTCTGGCGGCGCCGTCTTCCAACACCGTCCCAAGGATGAGTGTGGAGTTTTTGCGGTTTTTGGTCATCCCCAAGCGGCGGAGATCACTTTTTTCGGGCTGTACGCCCTGCAACATCGCGGACAGGAAAGCGCCGGGATTGTTGTATCGGGCGGCAAGGACCGCAAGTTCAAGGGGCATCACGGGATGGGGCTCGTGCCGCAGGTTTTCAATGAGCAGAAGCTAGCCGGGCTGCCGGGAACGCGGGCGATCGGGCATGTGCGTTATTCAACGACCGGGTCGAGCACGCTGGAGAATGCACAACCGATCGTGGCGGATTGTTCCCGCGGGCAGATCGCGGTGGGGCATAACGGAAATTTGATCAATGCGCATGTCCTGCGTGACGAACTGGAGGCCAAGGGGGCGATTTTCAAGACGACGGTGGACAGTGAGGTAATCCTGCACTTGATGGCACAGCCGTCGAATAACCTGGGCGACAGCATTTTGGTCCAGACGCTTTGCAAGGTGAAGGGCGCTTTTTCCCTGGTGCTGATGAACGAACAGGAAATCATTGGAGTGAGGGATTCGCTGGGCTTTCGTCCGCTTTGCATCGGCAAGGTGGATGATGCATGGCTGCTCTCAAGCGAGAGCTGCGCTTTCGACATCATTCCCGGGGCAAAATTTGTCCGCGATGTGGAGCCGGGTGAAATTGTGGTGATCGACGAAAATGGGCTGCGTTCCATCAAGCCGTTCGTCGCAAAGCCGCGGCTGGGCTTTTGTATCTTTGAGTACGTTTATTTTGCGCGACCGGACAGCACGCTGGAAGGTGTCAATGTCAGTGCGGTACGGACGAACATGGGACGTGAGTTAGCGCGACTGCATCCGGTCGATGCCGATCTGGTTATTCCGGTGCCTGACTCGGGGAATTATGCGGCGCTGGGTTTCAGCGAGGAATCGGGCATTCCGTATGACCACGCTTTTGTGCGTAATCATTATGTGGGACGCACGTTCCTGAATCCTTCTCAGCTCGCGCGCGATTTCGGCGTGAAGGTGAAATTGAATATCATCAAGGAACGCGTGGCGGGCAAGCGCGTGGTGGTGGTGGACGATTCGATTGTGCGCGGAACGACGGCGCGTTCGCGCGTGATGAATTTGCGCAATGCGGGGGCGAAGGAGGTGCATATTCGCATTAGCTGCCCGCCGCATCGGTTCCCGTGTCATTACGGCATCGATTTCCCGGATCCGAAGGACCTTATTGCGAACCAGCTTTCTCACCAGGAGATCGCAAAGTATTTGCAGGCCGATTCGCTCGGGTATCTGGACGAGGCGGGGATGGTCCGTGCGACGGGTCGCGGCGAAGACAAATTCTGCATGGCGTGCTTCAACCAGAAGTATCCGATCGCGGTGAATCCCGACTTGGACAAGTTGATCTTCGAGCGGCGCAAAATGCGGGCGGAGTCGCTGGTGTTTGCAGAGGAGACGGCGCCTCGGTTGTTTAATGGGAAGATCTAGGCGGCCATTGTTTCAGCCAGCGGCTTGTGCGTTGGGCATTTTCGGCAAGAGGTAGATGGTGCTTCCAATCCATCAAGAAACTGGATTGCCACATTGCGTCCGCGTTCGGAAAAATCCGACCAGGAATGGCCAAGCGCCCGAAGACACGGGCCGTGATCCAGCCATGCTACTTTCAGAGCTACCAGCGCGAGTATCTGGAATTGCAGCGACCAGAGCGCGCGTTCCATCGGCAGATAGGTTTTCCATTGGAGACGCAGGCGGTCCTGATGAAAAGCGACATGGCTGGCTTCGTCCCGGAGCATCAGTCCCATGGTGGCGTTCAGGGCACAATCCTGAGCGCCTTCGTTTACCATTTCGTAATAGGCCGTGCCGACGATTTCGGCGGTGAGCAGCATCTGAATTTCAAAGCGGAATCCGCCTGCGCGGCGAACCAGCTTGAAGAGGCGATGGGTCCAATGGCGATGGACCAAGTGTCCGCCGAGACGTTCCACCAGGCAAGCTAGCAAGCGGGCGTGTTCTTTTTCTTCCAGGACGAAGAGACGAAGCGCGGCGAGATCGCTTTCGTTGGCTTCCCTGGAGGCTTCGCGTAACAGGAAGGTCCCTCCGCCGGTTTCGCCCAGTTGGAAATGGGAGAGGGAAATGCCGAGTTGCCGGCGCAAGTCGGCAGGAAGCAGGCAAGGCGCTTTCCATTCGGGTTCGGAGCGATTCAGACGGTTGGATTCGTAGTAGTCCAGCCAGGAGGATGTGTTCATGGTTTTTTTAAAGTTCGTCGGGGTTGTTGAGAGGTAATCGCATGACTGGGGATGGATATTACTTTGTGATGCAAAGTTTATGGAAATTTCTCGTAGCAAGAGGGCGGACTGGACTTGATTAAGAAATGTTCTTTGCCTCGCCTTCGTTCAGGATGACGGAACTTTTAAAATTAAATCGTCTGGGAACTTGTAGAAGCGCTGCATGTCGTCCGGGAGGGGAGCGGTGAAAGTGCGTTCTACGCCATTCCAAGGGAAACTCATTTCGTGGGCGTGGAGGGCGTGGCGTTTTAGACCGAGGAGGCGTTGGTGTTCCTCGGTCCAGCCTTCGGCGATGAATTTTAGATAGAGATTGGAATCGGGCCCGTAGATTTTGTCGCCGATGACGGGATGGCCGATGTGGGCCAGATGGACGCGGAGCTGATGGAGGCGCCCGGTGTGGGCCTGCAGGCGCAGGAGAGAAATATTTTCGCCAGCGGCAAGACGCCAGTATTCGGTTTTGGCAGTGTCGGCTTTACGACCCTGCGGATCGTCGGGAAGGATGACGCCACGGCGGAGCCAGATGGGATTTTGTTCGGAGATACCGAGGCGACCGATGGGGGCTTCGATGATGCCGCGCTCCGATTCGATCTGTCCTGTCACGAGTGCGAGGTAGAATTTATGAATGATGCGTTCCATGGTCATCTTGCCGAGTTTGGAGGCGGCTTCGGGCGAGCGGGCGATCAGGATGGTGCCGCTCGTCTCGCGGTCGAGGCGGTTGACCAAGGCCATGAATTCGCCTGGGAACTTTTCCTGTACCCAGCTGAGGAGGGTTGGTTCACCATCGGGACGCGTGGGATGAGAGAGCAGATGTGGCGGCTTGGCCACGACGAGGAAGTCGGGATCCTCGGCGATGATGAGCGGAGCGTTGTGGGGAGGGTTTCGCACGGAGAGGAAGGACTGCAGAGGGTTGAAGGAATGCAGAAAAATTTTAACGAAGTTAGTGGAATTGCGGAATTAGCGGTGATCGGGTGAAAAATGATTCGATTCGCCAGAGTAGGATATTTGCTTAAATTAGGGCATGCCTAATCTCAACGAGCCGATCGCGGCGGTGATTGTGGGTTTGCTGATGAGTCTTTCGGCGGGTGTGCGAATTACGCTGCCGTTGCTGGCTGTCAACCTGATGGCTTGGTATCAGATTATTTCGTTACCGAAGGACATGGATTGGCTAGGGACTGAACCGACCCTGATTTTGCTGATTGCGGCGACCGTGGCGGAGACGGCGGTGCATTTTATTCCGACAGCGGGAACCTGGTTAAAGGCCATGGCGACGCCGCTGGCTTTTGTCGCGGGGACACTGTTGATGGCGGTGCCGTTGGGTGGGCATAACCCGCTTTATCAGTGGACGCTGGCGGCGTTTGCCGGAGGGGGATTGGCGACGCTGACGCACATAGGTGTAACGGGGATACGGGCTGCGACGGCGCCGTTAAATATTGCTTCGGCAGGAGTTTGGGGGGTGATTTGGAATATTGGGGAATTTTTTCTCTCCATGGTCCTGGCATTTTTGGGTTTCGTTTGCGTAGTGGCGGGATGGGTGATTGCGATGATCTGCCTGCTGGGGTTGGTGACCTTTTTGCTGATCGTGGTGACGAAGGCAATTTCTCGCCGGATGAGGGAGGCGGAGGTTTCTTAAGGAAGTGGTTTCCTTTTTGACGGAATGACCAAATTTTTCCCAATTAACGGAATTGGGAAAGAGAGAGCGGTGGACTGGCTTTGTGGAGAAATATCTATCGCGTTGCCATTGCGGATGGCGGAAAAGTGGCTAGGTCCTTCGACGTCGGCTCGGGAGAGTCTTGGGAGTAACGAGAATCGCTGGTTCGCCTTTGCTCAGGATGACAGCGTTTATATAAAATAGTCGTCTAGAGCTGCGCGCGTCAACGGGGGCTGATCCTTCGACAAGCTCAGGATGGCGGAGTTTTTAATCCGCCGAATTACTGCGCGGGGGCGCCGAGCTGCTGGGAGTAGACGGGCTTGTAGGCGCCGGCGAGGATACCGAGCATGGTGTTCCGGATTTTTTTGTACTCGGGCAGCGTGAACATCTGGAAGTAGGCGTCGACGCGATCGACTTTGCCGTCCTTGATGATGTCCTCGACCAGAATGAATTGGGCGGCGTTGGCGAGCTTGGGATCCTTGGCGGCGATTTCCGCCCCGGCCTTGGCGTCGTAGAAAAGATTCAGTTGCCGTTTGACGACCCCGTTGGCGCCGATGAGTTGCGCCTGCCAGACGTAATTCGGGTTTTTGTTGTAATCGAAATACTGAGTGAAGATGACGATATTGTCGGCATCGACTTTGACCTGCTCGCGCACGAAAGTGAGCGACTGGGCAAATTGAGGATTCTGGGTGGTGGAATGGAGCGTCTGAAATTGCTTGATGAGATTGGCAACTTTGATGTCTTTTTTCAGTGCCTGGTTGGCCTGGATCAGGAGCTCAATGGCTTCGGGAAAATCGGGGACGAGGGCGTGGAGCTTGGAGAGATAATCGTCGGCCTTGGTGGGATCGCCGAGCTTGAGGCTGATGCGACCGGCTTCAAGGAGAGAGCGCTTGGCGTCGGGTTGCTCGGCGATGATGCCATCGTAAATGGCGCGGGCTTTTTCCAATTGCCCGGCGAGTTGAAGATCATAGCCCTGTTGAAAACGTTTTTGATATTCGGCGACCTTGGCCGAATCGACGGGAGGGCCGGGAGGCGGAGCGGGTGGAACTGCGCCGGGCTGTTCCGGCTGGGGGACGTCTTTAATTGCTGCGTGAGCTGGAGCGATAAGAAAAATCGCCAGCAAAAAGGAGGACACAAAAACGTGAGCTTTCATGTCCTCCTCTTGGTCTTTGCCTGAGACTTAGTAAGACGCCTGGGCGCCGCCGATGTTCTTCTTGCCGATCCAGGGCATCAAGCCGCGGAGGCGGGCGCCGGTCTTTTCGATCGGGTGCTTGGCGCCGGCGTTGAGGAGCTTGGTGTACTTCTTTTTCTTGCCGGTGGTGGCTTCCTTGATCCAGCCGCGGGCGAACTTGCCGTTCTGGATTTCGGTCAGGACCTTCTTCATCTCGGCGCGGACGGCCTTGTTGATGATGCGGGGTCCGGTGACGACGTCGCCGTACTTGGCGGTGTCGGAAATCGAGAAGCGCATGCCGGAGATACCGGCCTCATACATGAGGTCGACGATGAGCTTGAGCTCATGGAGACATTCGAAGTAGGCCATCTCGGGTTGGTAACCGGCGGCGACGAGAGTATCGTAACCGGCGCTGACGAGCGCGCTGGCGCCGCCGCAGAGAACGGCCTGTTCACCGAAGAGATCGGTCTCGGTCTCTTCCTTGAAGCTGGTTTCAATGACGCCGGCGCGGGTGCCGCCGATGCCCTTGGCCCAGGCGAGCGCGACCTTCTTGGCGTTGCCGGTGGAGTTCTGATAAATGGCGATCAGCGCAGGAACGCCACGGCCTTCCTGGTACTGGCGGCGGACGAGATGACCGGGTCCCTTGGGGGCGACCATGATGACGTCGATGTCCTTCGGGGGTTTGACCGTCTTGAAGTGAATGGCGAAGCCGTGGGAGAAGAGGAGGGTCTTGCCCTTGCTGAGGTTGGGCTTGATGTCCTTTTCGTAAACGGAAGCGATGGTGATGTCGGGAACGGCGACGAAAATGACGTCGGCCTTCTTGACCGCCTGGGCGGTGGTGAGGACTTCGAAGCCATGCTTCTTGGCGGCGGCGATCGATTTGCTGCCGGGATAGAGGCCGATGATGACCTTGACGCCGCTCTCCTTGAGATTAAGGGCGTGGGCGTGGCCCTGGGAACCAAAGCCAATGACGGCCATGGTTTTGCCTTTGAGTACTTTCAAGTCTGCGTCTTTGTCGGAATAGATTTTTGCGGGCATAGAGGGTCGAGTATTAGCGAAGAGGTCCACTCTTGAACAGGCAAAACTCCTGCGGAGGGCAGTAAATTTTGAGCGACGATGAATGTGCATTTGGCAATGAGGCTATAAGAATTTCGTCATCCTGAGCTTGTCGAAGGATCAGCTTCCGAAAGACGTCCGAGCTATCGTAAGAGTTGAAAATGACAGATTGTCGTTCTCGTGATAGTTTGCAGTTAGAACTAATACTTATGAGCTCTTCTTCAGATAAGAACTCGGTCCATTATTACCCATGGGATATGTTCGTTCTGCTTTATTCTCCGCTCCCTTTGTTGGGGCTGATGATGTGTATTGGCTCACTCTCATTTTTGAACGGAGTTGAAAGAACCTTTGCTCTGAGCTTGGCCTTACTTCTTTCTCTTTCAGGAGTTTCTTTGCTTGCTTGGGCAAAATGGCCGCTTTTTAAGGAGAAAATCTATTTTTCCTTCGGTCCTTCTAAGATACCTGCATCGCATCGCGCTTACTATTGGTGGGGGATGGGGCTCGTGGTTGTTGGGTGCCTGCTACTGATGGCCTTGGCGTTCTAGGCTTGCAAACAAGAGAGCGTCTGCTCCTCGACAAACCTTGGAAGACAGGCTTTATTGGGAGGCTAATGAACTCAATCGTGCGACATGTGGGGGGCCATCGTTGGGATGGTGTGCCGGTGCTCAACTACAAGGAGGAGGGGAGCCATTTCAA
>Ga0068858_100003080_pt1 | contig 16685 bp, 21 predicted proteins | sample KBSSwiS12_FD_66589 | JGI IMG/M metagenome (GOLD analysis project Ga0068858, IMG submission 66589) | Switchgrass rhizosphere microbial communities from Kellogg Biological Station, Michigan, USA - KBS Switchgrass S1-2 | ecosystem: Host-associated > Plants > Roots > Rhizosphere > Soil ...
TCGTGCCTTTTGGGACATATATGTATATAACTCATTGAAAGTATTGAATAATTTTGTTTACGGGGCGCTCGTCAGGGTGCATCATGGGGCCATCACAAAGAGGCCCTGGCATGGATACCGTCCTCAAGTTTGAACCCCATCTCGTTTCCGGGGCCCGTGATGTCGTCGCGGAAGCCAACCACAGGATCGCCAACAGTCTGACCCTGCTGGTCGGCATGGTCCGGATGCAGGCGATTTCGATCAAAAAAAACTCCAGCCCGATGACCAGCGCGGAAGTCCGCCTGCTGCTGGACGGCGTCGCCGCCCGCATCAACATCATCGCCCAGCTCCACCGTCTTCTGTCCCATACGGCGGACGATGGCGTGATCAGCCTGCGCTCGCACCTGCAGGAAATCACCGATGCATTTGTGGGCGGCCTGTCGTCGCCCGAACAGATGGCTCGCGTGGTCCATACCGGCTGCGACTGCATGGTGCAGATGCGCCAGGTCCAGCCCATCATGCTCATCCTTTGCGAGATTTTCATCAACGCGATGAAATACGCCCATCCCGCCGGCATGCCGCTGGTGATGACGGTGGACTGCAACGTCGGCACCGATGGCATACTAACGCTGACCATCAGCGATGACGGCGTCGGATTGCCGGAAGGTTACGATCCGCAGAAAACTGGCGGCATGGGCATTCGTGTCATGCGCAGCCTGGCTGCCGAAATCGGTGCGGAACTGCAGGTACAGTCCACCCATCTGGGGCTGACCACGCGCCTGTCGCTGCCTGCCAGCGCAATGAGCGGCGCCAAGCTGGCCTGATACGGCTTTTTGCTTTAAGCGCGACGCATGTTTTTCCATGGAATATTCCTGCCCTGGGTCCGGCGTATCGGCGGCTGGCTTTTTCTGCCTGCGCTTGCCGTGGTCGCCTGGGGCGAACTGACCCCGCATCCGCCGCACGAAGCGGCGCTGTTCTGGGACAAGGCGGAGCATTTCACCGCTTATTTCGGGCTGGCGCTGCTCGCGACCCTTTATTGGGGCCTCAGGCGCTCGCTGGTCTGGGTCTATCTTGGCATCGTGGCGCTGGGCGGGGCGCTGGAAATCGGCCAGTTTTTCACCGGGCGCGATGCGTCCTGGCTGGACGAGCTGGCCAACAGCCTGGGAGCTGCGACCGGCATGGCCATCGCCTGCGCCTATCTCGCCATTCCGCGCCACCTTGTTGGCGAGCCGCCGCGCGACTAGCCTGTCGCCGTCATCAACAAGGGTGGATCCATGCTCGAGGAATTCAAGAAATTCGCCATGCGCGGCAATGTCATCGACCTGGCGGTCGGTGTCATCATCGGCGCGTCCTTCACCGGCATCGTCACCTCGCTGGTCAATGACATCATCATGCCGCCGGTCGGCCTGGCGCTGGGCGGCGTGGATTTTTCCAACTTCTTCATCGTGCTCAAGGGCGCGCCCGCCGAGACCCTGGCCGCCGCCAAGGCCGCCAAGGACGTGACACTGAATTACGGCCTGTTCGTCAATGCCGTCATCAATTTCCTGATCGTGGCTTTCGTGCTGTTCCTCTTGATCCGCCAGATCAACAAGCTGGCGCCGCCCAAGCCTGCCGAACCGGCGACGCCCGAAGACGTGCTGTTGCTGCGCGAGATTCGCGACAGCCTGAAAAATCGCGGATGAAGCGCGCGCTGGTTCTGATCCTGCTGCTGCTGTCGCCGGCGGCGTTGGCGGCGGACGATCCGGCCATCGCGGTCGGCAGTTTCTATGATGTCTATGCCGTCCAGCACAAAAGCGGCAGCGGCATTCCCGACGCCACCGGACGGCTGCGCTATTCCGGCGTGCTGTCGCCGGACCTGAACAAGCTGCTGAACCAGGCGGCAGTGGCGCAGTCGCGCACGGCGGCGCGGGTCAAGGCCAGTGGACCCAAGGCCGCCGTGATGCCGATGTTCCAGGGCGACATCTTCACCTCGCTGTTTGAAGGCGCGACCGATTGGCAGGTGGGCGAATGCAGGGGTGACGACAAGGCCGCGCGTTGCCCCATCGCGCTCACCCATGTCGATCCGGCGCCGCCCTCAAGTAGCGGAGCGGTAGGGCAAAAAAATGTGGGTAAGCCGCCCGCCAAGCCCGCCAACTGGCGCGATGTCGTGCTGGTGGTGCACACTCCGGCGGGCTGGAAGGTGGATGACATTATCTATGACGCGGGTTTCGCCTTCGGGAACACGGGCCGGCTTACCGACATGCTGAAGATGGTGGTGGCTTCCAATCCGTAACCGCGCACCCCATCTGTGCGAAGTGGGAAGCGAAAGGAAAATACCATGTCCGACACAAGAACCCTGACCCCCGAACAGCACCGCGTGCTCCGCGAGAAGGGCACCGAACGCCCCGGCTCCAGCCCGCTGAACCATGAAAAACGCCCCGGCGAGTTCCAGTGCGCCGGTTGCGGCGCCGAATTGTTCGATGCCCATACCAAGTTCGAAAGCGGCACCGGCTGGCCCAGCTTCTATGATACCAAGCCGGGCGCGGTGACGACCACGACCGACACCAGCCATGGCATGGTCCGCACCGAATTCAATTGCGCCAATTGCGGCGGTCACCTGGGTCACGTCTTCAATGACGGCCCCGGCCCGACGGGCCTGCGCTATTGCACGAACGGCTGCGCGCTGGATTTCAAGCCGGACGCACAGCCGGAAAAATAATATTCACCATGGGCGGCCTTGAGCCGCCCATCCAACTTCGTGCCGCGTGAATGGAAAGTTGGATGGCCGGCCCTCTTCGCATGAAGAAGGGCCCGGCCATGGAAATTTGGGTGCCAAAGAAAAACGCCCCGGTCCTGCGACCGGGGCGTTTTGCGTTTCAGGCGAGACTAAAACGTGTCGCGCGAGCGGCCCGCGGCGCTGGCTTCCGCCTCGCGCAGGGAATCGCCTTCCGGCCCGTCCAGCGCGGCTTCCGCCGCCTTGCCCAGGGCCGGGATCTGCGCCTTGTTCTTGGCCACGAAGCTGGCCTCGTCGCGGTCGAACTTGCGGGTCGCGGCATAGTCGCCTTCGCCCACGGTCTGCTTCTTCTTTTTGACGACCTTCTTGGCCTTGCGGGCAGGCGCAGCCTTTTTCGCGGCCTTCACGACCTTCCTCTTGGCGGTCTTCTTTGCCTTTTTGGCGGCAGGCTTCTTGGCTTTCTTCGCCGGTGCCTTCTTGGCCTTGGTCTTCGTCTTTTTCGCGGGCGCCTTCTTGGCCTTCACGGCCTTTGTCGCCTTCTTGGATTTCTTTTTCTTCTTCGCGGCCATGTCATTCACTCCATGGTTTGGATGTCGGGTGCGAAACACTACGCGCGTTCGTAGAAATGAGCGAGAGTCCCGATCGTTCCAAATCGAATTAGTTTTGCGCGTCACGCCGTCATCGCCAGCCGCTCCATCAATCAGTATGCGGCGGGGCCCGGCGGGGTGTCGCTGCGATAGACGGTGTGAAAGGGATAGCTGATGTCGCCCGGCGTCTCGATCTTCAGCGCCACCAGTCGTCCGCGCTTGAGATCTTCATTCACCATCGGCTTGGGCATGTTGCCCCAGCCCATGCCCGCCAGCAGCAACGCATGCTTGGCGCCCAGGTCGGCCAGCCGCCAGCTCTTCACCGCCAGCACGCCGAAATCGCGGTCGGCCGTCAGTTGCGAGCGATCGGTCAGGACGAGCTGGATGTGATCGCGCGCCTGCGCCGCGCTGATCGCGCCCGGCATCAGTGCCAGCGGATGATCGGGCGCCGCCACCGGCAACATCTTCACCGACCCGGCGGGCCCGCGCGTCAGCAGATCGCTGGCCAGTTCCAGCGGCCCGCTGATGCCGAAAGCGGCAAGACCTTCCATCACTGTCTGGGTCACCGCGCCCAGCGCCTCGACCCGCAGGCGCAGGGCGACGGTGGGAAATTTTTTGCGGAACTCGTCCAGCGCCTTCACCACCTTCTTGGCGGGCAGCATGACATCGACCACCAGGCTGGCTTCGGCTTCCAGTCCTTGTGTCAGTCCGCGCGCCTTGGCCAGCAGGCCGTCGAGCGCGATGGCCAGACCCCGGCTGTCGGCCAGGATGGCGCGGCCGGCATCGGTCAGCGCCGGTTTGCGGGTACCGGCGCGCTGGAACAGCGTGACACCGAGCTGACTCTCCAGATTGGCGACGGCATAGCTGACCACCGAGGTGGCCCGGCCCAGGCGGCGGGCGGCGGCGGCGAAGCTGCCGGTCTCCACGATCGCCAGGAAAACGGCGATCTGATCCAAAGTCGGGGCTTTCGGGTCCATCTGTTCTACTTTCTCGAACGATTAGATCGAAATTATCCCAGTTTTCAGAACAGGGCCAGCGGCCTATCTCAGGCGGGCGTTTTCACACGAGGTTTCCATGGCCGCCCCCAAAATCCTGATCCCCTTCTATTCGCGTTCCGGCACCGTCGCCGGCCTGGCCGAGGCTGTTGCCGAAGGCGCCCGTGCTGAAGGCGCCGAAGTCCGCCTGCGCCGGGCCCGCGAAGTCGTGCCCGCCGAAGTGATCGCTTCCGTGCCCGGCTGGAAAGAACAGGCCGATGCGCTGAACGCCAAGTATGAGGCCCCCACCATCGAGGATGCGGAATGGGCCGATGCCGTGATCTTCGGCACGCCGACCCGGTTCGGTTCGGTCTCGTCGGAACTGAAGGCCTATATCGACAGCCTTGGCGGCCTCTGGCAGCAGGGCAAGCTGGTCGGCAAGGCCGGTTCGGCTTTTGCCGGCTCCTCCCAGCCGCATGGCGGCAACGAGTCCACTGTGATCTCGCTGTGGAATCCGCTGGCGCATCTGGGCTTCATCATCGTGCCGACCGGCTATGCCGATGGCGTGATGTTCGCTGGCGCCGGTTCGCCCTATGGCGCCTCGGTGATCTCCGGCCATCCGCCGTCCGGTCCGACCGAGGCGGAGATCGCGGTCGCCAGGTTTCAAGGCAAGCGCGTGACGCAGGTGGCCAGGAAGTTGATCGCATAGCCAATATTCACCATGGGCGGGTTCAACCCGCCCATCCAACTTCCTAACATGCGGCCCGAAGTTGGATGGCCGGCCCTCTTCCCACCGAAGAAGGGCCCGGCCATGGTGAGGGTGGTTATGACATCTGAACTTTATCTCGAAGACTTTACGGTGGGTCAGCGCTTCGTCAGCACGGAGCACGCACTCGACGTTGCGCAGATCAAAGCCTTCGCGGCGCAGTTCGATCCGCAGCCTTTCCACCTCGACGAAGCGATGGCGGAAAAAACCTTCTTCCATGGCCTGGCCGCCAGCGGCTGGCACACGGCATCGATCACCATGTCGCTGCTGGTCAAAAGCGGCATGCCCATCGCGGGCGGCCTGATCGGGGCGGGCGGCGAACTCAAATGGCCGCAACCCACGCGCCCGACCGATGTGCTGCGGGTGGAAAGCGAAGTGCTGGCGGTGACGCCGTCGCGTAGCCGCCCCGAGCGCGGCATGATCACGGTGCATAGCGTCACGAAAAATCAAAAAGACGAAGTGCTGCAGGATATGACCACGAAAATGCTGGTCTGGGTGAGGCCGGAATAGCGAAAGATCCGGGCGGATCTTTCGCCCGGCCGAACGGTTCCTAGCGACAGCGTAGGAACGCGTCGCACGCAAGTGCGACGCGAGGCCGGGGCAGACCTTAAACCCTGGCTGTGCCGCTTTCGGCGGCATGGCGCAGGCGCGAATCCTCCAGGTCCAGTTCGCGCTCGATGCGGCGGCGGGATTCGTCATCCAGATCGCCCCGGCAATACATGTCGCTGATGCTGGCGCGTTCGGCTTCGACAAAGCGCAGTTGCAGGGCGGTCGAACTCAGCGCCACCGTGCCTTCCGAAATGTCGTTGCAGGCCGCCACGAAATAGGCGCGGCGGTCGCCATGCCGCCGCCGCAGCACTTCCACGGTTTCGGGCGCGGCGGCGGCGCCTTCCAGGCTGTCCAGGCGCTTCAGCGCGGCATCGATGCTTTTGACCCGCGCGGCGACTTCGCGGCGTTTGGCCTCGTCCAGTTCGCGCTTGCCGTCCGCCACCAGGCCCAGCTTTTCGATCAGCCAGCCAAAGCTCAACCCCTGGCCCACCAAGGTCACCAGGATCACGGCAAACGTGACCAGCAGCAGCAGGTCGCGGTTGGGAAAATCCTCGCCGTTCGCCAGGAAGGGTATCGACAACGCTGCCGCCAGCGACACCACGCCCCGTATGCCGGTGAAGGCGACGACGAACACCTGCCGCCAGGGCGGATAGGGATCGCGCTTGCGCAGGCCCTTGAAGCAGAAGCGCGGGCCATAAGTGATGGTGAAGACCCAGACGAAACGCACGGCGATGATGGCCACGCACACCGCGCCCGCCGCGATGCCGACATTGGCCCACTCGGCGGGGTCCAGCCGGTCCACGATCATGCGCGCCTGCAGGCCCGTCAGCAGGAAAATCACGCCCTCGATCAGATAGACCACCAGATCCCAGACGAAGAAGCCCTGCAGGCGGGTGGCGGGTGAAATGAAGATCGGCCCGTTCCAGCTGACATAAAGCCCGCACACCACGGTCGCCAGCACGCCCGATCCGCCCAGCGCTTCGGGCACCCAGAAGGCGGCGAAAGGCGTCAGCAGCGCGATCACCATTTCCACGCGGGTGTCGGCGGCCCATTTGCGCAGATGCAGGGTGCACCAGCCCATGATGAGGCCCCAGACGATCTCGCCCGCCACGATGGCGAAGAATTCGCCCACGGCGGTGGTCAGCGAAAAAGCCGCGCCGCCCGCCACCGCCGCCAGCGCGAAGCTGAACAGGATCAGCGCCGTGGCGTCGTTCACCAGGCCTTCGCCTTCCAGCACGGTGAGGATGCGGCCGGGAATGGCGTGCCGCCGCGCGATCGCCATCGGCGCCACCGCGTCGGGCGGCGAGACGATGGCGCCCAGCACGAAGCCGACAGCCAGCGGCAGACCCAGCAGCCAATGCGTGACACAGGCCACCACCACGGCGGTGAAGACCACGCAGCCCACGGCCAGCTGCAGGATGGGCCGCAGCTCTGCCCTGAAGCCGCGCCAGCTCATGCCGACGCCCGACGAATAGAGCAAAGGCGGCAGCAGCAGGCTCAGCACCAAGTCGGGGCGCAGCGCCACCGGCGGCATGAAAGGCGCGAAGCCCAGCGCCAGGCCCACCAGCACCAGCACGATGGAATAGGGAATGTGCAGCCGCCGTGCCGCCAGCGCCGATGCGGCGGTGACGGCGACCAGGGCGAATCCGATGGGAAGGGCGGGAAGGATCATGCCGGCAGTATTGCGGCGATGTCAGGAAACAGGCAACCGGGCCGGTGTCCGTCTGGAAACCTGCCCATGACATGGACGCCACTGCGGGAATGCGCGACTTTCCGCTTCCGGCTGAACACGGATGGACCATGTTGCAAAAATTTGGCCCTGAGCTTTGGATCGCGAAGGGCTCCGAGGTCGTGGCGGCGTTGGGGTTTCACTATCCGACCCGCATGGCTGTCATAAGGCTGCCGGATGAGGCTCTGTTTGTCTGGTCGCCGGTCGCATTGACCGACAGCCTGCGGACCGCGGTCGATGCGCTTGGTGCGGTCCGCCATCTGGTCGCGCCCAGCACCTTGCACGATCTGTTCATCGCCGACTGGAAGCGCGCTTATCCCGATGCGCGGGTTTATGCCGGGCCGGGGCTTGCAAGGCGTCGCAACGATATTGTCATTGATGAAGAACTGGGAAGCGCGCCGGTTGTGGCCTGGGACGGCGAGATCGCGCATGTGGTGATGCAGGGCAACGCCATCGCGAACGAAGCGGTGTTCTTTCACCGCAAGAGCGCCACCGTCATCTTCACCGATCTGATCCAGCAATTTCCCACCGACTGGTTCGCGGGCTGGCGCGCCATCGTGGCGAGGTGGGATTTGATGCTGGGCGCACAGCCCGCTGTGCCCCGTAAATTCCGCCTGGCCTTTACCGACCGCCGCGCCGCGCGGGCGTGTGTGGCGCGCATCCTGGCATGGCCTGCTGAAAAGGTGCTGATGGCGCATGGAACGCCTGTGACGGGGAATGGGCAGGCGTTTCTGCGGCAGGCATTCCGGTGGTTGACGGGGTGAGGTGCGGAAGACGGTGTCGCGCAACCTCGCAGGTTGCCGGCTGCGCCCGCCTCAAGTCACGCGGCGGGTTTGCTGCGCCATTTCGCGAAGCGAAATGGCGCACCCGAAGGGATTCGAACCCCTGGCCTCTGCCTTCGGAGGGCAGCGCTCTATCCAGCTGAGCTACGGGTGCATCTTGCTCTTGGTCGCTCCCGCTCGCGCGGACGCTCCGTGAAGCCCGGTCTATAAAGAAAACGGGCCCGCCTTGCAAAGCGAGCCCGTTTTCACACTTGAAGTCAGAGTCTTAGGCCTGGTTGTTGCCCGCCAGCTTGGGCAGGTGTTCGGCCAGGTGGCCCAGGGCGCTGTCGGGCGACATGCCCAGCGAGGAAGCGATTTCCTGGATATGCTCGGGCGTCAGCGCCGACTTCAGCTGGTCGACGCTGATCGGCTGGCCGTTTTCGCCGCCGCCGGTCCAGGACGAGACCAGATGGCCCAGCCCCGACTGGCTCAACTGGCCCAGAATCCCGGACACCCCGCCCAGCGAGGAATTGCCCAGCACATTGCCAAGAATGCCTTGGGCACCGCCTTCGGCACCGTTCAGCAGGGCGCCCTTCGCGGCGCCCAGTGCGTCATCCAGTAAACCCATGATCTGTCCTTTCGTGGTTACGGTTCAGGTTACAGCCAGGTTGCGACGCCGCCGTGACCGGAGCAGGTGCCCATGCGGTTCTTGTAGGTGACGGTCTTGCCGTCCTTGCACTTGGCCGAGCCGCCGCCGGCGGGCGCGGAGGCCTTCATGGCCATCGCGGGGGCCGGTTTGGCCGCAGCCTTCATCGCCATGGCGGGCGCGGGCGCCGGAGCGGCAGCCGCCGTCGCGGGCGTCTTCATGCAGGTCGACATGTAGTCTTTGTATTTGGCCTTGGCTTTGTCGGCGGCGGACTTGGCCGTCCAGCTGGCGGCGCAGGTCTTCATGTTGCTCTGCTGCGCGGTGTCGGCGGCGCTGGCGGGAAGCGTGACGGCGACTGTGGCCGCGATGGCTGCGGCGACGAAGACGGACATGATACGCATGATCAACCCCACAATTGTTTTGCGCGGTGATCTTCGGCGCGTCTCCGAAAGGGCGCAATGGGGTTGGCGGTTGTCGCCAAAATTTATTCCAGGCCGCCGTAAAAGGCGGCAAGGGCGCGGCGCACGTCATCCGTGTCCGCCGCAATCAACATGACATTTATGTTAGATTCCCCAAGCGCCTCTGCCACAGCGCTTTCCTGCATTTCGCCCGCGCCGTTCAGGCACAGGATTGCCAGGTCCTTTACCTTGGCCAGGTCTTCCGTCGCCACCGCGCCCAGCATCTTTCGCGACCAGTTCGCATCGCCGGGCACGCCCGCAAAGGCGGCGGGATCCAGGGCATGCACCAGCACCAGCCGCGCATCCGGCGGCGGCAGTACACCGCCGCGCACCAGTTCGGTCAGGATTCGCGAGCCCGCCGCATCGCGCGACACCAGCAGCACGGCGCGCGGTGCGTGGCGCGGGCCCATCGCGGCGCTGTCCATGAACAGCGGCTTGCCGTCCGGCCCGCGCGCCGGATGCACGCGCGCGATGGCGTCCACGCCCGCCGCCTCGCAGGCGGCGATGAAGGCGCGGCGATGGGCGCGATAAGGGCTTTCGGCGGCAGGGGCCATCATCCTAATCTTAAGGCCATGACCGCATTCGGCGCACTGGAAGAATTGCGAAACCGCCCCATCGGCGAGCAGGCATCGGCACGCGCCGCCCGCAAGGGGTTCCGTACGCGGATCGCCATCGCCCGTGACAACGCGCTGTACGGCGAGCCGGTGGTGGAGGCCTGGAGTGCCGGGCTGGCCGGGGTGAACTTCTATGCCGGCGACCGCAATCCGCCCTATTGGCACCGGGTCGAGGGCGCCACCGACAAATTGTGGCTGCGCACCGGCGTGGCCGAAAAACTGCGGACGGTGAACGCCCGCGCGGGCGATGCCGGGCTGGAACTGTTCCTGTTCGATGCCTGGCGGCCGCGCGACGTGCAGGCTTATTTCCACGATATCTGGATGCCCGCCGAACTGCAGCGCCGAGACCCATCACTGACGGGTGCCGCGCTGACCGAGGAAGTGGAACGCTATTGGGCCGCGCCGTCGGACAGCGCGCAATCGCCCGCGCCCCATGCCACAGCGGCGGCAGTGGATCTGACGCTACGCTGGAAGAATGGCGATGCGTTGTGGATGGGTTCGCTGTTCGACGATGTCACGGCGCTGGCAAACCGTGACCGCTTTGAAAATCTCGACGCCAGCAACTTTTCTTTCTCCGACCAGGAAGCGCGCGCCAACCGCCGCCTGCTGCACTGGCTGATGGCGGAAGCAGGCTTTGCCGGTCATCCCGACGAATGGTGGCACTTCAGCTGGGGCGACCAGATGTGGGCGGCACTGACCGGTGCGCCGCACGCGCATTATGGCGAAGCGGCCATTCCAGCCTGACTATTCAAGAATGGGCCTGAAAGCCCCATCCCAGTTTTCGCCCGGCGGATGCTTTTCGTACCAGGCGATGCGGTTGAGATGCAGGTCGTAAAGCGCCTGGCTGGCGCCGGACAGGCGGCGGCATTGCGCAATCAAATCGCGCGCCAGCTGCCAATGCTGCTTGCGGATCGCCTGGAAGATGTGATCGTGAAAGACAGTGAGGGCGCGGAATTTCGGCGAAGCCTTGTTCACCGGATTGCCCAGGATGGCATACAGCGTGGTGGGCGGCGCTTTGGCGCCCATGGCGATGGTATCGATTTCCAGGAACGCAAAGCCGCGATCGGCTTCGCGCCTGGTGGATTCCGCCACGATCAGGGCCGGGCCATATTGCGGCGCCAGGGTCTGCAGCCGCTGCGCCAGGGTCACCGCCTCGCCATGCACGCTGTAGCCCATGCGGCCATAACCGCCGAAGCCGCCCGCGATGACAGGCCCGGTGGCGATGCCCACCCCGATCTGCACCAGCGGGCCGTCGCCGCGCTGTTCCTGCGCCAATTGCTCGGTGACGCGCGACGACATGATCGCCATGCCGTTGGCGGCCTCGCAGGCGTGCAGGGCGTGCTCGCCATCGTCCAGCGGCGCATTCCAGAAGGCGGCGAAACCGTCGGCGGTCAGCCGGTCGATGGTGCCGCCATGCGCCAGCGCCTGGTCGATCATCGGCGTCAGCACTTTCTGCATCAGGCTGGTGAAGCCCTTGGCATCGTCCTTGTAAGCTGACGACAGTTCGGCCAGTCCGCGCACGCCGCACACCAGATAGGTGACGGTGCGGGTCTCGCCTTCCATCTGCAACAGGCCGGGGCGGCGGGCGATCTTTTCGATGGTGGCGCGCGGCAGCGAATCCGAAAAGGCCATGCGCAATCCGGCATAGGCCAGCCGCATGTCATGAATCCAGGCAATGGCACCGGCGGCGAAGGCCAGCAACAGGCCGAGCGCGGGTGTCGCCGCATCCATCAGGATGCCATGCTGCGCAAACAGCAGCCAGGACAGCAGGAACAGCGCGGCGATGCCCACCATCGTCCATGCCGCGGGCCACCCCAGCCCGAAGCGCAGCAGCAGGATCATGCCTGTGCCCAGCACGGCCAGCGCGGCAGCCTCGCACAAAAACATCCAGGCCGGCCGCACCAGCACCGCGCCGGTCAGCAGGTTCTCGATCCCCTCCGCCGTCACACCGGCGATACTCGCGGGCCCCAGCGGTGTCTTCATCGTTGCGCCTTGTGCTCCTACCACCACGATGGCGCTTTTCACGCCGTTCAGGGCGTTGGGATTGAGCATGCGCTCCGAGGTGTTGGCGGCGAAATGCAGCCAGATACGGCCATCGCCGCTGGTGGCGATCTCGCGTCCCGGCAGTTGCAGCGCGCCGATGCCGATTCCGGAAAAGAAGGTGAGGGGATCGCGCTCATTGCTGGCGACCGTGATGTCGGCCGCGTTGTTCGCCACGCGCAGCGCTTCCGTCGCAAGCCCCGGCACCAGCGATGCGCCCAGATGAAAGACCAGCGGCATGCGGCGCATCACGCCGTCGGCATCGGGCAGCAGGTTGGCGGCGGCCGATCCGGCCGTATTGGTTTCCAGCAGCGCGGGCGCGGCGGCGGCGGCGTTGAAGCGCGGCACGAAGGCGAAAGGCTCGCGCGTGCCGTGATAGACGAAGCGCGCCTTGATGCGCGGCTCGCGCCCTGCCGCGCCCAGTACCACCGGTACCACGCCCTTGATGTCCTGCAGTGCGGCCGCCAGATCGTGGCCGGGCTCAGGCAGGCGCGCCAGCGCGGCGCGGGCGGCGTCGCTGCCGGGCGGCAGCTTTGCGGCCAGGCTTTGCGGCGATGGGCCCGGCTCCATGGGCGTGGCCAGCACCATGAGGCTTGCGCCCTGCTGCGTCAGGGCGCGGGCGGTGCGCACCAGGCTGTCTTCGTCCAGCGCCGGCAGTTCCAGCACCCGCACCGGCGTGGCGCCATCGGCGAAAGACCGCGCCGTGTGGCGCTGATAGGCGTCGAACAGGCGGTTGCCCAGCGCGGAGGGGATTCCGAAACCGTCAAACAGAATGATACAGACGCCCAGCGCCAGAACCAGCGCGGGCGCCAGCCACACGCTGCGGGGCTGCGACCAGGTCATAGGTTTCCTTTTGCGCGGCATTCGCCGCTTGGCCGCACTCTATTATCGTTAACGGCGCCGGGCCAACCGCTTCCTGACATCGATTCTTTCGGGCGCGTCACGCCCCGGAAATCGCTTTGTGCCCGGCAGCTTTTGCCAGCCGCGCAGGACCCGCGCCGTGTTCAAGCCTTTGCGTATCGCATTTTGCGCGGCATTGCGGGCGCGCGGTGGCCACATTGCAGCGGCACCATTTTCGCTGCGTCTTTCCGGCCCGCGCAATTTCCGCGCAGGCGAAAGGAGAGACCATGACCATAAGTTCGGTTGGCGGAGCGTCACAGACCGCTCTCAGCCAGCTCTATGCCGCACAGCAGGCGCAGGCCGCGTCTGCCGTGTCGGTCGATGCCCCGGTGGAGGACGGAACGGATGCATCCGCGTCCGCGACGTCCACCACCAACAACCTGACCGGCAGCACCACCGCCAGTCTGGACAGCCAGACCTTGCAGGCGCTGCTGGGGCTGCAGGAAGACCCGTCCGACCCGTCGCAATCGGCGCAGTCCTCGGGCCAGTCGTCAGGGCAGGCGCAGGGTGCCAAGCCGCATCATCATCACCATCATGGTGGTGGCGGCACGCCGCCTGCGTCCACGTCCACGTCGTCGTCCAACCCGCTCACGGCAACGGCCAGCGACCCCAACGCGACCGCTGTTTCCGACAGCGAAGACAGCACCGACGCCTCGCTGGAGTCGGCGCTGCTGGCAGCCTGACGGTTGCACCTCACGCAGAAAGCGTGAGGTTTTTTCTGAAATTATTTCTTCGCCGTGACCCGGATGGCGACCTGCGCCAGCAGGATCTTCGCGCCCTTTTTCTTCAGGGCGCGGTCGGTTACCGCCTGCAGCCGGTCGGCGATCATGCCGACATCGGGCTGGGCATCGGGGCGCACCACATTGGCGGTAAAGGCCATCAGGTTGCGGATATAGGCATCGCGCAGCACCGGCATGGAGTGGTTCACGTCCTCGCGCAGGACCGGGTCCGGCACATCCAGACCCGCGCCCACCATCAGCATGCCGCCCGCCCGGTTGTCGGTCACGATGGTGGTGTAGATGGGGTCCATCATGATGTAGCTCTCGGACTGGGTGGTCTTGTGTTCCGGCGCTTTCTGCGTGTCCTTGCCATCCTTGGCCTCTTCGGCGGCGCAAACCGGCAGGGCCGCGCCCGAAAGGGCGGCCACCAGGATAAAGGTCGAAATCAGGCGCATCGTCTCACCAGCCGGCAAATCACCGGATTCAGTAAGCGCCCCAATGGTAAATGGAATTTTAATGGTGAGCCCCGGCGCGTAGCGCGTGAGCAGGTCCAGTGGACCTGCGAGAGGGGCGAACACCGCAGCGGGCCGAAGGTCGCGAGGCGGGCAACAGGCTGGATTTCAGACATATCCCGGTTCGTGGGCCTCGCACACCTCAAGGCGCTGTCGCGCGGTGTGCTCGGCACCATTTCCAATTTGCCGAAGGCAAATAGGAAATGGTGGAGCTGAGCGGAATCGAACCGCTGACCTCCTCATTGCGAACGAGGCGCTCTCCCAACTGAGCTACAGCCCCGAACCGTTCCGGCGCTAGCCGGAGGGCGGTTTTTAGGGACGAGGGCGGGGGCCGTCAAGCAGCGCGATTTTCGGGCTTTCCGGCCACGGTTCCCCCGGTTAAAACACTTCCATGCTGAACCCCATCGCCGCCCTGCTGATCGAAATCCTGGAAATCTACAAATGGGTCGTGGTCGCGGCCGTGATCGTGAGCTGGCTGACAGCCTTCAACGTCATCAACAGCCACAACAATTTCGTCCGCACGGTGCTGCGCATCCTGCTGGCCATGACCGAGCCGGTGTTCCGCCCCATCCGCAAGATTCTGCCGGCGATCGGCGGGCTGGATCTGTCGCCCATCGTGGTGTTCGTGATCATCTGGTTCCTGCAATATTCGATCACCTGGGCCTCGTTCCGGTACGGACTGTAGGCCGATGCCGGGAACCGTGATCGACGGCAAGGCCAGCGCCGCAAAGCTGCGCGAAAAGATCGCCGCCTATACCGCCGAGCTGACCGCCAAACACGGTCTGCAGCCGGGGCTGGCCACCGTGCTGGTGGGGGCGGACCCGGCCTCGGAAGTCTATGTCCGCAACAAGCGCAAGACCGCCGAGGCCATCGGCTTCAAGTCGGTGCATGTCGAACTGCCCGCCGATGTGGCGCAGGAAGACCTGCTGGGCCATGTCCGCGCGCTGTCCGCCGACAATTCGGTGCACGGCATCCTGGTGCAACTGCCCTTGCCCAAGCATCTGGATGAAGCCGCCGTGCTGGATGCGCTGGACCCCGCCAAGGATGTCGATGCGCTGACCCCGACCAATGCCGGCCTGCTGCTGTCGGGCCGCGCCCATCTGGTGTCGTGCACGCCCGCCGGCGTCATGCTGCTGCTGAAGGAATATGTTGGCGACATCGCCGGAAAAGAAGCGCTGGTGATCGGCCGCTCGCTGCTATTCGGCAAGCCCGCGGCGCAACTGCTGCTGGCCGCCAACGCCACCGTCACCATGGCCCATTCGCGGTCCAAGGACCTGCCGGGCCTGGCGCGCCGCGCCGACATTCTGGTGGCCGCTATCGGCAAGCCGGAATTCGTCAAGGCCGACTGGGTCAAGCCGGGCGCCATCGTCATCGATGTCGGCATCAATCGTGTGGATGCCGGTGACGGCAAATACAAACTGGTCGGCGATGTCGATTACGACGCAGCCAGAGAGGTCGCCGGTGCGATCACGCCGGTGCCCGGCGGCGTCGGCGCCATGACCATCGTGTGCCTGATGCACAACACGCTGATCGCGGCCTGCGCGCAGAACGGGTTGCCGTTGCCTTCTTCTCTCTAATTCTCCATGGGCGGGCTTGACCCGGCTATCCAGGGACGTAAACGCCAGCGCCTGATCCTCTGGATGGGCGGGTCAAGCCCGCCCATGGTGAGTAGGGGTTAAATTTTCCCGCGCAATTCCTTCGCCAGATTGTCCGGCGAAATCGCTTCGTCGTAATAGGTCACCAGCCGACCGTCCGGTCCCATCAGGTACAGCACGCTGGAATGATCCATGCCGTAATTGCCGCCGGCGAGCGGCTTCTTTTCGGCATAGACGCGATATTTCTTTTCGACGTCCTTGATCGCCGCCGCGCTGCCGGTGAGCCCGACAAAGTTCGGTCCGAAGGCATTCATGTAGTCCTTCAGCACCTTGGGCGTGTCGCGTTCGGGATCGATGGTGATGAAGACCGGCGTGACGCGGGCGGCCTTGTCGCCCAGTTTGCCGATGGCATCCGCCATCACCTGCAAGGTGGTGGGACAGACATCGGGGCAGAAGCTGTAGCCGAAATAAATCAGCATATAGCGGCCACGGAAATCCTGGTCGCTGACGGATTTGCCGTTCTGGTCGGTCAACCGGAAAGGCCCGCCCACCTGGACCTGGCCACTGACCACGGTGCGCCCCAGCCCCGGCACGGTTTCGCTTTCATGCCACAGCAGTCCGCCGACAAGCGCGGCGACCAGCAACAGATACGGGATCAAGGCTTCCTTGTTGCGCAGCATGGCCAATGCTCTAATCCGTCCAGCCAAAGAGGGAAAGTGAATTGGTGGCGCGGGAAATAACACGGGGTTTCGGGCCGGGCGCGGCGTCTGCCGGGCGCGTGCGGCTGCGCACCCTGTCCAACCTGCGCTGGCTGGCGATTGCCGGACAGTCGGCGGCGCTGTTCCTGGTTTATTTCGCGCTGGGCTATTCGCTGCCCATTCTGTATTGCGCCATCGCCATCGCGGTCAGCGCGGCGCTGAATGTGGCGCTGTCGCTGCGCTATCCGGCGGCACACCGCCTCACCAACCGCGAAGCGACGTTCTATCTCGGCTTTGACGTGCTGCAGCTTGCGGTGCTGCTGTACCTGACCGGCGGCATCGCCAATCCCTTCGCGCTGATGTTCGTGGCGCCGGTTGTGATCGCGGCGGCGACGCTCAATCTCGGCAATGTCCTGATCCTGGCCTTCATAGCCTTCGCCTCGGT
>Ga0068858_100003081_pt1 | contig 16683 bp, 12 predicted proteins | sample KBSSwiS12_FD_66589 | JGI IMG/M metagenome (GOLD analysis project Ga0068858, IMG submission 66589) | Switchgrass rhizosphere microbial communities from Kellogg Biological Station, Michigan, USA - KBS Switchgrass S1-2 | ecosystem: Host-associated > Plants > Roots > Rhizosphere > Soil ...
CTACCCGCGGGCGCCTCGAGTGGCTACACCTGAGTGTGCTGACGGCGGAAGCTGCGATGTTTTCCCTGTTCATGATCTTCATCGCGCCTCGCGTGGTTCGGCGCATTGAACCACGGGTCGAGAAGCTGTCTACTCAGAACGCGCCACTGATTCTGGCGCTTGGCATTTGCATCTCTCTTTCCTGGCTGTCCACAACCATTGGCATGGCGGCCATCATTGGCGCCTTCTTTGCGGGTCTCATCTTTGCCGACCACTCCGAACAGTGGAACCTCCACCCCCGCGTGACTGGCATCACTGAGTTTCTTGCGCCGTATTTCTTTTTCTCCATCGGAGCACAGCTCAACCTGCGACTATTCACCGCCGATGTCTTAGTAGCATCGGTCATCGTTTCCCTGTTAGCGATCATTTCCAAAGTCGCAGGTTGCGGACTTCCCCTGTTGCGCGAAGGCTGGACCACGGTTTTTCGGGTGGGTGTAGGCATGATGCCACGGGGCGAAGTCGCACTGATTGTGGCGCTGGTCGGACTGCAATCGAAAATTGTGGCTTCCTCCAGTTACGCGATCGTCGTCTTTATGACCGCCGTCACGACTCTGCTGACTCCACCTCTGTTGCGCTATCTTTATCGCCACGAGCCACGCAACGCCTCCTAGCGTGGCGCCATTTATAATTTCAACTTCAATCCTTAAGGAAAGAAACCTATGTCTCTATCAGGAAAAATCGCGCTGGTCACCGGAGCCTCCCAGGGCATCGGACGCACCTGCGCCCTCAAACTGGCGGCCCACGGCGCAACCGTCGTCGCCGCCGCACGAAGTCAGGAAAAGCTGGATGAAGTAGTAAAAGAAATTACCGCCGCAGGAGGCAAAGCGTCGGCTTTCGCCCTTGACGTCGCCAATGAAGACCAAATCAAGACTGTCTTCAAGGAGGCCATTACTCAGCTTGGCAAAATCGACATCCTGGTCAACAACGCCGGCATCACCAAAGACACACTCATCATGCGCATGAAGCGCGCCGACTGGGACGCAGTCATCAACACCAACCTGACTTCGGCCTATCTCTGCACCCAACAAGTCATAAGCTCTATGCTCAAACAGCGCTGGGGACGCATCATCAACATCACCTCAGTCTTCGGCCAAACCGGGCAGGCAGGACAGGCAAACTATGCCTCCTCCAAAGCCGGCCTGATTGGCCTGACCATGGCCCTGGCCCGTGAGGTTGCCTCCCGCAACATAACTTGCAACGCCGTGGCCCCCGGCTTCATCGAAACCTCAATGACCTCGGCGTTGTCGGACGAGTTCAAACAAACAGCCCTGAAGATGATTCCTCTCGGCCGCGTGGGCACGCCCGATGACATCGCTAACGCCGTCGCGTTTTTGGCGTCCGACCAAGCGTCCTACATTACCGGCCACGTGCTGAATGTAAACGGCGGGATGTTAATGGGGTGATGCCGGAGCAACTGACAATCGTTCCGGCAGAGTCAGCGGCACAGCTCGATGCGATCCGCGAACTTCTTCTTGAGTACTGGGAAAATCGCAAGCTTGAGTTGTTTGTATTCGATTTCGACCAGGAGCTGGCAGGCCTCCCCGGGGCCTACGCGCCGCCCGACGGCAGATTATTTCTGGCTCAGTGGGAAAACAAGTCTGCCGGTTGCGTGGCGTTGCGAAAGCTTGAGTCCGGGATCTGTGAGATGAAGCGGCTTTATTTGAGTCCGAAATTTCGCGGCAAAGGCTTCGGGAAAATTCTGGCCGAATTCATCATTAACGAGGCCCGCAAAATCGGCTACCAGAAAATGCGGTTGGATACAATTCAAGCCAACATGCAAGAGGCGATTGTGCTGTATCGCCAGTTGGGGTTCAACGAAATCGCACCGTATCGTGTGAATCCGCTTCCAGGAGTAATCTTCATGGAGCTAGTGCTCTAAAAATCAGGGGAACTTCGAATGCGTAAGTTTTTATTGGCGGTGATATTTGCTTTTCTTGGCAGCTCTTTTTTGTTCGCCGATACCTACAACCTGGACAAAGCGCACACCCGAATCGGTTTCACCGTCAGCCACCTGGTGATCAGTCACGTTTCCGGCGCGTTCCGCGATTTCAATGGGACCATTAACTACGATCCCGGCGATGTCACGAAATCCACTGTCGACGTCCACATCATGGCAGCCAGCGTAAATACCGGCGATGATAAGCGCGACGGCCATCTCAAGAGCCCAGACTTCTTCGACGTCCAAAAGTTCTCCGAACTCACCTTCAAGAGTACGAAGATCGGAAAGAAGGGCGATGGCTTCGTAGAATATGGTCCGTTGACCATCCATGGCGTCACAAAAGATGTTGAGCTTCCCTTCACCATCGCCGGCACTATAAAAGACGGCATGGGTAAAACCCATCTTGTGGCACAATCCTCGATCACTATCAACCGCAAAGACTATGGCCTAACCTGGAATAGAGCAGTCGAAGGCGGCGTTCTTGTCGGGGAAGACGTAAAAATCGACCTCAGCGTGGAAGCAGTAAAATAGTCGGCACACGAAAATCGAGATGGAACTAGTTATGAAGCGACTAATGCTTGGAATGTTTTTGCTCACCTGTGCAGTTGCCGCCTCAGCCGCAACTGCGAAAGAGGTTTCCTACAAAAGTGGAGACGACACGGTCCAGGCCGTGCTCTACATGCCGCAAGGCCAGGGACCTTTTCCCGCCTTGGTCGTCATCCACGAATGGTGGGGACTCAATGATTGGGTGAAAGAACAGGCTTCCAAGCTGTCCGATGAAGGTTATGTAACGCTGGCGATTGATCTATATCGTGGCAAAGTCGCCACCACACCGGACATGGCCCAGGAACTGATGCGGGGTGTCCCCGATGACCGCTCTGAGCGCGACCTCCACAAGGCTGTTGAATTCCTCAAATCACAACCCGACGTAAAGAAAGACAAAATCGGCGCCATTGGCTGGTGCATGGGTGGAGGCTATGCCCTCGACGTCGCCCTGCAAGAGCCCAGCTTAGCAGCTGATGTCATTAACTACGGCGATCTGGCCGATGATCTCGATGATCTGAAGAAAATTAATGCTCCGATTCTCGGCCTGTTCGGCGGCCAGGACCGCAGTATCCCACGGTCTTCGGTAAACAAATTTGCGGATCAAATGAAGAGTTTGGGGAAAAGCGTCGAGGTCCACATCTATCCTGAAGCCGGACACGCCTTCGAGAACCCGAATAACGCACAGGGCTACCGCAAAGATGACGCAGCCGACGCCTGGAACCGCATAGTAGAGTTCCTTGCCGCCAATTTGAAGAAATAGCAGGGTTGTACACTACATAGACACAGAGAAACCTTTGGACTGATTCTGATTATTGCTGGCGAACAATATAGTTACAAAAGAATTTGATTTCCTCTGTGTCTCTGCGCCTCTGTGTGATCTGCTTTTGAATCCCCGACTGCACCATCAGTGAGTCAACTTGAGAGGGTTTGACTTTCAAACAATTTCCACTTGCCAGAAGGTACCAGAGTGGTTAACATGCAAGCCATCCTCAAAAGCCTCCGAGGATGCAATTCCAATGAATATCGGCGAAACCATAAAGAACTTCCGGCTACAAAAAGGGATGTCCCAGGGCGATATCGAAAAGCGCACAGGCCTGCTGCGCTGCTACCTGTCCCGCGTAGAAAACGGGCACACAATCCCGTCGCTCGACACCTTGGCCAAGATAGCTGGAGCGATGGAAACTCCGCTCTCCAATTTCTTTGCCGAGTCGGGGCACACCAATGGCACCAAGGGATTGCCGCAGCTCTCTGATGATGAGGTGCGGTTTCTCAGCCAGATTCGCCGCTATGCTGTCAGCTTGAATGACAGTGATCGCAAGCTGGTGCTCGCCATGGTGAAGAAGATGGCGGCCAACGCGGCGCGTTAGGTAACGATCTTCTTAATCTGAATCCCTAAATCCTTCAGCTGGGCCTCATTCACTGGAGTTGGCGCGTCCACCATCAAATCCACAGCCCGAGCAGTCTTCGGGAACGGAATCACTTCGCGCAGACTGTCCGCTCCAGCCAGAATCATCACAATGCGATCCAAGCCCAGGGCAATTCCGCCATGCGGAGGAGTCCCATATTCTAGGGCTTCGAGGAAGAAGCCGAAGCGCACCTTGGCCTCCTCGTCTCCCATGCCCAGAGCCTGGAAGATTTTCTTCTGAATGTCCTGGCGATGAATACGAATGGAGCCCGAGCCCAACTCGGTGCCATTGAGCACGACGTCATAAGCCAGCGCCCGAATCTCACCCAGTGGAGATTTCGGATCATGCACCGAATCAATGTTGGCCTCCAGCTTTGCCATGTCCTCTTCATGTAGCGACGTAAATGGATGGTGCGCCGGATTCCAGCGCTTCTCATCCTTATCCCACTCGAACATAGGGAAATCGCTGACCCAGAGGAAGCGATAATCTTTCGCCACATCTCCAGTCTTCTTGAAGGCACCATGCTTCTCGGCATACTTCTGCGCCAAATCTAGACGCAGATATCCACAGCGTTCGCAAAAACGCTGCAAGGATTGATCCATCACAGCCGGCACTTCTGGGTTGCTCAGCGCTCCAGCGAACAGCCACAAATCATCTGGCTGGATTTCGGCAAACTTCAGGATCTTCTCCGACAGTGCCGGATAATCTTTGGCAAACCGTTTCGGATCGGTCATCAGTTGCACAAACGACTGCCCCTGCAAATGGAGATACGCGCCGTAAGTCCCGATCGTGCGGCGCTCGGTGCCTGAGATATCTCCAGCCTTCGGAATGCGGATCAGCTGAACGGGAAACTCTTTCCGCATCCTGAATTTCGAACTCAACTCCTCCACTTCTTCCGGCGTCAGCGCCTTACGGACGTCGAGCATCGCCGGCAGACGCATGTCAGGCTTGTCGCTGCCGTACAGACGAATGGCCTCGTCGTAGCTCATGCGGGGAAACGGACTCTTGATGTCATGTCCCGCAGCCTTGAACGCCGCAGTCAAAAATCCTTCGACCACTCCCCAAACGCTGTCGGGCTGTGGATAAGACATCTCCACGTCAATCTGGGTAAACTCAGGCTGCCGGTCCGCACGAAGGTCTTCATCGCGGAAACAGCGCGCGATCTGGAAGTAGCGCTCACACCCAGAGATCATCAAAATCTGTTTAAAAAGCTGCGGCGACTGTGGGAGTGCATAGAACGTCCCAGGCTGCACACGGCTCGGAACCAGATAGTCGCGTGCACCCTCTGGAGTCGACCGCGTCATGAGTGGGGTTTCAATCTCCAGGAAGCCTTCCGCAGACAAATAATCGCGGATGGCTTTTGTGACCTTGTGCCGCATCTCCAGGTTGAATTGCATGGCATCGCGCCGCAGGTCAATGTAGCGATACTTCAGCCGCATCTCTTCGTTCGGCAGAACGGTATCCGAGGGCAAAAACGGCGGCTGCTTGGATTCATTCAGAATCCGCAGCTCTTCGACAACCAACTCCACTTCCCCGGTAGGAATGTTCTTGTTGAACGTGCTCGGATCACGCCGCTTCACCGTGCCGATGGCAGCAATTACATACTCATTCCGCAGCGTCTCAGCTTTTCCATGGGAAGCCGCGCTGAGTTCTTTATTGAACACGACCTGAGTCACACCGGTGCGGTCGCGCAGGTCAATAAAAATCAGGTTGCCCAGATCACGGCGGCGGTTCACCCAGCCCATGAGGACAGCTTTTTTGCCAGCGTCAGCGGCGCGCAGAGCTCCGCACTTGTGAGTACGTTGTAGATCTCCCAGGAAATCGAGCAAGTTGTACCTTTCAGTGGAAAATACGGCAGGAAGCCGGATCGAAGATTATAAATGGAGCGACGTCCTCGCCCAGTTTTCATTTCCCGCAAATCCGGGCGCGGGCGCCCGTCGCTCCATTACTGCACTGGAGGCGCAGGAGCTGGTGCAGGAGTGGTTGCCGGGCCCGCATCACCCGTATTGACCAGGTCCTTCAACTCCTTGCTGGGCTTGAAGAAAGGAATCTTCTTGGCCGGCACTTCGACGCGGTCGCCAGTCTTCGGATTGCGGCCGACACGCGGCTTGCGTTGACGCGTGCGGAAGCTGCCGAAGCCGCGGATTTCGATCTTGTCTCCCACGCGAAGCGAGCGCACGATGCTGTCAAAGATAGTCTCTACAATGACTTCGCTGTCCTTCCGCGTAACTTCTGCCAACCGGGAAACTTCTTCGATGAGATCCGCTTTTGTCATAGGCTTGATGGCTCCTAATCTATTTCGACGCGCGTAACCAGCCCAGCCCCGGAGGGGGCGGGACTAGAAGCACTCATAAACTTCTCAAATTTCAGGGGTTTTGTGCAAGTGGCTAGTTGGCGAACCGGTTTCCTGGCCAGTAGGCCTACTGCCACAGGTAATAGAAGCCGACGTGCTGCTCCAGCAGTTTCTCCTTGGTTGGGATCCACTCGGAAACGTCGCCAAATAGTAGATCCAGAACGGTTTTCCGGTCCCTATCCGGCCGAACCAGCGTAGGTTCTCCAGAAATTCCGACCGACTTAGCTGTGTCGTCGACCGCCGTCTGGAAATCTCCCAATTGATCGATCAACTTCATGTCGAAAGCCTGTTCGCCAGTCCATACCTTGCCATTCGCTATGGCGCGAATGTCCTCAGCCTTTACTTTGCGCCCATCAGAGTTCCGTCCATCAGCCACTGCCTGGATGAACTGCGTATGCATGTTGTCGATCAGGGACTGCATATATTGCTGCTCCGCCGGAGTCATATCACGAGTCGGCGAACCGGTATCTTTGAACTCGCCGGCTTTCATGGTGACATCTTTAAGGTGCGCCCAGTGCAGCAGCTCGCCATAGTTCACCCATTGCGCAATTACACCAATCGATCCCACGATGCTGCCCTTATCGGCATAAATCTTGTTGGTCGCCGAAGAAACGTAATACGCGCCGCTGGCGCCTACGGTCTGAATCGAAGCCGTAATCCGCTTCTTCTTCTCATCGCGAATGCGCTTGACTTCGCGGTAAATTTCTTCTGAGGCCGCGACACCACCACCCGGCGAATTCACATGAATGATGATGGCCTTGATGGAATCGTCATCCCCGAACTTCTTCAGCTGGCCGACAACGACCGTCGGATCGACAATGACACCGTCAAGGTCCACCACACCGATTTTGTCGCCAAAGCCGCCGAACGATGATGAGGAAGACTGCTGGCCCGAGTGCAAGGTGAGATACACCAGCGTGAACACCGCAAGCACAAAGAGGAAGAACGCTCCTCCTCCAATCAGGACCCAGAGCCAGGTACGGGAACGCTTTTCATCCGCCATATTGGGCCTTAGTTTAGCACCGGAAAGTGTCAAACATGCAGATTTTCAATATTGATCTCCTCTGCGATCCCGGCGAGGTTTTGTCTGCGATCGCAGCGTTTAAGGTTTTGTTTTGGCCGGAGAAAATCAAAATCTTTAAACGCAGAGTCTGCAAAGGACGCGCAGGGATCTCGGAGAAAACCTTGAATTACATCAGGGCGTATAGGTTGCCATCCGCACTGCCGACATAAATCACGTTATCGACCACTACGGGAGAGGAAAGCACCGCCCCCACCGTCATCATCTTATTAACTCCAATCACCATAGTTTCATAGAAATCATCCGTGAACGCGGCTTCATATTTCGGCGTGCCGTCCTGTTTGGTATAAGCTGCGCCGTTCTGGATGGAGCCATCAGTCTGGAATGTCCAGGCAGTTTTCTGTGCCGCCAGATCAATGGCCATGAGCTTCCCCTCATGCGATCCCATATACAACATGTTGCCCGCGATCGCAGGTGAGGAAAATAGCGGCCAGCGGTTGTACTTCAGAGACATCACCGCCGAGCCCGAGTTGGCATCCACCGCATACAACGTGGATGTATCCGATGTTGCGAAGTACACCTTGCCGTCCTTGACTGCCGGTGAACCAATCACCCACGACCCTTGATTGTTGAAGGCCCATTTCTTCTGTCCGCTCGCAGCATCGAGCGCATATAGGTTCGAATCGCGGCAACCGAAATAAACCACGCCATCGTTCACTGCGGCGGACGACTGAATGCCAACCTGATTATGAATGTTCGGGTCTTCTCCGGTCTTGAACCGCCATTTCTCATTCCCTGTCGCGGCATCGAGCGCGTAGAAGTAACTGTCCCAGCTGCCGATGAACAAAGCGCCGTCCGCGATTGCGGGAGATGCATGCACCACATCACCGGTTTGAAATTTCCATTTCAGAGTTCCAGATGCTTCGTCCAGCGCGTAAACATTTCCATCTCCGCTGCCGAAGTAGACGACACCGTTCCAAACCGTGGGAGAGGAGAGATAGAAATCGAAGGGATCCGGCATCGTCTCCGCCATCGGCACCGAACCGTGGAGATGCTTGCCGGCGAACCTTCGTTCGCCTGCGGTCTTAAAGCTCCACTGCTTTTTTCCCGTGGCAGTATCCACCGCATAAAAATTGCCGTCGTAGCTTGCGAAGAACACGACTCCACCGTCGACCGCTGGGGAGGACGCCACCCGGCTGCCAGTGAAAAATTTCCATTTCAACGTGCCACTTTCAATGCCGACCGCATAGAGAATGCCATCACTACTCCCCACATAAACCACTCCGCCAGCCACTGCAGGAGAAGAAAACACACTTCCATTGGTGTGAAATTTCCATTTGACCTTGCTGAACTTAGGAACCCCCGCGGCCTGATACACACCGGTATGCTGCGGATTGCCGCGAAACATAACTGTGTCCTGACACATTGCCGGTAGACAAAGAAACAAAACACTCAACGCGCGCAGAACGTTCATGCGCCATTAGACGTAACGATTGCGGATTCGTTATGTGCTGGAGGCAGGCTGCGGAACGATGACTCGCAACGCGTTCCGCCGCAGAGAGACATCTATCGGCGTCCGGCAGACATACTCCCCATCGGCGTAGACATCGAGAGGATATTCGGTTTCTACTCGCGCGCTTGCAGACTGCGAGTATTCGCACTCGGGTAGCCCCAGATGTCTGCCGAAATAAATTGTGGGAAACACACAGAAGAGTTTGAACTTATTAATACCGCGGATAACACAAACGTCCAGCCGTCCATCATCCAGCTTGGCTCGTGGTGCGATCTTCATACCCCCACCATAAGCAGGCACATTTGCGAATGCAGCGAGAATCGTTGGACGAAAACTGGATTCAGACGCCGTCTCATCTGTCACAATTTTCATCGGGAACGGAGCGAAGCGAAATATTGTGGGCAGCAGCGCGAATACATACCCGCCGTTCGCACGCAGCCAACGCGGCAAGCGATTCGCTCGACGCGCAACTTCACCATCAATTCCCACTCCGGCAACCGTGCAGAAAAAGTGTTCCTGCCAATCTGTACCGTTTGGCTGGCAAGCTTTCAGTGCACCGATATCGACCGACCGCACATTCCCTGATCCGGAAACAAACTGTCGCCAAGCCTCCGAAGCATCTTTCGAACTGCGTAAGTTCAACGCCCGGGCAAAATCATTCCCACTTCCCCGCGGAACAACCAGCACAGGGATTCCCAATTCCACCAACTGCGGCAAATGGCGATGAATCGTCCCATCGCCGCCGAACAAAACAACTACATCCGCATCATTTTTTTTATGGGGACCTGCGCTCTGCCAGAAAACTTCCGAGACGTTCTTGAATGGCTGCAAATCCCTTTCCCCAGAACCTGGGCCGAATATGACCGACGCTCGCATTCGCGGGATGAGGTTATCAAAAACGCCGCAGGAAAAAACTCAGAAGTACATCCCGCCGACTAATATAGCCATCCTAACTGCCAATCACTGTTTGGCGCTCTCCCAACGACATCAAGTGATTGAAAATTAGCAAGTTACGAAAACCTCGCGAAACTGGCCAATCACATTGGCCGCCTGCCGCACGCGGATGCAGGACTTGTTCTTTGCCGCGGTCGTCCAACGGTAACTTTCCGTGGCATCGAAGATAAGAAATTATTAATTGAATTTCTTTGGAGATTCTTATGTCTGCACGCCCTCTGATCGTTGCTTGTTCTTTATTTGCCTTAGCGCTGTTTTTGGTCAGCTGCGGAGGTGGTTCATCTTCCAACGGCGGTTTGGGCGGGGGTGGGGGCAACGGTGGTGGAGGAGGCAATGGCGGGGGTGGCGGTAGTTCCTCGAACGTGGATGTTTTGACCTATCACAATGACATCGCCCGCACCGGCGCCAACACCAAAGAAACAGTTTTAACCACGACCAACGTGGCCTCAGCCACGTTCGGAAAGATCGACAACTTTTCAGTCGATGCCAAGGTAGATGCCCAACCGCTTTATGCATCTGCCGTAGCTGTGCCCAGCAATGGCACTCACAACTTGCTGATTGTCGTCACCGAGAACGATACGGTCTACGCCTTCGATGCGGACAGCGGCAGTATCGTCTGGCAAAAGTCCATGCTGCAATCCGGCGAAACGGCTTCGGATGATCGAGGCTGCAACCAGGTGAGCCCGAAGATGGGCATCACTTCTACGCCGGTTATCGACCGTTCCCGCGGCCCGAATGGCGCCATTTACCTAGTGGCGATGTCGAAAGGGTCTGCTTACCATCAACGCCTGCATGCGTTGGATCTCGCCACCGGCGCCGAACTTTTCAGTGGCCCGAAAGAAATCACTGCCAGCTTCCCCGGAACCGGTGATAACACCGATGGCACCAACGTCATCTTCGACCCCAAGCAATACAAAGAACGAATGGGATTGCTCCTGCTGAACGGCGTCATCTACACGGCCTGGGCTTCGCACTGCGACATCAGTCCTTACACCGGATGGGTCATGGGACATAACGCGGACACGCTTGCACAAACAACCGTGCTGAATGTTGTACCGAACGGAAGTCTGGGAGCGTTCTGGTCCGCCGGCGGAGGCATCGCCGCCGATCCTCAGGGAAATATCTATCTGCTCGCCGGCAATGGAGACTTCGGCACCAGCCTGGATGGCAACGGATTTCCTAACAACAAGAATTTTGGCAATGCATTTCTGAAGCTCTCGACCTCCGGTGGAAATCTCGCGGTGGCGGATTATTTTGAGATGTCGAATGGCGTCAGTGAGAGCAATGCCGATCAGGACTTGGGTTCCGGCGGCGCCATGGTGCTACCTGATTTCACCGACGGCGGTGGCACGACGCGTCAGTTAGTCGTCGGTGCCGGGAAAGACGCCCACATTTATCTGCTCAGCCGCGACAACATGGGCAAATTCAGCCCTAGCAGCAACAATATTTACCAGGATCTTCCCGGCGCGGTGTCGGGCGGCATCTTCTCGGTGCCGGCGTATTTCAACAATCACGTCTACTACGGCCCAGTGGGGAATCATCTCCTTTCATTCAGTGTGACGAATGCAAAACTCTCCACTTCACCAGTGGCTCAATCCAATAACTCTTTCGGCTACCCCGGAACAAGTCCCAGCGTCTCGGCCAACGGCACAAGCAATGGGATCGTGTGGGCAGTCGAAAACAGCGGTGCCACACTGCACGCCTACGATGCCTCAAACATGAACGAACTCTACAACAGCAACCAGGCGGCGAATAACCGTGACAACTTTGGTCCGGGAAATAAGTTCATCACCCCGACTATCGTGGGCGGGAAGGTTTTTGTGGGGACGCAAAACAGCGTCGCAGTCTTTGGGTTACTACAATAATGGGACATGTACCAACTATTTAATTTGTAGAGTTTTTTAGTTTACAAAAGCAACAGACAACTGTTTTCTGTCTTCTAAGGTGCGAGATTTGTGTCCGAGTCTGGCGGATAAGGAGAAAGCGTAGGAAACGCAAAACCGAAATGCGCGTTTCGCCAGAAATTCATTAGCCATTAAACAAGATGTAACTTTAGTCTCTGGCCACGCGGCATTCTTAGTGCAGGGTTCTCCAGTCCTGTGGAATCCATTTAGGTAATTCAACAACTGCAAGGAGTACGGATGCTCACCCCCGCGAGAAGTCCGAAGTTGTGCCTTTGTCTGCGCCTATTCCAACCAACTAATTTTTTCCTTTCTGCAATTCTTTTCACTTTTTGCTCACTTCATTATTTATCCGGACAAACCTCGGGGTTGGTGGCCGCCTACAATTTTAACGAAGGCAGCGGCTCGACCGTCACCGATCTCTCCGGCCACAATTTAAATGGAACGATTGTCGGCGCCACCTGGACTACGCAGGGCAAATACGGCGCTGCGCTCTCATTTAACGGGACCTCGAGCTATGTAGATTTAGGCAATCCCGCCGCGCTTCAACTGACCGGCAGCATCACGCTGGAGGCTTGGGTCAAAGCTGCGGCCACTCCTCCCGACGACGGCCAGATCGTGGCCAAGTCGAATGATTCTTCAGGCTGGCAGCTAAAAACTACCCGCGATGCCGGACCACAGAATTTTAATGTCACTGTCACGAACAGTTCCGGAACGCGGGCAAAAAGGTTTAGTACCACTACACGTGCACTAAATACCTGGTACCACGTCGCGGGAGTCTACGACGCATCGGCCCGCACGCTGACTACCTATGTCAACGGAGTGCTCGAAAGCGGCATATTGCAAGGGACCGTTCCCATTGCAAACCTCAATGCAGCTGTCAATGCAAACATCGGTCGCAGGACTGGTGGTTACTACTTCAACGGAATCATTGATGAAGTTCGCATCTATAACCGGGCGCTGTCCGCAACAGAGATCCAAAACGACATGAACACGCCGTTTGGCGGAAGCGCCATACCAGCGGACACTCAAGCTCCAACGGCGCCTGCCAATTTGAATGCCACCTCAACTGGCACGGCCACCATTAACCTGAACTGGACAGCCGCTACCGACAATGTGGGAGTAACCGGCTATCAAGTGGAGCGTTGTCAGGGTATCGGGTGCAGCACATTCGCGCAAATCGGTACATCCACCAACACAACTTATGGCGACTCCGGCCTGTCGGCCAGCACCTCGTACGGTTACAGAGTGCGTGCTATCGATGCCGCCGGTAAGCTTGGTCCGTATTCAAATATCGGGAGCGCCACCACGACAGCAGCAACCACATCTTCAGGGCTGGTTGCGGCTTACAGCTTTAATGAAGGCGCAGGAACCACTGTGACTGACTCCTCGGGAAATGGAGTAAGCGGAACTCTGCAAGGTGCATCTTGGACCACTGCAGGAAAATATGGGAACGCGCTTTCTTTTAATGGAACAAATAGTTTCGTAGACCTGGGGAATCCATCCGCATTGCAACTCACGGAGAGCATGACCGTGGAAGCCTGGGTGAAAGCTGCTGCTGAACCATCGGATGATGGACAGATTGTTGCCAAAGCCAATGAAAGCGGTGGCTGGCAGCTTAAGACCAGCCCAGACACCGGCGGCCGCACTTTCGGAGCGAAGATTTCCGGCAGCTCCTCAGCTCAGAAATATAGCAACACCGTGCCGGCGCTGAACACCTGGTATCACGTTGCCAGTGTTTACAACGCGTCCACTCGTTCCCTGGATGTGTATGTAAACGGAGTGTTAGATAGTGGGACCTTGCGAGGAACTGTTCCAACCACCCAGATTCTGCAGAATGTCAATGTAAACATCGGTCGCAGGACGGGTGGTTACTACTTCAACGGAATCATCGACGAAGTTCGCATCTATAACCGGGCACTGTCCGCAACAGAGATCCAAAACGACAGGAACACGCCGATCGGCTCGAGTTCGACGCCGGTCGATACGCAAGCGCCATCCACACCAGGCAGTTTGTCAGCAACCGCAGTCAGCAGTACGCAAGTCAATTTGTCATGGACAGCGCCCACCGACAATGTCGGAGTCACCGGCTATCGAGTCGAAAGGTGTTCGGGCGCCGGATGCACGAACTTTGTGCAGATCGCCACTCCGACCACCGCCACTTACAGCAACACTGGGCTTACCGCCGGAACCAGCTACAGCTATCGCGTTCGCGCTACCGACGCGGCAGGAAATTTAAGCTCTTACTCAACTGCGGCCACTGCAACCACCAGCGCAGCAGCACCAACAGCGCCATCCATTACGCAACAACCGGCGAATAAAGCCGTAAGCGTTGGGCAGACGGCAACATTCACTGTCGTGGCGAACGGGACTGCTCCGTTGAGCTATCAATGGCAGAAGGGTACGACCAACATTCAGAACGCCATTTCTTCGAGCTACACGACTCCAGCTACAACCTCTGCAGACAACGGCTCGCAATTCCGGGTCGTCGTCACCAATGCTGGAGGGAGCGTAACCAGCAGTTCGGCCACGCTTACGGTTACTGCTTCTGCGGCAGCTGTCGATGTGCTGACCTATCACAACGACATCGCGCGCACCGGCGCCAACACCAACGAAACCATGCTCACCACTTCGAATGTTGCCACTGCAACCTTCGGCAAAATCGGCAACTTCGCGGTGGATGCCAAGGTGGACGCACAGCCGCTCTACGCTTCAAACGTGTCGACTTCCAGCGGCACTCACAATCTGCTGATTGTGGTCACGGAAAATAATACTGTGTACGCTTTCGACGCCAACAGCGGAACTATCGTTTGGCAAAAGTCCATGTCGCAAACGGGCGAAACTGCTTCCGACGACCGGGGCTGCAGCCAGGTAAGCCCGAAGATGGGCATCACTTCAACTCCAGTGATCGACCGCAGCCGCGGGCCGAACGGAGCGATTTACCTGGTCGCGATGTCGAAAAACGGGAGCACTTACCATCAGCGTTTCCATGCCCTCGATCTCGCAACTGGCGGAGAATTGTTCAACGGTCCGAAAGAAATCACCGCACAATATCCCGGCACTGGAGATGCCAGCAACGGCGCCAATGTGATCTTTGATCCTTCTCAGTACAAAGAACGCATGGGACTGTTGTTGATGAACGGCACCATCTACACTGCGTGGGCATCACACTGCGACTTCACTCCATACACTGGTTGGGTCATGGCCCACAGCGCTGACACACTGGCGACAACCGCGGTGCTGAACATCGTACCGAACGGCAGCATGGGAGCATTCTGGTCCTCTGGTGGCGGAATTGCCGCCGATCCCCAGGGCAACATTTACCTGCTCGTTGGCAACGGCGACTTTGGTACTACGTTGAATGCCAGCGGATTCCCTGCCAACGGAAATTACGGCAATGCTGCGATCAAACTCTCAACTGCAGGTGGCGGACTGGCGGTAGCCGACTACTTTGAAATGTCCAACGGAGTCAGTGAAAGCGCCGCTGACACTGACTTTGGATCAGGTGGCGCCATGGTACTGCCTGATTTCACCGACAGCACCGGGCAGACTCGTCACCTGGTACTCGGCGCGGGAAAAGACGCGAACATCTACGTTCTCAACCGCGACAATATGGGCAAGTTCAACTCGAGCACCAACAACATCTATCAGCAACTTTCTGGTGTGCTGGGTGGAGGCATTTTTTCGGTGCCGGCCTACTTCAACAACCGCGTCTACTACGGACCGGTCGGAAACTTCCTGAAAGCCTACACAGTCAGCAACGCACGGTTGACTTCGTCCTCGGCGCAAACCAGCAATAGCTTTGGCTATCCCGGCACCAGTCCGAGCGTGTCGGCCAATGGCACGAGCAACGGAATCGTATGGGCGGTGGAGAACAGCGGGGCTGTCCTGCATGCCTACGATGCGACGACGCTCAACGAGCTCTACAACAGCAACCAAGCGGCGAATAACCGTGACAACTTTGGTGCGGGAAATAAGTTCATCACCCCGACCATTGTGAATGGCAAAGTATTTGTGGGAACACAAAACAGTGTCGCAGTGTTTGGCTTGCTGCCCTAAACTTCTGAGCGCGGGATGAGATCCATTCCGCGCTCAGACTTAAATTTTCAAAATCCCTCACTCGTCCGTTTTCGGACACAACCTTTTCCTTGCTTGTCCGTCTGAGAGACATGGAACCTTTGATGTCGCTGTGTCGTACTAATGGCTGAATCCCGTGATAGCCGGTGGGGCGGCGCATCCCTTTGGGCGAGGTGTGCGTATGTTGTTCCCAAAAATAGTTCAGGCTGAAGTTGCCATTCTTTTATTCAGTTCGCTGGTAACGCTTTCCCAGCGTCCCCCAGTTAGCTTTCCGGTCGACACTGCCAGACTGCCATTTATTACAGGTCAGGTTGTCATTTCCGATGGGACCAAGTTGAGCGAATCGGTTGAGGTTCAGATCGTTTGCAGTGGGCGTGTGCGTGCCGAACTCTACAGCGACACCCAGGGTAATTTCGCTTTTGATCTGGCAAAACTGGGAGGCATCTCCGGGCCGCAACCTGCCAATGTCGTCTCCGTGGCACCGTCGGTGAGCTATGGTTCCGAATGGGACGACTGTTCGGCCCGTGCGGTTCTTTCCGGCTTTTCATCCCAATCTGTCGAGTTCGGCCGTCACCTGCAAGAATTGGGAATTGTCGACATCGGCAAAGTCAGGCTTCGGCCTGTGAACGCGGGCGCAAACGCCAGCATGAGCGTCAGCAGCCTGCTTGCGCCCAAGTCCGCGCGCAAAGCGATGGAAAAAGGGCTGAAGTTGGAAGAGCAACAAAAGTGGCCGGAGGCCGAACGGGCTTTTCGCCAGGCGATCGAAGTCTATCCGCAATACGCCGCGGCGTGGTCAGAGTTGGGCAGGATGCAGTATGTTCAGCAGAATTTTTCCGGAGCGCGTGAGTCGTTCGAGAAATCGGTGGAAATTGACCCGCACTATGTTCGACCGTATCTGGGCTTGACGCAGTTGGCGATGGATGCCCGCAATTGG
>Ga0068858_100003084_pt1 | contig 16674 bp, 13 predicted proteins | sample KBSSwiS12_FD_66589 | JGI IMG/M metagenome (GOLD analysis project Ga0068858, IMG submission 66589) | Switchgrass rhizosphere microbial communities from Kellogg Biological Station, Michigan, USA - KBS Switchgrass S1-2 | ecosystem: Host-associated > Plants > Roots > Rhizosphere > Soil ...
GGCGCGCAATCCCGAAGTACGAGACGTACCCGTTGAGGCCGTACACGTCTTGTGAGACGGCAACCGGAATGCCGTAGACCCGGTGACGTTCTGGGACCGCGCGATTGAGTCCCTTCACCTTGCCGCCGGCGTAGGTGTAGCCCACGAGCACGATGGTCAGGACGATCAGCACGCCGCGGCGAACGATCAGCACGGACGTGTCTCAGCGAATTCGAATTCTCGACAAGTCGATGATCAACGCGTCGCCGGGCGGCACGTCCGCTCTGGGCATGGCGGCCGCCGCCGTATTGCTGGCGGTCACCTCGATTTCAGACGGCACGCCCACATCGTCGAGCGCGTTCTTGACCATGTCTCTGATGTACACGTCGAAGGTCGCGTTGGACCAGCCGAACTCATGCCGTCCTTGATTCAGCAACGAACCATGCCGGCCGATGACGTGGACCCGATGGACCTCTTTGTGGCTTTTCAGGTAGTCGCCGATTTCGCCTCGAACCAGGCGGTATTCCAGAAACAAGGGCACGGCAAAGTAGGTCAACACCGTGTACTGAGCGAGGAAGAGGCCCAGAACGGCGACCGCGCTGAGACCGAGGGAGAAGGCCCACGCGCCGTGGCGCCCGATCGAGGTCAGGCATTGATGTAATGACGAGAACGCCCACGTCGCCACGACGAAGAACAGGGCCGGCGCCGTGACATACGAAGGGATTGGCGCGCTGGCCAGCAGCGGAATTCCATCGCTGGCAACGAGCACCACGATGACGGCCGCATACTTCCGGCACCAGCGGCCAAGATGGCTCGCCGTCCGGCTGCCATCGAATGTCCGAGCGAGGTCGGTCGACATTCCGAGCGCGATCACCGTGGCGGTGACGTACGAATAGACCGTCGGCTTGAGCTCGTCGACGTACCAGAGGTTGAGGGTTTGCAGCAGCCGGTCGGTGAAGAAGTAACGAAGGCGCTCGACTGAAATCACCGTGACGGAGGTGGGACTGTAGTATCCGCCGCCGGACACTCCCTCCTGCGCCGACCACAACAACAGCCACGAGAGGTAATAAATGAGAACGACGGTCGCGACCAGCGCCCCGGCAAACATCACGAATCTGAGGGCGCGAGTCTCGGCCTGTGAATCGCGAACCGTGATGGACAGCAAGGGCACGACCAGCATGGCAGGCGCAATGAGTACGGCAGGTTGGTAAAACGCGAGCGCAACCAGTAAGAGAACCGCAGCGCCCGCGTAAAACGCCAGCCTTTTGGGCCACATGACAGATCGACGATACCCGGCAAAGGTCAGGAGCATCGCTGCAATGGAACAGTTGAATGGGATGACGAGCCATGTCGCGTCGGTGACATAGATCTGAAACGGCGGCAGCGACGCGATCGTCACGCACCTGATCGCGGCATCTATTCTTCGGACGTTCCATTGCTGCATCCAAACGCAGAGCAACACCATGGCTGCGGCCAGCCCGAAAACTGCCCCCGCACGCATCGCGCTGATGACCGCAAAGCCCATCCACGTGTGCAGCCTGGAGGTGGCGAAGATGGCGAGGCTGAAGAGCGGCCGCCCCTGCCGCACATCGAAGCGTGCCCACCATCCGCTGGCGCGGACAATCCACTGTTCGTCATTGAGGGCGTAGGGCAGAAAGAACGTCGACGAGTAGGTCAGTCCCAGCAGCAGCGCGAATACTGCAAACATACTGACCGTCGTCATCGCCATCGCCTGGGGTGCATCCAAGCGGGTTTCCTGGGTCGCCGGATTCGCGTCCAGCGCGCGGGAGACGTTCATTTCGCGACGGGGTTGAGGCGGTCTGCCATCGATTGCATCGGAATCGCTAATTGGAATGTCTTTCTTTGCGAAACTCCCCGAGCAGCTGAATGTCGACCCACAACCGCAGCACGGACGAAGCGACGTAGACGATGTTCGAGATCCGGAACGTCTTGGTCGTGCCGGCCGTGCGGCGCTTGGGACGAATGTCGACCTGTATGTAGGTCTCACCAGCCTTGATGAGGCGGAGCAGCAACTCCGGAACCATCATCGACCCATGGGCAATCGGGCGAAGCTTCTTCGCCGCCTCGGCGCGGTAGACGCAGGGCCCCGTGTAGTACCGCAGCCGCACGCCGAACAGCAGGTTCAACAGGATCACGAAGCTGCGCGACACCCAGCGGCGCCGCTTCCGGCGTGGATCGACGTCTGGATAACTGAGGATCATGTCCGCCTCGCCGACCCGGCTGAGGATCGCGTCGAGGTTGGGCTGCGTGATGATGTTGTTGCCGGCCACCCACCCGATGTATTCCTTCCGCGCCAGCTCGATGCCTTTGAGATACGCGGCATGAAGGCCGATATTGCGCCGGTGGTGATGAACGCGGATGCAGGAATCGCGCGCGGCGAGGCCGTCGGCGATCTCGCCCGTTCGATCGCGACTGCCGTCGTCCACGATGATGATCTCGTAGTCCCATCCACGGTGCGCCAGGGCGCCCGACACACTCTCCACCGTGGGAAGAAGATTGCCCTCTTCGTTCATCGCCGTCACAATGAATGAAATCGACCGTGGCAGACCGGCCCGGTCGGGGTCAGTTTCCGCTGGCAATGACCTACCCTGCCTTCGCAACGACCACGAGTGGTTGTGTTCGATACACGATCACTTGGGCCGGCGACTCAAGACTCGAGTCTCGGCGATCCACGAGTTGAAGTCGGATCGGCCAATCAGTTCCAACTGTGTCAGGCGTTGTCTGCAGTACGAGGGCGGCCAACGACTGCCCGTTTGACATCGGTGTGTCACGGCAGCGGCGTGCCGAGTTGCTGCGGACCGGTCTCGAGCCGGGCCCGGCGCAGGCGCACGAGGTTCAACGCCGGCCGGCCCACATCTTGCGCAGCTTGTCGCGCACCACCCAGCGCAAGCGATATCGCACGAAGTCGCGCGTCGTGTTGAACGAAACCACCGTTTCGTGCGCCAGGTGTTCAATCGCGGCGATGAACACGATGAACGCAAAACGGATCCACTCCATTGACCAGGACCTCAGTCGTCGAGACGCTGATACAGCGCCTGACGCTTCCACCCCGGCGGCAGCATGGCCTCGAGCAGCATGGAGAACTGCCGCAGATCCCGCACGCGATACACGCCGTCGATACATCCAGGCGGCGCGTCGGAAAACTCGAGGCGCCGGAACCCGTCATAGATCGGCATGAAGATGTGGGTCAGGCCTGCTTCGGCAGGCTGACTGCGCACCGCAAACGACCGCTCGTACGGCCGGCGGGCCGGATCCGCATAGCGGAACGCGACCGTCGTCTGGTCCCCGCAACGCGAGGCGTTGAGATCGACCGCAATGAAGTCGGCCGTTTCCGGATCGGTGTGCGGCGACACGCGAATTCCCGGTTCCGGCGAGAGAACCTGCGCGAGCGGAATCTGCGCTCTCGGCGCCTCCAGGTAGGCGCCGAGCATCGCACGCACCCTTGGTTGCTGGTACGCACGAGCCGCCCAGAGCACCACCAGGAACGCCGCCATACATCCGATCAGGACGATCGCCGCATTGCCCAGCCCCGACACCACGGTTCTCCAGCGTTCCCGGTCGCTGATCGCCGATTGAACGAGGAATCCGCCGGCCCACCACGCGACGAAGATGAGGTGGAAGAAATGGCGGTGGTCGAACTGGAGCGCAGGAAGCGCGCCGAAGTACAAGAGGAAGAAGAGCAGGAACAGCCCGACCCGCATGTCAACGGCCATCGTCAACGTGATCGTCGCAAGGACCAGCGACAGCCCGATACCGTGTCCGGCGCCCCAATCCACCGGTCGATCGCCGTCGTCATCGATGCCAGGCACGGGCGAGAACGGCAATTCCACGATCCGCCGGATGGACGCGGACATGCGAATGATCAGGTCCGCAGGAAAAAGCCGGAGCACTTCCATCAGATACTCGCGGCTGGCGACGCTGTGTGAGGCGTCGCACAGGCCGATGTGCCCGATTCCGGGATGGACGCGGGCCATGTAGCTCGTGACTGTCGTGTGCTCCCATTCGTCCAGGTACTCGCGGCTCACTTCGTACGGCGCCGGTTCCACGCCAAGAGGCGCATGAAAACGATTCGCAAAGCCGAGGAGCACGACATGCCATCCGCAGCCCGACCGCGCTTTTTCCAGCGTCGAAATCACGGGCCACGCCGTCACCAGAAAGGTCGCCACGAAGAGCGCCGCGGCGACGGCCTTCAATCGGAGGTTCCGGGAGACGCCGCCTTCGAGAAAAAAGACGAGCGTCAGCAGGAACGGCGGAATGTCTGATTCGAAATCGGTTCGAAAACCATAACCGAGGCCGAGGACGACGCCGTATGCCGCAGCGACCGCCAACACTCGCTTCCACGTGGCGCGCCGCATCACGAGAAGACCCAGCAGAAAAAAAAGTATGAAGGTGAACGGCGCCTTGGCGTAGTCGCGAAGGACGCCGAGGTATTTCAGGTGGAGTGTCGCAAACCTGAGAGCCATGGATGCGACGACGGCCAGGAGCGGGCTCATCCCGAGACGGAACAGCGCGTACGCGGCCGCGATTGTGGCTCCGAACAGCAGGCCGAACAGCGGGCCAAGGCCGCTCCATGACACGCCGAGCAGACGCCAGGCGTAGCCGACCGTCAGCATCAGGTACCGCCACGATCCGACCTGAAACACTTCGTCCGTGCCGAGCTGCACGTCCGGCCCGATCGCATCGCACGAAAAGTGGTCGACCCGCTGCTGGAGGAAGGCGACCATCTCCGGCACCTGCGGGCGCGCCACGACAAATCCCTTGCCGCAGGCGATCATGACGGCGGGCTCGAAGTAAATCTGGTAGTAGTAGGGCTGTCCGCGCCCCGCGGTGCGCTGCCAGTAAAAGGTGCCCCAGATCCCCAGACCCGCAAAGAGTGCAAGCGCAATCGCACCATCCACCCAGAGCGGAACCCCGCGGCGTCGAAGAGCGACTGTCCAGATGGAAGTCACGGCGCGATGCTCATTCCAGCTGCTGATACAACGCGGCGCCGCGCCAGTCCGCCGACAGCGTGGTGGTGAGCAGCAGCGCTGTCCGCTCGAGCCCGTCGACGCGGAAGACGCCATCGATGCAGTCAGAGAACCCGCTCGCCAGCTCGATGCCGCGGAAGCGGGTCGTCTCGTCCGGACGGTCGTACGCGGCGAAGAAAAACATCGTCGGCGAAGCCGATTCGCGTTGGAGCCGCACTGTCACCGGCTCTGAAAAATCCAGTTCAGGGAGGGCCGCCTGGTAGCGGAGCGTCAACGGCAGTGCCTCGGCCGTGCACGCTCGATCGCGCAACTGCACGGCCAGGAATCGCGTCGCGACGCGAGGCGATGCCGGCGGCAGCGGTTCGAGCCAGTCCGGGGCCGACAGAAGCGTTCGCTCCGGGCCTGCGCCGTGCGTTTCGAGCGCGATCGGCAGGCGAGGAGCAGTCGCATACCGTTCGAACAACTCCGACGCCGACCGCCGTTGGTATGTCCGGGTCAGCGTGACCGCAGCGCCGGCCGAGGCCGCCACCACCAGCGAGAACAGCACCGCGCGCCTGACATGGATTGTTGTGATGTCGCGAACCATGGCCGGTGCGCGCATCGCCGTCTGAACGAGAAAGCCGAACGCCCACCACGGTACGAGCTGGAGGTAAAAGAAATGCCGCTCGTGAAACTGAATGGCCGATCCCCCTGCGAACGCCCCCATCAACACGACAATCAGCCACGCGGCGCCTGGATTTCCCATGCTGACGACGATCGTCGCCATCACGAGCGATAGGACCGCAATCGGCGCCAGCCGTGACGACACGGCGCCCCTCAGCCAGTACAGCGTTCTGAAAACACTCGAGTCGAGCCACGCCGGACGGTCCAATGAGGACTCGAGAAAGTACCTCGGCGTCATGCGGACGGCTGCAAGGGTTCGCGTCACCAGGTCGGCCGGAAAGGTCCGCGCGATCTCGCTCAGGTACTTCATCGACGCGCCCGCGTGTTCGGCCGTCGCCAGGTCGACGCCGGCACGCCGCCCTTCGATCCGCACCGCGTAGCTGTTCACGATCGAGAAAATGAGCGAGTCGTTGTACTGACCGCTGTACTCGTAGATCGACGGCCGGATGCCAAGCGTCCGATCGAACGGCTTCGTCAGGCCGAGTAGCGCGACCGGGCCGATGTTGTTCCCGCTCGAGTAGACGCCGAGCAACGGAGCGGCAACAACCGCGAAACACGCGAGAAACGTCGCAATGGCGGTCGCACGTCCGCGAATTGAGAGGGCTGGAATCAGAAAGGCCACGACGACCACGAACGGTAGAACCGCGATCATGAGGTCGGTGCGAAAGCCCAATCCGAATCCGACGACGGCGCCGGCGAGCGCCGCGAGCGCGACGGCTTTGCGCACGCTCGCCGGGTAGACGACGAGCACGCCCATGATCAACATGATGCCGAGCAGGAACGGACCCTTGGCGTAATCCCTGAGGTGCGGAACCAGGTTCAGGTTCGGCGTCGATATGAGAACCGGGACCATCCCGAGCAACGACCACAGTCTCGTCAGCCCCAGCCTGAAGAGGCCGTACGAGAGCGCCCCTACGGCGCCGAACAGCATCCCGTGCAGGATCGCGAGTCGCGACCACGAAACGCCGGTGATCTTCCAGATCGACCCGACGGTCAGCTCGAGATAGCGGCAGGTGCGCTGAAAGGCGTCCAATCCGATCGTCCCCGCGGGCGGCGGCAGGTCGGCGCAGTTGACGCTGTCGGTGCGTTCCGACAGGAACGCCTCGAGGGCGGAGGCCGTCCGGGCGTCGGGATTCGCCAGCCCGCGTCCGCAGGCAAACATCACCGCGGGCGCGAATTCCGACTGATAGAAAGCCGGCTGTCCGCCCGCGCCGCGAAAGGCCTGCACGGCCTTCGCACCGAGCCACGTGCCGAGACACAGGATGACGGCCGCAATCGCCAGGTCGGTGGCTCCGGACGCGCCCTCCGGCCATGCGGAAAGACGAGCAATGCGATCCGGGGTGTTCAGTGTGAAAGCACCTCGCACAGCACGCGTGCGATGCGCCCTGCGGTCTGGCCGTCCCACAACGCCGGCCGGCGGGGCGGATCCGCGTTGGCCAGCGCGCGGCGATAGCCCGCGAGGATGTCCGCGGTCGCGATTCCGACGACTTGATTGGTGCCTTCGGTGACCGTGATCGGCCGCTCGGTGTTTTCGCGCAGCGTCAGACAGGGGATGCCCAGCGCCGTCGATTCTTCCTGCAGCCCTCCAGAGTCGGTCAGGATGATCCGCGCATGCGACGTCAGGCTCAGAAAGTCGATGTAGCCGAGCGGTTCCGTCAGCAGCAATCGCCGGCTGGACGGGTCGATCACGACGTCGTTCAGACGCTGACGCGTGCGCGGATGCACCGGAAATACGACCGGCATTTCGCTGGCGATCGTCATCACCGCGTCGAGAATCGGTTGCAGGGTGTCGGTGGAATCGACGTTCGACGGACGATGAAGAGTGAGGACGGCGTACGCCCCCTCGGACACCGGTACTCGGGCGCTGATCCGCGCAAGGCTCGCCGACGGCAGGTGTCGAAACAGCGAATCGATCATGATGTTGCCGACGAGGTGGATCTTGGCTGCCGGCTCACCTTCGGCGAGCAGGTTCTCGACGGCGTCCGGGGAGGGGGCCAGCAACACGTCCGACAATCGATCGGTGACCAGCCGGTTGATCTCTTCGGGCATCGTCCGATCGCGGCTGCGCAGACCTGCTTCGACGTGGGCGACTGGGATCAGAAGCTTGGCCGCCACCAGCGAGGCCGCGAGGGTCGAATTGACATCGCCGACGACCACCACGAGATCCGGCTTCTCCTCGAGGCAGACTCTTTCGAACTCCATCATGACGCGCGCGGTCTGGACGGCATGCGACGCGGACCCGACGCCGAGATCGTAGTCGGGCGTCGGCAGCGCGAGGTCGCGCACGAACGCGCGCGACATGCTGTCGTCGTAATGCTGCCCCGTGTTGACGAGCACCTGCCGAAACGGCCGATCGCGAAGCGCCTCGATGATCGGCGCGATCTTCATGTAGTTGGGGCGCGCGCCGATGACGTGGACGATGGTTTTCACTGAACGGCATCCAGTTCCGGGGGTCCGACCCGATCGAACCGTTGATACAGGGGGGTGTCTCGCCAGCGTGGTGGAAGCACTACTTCGAGCATCAACGGGATCTCCCGGGGACGACGGGCGCGGTAGACAGCCTGCACGCACCCCGCCGGCGCATCGGAGATTTCAAGGCCCTGGAAGTGGTCATAGATGGGCATGAAAATGCGTGTCGGGGCGCGGACGCTGTCGTCGCGGCTCACACTCAAGCGGCGGGCGAATTCCCGGCGAATCGACTTGTCGTAGCGGAGTGTGATCGTCGAGGCAGGGCCGCACAACCATCTGCTCACGTCGATTTCCAGAAAGTCGGCGGTCTCGGGGTCGGTGCCGGTTGCCGTCCGCGGCACCTGGTGCAGCGTTCCCGCCTGCACGTCCGACAGCCGCACTTCGTCCTTGGGCGCCGCGAGATAACTCTCGAACATCTTCTGCGCCGCCGCTTCCTGGTAGGCGCGGGCACTCCACAGGACGACGGCGAGGAGCGCTCCGCAAGCGGTCAGCGCCAAGGCAGCACTGCGAACCGATGGCCACAGTTCACCAGTCGACCGCCGCGCCACGGCCGTCGGGTAGACGCGGCTGATGACAGAGTGGATGACGAACCCGGCGGCCCACCACGTGATGAATTCGAGATGGAAGTAGTGGCGGGCATGGAACTGCCCCGCCGGATAGCCGCCGAAATAGAGCAGGAAGAAGATCAGAAACAGTCCGATGCGTACACTGCTGATCGTCGCCAGAACGACGGCGGCGAGCACAATCGCGAGTCCGAACCGGCGTGCGCCTCCGGGGTCGGGCCGCTGGTTGTCGAAATCCGACTGCGGCCCGAGATTCCAAGAGAACGGCAATTCGACGATCCGCAGCGCGGACGCGTACCCGCGAACGACCATATCCGCGGGAAAGTTGCGCGCCAGATCTCTGAAGTACCGTGCGGTCGCTGCGTCGTATTCGGGGCGACAGTATTCGATATGCCCCACGTCGGGTTGCACGCGCGCCGCATAACTCGTGACGGTCGCGTAGACGAAATTATCAGAGTAGACGCGGGACAACTTGTACGGCGGCTCGCCCAGGCCCAGCGGACGTGAAAAGCCTGTCGGAAGCCCAAGGAGCATCGTGTGCCATTGACACCCGCCGGATCGGGAGACCGAGAGAATGACCGGCCACCCGGTCACGAGGAAGGCCACGATGCACACCGCCGAAGCCGCGGCCTTGAGCCGCAGGTTCTTGAGCAACCCGCCTTCGAGAAAGCCGAACACCGTGAAAAAGAATGGCGGGATGGCGGCCAGGAAGTCGGTTCGAAATCCATAGCCGATGCCGAGCACGACACCATACGCCGCGGCGAGCGTCAGGACGCCTTTCCGGGTCGGTCCCCGCGTGACGAGAAGGCCCAGCAGGAAAATGAGGATGACGGTGAACGGCGCCTTCGCGTAATCGCGCAGCCCCGGAAAATAGGCCAGGTGGAGTCGCGAGACGCACAGCGCACCCGCACAGATCGCCGCAAGGGGCGGACCCATGCCAAGCCGGCAGACCGCATAAACGGCAGCGATCATCGCGCCAAACAGAAACCCGAAGAGCGGCCCCAGCCCGCTCCACGACACGCCGAGCACCCGCCACGTGATCCCGACAGCTGACAACAGATAACGCCACGCGCCCTGATACACGCCCTCCGTGCCGAGCACCGCGGCATTGGGAATGGCGTCGCATGAAAAACGGTCCTGCTGCTGGGTGAGAAAGGCCACCATCGCTGGAATCTGCGGTTGCGCGACGACGAAGCCCTTTCCGCACGCGATCATGACGGCCGGCTCGAAATAGGTCTGGTAGAAGAACGGCATGCCCTTCGCGAACGAACGATTCCAGTACGTGTCGGCCCAGATCGCGGAACACAGAAACAACAGCACGCCGATCAGGCCGTCGACAACGAAGAGGCGGGAAGAACGTGTGAACGAACTGCCTGAGGTTGCAGGCGGCGGCAACGCCGCGATCAGGTCACCACTGGTTTGATGGGCTCCTGCGTTGTTCGATTCGCCGGCGATTGTGTTCATCGTGAATAGACGATTCGCTGATATTGAGCGTGCGACTTCCAGCCGGGCGGCAGTTGCGCCGACAACAACAGCCGGAACTGATCGGTGCTGTTCACCGCGGCAACCATCGGCTGGCACGCCGGCGAGGGATCGGACATGTCGATGCCGGTGAAGCCCGCATAGACGGGTTCGAACAGGCGCGTGAGGCCGGCGCCGGCCGGAACCGCCGGCAGCTCCACTGTCCGCGAGAAATCGACGGCCGGATATGCGGGGTCGTAACGGAACGTCAACGTGGTGCCAGGCCGACATGCCGCGGCGTCCACCATGGCTTCGAGGAATCGAGCCTTCGCACGGCCGAGCGCCGCGATGACGTCGACGGCCCTCGGCGGGGGGACGTTCGGATCGACCCTCAGCCGCTGTCCGGTCGCGAACCGGTCGAACCCCAGCGGAGACGCCGGCGCGGCAACGTACGACTCGAGCAGAGCGCTCACGCGTCCGTTCTGATACCAGCGGAGCACGCCGAGCGGTGCCACAACCGTCGTCGTCACGATCGCAACGACGACGGCACTCTGCAGCAGCGCCGCCCGCTGAGGAACCCAGGCGGATCGCCCGAGGCCGCCCGCCATGCTCCAGCGGGCACCGCGCTCGAACAGAAACGCCGCCACCACCCACGTCATGAATTCAAAGGGGAAATAGTGGCGCGGCTGAAACTGAATGGCCGGATGGCCGCCGAAATACGCGATCACGAAAACCGCGAACAGGGCAAGCCTCACGCTCGACCAACTGATCGCCACCACGGCCGCGGCGGCCATCAGAGACCCGGCGTACCGCAGTACGTGGAAGCGCTCAAACGGCAGATCGAGCACGTGCAGCACCGAGGCGTACGCACGCGTGACGATGTCCGCCGGAAACATCTTCAGGATGTGCCACGCATATTCCCAGCTGGCGGCGTCGTATTCATGCGAGCAGTACTCGATGTAGCCGAGATCCGGACGAAAGCGGGTGGCGTAGTTCGACACCGTCGCCCAGAGGTATTCGTCGTTGTAGAGGTGCCCCCACCCGTACGATCCGCCCCTGACTCCAAGCGCATCGTTGAAGGGGCTCGCCAGGCCGAGGAGGAAGACGTGCGCCTGGCACCCGCCGGTGGACCCGACCGTGGCCTGGATGATCGGCCACGAGGTGGCGATGAAGCCGGCAGCGGCCAGCATCACGGCGGCGACTTTCAACGGCCCGTTGCTGAGAAGGCCGCCGGGGAGAAACAGCGCGACGGCGATCAGAAACGGCGGGATGTCGATGAGCAGATCGCCCCTGAAGCCGAGCCCGATGCCCATCACCAGTCCGTAGCACAACGACAACAGCAGCACGTCGCGCGACCGCCACGGCCGCAGCACAAGCGCGGCGAGGATCAGCACGAGCCCGAGCGTGAACGGCGCCTTCGCGTAGTCCCGGAGATTCGGCAGATTCGCGATCTGCAATGGCGACAGGCAGAGCGCCGCCGCGCAGATCAGCGACGCGACGCGCCCCACTATCAGCCGGCACAGCGCATAGACCAGCGCGGTGGTCGCTCCGAAGAAGATCCCGAACAGCGGTGAGAGCCCCGACCAGCTGATGCCCAGCACGATCCACGCAACGCCGACGGCGGTCATCAGATAACGCCAGGGCCGCTGGTACAAACCCTCCGTGCCGACCTGCAGGCCGGACGGCAGATCGCTGCACGAAAAGCGATCCGTCTGCTGGAGCAGAAATGCCTCCAGTGCGGGCGGACGTCGACCGGGCGGCGCGACGAGGAAGCCCCTGCCGCACGCGGTCATCACCGCGGGCTCGAAATAGGACTGATAGAAGAACGGATGGCCGCCGTTCCTGACGACGCGCGCGTACGCGGCGCCGCCCCAGATCGCCGAACAGACCAGCACCAGCGCCAGCAGCGCGCCGTCGACGCCGAACAACCCGTCGCGTCTCACGATTTCCGGGCCACGGCGAGCAGCGATCCTCCAAACGGCAGCGAGATGCCGCCTCTGAGCATCGCTTCATCAACTCGCATGACCCAGTCGCACACGCGATTGGCGGCCGGCGGGAGCGTGACCTCCGACGCGAACGCTTCCTTCCGGTCGCCTGCCGGGTTCCGCGTCCTCGAGAGCAGGCGCGACGCCGCCATGGCCGGGAACAGCAACGTGACGAACGAGGAGGCGAACAACACCTCGAAGCCGCTGCGGCGAAGCTTCTGACCGAGGTCCGCCCGGCTGTATCGGCGCTTGTGGCACACGATCTCGTCCAGTGCGCTCCACATCCATTGGTACTGCGGCACGGTGACGAGAAACAGGCCCCCGGGACGCAGCGCTTTGTTCACACCCTGCATGACGCGCTCATCGTCCTGAATATGTTCGAGGACGTCGAACGCGCCGACAATGTCGAACTCGGCCTGAAACGGAATCGCCGTGGCATCGAGCTGGATGAACGTCACGTCCGGAAAGCGCGACCGCGCGTAGCGCAGGCCGTGAAGGTAGATTTCGGATGCGGTCAGCCGCAAGTGCGGAAACCGCCGGAGCTCGCCCACCACGCCGCCGATGCCGCAGCCGATCTCCAGCATGTCGAGCCGGCGCGATCGATCGGTGAAACGCTCGACGACGCGCCGCAGGACGCGGTTGCGCGATCGGCACCAGAAGCTGTTCGCCTCGACGGCCGCGGTCACGTCGAAGCCCTCGCCCGGATAGTCGGCGAAGTCGCGCGCCACGTCGGGCGCGTAGCAGCGGAACCCGTCGATTTCAGTGAACGCGGCGGTCAAGGAAGTCAGTAGATCTGCCGGACGACGTAGTTCGGCTTGCCCTTCACTTCGTCATAGATGCGCCAGACGTATTCGCCGATGATCCCGAGCATCAACATCAGCGTCCCGCCGATGATCAGCACGAGAATCATGATCGGCGCCAGACCCGTCGCAGGAATGTCGTGGCGGAGGCGCGCGTAGACGATGTCTGCCGCGTAGACGAATCCGGCCAGCGCCGTCAGCACACCGACGAGAGAGATGAAGCGAATCGGCAGGTACGAGGAATCGAGAATCGCGTCGAGCGAGTTCTTGAGACGCTTCGCGAACGTGTACTGCGAGCGCCCGATCTCGCGCTTGACGCGCGTGTAGGGAATGAACGTCGTCTTGTATCCGAACCAGAGCACGTCGCCCTGAAAGAAGCGGTTCCGGACCTCGACCGCATTGAACGCGTCGACGACCCTGCGCTCGAGCAGCAGATAATCGAACCCGCCCGGCGGAATCCGCGGGAAGGACAGACGCAGAATTCCATAGAACAGCCGCGATGACAGGCGGCGCGACCACGCGTCCTGCCGGTGCTCACGATAGCAGGCCACGACTTCCGAACCGCGCTCGTACTCCGCAACCATCTTCGGCACCAGCCCGATGGGGTCCTGCAGGTCGGCCGACAGCTGGACGACGAGGTCGCCGGTCGCCTGTTTGAAGCCGGCGAGGATCGCCGACATCTGTCCGAAGTTTCTCGTGAACGACACCACCCGCACGTGCTCGTCGGCGCTGCGGATCGCGAGCAACTCCGGCAGGGATCCGTCGTCGGATCCATCGTCGACGAATACGACCTCGTAGGCGTAGCCTGCCAGGTCGGTGGCGAGAACCTGGCGGATCTGCTGATACGTCAGCGTCACGGCGCGTTCGTTGCGGTACACCGGGATGACGAAGGAGATGCGCTTCATTCCACCGCGCCCGCCGCGACGCTGCGACCGGTGGTTTCACGAATCGCGACGATCATGTCGCAGATACGGTCGATGTCCGACTCGGCGAGACCGCCGTACAAGGGCACACACAGCACTTCCTGAACCGCACGGGTCGCCACCGGAAGATTCGACGCGGCCGCGGACGGCAGATCGCGGTAGCAGTCGTAGTTCGAACAGAGCGGCGAAAAATACTTGCGCGTGAACACGTTGTAGGCCTGGAGCTCACGGTGGAGCACGTCGCGCGAGCATCCGAACCGCGCCGCGTCGACCCTGATGACCGCGTACTGGCAGCTGGTGTCGGCGTCACCGTTCAGCCCGTGCAGCCACGTGAGGCCCTCGATTTCCGCGACACGTTCGCGATAGCGGGCCAGCAGAAGCCGTCGCACTGCCAGCTCCCCGGGTACTCCCTCCAGAACGCACAACCCCAGGGCCGCCTGTATTTCACTCATCTTCCCGTTCAAGCCGATCGCCTGGACCGCGTCGGGACCGTGGATGCCGAAATTGCGAAGGTCGTCGATCCGGGCCTTGAGCGAAGCGTCGCCGCACGCCAGCGCACCGCCTTCGGCCGTGTGAAACAACTTCGTCGCGTGAAAGCTGAACATCGTCAGGTCGCCGAAGTCGCCAATCCCCCTGCCGTTCACGCGCGTGCCGAACGCGTGCGCCGCGTCGTAAATGATCTTGAGGCCGCATCGATCGCCGATGCGCGCCAGGCCCTCGACGTCGCACGGGTTGCCGTAGACGTGAACGGCCAGAATCCCCGATGTGCGGCTCGTCACCGCACGTTCGACCGAGACCGGATCAATGTTCAAGGTGACGGGATCGATGTCGCAGAAGACGGGCGTGATGCCCGACCAGCTCAGCGCATGCGGCGTCGCCGGAAACGTGAACGGCGTCGTCAGCACCTCTCCCGTGAGGCCCAAGGCGCGAATCGCGGTGATGAGCGCGGCCGTGCCGTTGGTGAAGAGCGACAACTCCCGGACGCCGAGGTGCGATCGCAGCGCCGACTCGAGCTCGTCGTGCTGCGCGCCGACGTTGGTGAGCTGCTGCGTGCGCCAGACGGCTTCGAGCCGGGCCGTGACCGCTGCGAGCGGCGGCAGCAGCGGCCGCGTCACATATACCGGCTCACGGAACCGCTCGGGCGCTCCGCCCCGCGCTCGGCTCACCGATCGCCTTCGTCTTCCGGCAGCTCCGACTTGAGCAGCCCCATCAGCAGCAGGTCGTGGTAGCGGCCGTTCTTGTACGCGCCCTCGCGGATAATCCCCTCCCGGCGGAAACCGGTCTTCTCGCACATCCGGATCGAGCTGATGTTGCTCTGCAGGATCTCGACATAGATGCGATGGAGATTGAGATCGTGGAAGCCGTGCCGCACCATCGCGCGCGCAGCCGCGGTGCCGAGGCCGCGGTTCTGCGAGGCACGCTCGCCGATGATGATGTGAAACTCTGCATGGCGATGGACGTAATCGATTCGGGTCAGGCTGACCATGCCGACGAGCTCGGCGGAGTCCGTCAGACAGACGGCGCAGCGCACCTCGCTGCCGCGGCGTGCGAGGTAGTCGTCGTACCACTTCAAATCGACGGCCAGCCCGATGAACCGGCGCGGCCCGCCCACGCCGTCCGAGACTACGGGATCTCCTCTCCACCGATTGATCGCCAGGATGTCCTCCCGACTGATTTCACGCAGCATGATCATGACAGCACCTGCAGCAGCGTCTGAGCGAGCGTTTCCATGTCGTCCGGCCCGTATCGATGATCGATCGGCAGCGGCAGCAGCCGGCGGGCGGCGAGCCGCTCCCATTCGAAGCCTCGCTCGGACCGGGATCCAATCTCGGGCCACAGCGTCGGCACGAAAAGACCCTGACGGCTCAATGCGGCCCGATCCACGTCCGCCTCGGGGAGCAATGGATAACACATCGGACCGTCGGATGCGACGTCGTCCAGGGCGACCGCGATCGTGTTCAGCGCCCCGAGTCGCCGGTGCAGCGTTTCGAAGTTCGACCGGCGGCGCTGAAGCGCCCGCGACATGTCGACGGCGGCCAGCAACCGCTGCGAGACGACCGACATCGCGCGCGGCTCGACGCCGATGCGCGCCTCGTGTTGCCGGAACTGGTCCCAGGCCCTGCCGTCCTCTCCTGCCAACCGCGCCACCAGGTGATCGCAGTCGCCCACATCGCTCGGCGGGAGCGAGCCGACGCCTGTCGCCGGCCCATAGAGATAGCCGCCATCGGGCACGCCGAAGAACTTCCGGGCCGAATTGAACGACCATCGATCCGGATGGCCGCGGCGGAAGAACGCCTGCGTGTCGTCGACAACGATCCGGTCCGGATCGCGGCTGGCGCTCGAACCGACGAACGACGCCATTACGCCGAAGTAATTGACCAGAAGCATCAGGTCGCCGGCCTCCGCCCTGCAATCGGCCGCCGGCCGGAATGCTTCGGTGATCGGGTAGAACTCCATCGGAGTCCCGCTCGCGGCGACGGCCTGCAGGACAGCGTCGCAGACATAGAACGGGAGCAGCACCCGGCGCGGCCGGCACGCACGCAACACCGCGTGCCAGCAGGCGCGTCCGCTTGTGAGCGCAGCGGCGCCGGCATGGTACGGTTCGGATGAGGTCGGGACTGGAATTTCCAGCGGCAGGAATCCGCCGATGGCGCTCATGACAGATCGTACTGAGCCACCAGCTCGCGCGCGGCCGCCTGCGTGTTGAACATCAGGACGTCGATCATCGACAGCCACGGAACGAACGGATCCTGAAACTGCCGGTACTCCACCGGTCGGGACTGGACGAAGTGCAGACCGATCCCTTCCGCGGCAAACCGTTCGCGCGAGTAGAGCTCGCGCCC
>Ga0068858_100003086_pt1 | contig 16663 bp, 18 predicted proteins | sample KBSSwiS12_FD_66589 | JGI IMG/M metagenome (GOLD analysis project Ga0068858, IMG submission 66589) | Switchgrass rhizosphere microbial communities from Kellogg Biological Station, Michigan, USA - KBS Switchgrass S1-2 | ecosystem: Host-associated > Plants > Roots > Rhizosphere > Soil ...
GATCTCCCGGCGGCCCCAGGCGGCGAGCGCGAGGTCGGCGACGATGTGGGGCGCGGTGCCCTGCGGCTTCAGAACGGCGTTCATGTCGTGGCTCCTGACTGTCGAACGAAGGAACCCGCCGCGAAGGTCGAAGGGGAGAGTCGAAGCTCACCCACGAGGACGATCGTGCGGGTGAGCGCGGTTGCAACGTAGGCTGCCAAGCCTGGGACGAGGGCGCCGGCCCTGCCTTGCAACGCTCCTTGGACAGCGGCGCGATTCTAGCGCGAGACGTTCGCGCGCGACCCCACCCGTATCATGGCCGCGTGACGCCGCCGCCTTCCGCACTGCCGTGGTCGAGCGCGGATCCGAAGCGCCTCGCTGGCGTCGTCGGCGTCCTCACCGACATCGACGACACGCTGACGACCGAAGGCGCGATCCCGATGGGCGTCGTCGCTGCGCTCGCGGCGTTGCGCGACGCGGGCCTGCCGACGATCGCGATCACCGGCCGGCCGATGGGCTGGAGCCGGCCGATCGCGCGCGAGACGCCGCTCGCCGCCGTCGTCGCCGAGAACGGCGGTGTCGCGCTGATCCGCGACGGCGACGACGTCCGGATCGAGTACGCCGACGGCGACGACGTCCGCGCCGCCAACGCGGCGAAGCTCGCGCACGTCGCCGCGCGCATCGTCGCCGACGTGCCGGGCGCGACGCTCGCGCGCGACAGCGCCGGCCGCGTCACCGACATCGCGATCGACCACGGCGAGTTCGCGCACCTCGACCAGGCGCGGATCGACGCCGTCGTCGCGCGGATGCGCGAAGCGGGGATGCAGGCGACCGTCAGCTCGATCCACGTCAACGGCTGGTTCGGGACGCACACCAAGCTGACCGGCGCGCGCTGGATCGTCGGTCGCGTCCTCGGCCGCGACCTCGACGCCGAGCGCGACCGCTGGCTCTACGTCGGCGACTCGACCAACGACGAGCCGATGTTCGCGGCGTTCCCGCTCTCGGTCGGCGTCGCCAACCTCCTCGACTTCGCCGACCGCCTGCAGCGCTGGCCGGCGTACGTCACGCGGCTCGACCGCGGCCGCGGGTTCGTCGAGATCGCCGAGGCGCTGCTCGCCGCGCGCGGCCGCTGATCGTCACTCGAGCACGAACGCGGCGATCGTCGCGTTGAGGAACGCGGCATCGGCGGCGCGCGTGCTCGTCGCCGCGAGGTGGCCCTGTGTCGATGGAATCTCGACGAAGCGAGCGTTCGGCATCGCCGCCGCCGCCGCGCGCGCGGCCGATGACGGGTTGAAGCAGTCGAGCGGCGGGGCGAGGACGAGCGCGGGCGCGGCGATCGACGCCAGCGCGGCCGCGGTGTCGCCGCCGAACCCCGGCGTCGTGCCGACGTCGTGCGCTTCGTACGCCCACGACTGGTAGAGGTAGTCGTGGGCGTCGAAGCCGATCGCCGCCTGCTGGGCGACGAGGTCGTCGAACCAGCGGTGCGCGGCGTCGCGGTCGGCGAGCCCGAGCGCGTCGAGCGCGTCGGGGGTGCGCATGAGAAGCGCGTTCATGAGCCCGGTGGTCGCGCGCCAGCCGCGCTCGGGCCGCGCCGCGAAGCCTTCGACGTCGCCGCGCCACGCCGGATCGGCGCACAGGCACGCGCGTGCGGTGGCGGTGACGAGCACCGCCCACGGCGCGGTCTTCGCCATCGGCGTCATCGCGACGACGCGGCCGACCCGCTGCGGATGCGAGACTGCCCACTGCAGCGCCTGCATGCCGCCCATCGAGGCGCCGACGACCGCGTGCAAGCGCTCGATGCCGAGCTCGACGAGCAGTCGCCGCTGCGCCTCGACCATGTCGCGCAGCACGAAGCGCGGAAAGCGCATGCCGGGCTGCGCGCTGCTGTTCGACGGCGAGGTCGACAGGCCGTTGCCGATCGGGTCGGCGACGACGATGCACCAGCGTGCCGGGTCGAGCGCCTTGCCGGCGCCGATCAGGAAGTCGAGCCGGTGGTGCGTCGCGGTGAGCGCGGGACAGACGAGGACCGCGTTTGTGCCCGCGGCGTTCGGCTCGCCGTGGACGACGAACGACTGCCGGTAGTCGACGATCGCTCCGCCCGACTCGAGCGCGAAGTCGCCGAGCGCGACCTCGCGGTGCGCCGCGTCGACGTGGTCGGCAGCGAGCGGCGGATGCATCACCGCTCACGCGACGACGCGCGCGCCGTCACGCCGGCATCTCGACGACCGTGCGCGTGCCGACGCCGGCGGCGAGGTCGGCGAAGCCGTCGTTGATCTCGTCGAGGCCGATCCGCCGCGTGATCAGCTCGTCGAGCAGCAGCCTGCCTTCGAGGTACTGCTCGACGAGCCAGGGGAAGTCGCGCTGCGGCATCGCGTCGCCGTAGCTCGAGCGGACGATCCGCTTCTCGCCCATCAGCGAGCCCCAGCGGAACGCGACCTCGGCGTCGACGTTGATCTTGCCGAGCCAGACGACCTCGCCCGCCGGCCGCACCGCCTCGACCGCGAGGCGGAACGCCGCCGGATGCCCGGCCGCCTCGAAGACGACGTCGGCGCCGCGGCCGCCGGTCAGCGCGCGAACGGCGTCGAGCGCGCCTTCGGACGTCACGTCGACGACGTCGGTCGCGCCGAAGCGCCGGGCGCGCTCGAGCCGGGCGGCGCCGACGTCGCCGCCGATGATCCGCCCCGCGCCGGCGAGCCGGGCGCCCTGCAGCACGTTGAGGCCGACGGCGCCGCAGCCGATCACGAGCACGCTCGCGCCGGCCGCGACCTTGGCCTTGCGCACCGCAGCGCCGACGCCGGTCATGACGCCGCAGCCGATGATGCACGCGCGATCGAAGGCGATCTCTTTCGAGACGACGATCGCGCTCGACTCGCTGACGACGGTGAGCTCGGCGTGCGTCGAGGTGGTGAAGAAGTGGTGCACCGGCGTGCCGTCGCGCATGAGGCGCGACGAGCCGTCGAGCAGCAGCCCCTTCGGCTCGTTGCGCTTGTACGGCTCGCACAGGATCGGCACGCCGCGCTCGCAGTAGAAGCAGTGGCCGCAATGCGGGTTCCACGAGCAGATGACGTGGTCGCCGGCCTTGACGCGCGCGACGCCGGCACCGACCGCCTCGACGACGCCGGCGCCCTCGTGGCCGAGGACGATCGGCAGCGGGTACGCGAGCTGGCCCTGGATGACCTCGAGGTCGGTGTGGCAGAGGCCGCTCGCGCGGACGCGGACGAGGACGTCGCCGGCGCGCAGCGGCGCCATCTCGAGCGTGTCGATCGTGAGCGGCGCGCCGACGCGGTTGAGCACCGCGGCGCGGAACTTCATCGCCCGGCCCGCTCCGGCAGCGCCGCCGGATCGTTGTAGCTCTTCACCGCCGTGCCGCGGTAGAGGATCTGGGCGTTGCGCTCGGTGATCTCCCTGTGCAGCCGAACCATGTCGGGCGCCATCTCGGCACCCGGGCGCGGCTCGGGGTCGAAGTGGTGGAAGCGGTCGACGCCGCGCACGAGCGTCGCGCTGTCGCGGCCGGCGATCTGCGCGACGCTGGTCGGGATGTAGCGGATCGCGAAGCCGATGCGGCGGTCGTTCGACGGGTTGGCGGGCGAGCCGTGGACGAGCCGGACGTGGTGCAGCGAGATCTCGCCCGGCTCGAGCTCGATCGTCACCGCCTTCGATGCGTCGACGTCGACCGCGACCTCCTGGCCGCGCGTCAGCAGGTTGTTCTTCGCGAAGGTGTCGCGGTGCGGGATCTGGTCGAGCGTGTGCGTGCCCGGAACGAACCCCATCGCGCCGTTGCTCTCGTTGCTCGCCGTCAGCGCGACCCACGCCGTCACGACGTCGGGGCGGTCGAGGCCCCAGTACGTCGAGTCCTGGTGCCACGACACGAACGCCGGGTTGTGCGCTTCCTTGATGAAGAAGTTGGTCGTCCAGCAGAGCAGGTCGGGCCCGTACAGGTCCTCGATCGCATCGACGATGCGCGCGTTGTGGACGATCTCGTCGAGCCACGGAAAGAGCAGGTGCGACTTGTGGCGGAGGTCGCCCCTGAGCGGCCCGCCGCTGCTGCGCTCGAACGTCTCGAGGCGCTCGCGGACCTCGGCCGCCTGCGCGGCGGACATGACGCGGATCGGGAAGACGCAGCCGTCGCGGTGGTAGGTCTCGATCTGCTCGGGAGTCAGCATCTTGGCCATCGAAAGCTCCTCTCGTCGTGCGCGCGCCTCACGCCGCACCGGTGATGACTCGCTGCACCTCGGGCGGAGTCGTCTCGCCCGGTCGGCCCTGCCAGATGATCTCGCCGCGCTCGAGCACGTACAAGCGCTCGGCGTCGTCGGGAACGTGGTGGATGTTCGACTCGGCCATCAGCACGCCGAGCCCGAGCCGGCGCACCTGCGCGATGCCGTCGGCGATGCTCGGGATGATCGCCGGCGACAGCCCTTCGAACGGCTCGTCGAGCAGCAGCAGGCGCGGGTCGAGCGCGAGCGCTCGCGCCACCGAGACCATCTTGCGCTCGCCGCCCGAGAGCTGCTTGCCGCCGCGCGCCATGTACTGGCGCAGCTTGGGGAAGACCTCGTAGGCGAGATCGATGCGCGTCTTCGCGTCGCGCCCGTCGGGCCGGGTCCAGGTCGGCAGCGCGATGTTCTCGGCGACGCTCAGGTCGCCGAACACCTGGCTTTCCTCGGGCGAATAGCCGACCCCGAGCTGCGCGATCCGGTGCGTGCGCTGGCCGACGAGCGACGTGCCCTGGAACTCGATCGCCCCCGACACCGGCGCGATGAAGCCCATGATCGAGCGAAAGAGCGTCGTCTTGCCCGCGCCGTTGCGCCCGACCAGGCAGACCAGCTCGCCCGCCGCGACCTGCAGCGAGATCGCGCGCAGGATCCGGCTCGACTCGATGTCGACGACGAGCCGGTCGACGCTCAGCATCGCAGCGCTCATGCAAGCGACCTCGCGCCCTTGCCGAACCTCTTGCCGACGATCGCCGCGACGATCTCGGGGTCGGAGAAGAAGTCGGCCGGCGCGCGATCGGCGAGCACCTTGCCGCCCTGCAGCGCGACGATCCGGCTCGAGTACTCCGCGACCAGGTCCATGTCGTGCTCGACCAGGATGATCGCCCTCACGCCGGCGCGCTTCGCGGCGTCGATCAGCGTCTTCATGATGCCGTGCTTGTCGCCGCTCGAGACGCCGCTGGTGGGCTCGTCGAGCAGGATCACCTCGGGCACGAGGGCGAATGCGCTGGCGATGTCGAGCAGCTTCTTCTCGCCTTGCGAGAGCAGGCGCGACTCGGTGTCGAGCTTGCCGGCGAGCCCGAAGATGCCCGCCACCTCCTCGACCCGGCGGCGCAAGGCTGCGTCGCCGCGGAGCGAGGAGAAGGCGTCGCGGCTCCGCCGGGTCTGCGAGACGATGGCGACCGCGATCGTCTCGGCCACCGTCAGCGCCGGGAAGATGTGGACGAGCTGGAACGCGCGCGCCATGCCGTGCTTGGCGAGCTTCACCGGGCCGATGCCGGCGATGTCGTCGCCCTTGAAGCGCACCACGCCACGCGTCGGCCTGAGCAGCCCGGTGAGCACGTTGACGAGCGTCGTCTTGCCGGCGCCGTTCGGCCCGACGATCGAGACGAGCTCGCCGCCTCTGACCGAGAGCGTGACGCCGTCGAGGGCGACGAAGCTGCCGTAGGTCTTGGCGACGTCGACGGTCTCGATCAGCGGCGACGGGGTGCCGGCGTTCATCGCTTCGCCACCGTTCGCCACGCGTCCTTCGCCAGGCCCATCAGGCCGCGCGGGAAGACGATCACGATCACCGCCAGCGTCGCGCCGAGGCAGAAGCGCCAGTACTGGGTGAGGCCCATGAGCTCCGACTTGAGGAAAATGAACGTGAAGGCGCCGACGACGGGGCCGAAGAAGCTCGCGAAGCCGCCGAGCACGGTCATGAAGACGAGCTCGCCCGAGTGCGTCCAGTAGGCGAGCTCGGGATCGGCCTGGCCGGTGTTGATCGCGAGGATGACGCCGCCGATCGCGCAGTAGAACGCCGAGATCAGGAAGGCGAGGAGGCGAAAGCGCCGCACGCGCACGCCGAGGTATTCGGCCTTGATCGGGTTCTCGCGGATCGCCGCCAGGTGCAGGCCGAACGGCGAATGGACGATCCGCCACATGACGACGCCGAGCACGACCGCGAGCAGCAGGCACGCGTAGTAGAACGGGCCGACGAGGAACGCGGTCTTGTCGAGCTCCTTGAAGTCCATGCCGAGGATCGTCGGCCGGAGGACGCGGATGCCGGTGTCGCCCCCCGTCAGGTCGTAGAACTTGAACAGGAACGAGTGGAACAGCATCCCGAACGCCAGCGTGAGGATGCCGAAGAAGATGCGCACGTAGCGCACGGAGAGCAGCGCCACCGGCAGCGCCGCGACCGCCGCGGCGACGCTCGACGCGACGAGGATCAGCTCGAGGCTCTTCACGCCCAGCCGGCTCGAGAGCACCGCCGCGCCGTACGCGCCGATCGCGACGAAGAGGGCGTGGCCGAACGAGAGCAGGCCGGTCGTGCCGAACAGCAGGTTGAAGCCGAGCAGGGCGATGGCGTACGCGAACGCGGGCAGCACCAGCGTCACGTAGTACGGCGCGGCGACGTGCGGGAACGCGGCGAGGACGACGATCGCCACCGCGACGAAGGCGAGCAGCGAGGCGCGGCCCTGCGTGCCCGGCTCGGGGCGGCCCGGCGCCGTGCTCATTCCACCGGCTTTCCGAACAGGCCCGCTGGCCGTGCCACCAGCACCGCGATCACGATCACGTAGATCGCGAGCACCTCGAGCTCGGCGTAGAACGAGATCGCCGCGGCGCGCGTCAGGCCGACGATGAGCGCGCCGACGAGCGCGCCGCGCATGCTGCCGAGGCCGCCGATCACGACCACCGCGAACGCCTCGACGACGAGCTCGACCGGCATGTCGAGCGACGCCGCCGCGGTCGGCACGACGAGCGCGCCGCCGACCGTCCCGAGCATCGTGCCGAGCGTGAAGACCGAGGCGTAGATCCAGCGCACGTCGGCGCCGAGCGCTTCGGCCATCTCGCGGTTCTCGGCGGTCGCGCGCAGGATGCGGCCGTAGCGGGTGCGCGAAAGGAAGACGCCGAGGCCGACCGCGATCGCGAGGCTCGCCGCCATCACGAGCACGTTGTAGGTCGGAAACGAGACCGCGCCGATCGCGACCTTGCCGTAGCTCATCGACAGGTTGCCGAGCTGCTGCGGATTGGCGCCCCAGAAGAAGCGCAGCACGTCCTGGAACATCAGCACCAGGGCGAACGTGAGCAGCAGCTGGAACGCCTCGTCGCGCTTGTAGACGCTGCGCAGCAGCAGCTCGATGAACGGGCCGATCGCCGCGAGCACGATGCCTGCCAGCACGAGCACCGGCAGGAACGCCCACTGCGGCGCGCCGTGGCCGATCGACCAGTTCACCGCGGTGATGCCGAAGAAAGCGCCGAGCGCGTAGAACGAGCCGCACGCCAGGTTGACGATGCGCTGCACGCCGAACACCAGCTGCAGGCCGGCGGCGACGAGGAAGAGCACGGAGGCGTGGAACACGCCTCCGAGCAGGACGTCGAAGAAGGAAGTCAACGGACCGCGACGTTGGCTTCGATCACAGTTTGATGTTCGCCGTCTCGATCCACTTCCAGAAGTCCATTCCGGTGGGCTTTTGCAGCTGGTCGGAATACATCCTCGTCACGTCGGTCAGGGTCGGGAAGTCGTAGCGGTTCTTGTGCGTCGTGATGCCCTGGTAGAAGGTCTGCTCGGCGATGTGGTCCTTGCGCATCTCGGCGGGGCCGCCGAGCGACTCGACCTTGAGGCCTTCCATCGCGTTGATGACATCTTCCTGACCCGGCCACGCGTTCTTCGCCTTCTGCGCCCTCTCGACCCCGGCGCGGTAGATGTGCATCGCGAAGTACGCGCGGTCGGCCTCCCAGTGCGGGTAGTCCTTGTACTTCGCCTCGTAGTCCTGGACGAAGTAGCGCTGCAGCGGCGACGCGTTGTCGAGCGCGAAGTAGAGCGTGTTGTGGCCGAAGATCATGCCCTCGGGCGTGAACTCCTTCTTCAGCAGCGTGTGCTGGAAGCCCGCCCCCGGGAAGGCGAACCTGGTCTTGCCGTCCATCAGGCCGGCGCCGTGCGCGGTCTTCATGAAGATCGGCAGGTCGGCGAACAGCAGCGACGAGAAGATCAGGTCGGGCTTGGCGGCCTTCAGCGCCGCGACGTGCGAGGTGAGGTCGAGCGTGCCGACCTTCGGCCACTGCTCGGCGACCTTCTTCGCCTCGACGCCGAACTTCTTCAGCAGCGCCTCGAAGGCGGCGAAGTTGTTGCGGCCGTACGAGTAGTCGGGATTGATGCCGGCGTAGGTGGCGAACTTGCCCTTCCAGTGCTTGATCGCCAGCAGCGACGCCATCACCGCCTCGCACTCGTTGTCGGTCGAGCGGAAGACGTAGCGCGGGTTCTGCATCGTCTCCCGGACGCCGTCCTGGGTCGTGCCGTCCCAGAAGATGAGGAGCGCCTTCATCTCCTCGGCGACCGCGCCCATCGCCAGGCTCACGCCCGAGGAGACGATGCCCTGCACGCAGTCGACCTTGTCCTGCAGCACGAGCTTGCGCAGCCGCTCGATCGAGTCCTTCGGGTTGGTCTCCTCTTCGACGACGAGCTCGACCTTCCTGCCCGCGATGCCGCCGCCGGCGTTGATCCGGTCGACCGCGAACTGCGTGCCGCGCAGGCCGCACTCGCCGATCGTGCCGACGACGCCCGCCTTGGGCGCGATGATGCCGATGCGCAGAGGCTTGCTCTGCGCGAACGCCGGCACGCCGAGCAGGCCCTGCGCGGCCACCGCCGCGCCGGCGCTGCCGAGGCCCTGGAGGATCTTGCGTCGTTGGATCGTCATGTCGTCGTCTCCCGTCGTGGTTGTCGTGTCGTGCCTGCGTGAGGGCTCGGCTCAGCGGTCGGTGCGTTCTTCCTCGACGGCCTTGCGCGCCGACATGTTGAAGCGCCCGTCGTAGATGGGCTTGCCGCCGGTGCTCGGCCCCGGGTACTGGACGAACAGCATCTCGCCGCCGGTCTCGGTGAAGAGCTCGTCCTCGACGTGCGGGTCGGGATGGAAGACCATCGTGCCCGGGCCGTACTGCTTCTGCCCGATGCGGAACTCGCCCTCGAGGATGTACCAGACCTGCGCGAAGTCGTGGTGGTGCAGCGGATGGCGCGCGCCCGGCTCGTATCGGACGATGCCCGCGTTCGGCTCGGTCGGCCGCTCGGGACGCGGGTGGAACAGCATCTTGCCGGTCTGCCCCGGCCAGCGGATCGTCTCCCACTCGCGCTCGTCGCGGTGCACGAACTCGGCGGGGCGGTGCACGGATTCGACCTTCGCGTTCATCGCTTTCGTCTCCTTCGTCCTGGGTCTTCAGGGTGTCGCAACGGCGTCTTCGTCGAGGCGCGCGCCGGTGCGGTCGAGCGCCTCGCGGACCGCCTGCCCGGGCAGCGCGCGCGGTGCGATGCCCGATTCGAGGCACAGCGCCGCCGCATGGCCGATCGCGTGGCCGTACGAGAAGCACTGCGCGGTGACGCGCGCCGAGGCGACCGCCTCGTGCTGCGCCGACAGGCACCGGCCCGCGGTGAGCAGGCCTTCGCCGCGCACCGGCACGAAGCAGCCGTACGGCACTTCGTACCAGTCGTCGAGCAGCCACTCGACCTTCGGCCTGGCGCCGGCGTGCAGCTCGATCGGCCACGGCGAGCGCGCGATGCCGTCGGCGAACTTGCGCCCGGCGAGGATGTCGGCGTTGGCGAGCGTTGCGACGCCGCGCGCCTGGCGCGTCTGGCGCACGCCGACCTGGACGCCGGTGTCGACGACATACGCGTTCTCGCAGCCGACGAGCTTCTCGCGGAAGAACCGCGCGTACTCGCGCATCTGCAGGCGCCCTTCGAGCTCGGCGTCGGTGAAGTCGCGGGCGAACAGCGTGTTGAGCTCGCGCCCGTCGGCGCCGACGACGCGGGTGCAGTTGCAGAGCAGCTCGCCCGGCCGCGTCGTCGGGAACAGCCAGATCTTCGAGCGCGGCAGGAACCAGCCGTGGCCGTGGTGCTCGCGCAGCAGCGCCGAGACGGGCTCCGGCATGATCGTGTCCTCGCCGTAGGTCGCGACGAAGCGCGTGACGTCGACACCGCCGAGGCGAAAGATCATGGTCGGGTTCTGCACCGTGCCGTTGTCGCCGACGAACGACTCGAAGCCGGCCATCGCGACGAGGTCGGCGTCGCCGCTGGCGTCGATGCTGATCCGGGCACGCAGCTCGACCGGGCCTTCCTTCGACCACGCCGAAGCGCCGACGACGCGTTCGCCGTCGAGCAGCGCACCGGTGACCACGGCGTGGAAGAGGATGCGGACGCCCGCTTCGCGCAGCACGTGGTCGGCGGCTTCGCGCCACATCAGCGGGTCGTGCACCCGCGTCCAGGTCTTGCCGTAGCGCTGCGGCGGCGTCAGGCCGCCGCGCGATTCGAGCAGGCGGACGAACTCGTCGGCGAAGCCGAACACGACCTGGCGCGGCCCGGCGTCGGGCCGGTCGCTCGCCTCGTAGAGGCCGCACACCGTGCCCGACAGGCCGGCGACCGCGCCACCGCCGCAAAAGCCGTAGCGTTCGACGAGCACGACCGAGAGGCCCTGCCGCGCCGCCGTCGCTGCCGCGGCGACGCCGGCGGCGCCGCCGCCGACGACGAGCACGTCGGCGGCGATCTTCAGCGTCGCGCGCCTGTCGATGCCGGTGCTCATGTGGCGTCCACCGTCGCGCGCGTGAACTTCTCGATCGCGTCGAGCAGCCGGTCGCTCGCCTTCGCGGCCCGCTCGGGATCGCCGGCGGCGATCGCGCGCGCGATGTCGGCGTGCAGCTTGGCGGTGTGCGGCATGTCGGCGGCCTCCTTGTAGTGGAGATACCAGAAGCGGCGCGACAGCGAATGCATCAGGCTCATCGCGCCGGCGGCGAACTCGTTGTGCGCGGCGCTCGAGCAGAGCAGGTTGAAGTCGCGGTCGATGCGCATGAAGTTGACGTCGTCGTTCGCCCTCGCCGCCGCCTCGAAGGCGACGGCGAGCGCGCGCAGCCGCGCCCGTTCGTCGTCGGTCGCGCGTCGCGCCGCGCTTCTCGCGATCAGCCGCTCGAGCTCGCGCCGCGTCTCGAGCAGGCGCAGCTGGCTGGCGACGTTGATGTCGGTGACGAAGATGCCGCGGCGCGGGAAGATCTCGACCAGGTTCTCGCGCGCCAGTCGCTGCAGCGCCTCGCGGACCGGCGTGCGGCCGATCGCCAGGCGCGCACACAGCTCCGCCTCGGAGACCGGCGCTCCGGGGGCGAGCTGCAGCGTGACGATCAGCTCCTCGATCTCGGCGTACGCGCGGTCGGTCAGGCTTTGCGGCTGGGCGAGCTCGCTGACCGATGCGCGCTGGTTCATCCGTGCTTCCGTTGACAGAGGCCTGATCGACGTCTAATATATCAGCAGAACGGAGCGCCGACACGGGGCAAACCATGATGACCGAACGCCAACGCAACTTCCGCCGCCAGTACGTCGAGCAGATCAGCCCCTGGTACAACGGCCTCGTCCACGTCGGCGTCATGTACGCCGCCGGGATCTCGGCGATCTGGTGGTGCATCAGCCGCATGCACGGCGCGACCTGGGAGTGGCTGCTGATCGTGCCGGTCGCGCTCGGCGGCAACTTCGCCGAGTGGGCGATGCACAAGTACGTCATGCACCGGCTGATCGACGTCTTCGCGCTGCGCGCGATCTACGACCGGCACACCCGCCAGCACCACCAGTACTTCACCGACAACGACGCGACGATCCACACCGTCAAGGAGTTCAGGATCGTCTTCTTCCCGTGGCGCGTCCTGATGGTGCTCGCCGTCGGCGGCGGGCTGCTGGCGTGGATCGCATCGCTCCTCATCAACGCCAACGCCGGCTACGTCGTCTTCGTCACCATGATCGGCCACTACATGGTGTACGAGACGTTCCACTTCTTCTGCCACATCCCCGAGCAGCCGTGGCTGCGCCACATCCCGTTCGTCAACACCGTCAGACGCCACCACATCGCGCACCACAACATGGGGATCATGATGCACGTCAACATGAACCTCACGTTCCCGGTCGCCGACTGGGCGATGAAGACGAGCGACCTGACGCGCGGCCTCCTCGGCCACGTCTTCAACGGCTACGACGAGAGGCACGTCAAGGACGAGCTGAAGCCGGTGATCGCGCGCTTCCGCACCGGCGAGACGCAGGACGCGCGCTGCACGCTCGACGGGCCGAAGCTCGAAGCCGACGAGGTGCGCGCGCTCGAGCGCGCCGGCGGCCTCGTCGGCTGACGCCGTCGTCGATCGCGACGGCCGCTAGCCGCGCCGCGCCGCGCGTCCGGGCGAGACGCCGAGAAACTCCGCGAGCCGCACGCGCTCGGCGGCGAGCTCGCCGACGAACCCGGCGTCGTCGGGCCTGCCGTCGGCGAAGTGCGTCGTCAGCGCGAGCCTGTCATCGCGCACGCTGGCGTTCGCCCAGCCGACGATGCGGTCGCGCCAGAGCAGCGGCAGGGCGTAGTAGCCGAGCTTGCGCTTGGGCGCCGGCGTGTAGGCCTCGAAGCGGTACGTCCAGCCCCAGAGCAGCTCGAAGCGGCGTCGATCCCAGACGATCGGATCGAACGGCGCGAGCAGGCGCACCCGATCGTCGACGCGCCAGCGCCGCGAGCGGGGGTTCTCGTCGCCCGGCCAGTACCACACGGTGCCGTCGACGCGCGCGCTCGCCAGCCGCTCGCGCAGCGTCGCCAGCGCGGCACGCGTCTCGTCGCCGAGGTGCGGCGCGCCGTAGCCGAGCAGGCGAGCGAGGTAGACGAGGCTCGACGCCGGCAGCGGCGCGTACTTGGCGACGACGAGCGCGAGCAGCGCCTCGGCCCGCGCCGCACGTGCCGCGGGCGCGTCGTCGGCCGGCGGATGCTCGACCGCCTCGTAGATGCGCGTCCCGGCCTCGCGCCTGCGCACGCGCAGCAGCCCGCGGTAGTGCATGCCGTCGAGCAGGTGCGTCGTCGCCTGGCTCGATCCGCCCCACGCGTTGATGCGCCGGCCGTGCGCGAAGTGCTCCTCGACGACGCGCGGGTGCGTCGGACCGCGCGCGCGGATGAAGGCGAGGATCTCGGCGGCCTTGCGCCGCGTCTTCGCGTCCCATGCCTGCCGCGGCGTGCGCGGATGCATCAGCGCGAGGTGGCGGCGCGGCAGGAAGCCGTAGTTGACGAACGCGTCCTCGTCGATCCGCAGACGCGAATAGCGCCGTTCGAGGTCGCCGACGCGGTAACCGGCGACGCGATGGCGCAGCGTCAGGTCCTGCGCGCGGGCCGGCGCGCGGATCGGGTCGGCCTGGACGAAGCCGAGCTTGTCGATCGCGCGCGCGAGCGTCGTCGGGCGAAAGAGCGTGCGCGCGACGGCATAGCGGCGCAGGTCGTCGAGCGTCGGCGGCTTCGGCATGGCCGCCGATGATGCCGCGCCGATCGACGCTGCGCCGCGGGTACAGTCGCCGCGGGAGGCGCCGGCGATGGCGAAGACGGGCAAGGCGAGCGCGGGTTCCGACTCGGTGCTGCGCGAGCTGCGCGCGTTCGGCCTCGCCTACCCGGCCGCGCACACGAAGAGCCCGTGGCCAGGCCATCTCGACCTCGCCGTCAAGGACAAGACGTTCGCGTACATGAGCGTCGAAGGCGAGCCGCTCTCGATCTCGTGCAAGCTGCCGCACTCGTGGCCGACGGCGCTGAAGCTCGCCTTCGCCAAGCCGACCGGCTACGGTCTCGGCAAGAGCAGCTGGGTGACGGCGACGTTCGCCGCCGGCGAGCGCCTTCCTGTCGACCTCCTGAAGGCGTGGATCGACGAGAGCTACCGCGCGCAGGCGCCCAGGCGTCTCGTCGCGACGCTCGGGCCGGCGCTCGCGCCACCGGCTTCGACCTGAACGACGAGGAGCAACGACGGCCGGCGACGGCGCAGCGCATCCTGCCGGCGATCTCGCTGCGCACCTCGCGCGCTGCGACACCGGTGTCGTCCACGACGACCTGCGCGACCGCGGCATCGTGCCGCACAGATCGACGCTCAGCGCGACGACGGCGGAGGCACCGGCGACGGCGGCGATCCCGGACGCGTTGCCGGCCCGCCGCCTGCGGTCGGCAACGCGCGCAGCTCGCGCAGCTGCCTCTGCTGCTCGGCGCTCAGCAGGTTGCGCAGGCGAATCGCGAGCCCGAGCTGGCTGCGCTTGACGTCGCGCTCGACGGCGAGAACCTTGTCGAGCTGGGCGAGCGCCTGCGCTTCGTCGGGGCGCTCCTTGCCGAGCAGGTCGACGAGCGGATCGGCGACGCGCTGCAGCTCCCACTGGACGTCGATCAGGTGCGCCTGCGTGCGCTTGACGTCGGCGACGAGCGCGTTCTTCTGCGCGTCGCTGAGGCCGATCGCACGCTGGTGGCGCAGGATCAGCTCGGGCGCGAACATCTGCTCGGCGATCGGATCGACCGGCGGCAGCGATTCCTGCGCGCCCGCCGGCAGCGCGCCGGCGGCGAGCAGCGCGACGGCGAGCGTCGCGGCGCGAAGACAGTGGCGGACGAATCGCATCGAGGGGCTCCTTTCGGCAGTGGCAACAGCGAAGTCGGCTAGCGCGTCCGCGACGACGCCAGGTCGACCGGTGCGCGTCCGAGGACGGCGCTCGGCAGCGACGACCAGTCGCCGGCGGCGCTCGGCAGCGGCGTGGCGGCGAGCAGCGCGTCGCTCGGCAGCCGGATCGCGGGCAGGGCGACGGCGACGTCTGCTGCCCGCGGGGCGTGCCGCGGCACGCCGCGGACGAGCAGCACTGCGCCTGCGATCGCCGCAGCGGCAGCCGCGAGTCGCCACGCGGCACCGCCGCGGCGCGCCCGGGCGTTGCCGTGCGGCCGCGAGAGCAAGGCTTCGAACGACGGCGTCTGCGCGGCGACGCGCTCGCGGCGGGCCCGGAACAGCGCGCGCAGCGCGGCGTCGTCGTCGGCGCGCACCTCGCGCTGGTCGCCGCTCATCGCTCTTCTCCCGTCGCGAGCAGCGTGCGCAGGCGCGCCTTGCCGCGCGCGTAGTGCTGGCGCGCGGTGCCGATCGTCACCGCCATCACCGTCGCCGCGTCCGCGACGGTGAGCTCGTGGTGGAAGACGAGCTGCAGCACGTCGCGCTGGCGCGCCGGCAGCGTCGCGAGCGCGCGCTCGAGGCGCGCGACCGCCTGCGCCTTCTCCGCGTCGGCGTCGGCGCCGTCGATCACATCGGCGCAGCGCACCGTGCGCTCGTCGCCCCAGCGCAGCGCGAGCAGGTCGCGCAAGAACCTGCGCCGGCGGTGCTCGGCGGCGGTGCGCGCGATGACCGCGAACAGCCAGGTGCGAAACGCAGCGCGACCGCCGAATTCGGCGCGGCCTTCGAGCACCTTGAGATACGTCGCCTGCAGCACGTCTTCCGCCTCGCTTCGATCGCGACAACAGTGGCGGGCCCAGGCGAAGGCGTCGCGGTGGCAGGCGACCAGGAGGTCGCGCACCGCGCCGGCTGGCTGGCCACCGTCGGCGCTCATGGACCGATGGGTGGCGCGCCGCCGGCGGCCATATGACACGAGCAAGCGGCCCGCTGGCGGGCGCGGGCTCTTACGACGCTGGCGCGGCGGCGAGCCTCAGAGGCCCGCTGCGGCCTTCAGGGCGGCCGCCTTGTCGGTGCGCTCCCAGGTGAACTCGGGCTCGTCGCGGCCGAAGTGGCCGTACGCCGCGGTCTTCTGGTAGATCGGCCGCAGCAGGTCGAGCATCTGGATGATTCCCTTCGGCCGCAGGTCGAAGTGCTCGTGGACGAGCTTCTCGATCTGGTGGTCGGGGATCCTGCCGGTGCCTTCGGTGTAGATCGTGACGTTCATCGGCCGCGCGACGCCGATCGCGTACGCGACCTGGATCTGGCACTGCCGCGCCAGCCCCGCGGCGACGATGTTCTTGGCGACGTAGCGCGCCGCATACGCGGCCGAGCGGTCGACCTTCGAAGGGTCCTTGCCCGAGAACGCGCCGCCGCCGTGCGGGCACGCGCCGCCGTAGGTGTCGACGATGATCTTGCGCCCCGTGAGGCCGCAGTCGCCCTGCGGGCCGCCGATGACGAAGCGCCCGGTCGGGTTGATCAGGTACTTGGTCTCCTTCAGCCAGTCCTTCGGCAGCACCGGCTTGATGATCTCCTCGACGACGGCGTCGACGAATTCCTTCTTCATGTGCTTGCCGTCGCTCATCTCGGGCGCGTGCTGGCTCGACAGCACGACGGTGTCGATCGAGTGCGGCTTGCCGTCGACGTAGCGCATCGTCACCTGGCTCTTGGCGTCGGGGCGCAGGAACGGCAGCCGCCCGTCCTTCCTCAGCTGCGCCTGGCGCTCGACGAGGCGGTGCGCGTAGTAGATCGGCGCCGGCATCAGCTCGGGCGTCTCGTCGCACGCGTAGCCGAACATCAGGCCCTGGTCGCCGGCACCGGTGTTGAGGTGGTCGTCGCTCGCGTGGTCGACGCCCTGCGCGATGTCGTTGCTCTGCTTGTCGTAGGCGACGAGGACGGCGCAGCCCTTGTAGTCGATGCCGTACTCGGTGTTGTCGTAGCCGATCCGCTTGATCGTGTCGCGCGCGACCTGGATGTAGTCGACGTGGGCGTTGGTCGTGATCTCGCCGGCGAGGACG
>Ga0068858_100003088_pt1 | contig 16660 bp, 15 predicted proteins | sample KBSSwiS12_FD_66589 | JGI IMG/M metagenome (GOLD analysis project Ga0068858, IMG submission 66589) | Switchgrass rhizosphere microbial communities from Kellogg Biological Station, Michigan, USA - KBS Switchgrass S1-2 | ecosystem: Host-associated > Plants > Roots > Rhizosphere > Soil ...
ATTCCTGCAATTCGCAATCGCGTGCCGCAGCCAATCGATCCGCCGGAGAGTGAGTAATGCGACGTGTAGCGTTGATCGCACTTTTGATTCTTCCTTACGTCTTGTGGGCCGCCTGCGTCATGACCGGCGCAGCAACGGACGACAAGAAAGTTTTGGCTCCGGCTCGGTTGTCGGAGACGGGACTCTACGATTCGAGCGGTGCGATCGACGCGCGCAATCTTTTCTTCGTGCCGCAATACCCTCTGTGGACGGATGGTGCAAAGAAGTTGCGGTGGATCCGTCTGCCGGAAGGCGCGAAGGTCGATGTCTCGGATGTCGATGCGTGGCGCTTCCCGGTGAGCACGAAGTTATGGAAGCAGTTTTCGTGGAATGGCCGCAAAGTGGAAACGCGGATGATCTGGAAGACCGCAGAGAGTGATTGGCTCTTTGCGACCTACGCGTGGAATGAAGATCAGACCGACGCTGCACTGGCGCCGGAAAACGGCATCGCCAATGTTGCGGAGATCGGTCGTGGGAAGAAACATTCGATACCCGCGCGAGAAGACTGCCTTTCGTGTCACCAATCCTCACCGGCAGTCGTGCTTGGCTTCAACGCGCTGCAACTGTCGGATGATCGCGATCCGCTGGCGCCCCACGCGGAGCCGCTTCCGGAAAATGCGGTCACAATCCGGACGCTCGTACAGCGGGGCTTGCTTTTCCCAGCCCGTCCGGATCTCACGGCCAATCCGCCACGAATTCGGGAACGTGATCCCATAGCGCGCGCAGCGCTGGGTTATCTCTCGGCGAATTGTGGCGGGTGTCACAACGATCGCGTCCCGCTCGATCGCCTGGGACTTGTGCTGCTTCACGACTCCAAGGACGGTGTCCCCGAGCGTGCGCACGCCACTGCCGTCAACGCTTCTGGACGATACGTGATGCCGGGAATTTCCGAGGACAGCTCGCGCATCGTGGTGCCCGGCGCACCTGAGCGGAGCACCTTGTTTTATCGGATGCGATCGCGACGGCCGTCGTCCCAGATGCCGCCACTCGGGACAGCGATTCCCGATGAGGAAGCCACGGAACTGGTTCGGAAGTGGATTGAGAGCCTCCAGTGAGGGACAGAAGAAATTGAAAATTGGACGAGTCCGGGTATCTCAAAACCGAAATTACAAGATCTCAAATTGGACTGGTACACTCGGCGGCCGGCGTGTCCAATCTAAGATTTTGTCATGTCGGTTTTGAGATACCCGGACTCGTCCAATTTCAAATTTCTCCGCAGCATCCCAAGGGGCCGCGGTCCCTCTCCCGTCTGCTAAGCTGGTCTCCCTATGGAACCACAAAACGGTATTCTCGAGCCGGTCCCAGCCGTCGCGCGTCATCTCACATTTGATCTCAGATTTGGTGCTGATCCCCACCAGGCGATCCGCAAACTCGCCGGCGAAGCACCGTCTTCCTGTGTGATCGGCCTCGGGTTTTCCCTCGTATCAGCGCTTGGCGCATCGATCAGCGGCCTCCGCGCCTTTCCGGGCTTGGCCGGCAAAGGCGTCGAAACGCCGTCAACGCAAAATGCGCTCTGGGTCTGGGTACGCGAATCCTCGCTATCGGAATGCTTCGACACGTCTCGCTCGATTGAGAAACTACTCGGCAAGGATTTCACCTTAGTCGATGAGGTCAGCACGTTCATTTATCGCAAAGGTCTCGATCTCAGCGGATACGAAGACGGGACGGAAAACCCCAAGGCCGACGCCGCCCGTGAAGCGGCAATCGTTGCGAGTGGGCATCTTGAGGGTTCAAGTTTCGCGGCGGTGCAACGATGGGTACACGATCTCAGCCAGTTCATGGCACTCGATATTCTGCACCGCGATCACACGATTGGTCGTCGCTTCGAAGACAATCAAGAGATTCCCGACGCGCCCGCCTCTGCACACGTCCGCCGCTCGGCACAGGAAAGTTTTGATCCGCCGGCGTTCATGCTGCGTCGATCCATGCCGTGGAGCGAACAGGGCCGGCACGGGCTCTACTTTCTCGCGTTCGGAGAGTCGCTCGATCGGTTTGAACGAGTGCTGAACAGAATGGTCGGGCTCGACGATGGGGTTGTCGATGGACTGTTCGCGTTCACACGGCCCGTTACCGGGGGCTATTTCTGGTGCCCACCGCAACGCGACGGACGAATTGTGCTGTCTGCGATCGGCGTATAGGCGCATGGCCCCTCCTGGCCAGGAGGGGTGGCGCGAAGCGCCGGGGTGGTTGTTCAGGAGATTTGCTTGAACAACCACCCCGTCTGCGGCGTTAAGGATGCTATCGCGACTTTTTTCTTGATGCCGCAGCCACCCCTCCTGGCCAGGAGGGGCGATGGGTTGACATGGATCTAGATTCGACCTATTATATCGATATTAGATATAGTAGATCGTATCTAGATCTAGGAGGCACATGGCCAAAGAATTTCTCCCATTGAACCACGCAGACCTTCACATCCTGCTCGTACTCGCCGACGGCGAGCGTCACGGTTACGGAATCATGTCCGACGTGGAAGAGATCACCGGCGGCTCGACGACGTTCGGGCCGGGAACGCTCTACACTTCAATCAAGCGCCTTCTCACATCCCGCTTGATCGAAGAATCCGCAAATCGCCCCGATCCAAAGCTCGACGACGAGCGGCGACGCTACTACCGCCTCAGCGCGCTTGGCCGCAAAGTGCTGGCCGCGGAATCGGAGCGGCTCTCCGTTCTGTTGCGTTATGCACGCGATCACCGCATCATCAACCCCAAAGCCATATGAACACGATAAAAGCGCAACCCGGACTCTGGTCGATCCGTTGTTATCGATGGCTCATGTGGCTTTATCCGTCCAGTTTCGTGAACGAATTGGGAGATTCCGTCGAACAGGCCTTTCGAGACATGCTCCGCGATGCCTTTCAGAAGCGCGGCTATCTGGGCATTGCAACGCTGTGGTTCCGCATCATTCCCGACTTCCTTTTCTCGGCGTTTGAATTGCTAACCTCGACCACCGGTGACTACCTGAAATGGTATTTCCGGCTGCGCTGGGTTTTGGCGTGTGCTCTGGGACTCGGCGCCGGATCGATGGTCGCCCTGGCGCTCAGGACTTCGGGGGTTTTTGAACAATGGGGGCTGGACCCTCGGTGGGCGCTTGCAGGTCTTCCCCTCTGGCTCGGCCTTGGCTTCTTTCAGTCTTACGTTCTGACGAGCCGCTTTTGTGATCGGTGGCGGTGGGTGTTCGTCACGGCAGTTGGGGGTGTCATCGGTACGCTGGTATCCAACTGGCTTTCGGCCGTGCTTTCCATGTCCTCGCTTGGGCCTTTCTTCCTCAACCGGTGGCAGACCTGGGCGCTGCTGCCCGCAATGGCGCTTCTTGCCGCACTGGTCGGAACAGCGGTCGGGTTGCTTCAGTGGTCGGCGTTTCGACAAAGCGACGTGCGAAGGATTCACTGGGTCATCGTCTGTGCAATCGGTGCGTACTTCAGCGGGTTGTTTTCTCTTCCGGTTTCTACGGTTGTCAGCAGGTTGGCAATGAACATTGGGGCGGAAGAAGTCATGTTGCAACTCCTCGGCAACGCAGTCGCCGGCGCACTCCTCGGATTGGCGACTGCGGGACCACTCAAGCGGGTTCTCTGGAAACTCCCCTCTTCCGCCGAGGTAGCCAGACCAGACGCTTAACGCGTCGCGCCGTTAAATCCTCTACTCCTGCTAACGATAAGTCCCAGGTTGAAGGGCAAAGGTTACCGGAAAAGTTGGATCTAGAGTTTTGAGTCAAAACTCTGCTACTTCACAATTCCCCTCACGCGCAGCCAGTTGGAAAGTAGCTTCGACCATTCGGAAAGTGCGGGGTCGTCGTTGGCGAGGCCAACACCGTGAGGTCCTTTCTCGAAGATATGCATTTCAGCAGGAACACCGGATTTCCGCAGCGCGAGATAGTAATAAACGCTGTTCTCTGCGGGTACCGCCGTATCGGCGTTCGTGTGGAAAATGAAAGTCGGCGGCGTGTCTTTGGTGACCCTCAACTCTCCGGACAGGCTTCCTGCCAGTTCCGGATCCGGGTTGTTGCCGAGAAGGTTGGTCTTCGATCCCTGGTGTGTCCAGGGCTCGACCATCGAAATCACGGGATAGCCAAGAATCGTGAAGTCGGGGCGGCTGCCCGCGCGATCGACTGTGTCTGCAGCGGCGGAGTTACCGGTATCGAACTGCGTGCTGGCTGTCGTTGCGAGGTGACCTCCAGCCGAAAATCCCATGATGCCAATGCGCGCTGGATCGAGACGCCATTCCGATGCGTGTGAGCGCAATGTCCGAATCGCTCGTTGTGCGTCTCCCAACTCAATGGGATGGTGATAGCGCGGCCCCAACCGGTAACGCAGCACAAAGGCCGCGACACCCAGCGAGTTGAAATAGTTCGCCACCTGGCGGCCTTCATGATTGCTCGCGAGGTTTGTGTAACCGCCACCCGGACAGATGATGACGGCGGGAGTATTTGCCCCGACCGTGCGCGGCAGGAATACGGTGACGGCGGGAATGTCGCGATCCTCAGCGCCGAGGGCTCCCGGCGGTGCGCCGGACCACAAAGGAATGAGTTGCCCATCCTGGATTGGCAGTGTCGGTTGTTGGGCGGAAGCCCACAGCACCAGAAGGAAGGACACCGTAGTTGTAATGGTGAATAGACGAACCATGCCAAGGATGGTAGCGCGGTTCGAAGTGATGCGTGCGTGGGTTTTGAGGATCCCTCATCCGGCCCTTCGGGCCACCTTCTCCCGGTGGGACAAGGACAGCTTGCCGGTCATTCCCTCTCCCACCGGGAGAGGGTGGCCCGAAGGGCCGGGTGAGGGATCCTCACCGCCGCTATAATCTGCGCGATGCTTTCCCAATCCAACACCACGCCACACCGTCTTGCAGTCGAACCGCGGGTCTCGGGATTCGCGATTGTGCTGTCGATCGCTGCCGCGAAGCTGCTCTTCCATCTTCTGACGGCTGGCCGATACGGCATCTTTCGAGACGAACTCTACTATCTCGCCTGCGCGGAGCACCTGGATTGGGGCTATGTCGATCAACCTCCACTGATCGCGCTGATCGTCTGGATAGCCCGCCACGTCTTTGGTGAATCGCTGCTCGGGCTTCGCTTCCTGCCGGCACTCGCAGGCGCTGCGCTCGTCGTGTTAACCGGCACACTGACGAAAGAATTCGGAGGGCACCGTTTTGCTCAAGCGATGTCCGCTCTGGCTGTAGCCGTTGTCCCCGTGTATCTCATCATGCATCACTGGATGACGATGAACGCGTTCGAGCCGCTGATCTGGATGGGGGGTGCCTGGTGTATCGTCCGAGCTATCAACACCAATCAAAGACAGTATTGGCTCTGGTTCGGCGTCCTGATGGGCATTGGCATGGAAAACAAATATTCCGTGGCGTTCTTTGCCTGCGGTGTATTCGTGGGACTCCTCGCGACGCGCGAACGCCATGCCTTGAGAAGCCGATGGCTCTGGTTCGGCGCGGCCGCTGGACTATTAATCTTTCTACCCAACCTCCTCTGGCTGGTTCGGCATGGATTTCCGTTCCTCGAACTGATGAACAATGTTCGTCAAAGCGGGCGCGATGTGGTTCGTGGCCCGCTGTCTTTCATCGCAGATCAGGCCCGGATCTTGAATCCCGTTCTACTGCCACTTTGGATCACGGGCCTGGCATGGCTGTTCTGTGCGCGTCGAGGAAGCCGTTATCGTCTATTGGGGTGGACGTATGGCGTGATGCTCGTTCTCTTTATCGCTCTCGGCGGAAAGAACTATTATCTGGCGCCTGCCTATCCGATGCTACTGGCAACCGGCGCCGTCGCGTTCCAAACTGCAACTCAAAACCGCTGGCGTTGGGCCAGACTCACGTATGCCGCTTTGATTCTCGCTGTTACAGCGGTGCTGGTCCCGCTGTCGTCACCGATACTAAGCCCCGAGGCGTTCATCCAGTACCAGCATTCGATCGGCATCGAGCCCATTCGCGCCGAGAATCAGGCAACAGGTCCGCTTCCTCAATATTTCGCCGATGAATTCGGTTGGGAAGAAATGACTCGCGAAGTCGCGCGAATCTACAACCTCCTACCGCCAGAGGAGCGGTCGCGCACCGCGATCTTTGCGAATAACTACGGCGAGGCGGGTGCGATCGACTTCTTCGGGCCGAGGTATGGACTGCCCAAAGCCATCGGCAGTCATCAGAACTATTGGCTGTGGGGACCGCGAGATTTTCAAGGCGATACGGTTATTGTTCTCGGGAGCGATGGAAGCGGCGACCGTGAGGTTTTCGAAAGCGTTGAGGTGGCCGGCCGCGCGCAGCATCCCTACTCTCGTCTTGATGAGCGTTACGACATCTTCCTCTGCCGTCGAATCAAGCGCGATCTCAAGGTATTGTGGCCCCAACTCAAGAAGTGGAACTAGCCTCCAAACGCTATTAGCGTGCATCACCGTTTGTGTCCCCGAAGTACAGTAATCCTGTTGCAGGCGCTGTTAAGAAATTTGCCTGTCTGGATTGAATTATGTGTCTTCGAGTTTTCATGGTGCCCGCGGTTCCAGACAAGATCAGTCCGGAGAGACTGTCGCAAGCCTCCGGCTTGTGTGTTGAGAAACGCCGCTATCCACACCCCGGCTCTTTGCACCTGTCTGTAGACGGAGGATGCGCGTGCTCTCTGATGAGCGCCGATTCCGATGCGGACGCGGATACCTGGAATCTCGATCCATGCGTGCTGGAAGGGCTCGCGCGTGCATTGCGATTGTTGAACCAGGAGGCTGGCGGATTCACATTTCAGGCTTCATGGATTGGCGACAAGCCGCAAACACAGACTCGAACTCCCCTCCGCGAACTTCTGTCGGATGTCGCGGACAATCAGATTCGCAACAAGCATGTGTACATCGTGGGGAAGGCGTCCGGGAATTAAAAATGGCCTGTCGGATCCCTCATCCGGCCCTTCGGGCCACCTTCTCCCGGGGGGAGAAGGACAGGCGTGCGGGTTGTCCCTCTCCCCTCGGGAGAGGGTGCCCCGAAGGGGCGGGTGAGGGATCCGGCAGGCCGTCGCTAATTCCCCGTGTCATATCTTTGTCGGGTGTCAACATACTTGCTTTATCTGGAACCACCCCACAAGCGAAAGGCTCGACCCACATCTCGCAGAATCAACCAGTAAGCCCCGCTGGAAGGCGGAGTGCACTGGACCAACGGTCTCAGATTACCCATGGAGGGAATGAATGACTGCCCAGGCCAGGTGCAAATGCGTTCAATGGATCTTGATTGCTGTCTTTGTCTTGGCACCCACGGCTGTTCTCGCGCAACAAGCCAATACCGCGCAAGGCCTCGATGAACAGGTTCAAGAGGTCAAGTCCGACGTCCTCAGCATTGCGGCGGACCTGAACCAGCTCGAGGAAAAACTGCTCTATCCCTCAGGGACACAGGTCGCGATCTTCATTTCGCTCGCCAAGGGCGACCAGATGCGGCTCGACGCCGTGCGGCTTCAGATCGACGGACAGCTCGTCGCGCACCACATCTACAGCGCTAAGGAACTCGAGGCGTTTCGAAAAGGCGGTGTGCAACGGCTCTACGTCGGCAACGTATCGACCGGCGATCATCAGCTCGAGGTGCTTGTCGACGGCAAAGCTGAGGGCGGCGCCGACTTCACTCGCACCGAACGCTTTACCGTCCGCAAGGAAGTAAAACCCAAGATGGTCGGCTTCACGCTTGCCGGCCCGGGTTCCGCCAGCCCTCCGATCGCGCTCGGGGAATGGTAAACAATGCGAGTCGCACGCCAGCTCATCGCACTCGGTCTGGCCATCGGACTTGCCGCGGGTCCGGCCACAGCCACCGACCTGAAAGATCTCTATTTCGGTGAGGCGCTCTTTCACGCGTTACAGGGACAGTATTTCGATGCACTCCAGCGGCTCGACACCGAGCTCGCGATGTACCGAGGTCTCGATCAGCCCGAGCTCGATTCGTTGCACTATCACATCAACGATGCCGAATTCGACGTAGGTGATTTCGAGCTGAACTACCGCATGCACCACCGCGCAGGCCGCGCCATCAAGGCCGTGCTCGAGGGCGCCGTCGATGAAGCCGTGCGAAACGAAGCTGCGTTCAGACTCGCTCGCATTCACTTTCAGAAAGGTCAGCTCGACGACGCGCTGAATGCGCTTGGACGCATCCAGGGGACAGTGCCCGCAGAGATACAGGACGACGTCGAGTTCCTGCGCGCGAACGTCTATTTGGCGACCGGGCGGCCGAGCGAGGCCGTCACGGTGCTTCAGCAGGTACACAGCGACGAGAGCTTGTCGGGGTTCGTTGCGTATAACCTCGGCATCGCTCTGCTTCAGGACAATCGGCAACAGGAAGCGATCGCGCAACTCGACAAGGCCGGGCAGCTGCCGGCCACCGATCGCGCCGGTCTTGCAATCCGTGACAAGACCAATCTCGTACTTGGCACCATCCTGTTCGAATCAGGCAATTTTGATCGCGCCAGACAAGCCTGGGACCGCGTTCTGCTGGAAGGACCATTCTCGAATCAGGCTTTGCTGCGCGCTGGATTTGCCGAGGATTCGGCAAAGCAGTATGACCGTGCGGTCGTTCCGTGGGGCATGCTCGCAGAGCGTGAACCGACAGACGCCGCGGTCCAGGAAGCCATGCTCGCCTTGCCGCATGCCTATGCCAGCCTGAATCTGCACGGCCGCGCCGCCATTCTGTACGGGAAGGCGCTCGAGGCGTACAGCAACCAGATCAATAGAGTTGACGCATCGATCCGCAGCATCAGAGAAGGACGATTTCTGAAGGCCCTCATCCGCGAGGAGAGCCGGGAGGATGCGACGTGGGTCATCCGCTTGCGCAGCCTTCCCGAAGCGCCCGAGACGTATTACCTGATGGAGTTGATGGCGTCCCACGACTTTCAGACAGCGCTGCAGAACTACCTCGATCTCGAGGAACTGCAATCGAAGCTCATCGGCTGGAAAACCAGCCTCGATGCTTTTGACGAACTCGTCGAACTGCGAGGACAAAACTACGAACCACTGCTGCCGGGGGTTGACGCGCAGTTCCAGGAGCTGGACGTGCGGATGCGCTTGCGACTCGAACAGCGTGCACAGCTGGCGAGGCACCTGAAGACGCTGTTGACTGCCCCTCGGCCCGAGCAGATGGCGACTACGGAGGAACGGATCGCCCTCGAGCGAATTGCACAAATCGACAAGCAGCTCAGCAATTCTGAGAGCCCGGAATCTCTCGCACTTCGGGAACGCGCAGCACGCCTGCGTGGTGCGCTCGCCTGGCGTATGGAAAACGAATACCAGGAGCGCCTGACCGCGGCATACGTGCACCTGAACGAATTGAATACAGAAGTCGATGCACTCCATCAGAAATACGAAGCCTTCGTCAGAGCGCGGCAGGCGGCGACGCACAGCTATGCCGGATACGACGTTCCGATCTCGCGGCTCCGCGTGCGCGTGGGCGAAGCCCAGCAGCGTGTCGAGATTTTGATGGCCCGGCAGGGGCACATGATTGAGACGGTCGCGATCGAGCAGCTCCAGGCCCGGCGCGAACGCCTGGTGGCGCAGCAGAATCAGGCGCGCTACGGCGTCGCCGATAGCTACGATCGCGCCTCGCGCGCCCAGTCCGGACAACCTGCCCAATCCGGTTCTGCCCCAATCAGCACAACTGACCCATCGGGTGAGACCGGCCGATGATGTATCGCTTCACCCTTCACAGGCTGCTTCTGGCAGTCTTAATCGTTTGTTGCGTCGCGGGCTGTGCCAAGCGTACGCCCAAGCCGCCGGTACGCACGGTCGGGACACTTGCGGAACTACGTAGCGTGCGTCCGGACGTGCAGGAGGTGAAGGTTGAACAAGGCCTTGAACAGGCCATGGAACACTACCGCCGCTTCCTGGAGGAGACACCGGAGACTACATTGACTCCGGAGGCGATGCGACGTCTCGCGGACCTGCAACTCGAGAAGCAATTCGGAATATACACGGGCGACAACAAGCCACGGGAGATGGCGGCTCCGGAGGCCGCTCAGCCACTAGTGGTCAAAACGCCTGGTCCGGCGACGGCGGTCACCGGCACCGCTACGCGGGAATCCGATCAGGATTTCGAGCGGCGGACGACGGCGCAGGGCGGGATTGTACCCGCCAACAGCGCGGACGCTTCGCGACCGGAACTTCCTGCGGGCGCAGATCCGAGCGGACCACTCGAGGCGATCGCTCTCTATGAGCGGCTGCTGACCGAATACCCGAATTACGAGCACAGAGATAAGGTGCTTTATCAAATGGCGAGGGCATACGACGAACTCGGTCGTACCGAAGAGGCCATCGCGACCATGGAGACGTTGATCCGTGGGAATCCGCATTCCGAGCACCTCGACGAAGTGCAGTTCAGGCGGGGCGAATATTTCTTCACACGCAGAAAATATCGAGACGCGGAGAACGCCTATTCGGCGGTCTCCGCCATTGGGCCGTCTTCCTCGTTCTACGAGCTCGCGCTCTACAAGCTGGGCTGGACGTTCTACAAGCAGGACCTCTATGAAGAAGCCCTGCACAAGTACATGGCCCTGCTCGACTACAAGGTATCGATTGGCTACGACTTCGATCAGACCCACGAGAAGGAAGACGAACGCCGCGTCGCCGATACCTATCGAGTGATCAGCCTCTCGTTCAGCGCTCTCGGTGGGCCGGATGCTGTAAAGGAGTACTACACCAACTTCGGAAAACGCTCCTACGAGGACCGCGTCTACGCCAATCTCGGCGAGCACTACCTGGAAAAGTTGCGCTATGACGACGCGGCGAAGACCTATAAAACTTTCGTCGCCCTCTATCCGTTTCACCGTGAGTCGCCGCGCTTCAGCATGCGCGTTGTGGAGACGTTCACCAAGGCGGGATTCCCCAAGCTCGTGCTCGAGTCGAAGCGAGACTTTGCGGGGCAGTACGGGTTGAAGGCCGACTACTGGCGACACTTCAAACCAGAAGAAAGACCGGAGGTCCTGGCCGACCTGAAGACGAACCTGAAGGACCTCGCGACGCATTACCACGCGGAGTACCAGGGCTCGGAAAAGGCGGACGAGAAGCTTGCGAATTATCGCGAAGCCACCCGATGGTACGGCGACTATCTCGAGTCGTTCCCCACGGACCCCGATTCGCCGCCGATCAATTACCAGCTTGCGGATCTTCTCCTCGAGAACAAAGATTTCAGCGAAGCGGCGAAACAGTATGAGCGCACCGCGTACGGATACCCGGCGCATGAGAAATCCGCAGCCGCCGGCTACGCCGCGGTCTATGCCTATCGCCAGCTGCTCAGTGCTGCACCTGAGGAGCAGCGGGACGGCATCAAGCGTCTGACGGTCGCAAGCTCCATTAAATTCGCCGATACGTTCCCGGACCATGAACATGCTGCGTCGGTGCTGGGAGCAGCAGCCGATGACCTGTATGAAATGAAGGACTACCGGCCCGCCGTCGAGTCCGCGCAGCGTGTTGTCGATAGCTATCCCAACGCAGAAGCAGGCATCCGGCGTTCCGCGTGGATTGTCGTTGCGCACGGCTCGTTCGAGCTTGCCGATTACCCAAGGGCCGAGCGCGCCTATACCCAGGTACTGACGGCAACGCCGGAAGGTGACGCGTCGCGCCCTGCGTTCGTCGAGAATCTTGCCGCGTCGATCTACAAACAGGGTGAACTCGCAAACGAGGCGAAAGACTATCGCGCAGCCGCCGACCACTTCCTGAGGATCCGCTCGGCAGCGCCTACCTCCACGATTCGTCCGGGGGCGGAGTACGACGCTGGCGCCGCGCTGATCCGGCTGCAGGACTGGACGAAAGCTGTAGAGGTACTCGAAGCGTTTCGCACCACATTCCCGAAACACGAATTGCAGCTCGAGGCCACCAAGCAGATCGCCTACGCCTACCGGGAGGACGGCCAGTTGTCGCGTGCTGCCGGCGAATACGACCGCATCGCGTCCCAGTCCGGAGACCCGGCATTACGCAGCGATGCGCTGCTGCTTGCAGGAGACCTCTACAAGCAATCCAATACACGGGATCGCGCCCTGGATGCGTATCAACGCTACGTCAAAGAATTTCCCCGACCGGTCCAAACAGCCCTCGAGACTCGCGCCAAGATTGCCGAGATGTATCAGGAAGCACATGACGATTCACGCTATCACCAGGAACTCGAGGAAATCGTCCGCATCGACGCGAACGCTGGATCGGAAAGAAACGGCCGGACAAAAACCATCGCGGCGCGTTCGGCACTCGTTCTCGCGGAGAAGGTCTACAAGGATTTCGAAGGATTGAAGCTGGTCCAGCCGTTCGAGATCAGCCTGCAGAAGAAGCAGGATCGAATGGATGACACGATCGACGCCATGGACAAGCTCGTGGAGTATGAAATCGCCGACATGACGGCGGCGGCGACTTATTACATGGCCGAGACTTACTTCAACTTCAGCCGATCCCTCGTGGAGTCAGAACGGCCGAAGGATTTGAAGCCAGACGAGCTGGAAGAGTTCGAGATGGTACTGGATGAGGAGGCGTTTCCATTCGAGGAAAAAGCCATCAATGTCCACGAAAAGAACATGGAGTTGTTACAGGCCGGCATCTTCAACACGTGGACCGAGAAGAGTCTCAGCAGGCTGACCCAACTGATGCCTGGCCGTTACGCGAAGTCCGAGGTGGGCAGTAGTTTCGTCAGCGCGATCGGCGGTGACACACACGAACACCCGGCTTCTGCGCCTTTGCCCGTTGACGCGTTAACGGACCAGGGTGTTACGGATGAAGTGCGCTCCAATTTTGAGGAGGCGGTGGGCATGCTGGAAAAGGCGGAGTACAAGCCAGGCATCGCGTTGCTGCAAAAAGTCACGGAGCAAGCGCCCGAATTAGCAGTCGCTCAGATTGATCTTGTCATTGCGTACGCGCGCGCCGGAGACATGGAACGCGCCGAGGCCAGTATGAACAAGGCTCTGGAATCGAATTCCAGGCACCCTGCCGCGTACAACGAGCTCGGTATGGTGCAGCGACGTAACGGGCAATTCAAAAAGGCGCGCGAGAGCTATGAGGCCGCCCTTGCACAGTCCGCCGAATTTTCGTATGCGCACAAGAACCTTGCCATTCTGTGCGACCTGTATTTCGGGGATTACAAGTGCGCGCTCGAGCACTACGAAGCGTACAGCCAGCTCGTTCCGAACGACTCCGACGTCGTTAAGTGGATTGCCGATCTTCGCAAGCGACAAAAGGGAAAGCCGTGAGGGCTGGGCGGTCATAGACCGCCCCTACAGTTTGGGGTTCGCGACTGTAGGGGCGGTCTATGACCGCCCGATGCACTCAACTTAGTTGGTTTAAGAAGAACGCAGTTGGAATTGTGAAGTTACAGAAAAACAGTCAGTTATCCCGATGGAAGGCGGAGTGTATTCAAGGGTCGGTTCATACCGTGAAGGAGAGAGGCAAATGATCGCCAAACTCAGATGTCCCCGTTGGATGCTACTTGCGTTGCTTGCCATGGGCCCAACGGCCGTTTTCGCGCAGCAAGACAAACCGGCGCAAGCGGAAACAGCGCAGGCCAGGCAAGAAGAGGCAAAGAAGCAAAGCGAAGAGTCGCCGGCGAAGACGGGAGAGACCCCGGGACAAGCAGAACCGGGGCAGACGGAAAAAGAGAAGGCGATTTCTGGCATGTCCATTCTGGGCAACCAGGATGCGCCGAAATCTCTGGTCATCGTTCCGTGGAAGAGTTCGGAGATCGGGAAATCGCTCGGCATCTCGACGATGCTGGACGACTCCCGGCAACCCGTCGACAAGGAAGTTTTCATGCGGGGATTGAGTTACTACGAGATCAGGTCACAGACGACGCGCACGGACGGTGCGCCGGCAGGAAACAACGCTGCGCCGGCCACTCCAGTGCAGAGGAGGAAGTAAATGAGCTTTTCACAGCTACTCGGGAGTGTTGGCCCTTTCGGTCTCATGATCATGGGGACCCTGGGCCTACTTTCCATCTTTACCACGGGAATGATCCTGGACAAGCACCGCCGTTTCCGTGCGGCCCAGCGGCAGACGCAGAAGTTCAAGGCCGTATTCGGTAAGTTTCTTCATGGTGAACAGATCGAGGTCCAGCAACTGATCGACGCGGTGAAGGCGCACCAGACTTCCTATGTCGCGCAGGTCGTGTCGGCGGGCATTCTCGAATACGACGGCGTGCTGCAGGCTGGACGTGATCCGCAAGGCTCGCTCGAACTCGTCACGAGTTCACTCCGCGATTCCATGTCCGAGACCTTGATCCAGTTACGAAGCGGTCTCGGCTTCATGGCCACGATTGGTTCAACGGCGCCGTTTATCGGTCTCTTCGGAACTGTCGTCGGAATCATCAACGCGTTTTCGAGCATCTCGGCCGCAGGGTCTGGTGGTATGGCGGTGGTGTCCGGTGGTATCGCCGAAGCGCTGGTCTCTACCGCGCTCGGCATCTTCGTCGCCATCCCGGCTGTTTGCGCGTTCAACCATTTCACAGGAAAGATCGAGACATTTCACGTTGAGATGAACCGGGCTACGACGCAGCTGGTGAATTGCCTCTTCAGGATACCGGAAGTCAAGTTGCCCGAGGCGAAGGTTTCCGAAGCCAGGGCGCCTCAAGCCAAGTTGACGGAGCCAGCTCATGCGACTCGGTGAACCGGCGCGGCTTCAGGCGGGAATTAACATCACGCCGCTGGTCGACGTCGTGCTGGTGCTGCTGATCATCTTCATGGTGATGGCGCCGCAGATGCGGACCGGACCCGAGGTTACCTTGCCGAACACAGCAAAGCCCACGGAGCAAGGCGACGAGCGCGGAAAGATCATGGTCACGATCGACGAAAAAGGCGGATTGTGGATTGACGATCGCGAAATCGCACCAGAGCTGTTCGGCGAAGGCCTTCGCGCAGCCGTGGGCACGGAGACGGACCCCAAGGTTGTGGTAAAGGCGGATTCGCGGCTCAGTATCGGAGATGTCCGGCGGGCGATGATCGCGATCGAGGATGCCGGCTTCCAGGGTGTTGGGCTAATTGCCAAACGACCCGGCGAAAAGAAGGCGGGGGGAAATTAAGTCATGCAGATGAATGGAGGCGGATCAGGCTCGGGCCTGCAGTCCGAGATCAACATCACGCCGCTCGTCGATGTGGTGCTGGTGCTGCTGATCATATTCATGGTCGTCGTTCCTATGATGCTGCACGGGTATGACGTCTCGATTCCTCAAGCATCCTCACAGACGGTGCCGGCGGAGGCTGAAATGTCGCAGGTTGTCCTGGCCGTCGGAGAGAAGAATTGCCAAATGTTCGAGCCGCCGGCGGGGGAGGGCCTTCCCGCGAATTGTCGCGTTAGCCTCGATGCGCGTGAGATCCCTGCAACCGACCTCCCTGTGCGTGTAGCAGAGGCCCTGAGCGGCCGCCCCAAAGATCAGCGTGTGCTGTTCCTGGCCGCGGATGACCGCTTGAACTACGAAGTGATCCTGCGAATCGTCGATCTCGCGAAGTCGGGTGTCGAGGATTTACGGATCGAATTCGTTACCGATTGAGGTGATGGTAATGGCCATGGAATCCGGAACACATATCGCCAGTACATCCGGAGCACCCTCAGCTCGCAGTGTTCTGAAAAGTTTCGTGTTGCATGTCCTCGTCGCGCTGTTGCTATTGCTGCTGCCGACGCAAGTGATGAAACCCGTCAACACGCGCGAAGAGCTCGAGGTCGTTTTCCATCGTCCACGGAAGGCGGTCGAGGTCCCTGTAAAGGCGATCGTCCGTCCTGGGCCGAAAGACGGGACTGGGATCGGGCCGCGGCCGGAAACGACCGGGAGCCCTGGACCCAAACTGGCTTCGAACAAGCCGGGACCGTCAGCACCGGAAGCGCCCGGAACACCGGGCTTACCACCAGGTCCTGAGAGCACCCCGTCGGCGCCCGCGGAAGCATCGCCCAAAGAGAAGGTTGGCAAGGCGGGCATTTTAGCTTTCAAAGACAAGTTCGCGAGCCTCTCGAAGGACAGAGTCACGCCGCGTCTCGGAGCCGAGGCGCGGTACAGCGCTGCGGACGACATCGGCCCTGCATCGGCACGCTCAGGATTGACAACCGCTTCGCCGGGCTCGAGCGGCGGCATCAATGTCGCTTCTTTAAACCGGAGTGTAGGCGGCGGTGGGGGCGGTAGTGGTGGTGGCCGCGGTGGTGGCAGCGGCGGATCTGGTGGCGGCGGATTCGGCGGTGGCTCGGGTGGCGGTGGCGGCCTGCCGGTTACCAAAGCAACAAGCGCGATCGCCGCGATCGGCGGCGACGACCGGCCGAAAGCGCGCGCCGGAATGGGACCGTCTCGCACCGATGAAGAAATACAGATCGTGTTCGATCGCTACAAGGCTTCGTTCTACCGGCTCTACAACCGGGAGTTGCGCAACAACCCGACCTTGCAAGGCAAGATGGTGTTGAAGTTGACAATCGAGCCGGATGGCAGCGTTTCGATGTGCGTGCTGCAGTCGTCGGACATGGATGCTCCCGGGCTCGCGGCTCAAGTGGTTGAACGCGTCAAGACAATCAATTTTGGCGCGAAAGAGGGCGTGCAGGCCCTGACGATTGTTTATCCGATCGACTTCCTGCCGGCAGCGTAAAGACGGCAGACTCTGCACAGAGGTGAAGGGAAGGATCTGATTAGCTGATTTCAGCGTGATTCTGAAAAAGGCAAAGCCATCGAAA
>Ga0068858_100003099_pt1 | contig 16634 bp, 16 predicted proteins | sample KBSSwiS12_FD_66589 | JGI IMG/M metagenome (GOLD analysis project Ga0068858, IMG submission 66589) | Switchgrass rhizosphere microbial communities from Kellogg Biological Station, Michigan, USA - KBS Switchgrass S1-2 | ecosystem: Host-associated > Plants > Roots > Rhizosphere > Soil ...
CTCTCTGGGTGCGTCCAACCGAGGCCATGCTGGACGCGTGGCGTCAGTTCGGCCCCGCACGGGCTCCGGCACTGAAGGACGAAGTCCTGCAGGCGTGGATCGACGACCGGGTGGCCACCGTGACGCTCGAGAGGATCCAGGCCATGGAGGGACGCCAGGGCGCCGCCGCGCTCGGGTCGATGAGCAAGATCGCGGCGAGCGAGGTCACCCAGAGGATGAGCGCGCTCATCCTGCGGATCATCGGACCAGGTGGGCAGGTCGGACTCGACTACGACAGCCGCCTTCGACAGGAGGAACTGCTGCCCTCCGACCCTCGCCTGCTGGCCATACGCAGCCGGGCCATGTCCATCGAAGGAGGAACCAACGAAGTGCAGCGGACCATCCTCGGCGAACACGTGCTGGGACTCCCCGGTGACATCAGGATCGACAAGGACCGGTCCTGGAAGGAAGTTCCAAGGAGCTGAGACGGCCAGAGCTCCACCGTGGTCGTCAGCGCCTCGTATCCAACTGCGTACATGGTGGGCTGGTGCCCCCAGGGATACGGTCCGACCACGCTCGAACGATCGAGTGACGGGAGGAACAGTGCGTACTTTCGATGAAAGATCCCTGGCCGAGATGAGCCCGGCCGCTCGCACCATCCTCACGTTCGAGCAGAACGGTGCCATCGACGTGGTGGAGCCTCAGCAGCTCTTCGCGGAGGTTCTGGCCGCCAATCCGCGCCCGGTCCGCTGGGAGTACGGAGTGGCGTTCTTCCGCTTCGCGGACGTGCTCGAGGCCACTCGCAACCCCGCGATCATCTCCAATGATCCGCACACCGGGATTCCCATGGGGCTGGGTTCGGACGAACCGCTCATACCGCTGAACATCGACGGGGCCGAGCACCGGACGTTCCGCCGCCTGCTGGATCCCCTCTTCGCCCCGCGCGCCGTCGCCAAGCTCGAGCCCAGCATCAGAGAGATGGCGCACAATCTGATCGACGGGTTCATCGATCGTGGAGAGGTCGAGTTCCACGACGAGTTTGCCCTGCCTCTCCCAGGCAGCATGTTCCTCAACATGTTCGGTTTACCGCTCGATGACCTGCCGTTCCTCGAGGCGTGCAAGGACGGTTGCATCAAGACCGGCGCCAGTGACCTCGCCGAGATGCACCGACGGGGGGTGGTGTCGGGCAACCGGCTGCGGGAGTACCTCTCGGCCGAGCTGGACCGTCGCGAGAAGGACGGCGTGTCGGGCGACGACCTGCTGTCCGCCCTGATGACCTTCGAGGTCGATGGACACCGGCTGACCAGGGACCAGCTCCTCAACGTCATGCACCTGTTCATGATCGCCGGGCTCGACACCGTGACCGCTTCACTCACCTGCATCGTCGGCTGGTTTGCCCGACACCCGGAGGAACAGGAGCGCGTCATGTCGCAGCCTGCCCTGCTCCCGTCGGCCATCGAGGAGCTGATGCGGTTCGAGAATCCGGTCCTCACCGGCGGTATGAGGTATGCCACGGCGGACACCGAGATCGCCGGGGTCCCGATCAGGGCAGGGGACAAGATCGACGTCTGCTGGACCACGGCCAACCTCGATGGCGACCAGTTCCCCGATCCGCTGCATGTGGATCTGTCCCGACACGGCAACCGGCACATCGCCTTCGCCTCAGGGATTCACCGCTGCCTCGGGTCGCACTTGGCCCGTCTGGAGCTCCGGACGGCCATCGGAGTCCTCCATGAGCGGCTGGCGCAGTACACCATCGCTCCGGGCAAGGAGTCTGTCTACTCGAGCGAGGGCGTGCGGGCCGCCACGAACCTGCCGCTGTCCTTCCGTGTCCGCTGAAGAAGACGCTTCGGCTGACACGCCGCACTCGTCACGACGAAGCCGGTCTTGAGCCTCCCTGACAACTGCGAGGTCGTGGCGGGCCATCTCGTCTTCTGGGAGCTGGCCCTCCCGAGCACGCTCGACGACGACGAGGGGCTCTACGAGTACGTCTGCTTCCGTGCCTGCACCAACGGCCTCCGGCCGGCCGGGAGGCAGCAGGTGATCCGGTACCCGCTGCCGGAGCTCGAGCCGGACCAACTCGTGGCTTGGGGAGGGCGGACGCTCGAGCCGGCGGATGTCCAGCTCTACCGAGATCAGGGCATGGTGCTGGCTCGGATCGCGCTCCGGGTCTCACCCATGGGTTCCGCCGTCAGCCCGCCTTGAGTCGCCTGTCCAATCGCGTCGCTTGAGGCGCGACCGCTGCACCGCAACCATGGCGTCGTGCATCTGGAGTTGACCGACGATCAGGAGTTTTTCCGGGCGACCACTCGAAAGTTCCTCGAGGCCGAGGTGCCCGTCAGCACGGTACGGGCGCTCTACGACACCGCCGACGGCTTCGACCGGGGTTGGTGGGCTCGAGGAGCCGAGTTGGGCTGGACGTCGATGTTCGTGCCGGAGTCCCTCGGGGGTGGCTGCCTGTCCGGACGCCCCGTAGCGGATCTGGCCATCGTCGCGGAGGAGTGCGGCCGCCTCGTGTCGCCCGGGCCGCTGGTTCCCGTCAATGTGGTCGCGTTGGCCCTCGCCGACGCCTCCGAGCAGGGCCGATTGTTCCCGCCTCTCGAGGAGGCCCTGACCGGCTTGCTCTCGGGAGGATCCATTGCCTCGTGGGCGCTTGCCGAGCCCGAGGGCCGGTGGGAGCTCTCCGACGTGGCCGCCACGCTGACCGTCGGGCCAGACGAGTTGAGGTTGGACGGGGTCAAGGCGTACGTGGAGTCCGCGTCCGTGGCCGATCATTTTCTGGTCACGGCGCGCGACGAGGATGGCCACAGTCAGGTTCTCGTTCCCTCCGGAGCTGCGGGAGTCACCGTGTCCTCCGCGCGGAGCATCGATATGACCCGGCGGTTCGGGACCGTTCGGTTCGATGGGGTCCGCCTGCCCGTCACGCACCTTGTCGGCGAACGCGGCAGTGCCGCCGGCGTCGTCGGTCGTCAGCTGGCGGTGGCCATATGCCTGCAGTGCGCGGAGATGTGCGGGGCGGCGGACCGTACGCTCGAGGCGACCCTCGACTACGGCCGGGAGCGGTTCGCCTTCGGGCGGCCAATCGTGTCGTTCCAGGCCATCAAGCATCGAGTGGCGGACATGACCGTCCGGCTCGAGGGGTCGAAGGCAGTCACCGACGCACTGGCCGAGAGCATCGACTCGGACTCCGCCGATCTGGAGCTCCTGGCGAGCGTGGCCAAGGCGTATGTGGGCGAGACGTGCTTGGACGTTGTGGACGACTGCGTCCAGATCACCGGCGGCATTGGTGTCACGTGGGAGCACGACATCCATCTGTACAGCAGGCGTGCATTGGTTGACCGGGCGGTCTACGGCGCCCCGGAGGAGCACAAGGAGAAGCTGTTGCAGCTCATGGTGCAGGCGGAGGAAGTTCGGTCGTGACCGAGACGGTCGAAGCGTTCACAGCCCGGGCCGAATCATGGATCCGGTCCAACCTGCCGAGCTACGAAGATCCTGAGATCGAGGGCGAGGACCTCCAGCGGCAGCTGTTCGACGCCGGATTCGGGGCCATCGCCTTTCCGGAGGAGTACGGCGGATCCGGCCTGACCCTCGAGCATCACAAGGCCTTCTACGACGCGGCGTACGCCTTCAACCGCCAGATCCCCATGAGCGGCCTGGTGTCGGTCCGCATGCTCGGCCCGACGATTCTCGACCACGGCTCCCACGAGGCGAAGTCGAAGTTCCTTCCTGCTCTTCTGCGGGCCGATACCGAGTGGATCCAACTGTTGTCAGAACCGCAGGGCGGTTCCGACATGGCAGGAGCCTCGACCCGCCTCACGAGAGACGGCGACACCTACGTCCTCAACGGGGCCAAGATGTGGAGCACCGGCGCGTACCGGGCCGATTACGGCCTCTGCCTGTGTCGCTCGGACTGGGACGCTCCCAAGCACAGAGGTCTCTCGATGATCGCCGTTCCCTTCAAGACCCGGGGCGTCACCATCGAGCAGACCCGGACCGCAGACGGTGAGCTCGGCGAGTTCTGCCAGGAGTTCTTCGATGACGTGGTGCTGCCGGCGGGCAACCTGATCGGCGGGGAAAATAACGGGTGGGCCGTGGCGCAGACCCTTCTCTTCCACGAGCGCAACGCGGTCGGGAATGTCGGCTACGGCTACGTCGGCCCGCAGGGGCCGACCCTTGGAACGACCAGAGTCGGCGCATCGCGATCTCCGGCCCAGCTGGCTGCGCATGCCGCCCGCCACGGCAAGATCGGAGCGGTCGGGGCTCAGATTGCCGAGGCCTACATCGAATCGATCGTCGGGCCGCTCACGGCGGCGAGGGTCATGACCGGCATGAGAGTGGGAAGCCACAAGGGGCAGTGGGGTTCGCTTCTCAAGCTTCAGCGCTCGGTCACCAAGCACGAGGCGCTGCGGACCACGTTGGCCACGCTTGGTCCCGAGGCCGTCATCTGGGACGGAGACGAGGTCCGCCTGGACAATCCAGGAACCGCGTGGCTGCGCTCCCGCGGCGGCACCATCGCGGGGGGTACGAGCGAGATGCAGCGCAACATCATCAGCGAGCGGCTCCTGGGGTTGCCGCGAGAGCCCTCAGACGACCGGGACATCCCCTACAACCAGCTGGTGAAGCGCCAGTCCCGGACCTCACGATGAGATCCTGAGGTCCGTCCTCTTCCTCGAAGAGCTCAGCTGAAGGGCCGACCGCGTTGCCGGAAAAGCGTGCGCGGGCGAGCCTGCCGACATGGACACCCAGGAGGATCTGGCGACGTGGAGTTGACGAACGAGTTCTCGGTCAGCGTGCCGGTGGACGAAGCCTGGCAGGTGCTCACCGATCTCGAGCGCATCGCGCCGTGCATGCCGGGGGCCGAGCTGCAGGAGGTCGAGGGCGACGACTACCGCGGCATCGTGAAGGTCAAGGTCGGCCCGATCACCGCGCAGTACAAGGGCGCCGCCACCTTCCAAGAGCGCGACGAGGCCGGTCACCGTGCCGTCATCCGCGCCGAAGGTCGCGACACGCGTGGCCAGGGCAATGCCTCGGCGACGATCACGGCCACGCTCGTCGCCGAGAACGGCGGCACGCACGTGTCGGTGCTCACTGATCTCACCGTGACCGGCAAGGTCGCGCAGTTCGGTCGCGGCGTCCTTGCCGACGTGAGCGGCAAGCTGCTCGACCAGTTCGTGGACGCGCTCGAGTCCGACGTGCTGTCGGGCGGTTCGGCCGCACCCGCCCCCGCTGCTGCGTCGTCGACCGGCCCGCGCAAGATCGACTCGAAGCCGGCCGAGCCCGTCGACCTGCTGGGGACCGCCGGGTCGCCGGTCGTCAAGCGCATCGGCCCGATCGTCGGTGCCGTTGTGGTGATGCTGTGGCTCCTGCGCCGACGCAAGAAGAAGAAGAAGCAGCAGCAGCAGCAGCGGTAGCGCGCCCTCTCGGGAGCGAGCATCGCGGCGACTTCGACATCGTGGCGCGCGACGCCGCCGGTCAACCGGCGGTGATCCGCAACGCGCCGCTCATGCTCGACGGCACACCGATGCCGACGCGGTACTGGCTCGTCGACCCGCGCGTGGGCGAGGCGATCGGCCGAGCACGCTGGACCGCATCCGTTCGGCGGTCCTTAGTCGGTCGGCGGCGCCGGAGCCGCCGGCCGGTCCCAGAAGGGCTGGAAGGTGGCGAAGGCCTCCGGCATGCGCATTCCCCTCGTCGGACCTTGATCCCCGGAGCTGGCGACGACCCGCTCCGACCCGTGTGAAGGGTGGCCAAACTCCTGCCGGTACCACGATTTCAGCCTCCGCCTGGAGAAGAACCAGCGGTCACCCACCCGTTGGTAGGTGTCCCAGTAGGCGAGAGAGAGGTCGAACCAGTGCTCCGGCTCGACCACATGGTGGTGGGCGCGGCAGTACACGACCCCCTCGGCGTGGTCGTCGTCAATGAAGTCGATCACGTGGTTTCCAACCATGTGCATGGAGCAATGGAAGTCACGGAGCACGTGGTCGTAGAAAAGCTTCAGGCCCTCGCGGCCCCGGCCGTAACGTCCGTTGTCGACGTCTTCCACGAAGAGTCGTGCCAGGCCGTCGAGGTCCTTGGCGTCGACGGCCACGGCGTACCGATCTGCCAACTGGTGGATCTGGTCCCTCGCAACTAGCCCCTGCAACTGGTCCATCGGCCCTCCTCTGCGTCGGGTGTCCGTGGGAACGATACGGGGCGCGTCCGCCCCCTTGACCAATTCGTACGTCGTAGAATATATTCTCTACTGACGCATGGGTTGGTGGAGAAAGGGGGATCCCAATGTCGCTCGCCTTCGAGGTCGAGTACGCGGTCGAGAGGGTCGGACCGGTCGTACAACTCCCGATCGACCGTCTTGGTCATGGGGACGGAGTTCGCAGCGGCGGGCTCGACGAGGCACACGTCGGTGTGCTCGTCGAGACCGTGGACCAGTGGCCCCCGATCGTCGTCTGGGGCGAGGAATGTCTCGTCGTCGACGGTGCTCACCGCGTCGAGGCGGCGCGACGTCTTGGTCGCTCTTCCATCGCGGCCGTTCGTTTCGTCGGGCGGCGCGACGAAGCCTTCGTCGAGTCGGTCCGACGCAACGTCGAACACGGGCTTCCCCTCAGCGTCTCGGACAGGCGCCGGGCCGCACTGCGCATCCTGTCCAGGCACGCCGAGTGGTCGGATCGGATGATCGCATCCCTCTGCGGCCTCTCCGGAAAGACGGTGGCCCGTCTGCGCCGCACCGAGCTCCCATCCGGTGGCGAGGGCGTCGTGCTCGGGCTCGAGCGGCGAGTGGGCAGAGACGGGAAGGCACGACCGGTGCAGTCCCACGAGATCCGGGACCGGATCCGTCGGGCACTGGAGGAGAATCCCAGCGGTTCGCTCAGAGCTATTGCGGCCACGGCCGGCGCCTCTCCTGAGACGGTGCGGAGCGTTCGTGCCCGCATGGCCGAGGGCGATATCCCGTCGACGAAGACCGTACCTTTGGGATGTCCCGGGTCTGCTCCGAGCTCCGCCCGCTTGGCGGCCTCGACTGTCGACCTACGCAGCCTCGATCTCACCGATCTGGGTATGGATACTGACGGCCCGGCGGAGAAGTGGACCTCCGACCGAGCGCTCATGGCGTCCGACGACTGCGTGGCCTTCGCCACCTGGTTCGCGGGCAACGATGTAGGAGACGACTGGCACAGGTTCGCGTGGAGCATTCCTGTGGGCCGGGTCTATGAAGTTGTCGACGAGGCTCGTCGACGAGCCTCGGCTTGGACCGCCTTCGCCAGCCTGCTCGAGAGCCGGACTCGCTGACAGTCCGGTGGCCCGCACGGCTGTGAAGGGGTCACCGTAGTATCCGGTCATGACCGATCAATCTCTCGTCGAGTACCGACGCGAGGGTGCCGTAGGAGTCATCACGCTCTCCCGTCAGCCTCTCAACACGTATGACGGGGCGTTCCACGCCGCGTTCCAGGCGTGTTGGATGGAGGCGAGGGACGACGACAGCCGCGTGGTCGTGATGATGGCTACCGGCAAGCACTTCTGTGCCGGAGCGGAGATGAAGAACCCCGTCCCGGCTCCAGAAGGTGCGGTCATCCTGCCTCCATGGGAGGAGCTACGCCTGATCCGTTCGGTCGCCAAGCCCACCATTGCCGCGGTGCAGGGGGGGTGCATAGGCGGTGGCCAGCGCATGGTCTGGCCTTGTGATCTGGTGTTCTGCACCGAGGACGCGTTCTTCCGTGACCCGACGGCCAGCATGGGGATAGGCGGCATTCAGTCTCACATCCATACCTGGTTCTACGGACCGAGACTGGCCAAGGAGATGCTCTACTCGGGCATGCGTCTGCCCGCCCGGCGCCTGTACGAACAGGGGCAGGTCAATCGGCTCTATCCCGATACCGATGCCCTTCACGGGGAGAGCCTTGCGTTCGCCGCGGAGATCGCCGAGCAGGACCCCCTGCCGCTTCGGCAGGCCAAACGGGCCTCGAACATCACCATGGACATCCAGGGGCAGCACTACATCCTGTCGAGGATGGAGGAGCTCCTTGATGACTTCCCACAGATGGATCTCCGTCTGGCCGATTGATTCGCTTCGGTCTCAGGCGGGGGACCGTCACCTCGAGTTCGTGGTCATCCCTGCGCCAGAACGTCCTCGGGCACGGCGCCGAGTACCGAGAAGATGGACTCCGCGAGCGCCCGGGCCGACTCGGCGGTCAACTCGATTCCAACCCGGGCCGCCGGCCCGTCTGCCGGCCGGCGCAGGTCGATGTTCAGCGTGTGGCCCGCGGAGGTGTGGACCGGGTGGTCGAAGTACACCGTCGCGTCGGTCACCCGCAACCAACTGCCGCCGCTCTTGGCGCTACCGGTCACCGGCAGCGTCTCGGTCGTGTGCGTGCACATCGTCACTCCTCATCGAGGTGCCGGGCGAAGAAGGCGCCGATCTTCTGCCATCCGTCCACCGCGGCTTCGACTCGGTAGGACGGCCGGTCGGGTGCGAAGAAGGCGTGCCCGGCTCCGTCGTAGCGGTGGAACTCGAAGTCTTTCGCTGCGTCGGTCAGTGCCTTTTCGAGGGTGTCGACCTGCTCGGGCGTGGGGAAGTTGTCGTCGTTGCCGAAGAGTCCGAGGATCGGGCAGCTGACCTGCGGCGTACGATCGACGAGCGGCACCATGCTCGAGAACTGCGGTACCGGCTCGCCGACGATCATGCCCCCGTAGCAGACGACCCCCGCCTGGATCGGCAGCTCTGTCGTCATCAGGAAGGTGTGCCGGCCACCGGAGCAGTGACCGATGACCCCGATCCGGCTGTTGCTGTTCGAGAGGGTGCGTAGAAAGGCGGCTGCGCCGGCGACGTCCCCCACCACCTGGTCGTCGGGCACGCCGCCCTGCGCCCGGACCTCGGCCGCTGCGTCGTCGTGCGAGATGCCCTCGCCGACCCGGGAGTACAGGTGTGGGCACAGGGCGTTGTACCCCATGACGGCGAGCCGTCGGACGTACTCCCTGACCTCGCGGTCGTAGCCGGGCAGATGGTGGATGACGACCACCCCGCCCCTCGGCGCCGGATCCAGCGGACGGGCGAGATAGCCCTCGATGAGGTCGCCGCCAGCTCCGGAGAGGCGGATCGTTTCGGCAAGAACGGCGTCGTACATATGTCCTTCCTGTCTCACAGGGGGAGTTGGCCCTTAACGGCCCGCGGGAGCGAGGAATGCCTCCAGGTTGTCCCGCATGATCCGCCGCTGGTCGTCCTCGGAGAAGCTGCTCAGCTGGGCGCCGACGTACTGGTCGGGGTACGCCAGCCCTTCCCCGTGGGGGAAGTCCGACCCGAACACGATTGGATCGATGCCGACTTCGGCCACGACACGCTCGACGTTCTCCTCCGGATAGGGGGCCACGATGAAGTGCTTCCGGAAGATCTCGGACGGCCGGCGATCCAGGCGCCCCTTCTCGGACCACTTTGCCTTTCGGCCCATGAGGAACGCGTGGTCCATCTTGCGCATGGCGTACGGCACCCACACCGTGCCCATCTCCGACAGGCAGACCTTGATGCGGGGGAAGCGGCCGAAGAAGTTGTGGAGGATGAGAGCTGCGGTCAGCTCCAAGGCAGGCCGGTCACCCCAGTACATCATCCATTGGAAGGCGTCGAAGTCGCCGAAGACGTCCTGAGGATTCTCCGACCAGTCGGCTCCGTACTTCTGGTAGTCGGTGCCTCCCAGATGGACGGCCAGCCTCACGTCGGCTTCGTTGACGATCGACCAGAAGCGGTCGTACACGGGATCAGCCGGGGAGCGGCCACCGAAGGGATTGTCGGGTCCGCCGTGGGCATGCCCGGACTTGGTCTGGATCATCTTGGCGCCATCGGCGAGCACCCGCTCGAGCTCCTTGATGGCCAGGTCGGGGTCGGCCAACGCGATGTAGGGCGGCAGGAACATCCGGTCGTCCGCGACGTACCCGACCTCCTCGAGCATCCATCGGTTGAACGCCCTGATGTTGGCGTAAAGGGCGGGGATGTTGTCCGCGAACTCGTACTCGATGTCGTGGGCGGCCGCGGGGAACATGATCGCCTTGTCGATCCCCTGCTCGTCCATCAGGGCCAATCGCAGATCCCGGTTGCCGAAGGCCTCGGACTTGTGGCGGAACTCGGCCACGAACGCCTTGCGCTGCTCGTCGTCGAGCCCCTTGAGCGGGTTGAGTCGGTTGAGCAGCATCCCAGGTACCGTAGAAAGCTCACGCTCTCCTTCCGGATTTGGAACAGTGCCTCGCCCGACGCCGACGTTGCTCGTATCGCCGAGCATCTTGTCGAGTTCCTCGGCCGAGAAGGTCACCTGCTTCGAGTGGAACTTCGAAGGCTGCCCGGCGAATAGCTGCAGGGGCCGGCCGTCCGGTCCGGTGACGCTCCGGATGGCCAGATCGGCGTCCTTGGGATCGATGTAGCGCTCGAAGCAGTCGTCGGGCTCATTGAAATGGTTGTCGGCGTCGTTGATCAGATATCCGAGATTGGTGTCGGATGTGCTCGTCATGAGGTACCCCCGGAAGTGGGTTGGTGTACTGCGTACAATAGGCATCGCAGGTGTCCAGTACAATCGCCGGCGTGCCCCGAAGTAGCCGGCCGCGGTCGCTGACCCAGGAAGCGATCGTCGACGAGGCGCTGCGCCTCTTGCGCGCCGACGGGCTGGCCGGTCTCACGATGCGGGCCGTTGCCAACCGCCTGGGGGTAACTCCCATGGCTGCCTACTACTACGTCGAGGGCAAGGAGGATCTCCTTCGCCTCGTGGTCGAGCGGATAGCCAATGGCAGGGCGCCACTGGCGCTCGACGGTGACGACTGGGAGGAGTGCCTCCGTAGGCACTTGCTGACGGTGTGGGAGGAGTCGGCGGGATACCCCGGGTTGAGCGCCTACCTGATCGACCAGCCCAATCTGGGCGTCACAAGCGAGGGCCTGGCCGACGGCATCCGGTTCTTCGAGGCTGCCGGATTCTCTCCGGCAGCCTCGCCGCTGGCCTGGTCTTTTGCCATGACCTACATACACGGTCGCATCTCGGTTGATGCCCGACTCGGCCATCGTCCCAACGTGCAGAGGGCCGGTGGATTGCACGCACGCGATTACGTCTTGTTCGGGATCGAAGCGGTGATAGGCGGTCTTCGGTCGCTGCGTGATCGTGATCCGTCGGCACTCGGACCCGCTGCCGCATCTTCCGCCGGTGATTAGACCGCCGGTCCAACTGCGACCAACTCCTCGTTGGACGCCTTTTCCGGCAGGGACCGTTCCGTCCAGGCCGCTGATGTAGGGGTCGGAGCGCGGGTAGATCGACTGCCGGCCGAGGCCGAGGCGGCCGGCGAGACCAGCTCCCATTGGACCTCCGAATCCGCCCCTCCTCCGTCTCCATTCCGGTGCGTTTCGCATGTCTACGTACCTGCCAACTCTCATTGACGACGCTGCGCTACTTGTCGACTTCAAGGAGTAGAGGGCGCGGTTGGACGGGTGCAGTACCTTCTGATCCAGTCACACAGCACCCGACGAGGGAGGGGAGAGGCCGTGGGTCGTTTCGAGGGGAAGATCATCTTCATAACCGGCGCCGGCGCCGGTCTCGGCCGCGAATGTGCTTTCTGGTGGGCGGAGGAGGGTGGGACGATCGTGGCGACCGACGTTGTCGAGAAGCGGGCGGTCGACGTGGCTGCGCAGATCACCGAGAAGGGCGGCACCGCGCTCGGCATAAAGGTCGATGTGGGGATCGAGTCGGAAGTGGCGGAAGCCGTGGACCAGGCGGTACGGCAGTTCGGCCGGGTCGACATCCTGTTCGCCAACGCCGGCAAGTCCGTCGATGGCTTCGGATCCATTCCTCTCGAGGACATCACCGAGGCGCAGTGGGATGACGTCAACGACGCCGTGTACAAGGGGGTGTTCTTCTCCGGAAAACACGCAGCCCGGGTGATGAAGGGCGCCGGCGGCGGAAACATTGTGGTCACGACCTCCGCCGGAGGCCTCAACGCGTATCCGGGCTTCGGCCCCTACTGCTCTGGCAAGGCAGGGGCGATCGGACTGATCCGCTCAATGGCCTTCGACTGGGGCAAGTACGGGATCCGCGTGAATGGCCTCGCTCCCGCACACGGCATGTCGGTCAACTTCGCGTTGCCGGCCGATGCCGATGTGCTCGGCCTGTCCTACGAGGAGGCCGCCTTGGCCGAGTCCGGCGGCGCATGGGATCCGAAGACGTTTCCCGGACCACTCAAGCTCGACCGGCCGCCGTCCCTGCGAGACAACGCTGCAGTCGCCACATTCCTGGCGTCGGACGACTCCGCGTACATGTCCGGGGTCGTGATCCCTTCCTGCGACGGTGGGAGCTTCGCCCGGACGTCGATCGCATTCCCGGACGAGTGGTCGCTGGAAGACCAGGTGTGACCTGATCCTGCGGTTGCGATCGGTCTCGCGTCAGCCGAAGCGTCGGCCGAGCCGACAGGACTCCGCGAAGGCCAGAACCTTGAGGTGGTACGCGTACGCGGCCCATCCGAGGCTCAGGTTGTGGCCCCCGTACGGCTCGATCTCGATGGTGAGACTGGGCGCGGCACGGAGCACGGTACGTATCTCATCCAGACTGGCCGGATCTAGGGGCCACAGGCTCTCGTGTTGACCGAAGGTGAGGCGTAGCGGCACTCGTATCCGAGGGCCCATGGCTCGGATGTCGTCGGGCCAGGTTGCGCCTTCGGCAGCCTGTACTGGCGGCACCCTGTGAATCGGTAGACGCGACCGCTCCCGGGTGCCCTCCGGGTAGAGGACGGGTGGGCCCCACATGTCCCCGGGACCCGAGCCCAGACTGCGCTGTCTCTGGCGGATGTCCCAGTCGAAGCCGTAGCGGACACCCGCGCCGGATCCCTCGACGCCGAGCAGCGTCCGTCCCTTCGGTTCGGCCGCCATGGTCCAGGCCACCTTGAGCCCGTAGGAGTGACCAACCAGGAGGAACCCCGCGCCGGTTGGGTGGCTCTTGGAGAACTCGTCCAGGGCGTCCAGGAGAAGAGCCGCCTGTCCCGCGCGCGTAATGCGATCGTCGGGAAGATCGGCGCTGGCACCGATGCCGGGGCGATCCACGGACCACACCGTGTAGCCATGCTGCCGTCCCAACTCGAGCAGCGAGAGTCGGGGCGCGGCGCGCGTGTTGAAGTAGCCGGCGTGCATCCCGGCGCCGTGCAGGGCGACGATCACGCCGGCGGCATCCTCGGGAACCGCCGGCTCGGCAAGGAGACCGGACAAGACGGTGTCGGCGACCGGCATGCGGAACTCTCTCACCGTCGGATCGGCGGCCGGCCGCCGCTCAAAATTCACCATGGCTGCACCGTCAGGCTCCTCGTGAGGCCCTTGAGGAGCGGCCTCATGAGGATGAGGCCTAGGCGCCCGCGACTGCGGCGCGGGCCTGGTCCTTCAGGGCAGGTACCACTGGGGGAGCCTCCCGCCAGTTGACGATGCCGTCCTCGGGCTTGCCCGCCTGCAGCTTGTCGTCGTGTATCTCGGCCCAGTGCGAGTGGTTGAGCTGGTGGAGTGTGAAGCACGCCTGAAGGCCGTTGAAGAAACCCATGTTGTCGACTGTCTGGTTCACCGATTCCTTGATCATCAGCGACGTCATAGACGGAAGCGCGGCGATACGGGTTGCGAACTCCAACGTGCTGGCGCTCAACTCGTCGAGAGGGAAGACCTTCGAAACCATGCCGAGCGAGTGAGCCTCTTCCACGCCGAGCGAGTCGCCGGTCAGCAGGAGCTCCTTGGCCTTTCTCGGACCGAACTCCCACGGGTGTGCGAAGTACTCCAGACCGCACATTCCCAGCCTGGTGCCCACCACGTCGGCGAAGTTCGTGCCTTCAGCCGCGACGATCAGGTCACAGCACCACATCAGCATCAGACCGGCCGCGTACACGTTGCCGTGCACCTGGGCGATCGTGATCTTGCGCAGGTTCCTCCAGCGAAGGGTGTTCTGGAAGAAGTAGTGCCACTCTTGAAGCATCCGCTTCTCGGCACCCTCGCGGGTGGCGCCATTGATCGAATAGCTTTCGTGGAAATCGGGGCCCGGCGTCCGCTCCGCGATGGCCTCCTTGGACCCGAGGTCGTGGCCGGACGAGAACATTGGACCTGCGCCGGCCAGGATGACCACCCTGACGCGATCGTCGGACTCAGCCTCGAGGAATGCATCTCCAAGCTCTACGAGGAGCCCTCTGTTCTGGGCGTTCCGCGCCTCGACGCGATTGAGCGTGATACGTGCGATACGTCCGTCACCGAGAACCTCATAGTCGATGTACTTGCGACCCACGTGCCCAACCTCCATGCGTGTCTGGGAGAGTCCCAGACCGGATGCTACGGAGGGTCCGCGCGGTCTGGCTAAGTCCGCACACGGACGGTTCCATTTGGGAGGGACCGTCTGGACGAATCCCACAGGTTCTTGACGATTCCCAGGTCGCGGATAGGGCGATGGCGTCCGATGTCGCCGTCCAACTGAGACTTACACCAGCATCGACGTGCCCGTACGTTTGGATCCGAGGGGAGTCAGGTCGAGGGAGCTATTCGCTCCCGGGAGTTCGTGCTCGACGGTCGTGGAAATGACCGACGCGGCCGGCGGTCAGAGTTGTTGAGTCTCTAGGAGGCGAGCGGATGAAGGTCATTGTCGACGCTGCTGCGTGTACCGGCCATGGGCGCTGTTACAGCCTGGCACCCGAGGTGTTCGCTCCCGACGATGAGGGCCACAGCGAACTGGTCATCGAGGACGTTCCCGAGTCGCTGCGTGACAGCGTGATGATCGGGATGCAGAACTGCCCCGAGCGGGCCATCTCCATCGAGGACTGATCTCGGAGTCCCGACGGATGGGGCTCAGTCCGGCAGCCGCACGGCTCCGTCGGCTGCCAGCTTGCCGATCTCGTCTTCCCCGTACCCGAGCTCGGCCAGGATGGACGCGGTGTGCTGAGCCAAGGTGCATCCGGGTGCCAGCCGTCCCGGCGTAGCGGAGAGCTTGACCGGGGGGGCGTAGCGCAACAGGGTCCCGAAGGTCGGGTGCTCCACCTCACCCACGAGCCCGCTGGCCAGGATCTTCGGGTCGGTCGTCGCCGCCTCCGAGAGCGATGACTCCGTCACCGCCACACATCCGACGCCTGCATCAAGCAGGACACCTTCCCATTCGCAGGCACGTCTGGTCAGGAACAGCGCTTCCAACTCCGTGACGAGTTCGCCGTCGTGCTGCTCTCGAGCCTGGTCCGTGGCGAACCGAGTGTCGTGGAGGAGATCGGCGCGGTCTGCCGCCTTCATGGCGATCGCCCACGCCTCCTGGCTCGAGAGTGCGAGGAAGACCCACCCTTCGGCCGCCCGGTAGAGGCGGTAGGTGGCCGACAGGCCGAACTGCTCAGGATCGGCTTGTCGCGCCGGGATCTTCCCCTTGTACCGGTTGAAGTCCTCGGCGTAGGTCAGCACATTGCCGCCGATCATGCTGGTCGCGACGAACTGGCCCTCGCCCGTCCGCTGGCGGTGGCGCACGGCGAACAGGAGGGCGGAAAGCACATTGACCGCCGCGTTGGCGTCACCCTCGGTGAGGTTTCGCATCCGAGGGGCGACCACGGCCTGCGCGGACATGGCGTCGAGGGACTGGTTGAGCTCGGGGTCCAACCAGCACGCGGCCTGCCGGTACACGCTTCCGGCCATCGACCCCACGGTGCCGGCGTAGATCGGCCGGTGGGCGTACGGCCCAGAGCTTCCGTATCCGGCCCCATGGACGTAGACGATGTCCGGGTTCAGCCGCCGGGCCGTGTCGTAGTCCACGCCGAGCCGAGCGTCCACTCCGGGCCGGAAGCCCTGTACGAACACATCGGCCCGTCGAATGAGCTCCTCCATGATCTGCCGACCGGCATCGGTCCGCAGGTCGAGGCAGATGCTCTCCTTGCCTTCCATGGTCTTGAGCGCACCCCACTCGGCCGGCCCGAAACTCCACCGCATCGGATCGCCGTCGATGTTCTCGACCTTGATCACCCGTGCACCCAGGGCACCCGCCATCGTCACGCCGAACGGCATGGCGTAGAAGTAGCCGAACTCGACGATGGTGATGCCCTCGAGGGCGTGGCGGGGAAGCGCCCCATCCGCGGAGGACACGTTCCGGGCCGTCGGAAGGGCAGCATGCTCGTCGAGCGCCGGCGCCGACCTGGTGATGACCGCCGGGGTTCGGCTGAACGCGGCGAGCGGCCCGATCTCCTCGATGGCTCCGAACGACGGATCCTGGACGGTCACCACGTTGCCGTTGGCCCGTATCTGCGGATGGTCGAGCGCCTCCTCAGGGGCGAGGACCGGCTCGAAGGGTAGGTCGTCGTTGGCGACGGCCCGCTCGATCCATTCGGCGAGGTCGCGCTCCTTGACTCGCTCGTAGATGGCTTCCTCCCAGGCGGCTGCGTCCTCGAGTGTCCAGAACGAGGGCATGTCCTTGAAGCGCTCGTCCTCGAACATCCAGTCGAGCTCGAGCACTGTGATCAGCGCCCTGGTCTGATGCGGCAGCTGCGGACAGAAGAACAACCACCGACCGTCCCTGGTGCATGCCGAAACCATGTACCTGGTGGCTGCTGGAATCCTCCTGTCGGCTGCGGCCGCCGGCGTGGAAGCCGCCTGGGCTCTGGCTGCCAATTGCACATGGTACGAAACGAAGTAATCGATCGGGTTGAGTCCGAGGTACAGGGAGGCA
>Ga0068858_100003106_pt1 | contig 16621 bp, 28 predicted proteins | sample KBSSwiS12_FD_66589 | JGI IMG/M metagenome (GOLD analysis project Ga0068858, IMG submission 66589) | Switchgrass rhizosphere microbial communities from Kellogg Biological Station, Michigan, USA - KBS Switchgrass S1-2 | ecosystem: Host-associated > Plants > Roots > Rhizosphere > Soil ...
TTGGTGATCGCCTCCTTGCTCATATCGGATCCAAGGTCGATGAGCTGCTTTATCGCTAGAATCCGCTCAATCAACCTGTCCTCGACCGCTTTAATTGTCTGGTGAACGGCCTCGCTGCGCATGAGCGCTTTTTGGTTGACCGACTCCATGTCGGAGTTAGCAGCTTGCAGCGCCGCATCGATTGCCGCTTTAGAAGCAACAAAAGCCGATGTCAGCTGGCTCTCGACCTTGGTGATAGCAAGCTGCGTCGCCTCGTGCCTAACATCGGAAATCGATGTTGTAGCATCGATTGATGATCGCAGCAGCCGCTCCAGCGCATCGTTCGCCGCCTGCGCGCGTTGGTCAACCACTTGATCGCTGGCATTCTGTGCCGCCTTAAGATCGGCCAACATGGCATCGGTGATCTGCTGGCGGCGCTGGATATCAACGTTAGACAGCGTCCTCGCTTCGTCAATTGCGTGCAGCCGAGTTTCTATTATGTCCCGCAGCGCCTGCAGTAGCTGGTTGTATTCGGTGCGCAGCTCTACCTTGGCCTTGGTGATCTCTTGGCTGGTAATGATGCTTGGGTCAGGCCGTGGCACATTGGGAGGAACATCCCAAAGAGGACGATATGAGCTTTCAGTGAATTCGTGATTTATTGGCTGTGTTGGTCTCGCTGCCAAAAGTAGCCTCCGCTGTTGGCGATGCGCTGTCGCCGCTAGCGTCGCGCCGGCTTATCTTGACGAATCGAAGATGTTGGGGTGGCATAAATGGGCCGGCGATTGGACCGGTAACTGATTAAGTATCGAGAGAAGGACACGAACGTTTCCCAATACCTTGGGGCCGCGCGCTACCCCCGAGCGGCCCCGTTCTTTACCTGTCGTCTCTCCCATCGTCAGGGACACGGACGCAGGTCACGAAGCCAACGATGTTGTTCGTGATGAACTCTCTGTTCTTACGCAGCGCCATGATCTGACACGACACGAGATCGAACCGGGTCGTGGGATTGGCGGCAGTGAGGCGCGGCGGGACATCTGCGGACACAATAGCGGCGACGATGACCCACGCGCCCCAAATCGATGTCAATCCACCGCTTCCCAGAGATCGCACACATCATCAGCTGTTGGCATTTCGTGCGGCGAGCCGATGCAGAGACACGCACCGGGCGTGTCGGTGGTGAGGAACTTTGCTTTCGTATACCAATAATTGCAGAGGTAGCAGGCCCGACGTGGTTCGACTATATCGCCGACCGGGGCCGTTATTTCTTGGGGGGCTGTCATCATGTTGAATCCGGCTCCATCAGAGTGACTTTCCAGAAATCGGAGGCTAATCCCCGACTGGTCAGATACTCGTATGGCATAAAACAGTTACCAGATGAACCCCAATCGCCCCATGAATTTCTCACAATAAATCGACGATCGGAATCACGATAACCAATGCAAAGCACCGCATGTCCACCGAGTTCCGTCTCGTGCGAGGCTGGCATCGGCACCATGCCCGTGCTTGCGACTTTATCGCTCTCAAAGCTCTCATATACAGTAAAGCCGAATACGAACGGAAAACCGGCGGCTAGACAGCCCTGCAATTGCTGCAACGTCTGCGCGATCCGCGCGTAGGAGACCGCCTGCCGCAGCAATCCATCAGCATAGGCCTTTGCCGGCGGCTTCTTGGTGAATTTGGCGATATCGTATGGCCACAGATCCTCGTGCGGCGCTCCAAACTTGGCGATGGCCTTCATGCCGTCACGGATGTAGGCGCCAGAGTCGCTGGCAACCGATCCTTCGAGCAGGCGCTCTTGGTAATAAATAAACAAACGACTGGGGACCGCGTCTGTCAGTTTCTGTTGGCGCCAGTCATATTCAACGGCCGCGGCAATCGCCTGGGACGTGCACGATCCCAAATTGCCCTGGTCGTATGCCGCGGGAAACGCGCGCCGCAAATCAACTGTGGTCGGCAGGGCCGCTAGCACCGAAGGTGGCGCCGCATACATGTGGTCGCGTTGGTCCGGACGGTCAGGCAACCAGCCTAAGCCGCCATGTTTCGTGTGCCGCATTTTGCCTCCGGTTAGTTGAACCAACCGTCAGCCGCCGCAACAGCAACGGCATCGTTGTAATACAATTTCGTCCGCGTCAGATGATCACCGGTGCAGCGCAACCTGTAGGGGTTGGTGTCCTCAGTGCGCGGTGGATACAGCCCGCCCGCATTGTAGGCGGCGGCGGCGAGGATCGGGTCATACAGCGTCTTGGGCCGTTGGCTGGCGAGATACGCCGTCCCCGCAGCAATGGAAACATCCGGATGATTGAGTTCTTGTGCGGTGACCGGACGCCCGAGCATTTCCGATGCGGTGCCGACGAGCGTTTGCATCAACCCTATCGACTGGCGCCCATCGGGTTCGGAGAGCAGCGCCTTGGCAATGCCGCGCGACTCTACCGCGATGGTGGTGACGATCAGCTCGAGAGGAACGCCGCTGGACAGCGATGCGGCTTTGATTTGCGTGCCGAAGTCCTTCCATATGCGACGCACGGTCACCGGCTCACCGACGGTGCGGGCGGCGGCAATGTCACCCTCATCCAAGATCCCGGCGGGCGTCACCTGCCAGCGCAGCCCACCGAACGGCCCCTGTTTCCAGGCAGCCGTGTCGGTGATTACCGTTGGCAGGACGGCAATGGGGGGCGGGGGTGCGGCGATCTGTTTGACGATGGACGCCTGGGCAGCAGCCGCATCACCGAGCTGCTGGCCCTGATGCGATAGCACCTGCGAGATGCTGTCGTCCTTGCCCTGAGAGCGGGCGTTATCGCCATAGTAAAACGAAATGATCTGCGAGGCATATCCGGCGATATTGCCCAAAATCGTGCCGATAATCGTATACCAGGCGGCTGCTAGGGCCGAATTGGTTGGGTTTGGCGATATAACGCCCGCTATCATCAAGATCGCGCCGATCACCACCAGCAGCATTGAACCGATGGCAAGGAAGACGATCGCCATGCCCCAGCGCATCATCGGCTGGGCGATGGCCGAGGCGACCTGGAAACTGCGAGCGGAGGCACGATCCTTGTTGGCCAGTTCGGCGAATTTAACGTCGTTGGCCATCTCGAACTGCTGCAGCTTAATCTCAGCAGCACGCAGGTTGGTCAGAAAGTCCGGATTGCCCGCATTTGCCTGGACGGTGGCAATGACAGCCGGAGGCGGCAACGGTGCGTCGGGTGGAATGGCGGCGGCTTGATCGGCGGGCAGGAACGCGCGGATGGCGGAACTGACAACAGCTGATGCCAGCAGATTAAATGGTGGCGGGACGAGCAGGCCCGCGAGCAAGGTCGGGGCGGACGATTTGAGGATTGATTCGACGATCGGGGGGAGCGCCATATCTATCGCCCCCTTTCAGATACTACGAGAATATTCTGGCGTATTTGTCCTGGTCGGCCCGCCACGTATCGCGCAGGCTTTGGATTTCCGCTGCGTTGGTGTGTCCGGAACAGGACAGGCCGGTATTGCCGGTCTCGATCTTTACCCTCGGATCACCGTAGGCGACCAGTTCGGTGCGACCGCGTCCGCATTTGCTGCAGAAGCCGTTCTCGAACGTGTGGTCCATAATTTGTTCGGACATTTGGCGTTTCCTACGCAAAAAGCCCGCGTCCGCGACGCAGATGAAGGGCCGCGCGCGGGGCGGGATAAAGTTTTGGGGAGGAAACGTCATAGTCGCAGGTGACGGCAACTTCGTGCAAGTCACATCGCCACCCTACGAACCTAGCCGATAAGCCCGAAGCTCTCTCGAACTAGATGCGCGCTGTGAGGGGCATAACCCCTATCGTCCACGCCCTTTCGAGCGCTTCGGTTTGGCTTTCTTCGGCGAGATCACGACGGGCTTGTCGTCGATTGCCGCGCGATCCTTCATCTTCGGCGACGGCTTACCGCGCGATAGCGTGCGTTTCGCCATCTTAGACCTTGGCGACCGGCGCACCGAACGTGATCGTGCCGCCAGATGCCATCGAAGATGGGCCCTGGGTCACTGTCACGTCTTCCGACACGAGCGTGATGGTAACCACGCCATTGCCCAGATCAGCGTCAGCCGAGCACGATACGCGGGAGGTCACAGGATTGCCGTCGGCATCAACTGGGCTCGGTGCCACGGTATCCACCACAGCCGTCATGCCGTCAGCCGAAGGCGTAACCAGCAACTGCGTCTCGTCGGACGAAGCCCACACAACGGAACCAGCCTGCACCTGGGCGGCGGCTCCAGCGGCGGTGGTAAAAGCGACAGTGACGCTGTCGAAGCGTTGGTCTGTGTTGATTGTCTGTGCCATGAGACTGGTTCCTTTACGGCTGGGTTGGCTTGGGCGACGGCGTGCCAAGACTCACGGTCCCCGCTGATGCCTGCTCCTGAAAGACCTGCATCGCGGCGGACAGATCGCGCTGTTCCTCTTGGAGCTGCTCGAACAGCGAGGCGATAACGGTCGCGTCGGCGACTTCGGCTGGATACCCGTCAGAGTATAGTGCGGTCAGTGCGGTCATCATCTCATCGCGGATGCCCAACACGTCGTGGATCAACCCCTGCCGCCGTTCCCGCGCGACGATCTGCTCACGGACGGCAGCCTTCAGGTCTGGCGAGGAAATCAATTCGATATAGTGCAGGCCGCGCACTTCAGGATCGAGAGTATCAAGTGCTGCGGTAAGCTCGGTTGTAAGTTGTGGGGTGGGATCAGCGGTCGCCATTGGCATTATCCTAGATTTATTGCGCCATCCGTTTGGCTCGTTCGCGTAAGGATTTAATAGTGTGACAACGAGTGCATCTGGCCATCGAATTGTCCAAGCGGAGCGCTAGGTCTGGCCGATCCCTTCTCTCCACCACATGGTCAGCATGAATTCGAATGCCGGAGCGGGGATAGCGCGGATCGTGCTGCGGATCTTCGCATTGGTAGTTCGCCCGCCTGAGCACGGCAGCGGACCACGCCCGATGCTCTTTGGTCAGTAGATATGGATCGGTGCCGCCCTGCGGTGGTGGCCCGAGGCCAATTCGCTGCGTCGGGCGCATGGTCAGGCGCGGTGGCGTTGGGCGCATCGGAATTTTGCGTTTCGCATTTGTTTGTGTATTTTAGACGCAGGTGGTTTCGGGGAATCGCAGGAGATGAAAGAATGGGACGAGCGTTCGCAATAGAACCCGCCGAATGGCCGAAGATCATCAAACAACTCGAAGCCGGAGAAAGCGCACAGACCATCGCCGAAGCTCGTGACGTGTCGGTTGCCACGATTTACAAAATCCGCGATCGCGCAGCTGAGCCCGCGCCAAAGGCCACCAACGGCAAGCCAAAGACGCGCGAAGCACAGAAGGCGCCAACCAATGGTGCAGTGCGCAAATTGCTGACCTCGGAAGCCAGCAACGAGATCGTCATGCCGAAGATTATGGAGTGGATCAGCGCCTTCTATCACGCTCAGCACGATCCGGCCGAGCGGCCGCGGCTACAACGGGCGAACGCGGCGATTGTGCTGCTGGCGGCGGATCTACAAGCCGAGCTGTAAGCGCCCACGGAGCGCCTCGCGGAGGCAACCCGAGGCGCTTGCGGACCTTCCAAAGCGTGGAAATGCTGATCTCCAGCGTCTTGGCCATCCGCCTGGTCGGCATGCCGGAGTGCCACAGCGCTGTGAAGCGCTCGGTATTGTCCTCGTCCGTGGTTTCCCACGGTAAGCGGTAACCGGATCGCATGCCGTGATTATAGGCCGGTTACCGATTCGCATGGGGGTTTATTGGCAATCTGCGCGCTCTGCCAGTATCCGGGCGCATTTATGCGCAGACCATAATCCACCATGCGACGCAGATGGCAACACTGTCAATGACTAATCGCATAAGTAGCGGATTAGGGGAGCATTTCCCCCAATCCATAGATTTTAGCACACCAGCAAAACGAGGCTACCTCAATGCCGCTGCATGGTAGGCCATAACGGCGTGGGGCGTGGCGGTGGCCACAGCCGACGCCTGCCAATCCTTCAGGGCGGTGGCGCCGATGGACAGGCCGACGGCGAGCAGGATGGCGATGGCACAGTGGATCGGATCTGCTGACATGTTCGTTGCTCCTGGGTTTGCATGCTTATTATTCGTCCGCTTTGTGCGGCTTTATGGGGGCGAGGGAGCCCTTTGTGCCAAGCGCAGCCACGCCTGGACGGTTCGCACGTAATCGTCGGTGAGGCTGCCCCGGTGGGAGCCAAAGGGCGGCGGCGCCAGCGTGGTCGGGTCGATCTCGACGGCAGTTGGCGGGGCGCACAGGATGGCCTGGATGGTGGTGATTGCCGCCTCTGACCGCGCCGTCCGCTCCTCGGTATCCTTGTGCAGCGATCGCAGGAACAGCGCGTCGTCCAGCAGCGCCCGCAGCGTCGCTTCGTCCACGAGGTAGCGGTTCATCGCACTAATCCTGCCCTCCGCCAATCGGCCCGTCGTATCGATCCACTTCCTCTCGCTCGAGCGCATCAAGCAGTTCATGGGCGGTCGCGTAACGCGGGAGGGCCGTGGTGCGCGCCTCCTCCATCGCCGCCTGGGTCTCCGCGTTTGGCTCCCGCTGCCTCCACTTGAAGTGGCACCACAGGAAGAAGCGGCGCGCTATGGTGCAGTAGGGATGCCAATCCTCGCGGGCATGACGGATACCGCAGAACCGGCATTCGGGCTGGCTGTTGTCCTCGACCTCAGCCTTGAAGGCTTTCCAGGCCCCGACATAGTCGGGGACGGTGCCGGCTGGCGACATAGCGCAGATCATTGGTTCTCTCCCTTGGCTCGCGCTGCCCTGGCCTCGGCGAACTCACGCTGGCGGACATATTCGCGGGCCCACATGATCGCCCCGCGGGCCTCCGTCAGGTGTGTTGTCGTCTTGGCGTTCAGCCCATCGGTCTTGGCGATGAGTTCCCGCGCGGCGGTGGCGGCGGCGACCATGTCCTTGTCGATGCGGTCGAGCAGTGCGGCCAGATTGGCCACCATAGTGCTGGGGTCAGGCCGATCCTGCACCCAGCGGCCACCGGGCATTTCCGGCAGGAGCGCCACTGGATGGCGGGGAATGCGGAACGGCTCGGTCAAGCCATCAAATCGCAGGACGGAGCCGATCCAATCCGATGTCCAAGCGATCACGGCGTTGCACCCGGGCGCGCCGATGCCCTCCTCGAAGGAGTAACTGATCCACGGCAGCGCCTCCTGCCATGATAGCACCACGCCGCGCGGCTGGTTGACGTAGTTCGGCACAGTCTCTGATTTGTAGTCGCCCCAGCCCATCTCGCCGATCACCACAGCTTCGACCGGCTGGCCGTCTGTCAGATCCTCAATCCATTTTTTCAGCGTAGGCATAGTCACTTGTCCCTGGTTTATGGCTGCGTCGCTTCGGCACGACGAGCGGCGTTGTCGATACCTCTCGCCACCTGCCACAGAATGAACACAGAGAAGCAGCCGGTGAGCGTGCCGACCAGTCCAAAAATGAATGCCGCGCGCAGCATTATGCTGGGCCGATCATCGCTCGCAGCGCGAACATGAAGGCGATGCAGTGAAAGAGAACCGCGCCGACTAACGATCGGTCTGCCGCCCAGCCCCATGCCGCGAATTCTAGCACCCCACAGAGCATAAAGCTGATTATCGTCAGCATGGCTGCGGTTCTTCCGGATAGGGCTTCGCGATGGCACGGATCGCACTCTCAATGCCGCCCGGCGTATCTAACGCCACGACGATCAATCGGGCCACCGCCTCCAAATCCTTGCGGCTAAGCGCATCCTCCCCGGCGTTCGCCGCTGAAAACAAGCCAAGAACGCGCTTGCGTCCTCCATCAACAGCAATGGCCCAAGCGCCGCCACCATCCGGGATATGAACGTGTGTCATTGGCAAAATACCGCTAGCGACATATCCTGTGTCCTTTGGGTTGCCGAATTGTTGTTGTGGTCATAACCATACGGTGCTATGCCACGGATCGCAATGGCTATTTCGACGCCTAGGAAGAAAATGGCTGGCGCGAATAATGCCAGGGTAAATTCCCTAACTACCGCGTCGTCCAATACGCCTACGAACGACACGGCCCCTTTGGAGGAACGTAAATGAGACACGCTCACTCGCCGCCGACGGCCCGAACATGGATCGGCAACCATGGCAACAACAATATCACCAACAGCAACAATTGGTCGCCCGCTGGGCAAATCGGCCCGGCGGATACCTTAACGATGACAGCGGGCACCATGAACATCAGCGGCACCCAGCTACCACCGACGGACGAACTGAGCGTCTCCGGAAACTCAGTCGTCAATGTTGCGAACGGCCGCGGCGAGCAATTCGCTGCCTCTGACAATGCCACCATTAACCTCACGAACTCGAGCGGAATCCTCGTCCACAATCTCGTTGGCGATATCACCATCAATACCCTCGGGCAGAACGAACTGCACGTCCAAACGCCCGGACGCAGCTCCAGCGGCTCGGTGACGATCAACAACAACGGCAGCCTGCTGGAGGGCGGCCTAGCCGGGTTCGGGACAAGATACACAGTCAACGGCGGATTGTTCGCCAATACCCTCTCGGCCGCTGGGTTCGATAGCCAAACCGTGGTGATCAACGCCGATGTAGTCGGCCAAGGCTCGTGGCAAGTCTCGTCATATCATTCCCCGGGCGCTGGGCATCTGGAATTCGTCAAGTCGGTGTCTGATCTACAAACCGTAGTGCTTACCAGCAGCGTCGGTTGGGACCACCTGCAGATCGACCAACCAGGACAGTTTCATGCGGCCATCCAGCTGTTGGACAAGGCCGAAATCGACTTGGTTGGGCTGGCAGCCGACAGCTACCGCTATAATCCCACCGCAGGCATTCTAGACTTCTATGCGGGCAACAACGTGGTCGACAGCCTACGCCTTACTTCAACGCTTGCCGACGGGTTTGGTGTGTCCGCTGGCACATCAAGCGGTGGTGCCGGGGTAGAGATCTACTCGCATATCGGGCCGCCTGGTATGCATCCACACGGCGCCGAACTTCCGGTGCACGTCTAGTCAGAGGTGTAAATGCCTGGCCGTGAGCGTTCCAAGCACTCACGGCCAGAACCTTCAGTGCCTCCTGCATTCCCGCCGTTCTTCGTAATCCTTTGCCCTCGCGTCCTTAGTTGTCTGCCACTGCATATTCCACGTCGCATCGGCACCACCCGCGCATAGCGGCTTGATATGATCGCGCACATAGCCTGGGCAGGCGCCCCATTTGCGCCCGGTGGACGGACACGGGTGTTCCTTCTGGAACTGGCGTGGCACGTCACGGGAGCGGGCGTGGCTTGGATGCAGAAATGCGGAGGAGAACAGCATGATGAGCATTGCGGCGAGCGTCATTAACATGCCGATCACGCTGCCGCCGGCAACACCGGCGGCGGGTCCTGCATCAACTCATCCACAAGCGGGCTGATGCCCTCGCGGCGTTCTGCGTCGCCATTGAGCCACGAGATCAGTTCCATACGATGAGTGAAAATCAGCCCGGATGCGTCGTTCTCGGCCACCTCCCGCATGGTGTATCCCTTGTCCCGATCCAGCAGCGCGTCGATCGCCGCGGGCGGAAGCTGGCGCACCACGAAGACCGGGCAGGAATTACCCACAGTCTTACGCACAAGGGTGAAGGCAGCATCAGGGTCCACTCCGTCGGGGGCCATGCCATAGTTGAGCACCACCACTTGGCGGGCGTAGGTGGCAGTGCCCTGCACCGCGCGATAATACGCGAGGTCCTTCAACTGCGGGCCTACTACGTGCACCGCGACCGTCTCTAGGCCGGCGTCAGCGAATAACGCCGTCATGTCCGGCAGCCTGTCCTGAAGCTGTAGCACCATCGGATCGTCACCCCCGCCCGGATCCACAACCGCGTGCTTGGTGCCACGGATGGTCTCGTCGATGGCCTTCTCCAGCGCCCGACGCCGGGCCGGATCGGAACCGTCAGGCTTGCCATCTGGGCCGGTTGGTCGGCGCGCCTCGACGAAGCGGGCGAGCATCGGCGCACGATCCAAATCCCACGCCGTCACCTCGTGCGCGCGCCGCTGCATTTCCTCGAACACTGCGTTGGCAATTGTGGAATTGCCGATACGGCCTCGGCCACCGAAGATGATCATGCGTCGCAGAATTCCCGGCTCGCCGGTCATGCTTCCTCTCCCCGCATCGGCTTGTTGGGATCGTCGAGAAATTCCGCATTGGCGAAGTCCCGCTTCAATGCGTCGAACTCAGCGCCCTGACACACTGTCAGGCTGCCGCAGATTGCCGATTCGTATGATCCTGCATCATCCCGCTTGGTCACGAAGACACGGCAATGCATGTGTCCTGGCGTTTCGCGGCAATAGATGCGGAATTTTAGAGCGATGGCTGGGTTGATTTCTGTGAAGGCCTTCATCGCTGCTGCTGCCTTACCAGCGTCTCGAGCAGCTTCGTCTGCTCTCTGAGCAGCTGCGTCTGTATCGCCGTTTGCAGCAGCTGCTCCTGTTGCAGAGCATACAGAGGTCTCGTTGGCGTCTGATTTTGATGAAACAGTGCCCATAGGGCGCCGGCACCAAGCAAGGCTATAGCTGCCGCGCCAAGCGTAGGGGGGATAACGTCATGGACCCAATCCAGCATTCTGTCCATGAACGACACTCGCTCTGCAGCAGGCTCATTATCCATTGCGTGTGTCATGTGACCTCCTCCTCAATAGCGCCAGTCGTCGCTTTTCTATTCGGATTTTTAATCCGCGCATAAATCACGACCGCAAGCAGCACTAAAGTGGGACACGCCGATGGCAAACAAAGCCACAGCATCCCCATTGGCGTAAAGAGCATTTCATACGCCACCAGCACCAGCCACCGGGATGTGTCTTTCGAGATGATGCCGTAGCCCTGCGCAATGAAAACAAAGATAGGTGTGAGGATAATGTGAAGAAGCCAAAGCAGGATCCATGTGAGGGGGAACAACGCCAATGCTGCAGCTTCGAGCCACCAATCCCAATCCTTGATCGACGTCCGGTCCATCAATAGCGCCAGTAATACGGGGAAGGCGCGTAGTAGGCGCCATAGGGCGGCGGATAGTAAGCCGGCGGCGGTGCATAGTAATATGGCGAAGCGATCGCGGCGCTGATGGCCAGCGCACCGAGCCCAAGAGCGAGCGGTGCGGCCCAGTTGTTGTAGCTGTAGCCGCGATTATGCCAGCCGCGGTAACCGTAGTTCCAAGCACGATATGGCGCGACGCGATATGGGCGGTAATATCCAGGCCCATAGTAGTTGCGTGCTTCCGCGGCGCCAGAGAGGCCAACGATGGCCGCTGCGGCAATAAGCATTATTCTTGATTTACGCTTCATTGGCGGACCTCCATCATCCTCTGCGGCCTTCATCTGGTCGCCGCAATTACCGGGACAAGCCAGCCGATCCCAACATCGTTCTGCCCCTGCTTTTGTGAGACTGTCTGCTCGCGCGCAATTTCGTGCGCAATTTGCTCTGGCGCTAGGAATAGACTCGCGATTGTCTGGTATTGCGACATAACGATTACTGCGATTGTCATCGCAGCAAGACCGGTCCAAGTGCCGTGGCCAACAATCAGTATACCTCCAAGCACTATGACGAAAAGTGCAATCACCATAGGGACGATTGAGATGACCATCCATTCTATGATTGCGTTTGCTGCACCGATGTTGGGCGCGACTGGCGGCGATGCGGGTGGTGCAGATGCGGTTGCTGGCGCTTGGCTAGGTGGCGGCGGTATGTAGACAGAGGCGACCCGCTCGACGGGAGCATGGGCGCCGCTCCAGATCATATCGTGCAGTAATCCAAACGCTACGATCGTCAGAAAAACGACCAATGGCCAGACAACAATCCCTGTCATCATGCGCCTAAAAGCCTGTTGCGATGCGCCGCGCCTGTCCCGAATCGTGATCATTAGCCGCATCAGAGAGTAGACGATCACCCGCCGGATTTCTCGTCTCATTGTATTTGGCCTCATACTCATGGTCATGGTCATGGCTTTCTGTCTGAGAGCCACTGGACAATCGGGCATGTCACAGCCAGCCACCAAGCACCGCGAGCCACTCTACGATGGTAATCACAGAGCCGACGGCGAGCACGCCGATCACGGCTGTTTCCATGTTGTCCTTGCGGTAGCCCTTGGGTGACTGTGGTGGCTGCCCTTCCTTCCGCTCTTCGATAAAACACATCATCGGTTTATTCCTGTGTCATTCCTGCGGAAAGCGTTTCGATGAATGCACGACGGATGGCACAGGAGGCTGCGGCGGTCGCCCGACGCGCGCGGGCTTGTGCGCCGCTTCCTTCGCAAGCTTGCGCGCCACACGGTTATACGCCTCTTTCACCGTCGGGCCGGACGGCTCGCCGCCGTTCGCATCCGACACACCCCGAGCGTATATCGCTGCGGCGACCTGCGCCCATGTGGCGTGCTTCTTATGCTCGGTAATCAGCGCGAAGTTGTCGCGGATGTAGCCCGCCAGCTTCACCGTTCCGGCGCCATGGTCGCCGACCGCGCGGGCGATCTCCTCGGCCAGCTTCGGGTCGCTCATCGCGAACTCCCCCAAGCAAATTCACGCTGTGTCTGGCGCCGCGGGCGCTTCGGCACGCAGGCCAGGAAGTAGAGACCGAATGCGAATAAGCACCAAGCGGTGTAAAGAGCCAACGAGCGCGCTGTCTGCCTCTCAAGCAAGAGCAGAACCATCGTTGAATGAAGAACCGTAAAGGCCACCCAAACAACTCGAAGCGCCACGTCCCTGATCCGATCAACGGGCAACGCTTCCTTGCCCCGCTGCCACGCGGCATCCAGATCATATGCACTCTTGGTTTTGTAATATACCCAAAACCCCAACAGCGGCAGCGGAAATACAAGAAGCCAGCATTCGGCTCGGATAAGCGCAAATGCACTAAGACCAACCAGCACCCCACCGCCGCCAGTCAGCAGAAACGCAGCTAACCCGTAGCAACTCCACCAGCGACATAGCGCGTCGGCGATCTTCTGGAACACGCTATCGATCAGGAAGTCGTCGAGGAGGCGCATTAGCGCACCAGCCAAAAGAAGAGCAAGACTCCGGTCATCGCTTCTTGGCTTTCTTGTAGAAGCTGGGCGGCAGGCCACCGATCAGATTGGTCTTCACGCCATAGACCGCCCGCGCACCCTTCCTCATGGTCTCAGGCCCGATAGCAACGACGGTCGCCTCGACGTCGGTAAACCCCAGTTCCAGCCAGTGACCCAGAATGTCGGCCACATGCTCCTCGGCGCCCTCACGGCTGGACAGATCGCGCGCCCGTCCGTTGCCAGGCGATGGCTTGGCGGGCGTGATGTCGCGTATCGGGTCATACGCCGCTGGCGGCTGACTATGACGATGGCGGGTGCGTGGGTGCGTGGTCATTTCAGTCCCAATCGGTCCAACAGCGCCTGCCATAATGATTTGCTCTTGGCGCGGTAGGTGGGCGTCTTCTGGTCGCGTTCTGCGATGCAGTCTTCCTCGCTACAGCGCGGGTCGGTGCACGGATTTCCGCTCAGCGGGCAGCAGAAGGTGCGTTCGTCGATCATTCAGCCCCTCATACGGGAGTTATTCCCAAGCAAATCATGACTAGCGCGAGAATCATCCCAAGCATTACTAACCAAGCGGGAATTTTCCACGGGACCTTCTTGTAGTAGAAGTCGCTCGTTTGCTGTCCCCCACCGCGCTTACGGAAGTGAATGCCGAACATCAGCGGACCGACCACACCGTTGCAGCCGACCATCCGTGTCGCGCGCTTTAGCTCCAGGCCCCAGTAGTCAGACCACGCCACCACGATCATCACGCGCTTCAGCGTCATGACCATCCCGCCCTCACTATGCCGGTCCCTATGACCGCCCCAACGACCAGAAGACACCAAGCCATTGTCACCAATACGAGACCAGCAACGCCTCGAATGGCCATACCGCTGGCTAAATAGCCAGAAAGACCAGAAACCAAATCACCGGGGAATGCGCGCATTCAGACGCCACCGCCGAAAGCTGCTGCCAGTCGATCGACATTTATTGGTCCTCCGTCTCTCACCCGATTCGCACCAAGCACTACAGCACATACGGCGGCATGCGTCAACATAATAATAGCAGGATATTGTAACGCCTTGGCATGAGATAGCATGGGATTAGGCTCGGCCTGTCTGGATGAGGACAAACGCAAGACGCATCGCCCTTCTTGCGCGGGAATAATATTTCGTGGCATTGCACGGGCGTGGCGATCCCTTACGCAGGCGTGCGCTTTATTGGCAGAGAGGGGGGCGGAAACGCGGTGCGCTCGGCCGCCTACAACGCACGGGAGCGAATTACTGGCGAAAAGGTCGGGGAGAATTTCAACTTCAGCGACCGAAGACAGGAGGCGCTGCACCACGACATTTTATTGCCCGCTGGGGCAGACCCCTCGTTCAGAAACCCCGAGCGGTTGTGGCGGGCCGTTGAGGCGGCCGAAAAGCGCAAGGACGCGCGGGTCGCTAAGGAGGTGCTGATCGCCCTGCCGACCGACCCTGGGGTGACCAAGCGGGACTGGATTGTCCTGACCGAAGGCTTCGCCCGAGAGCAATTCGTCTCCCGCGGCGTGGCGGCGCAAATCAACATCCACCACGACAAGGCGGACAACCCGCACGCCCACATCCTGATCACCACCCGACGGATCGAGGGTGACCGGCTGGCAAGCCACAAAGCGCGTGATCTGGACCCGATCGTCCGGCGTGGGGTTAAGGGGCGGGCGTTCGTCACCGAGGCGCAGATGTTCGGCAAGGCCTGGGCGGACCATCAGGACCGCTATTTCCGCGAGCGGGGATCTCCGGTCCGCGTAGACCCGGTCGCCATCGTGCCCGGTCGGCACATCGGCCCGGTCCGCCACCGCAAGCCCGCCGACAAGAACGCTAAGCACGATGCTGCACTGCAAAAGGCGAACGCAGCATTAATCCAAGACCCGAGGAAAATCATAGAAGCACTGACCCGGAATAAAGCGACCTTCGACCTAAACGAGGTGTCCCGGTTACTGCACAAAGCGGGCATGGACCGACCCGAGGCGGAGGCAATGAAGGCGCGGGTGCGTGATCACACCTCGGTGCTGCCGCTCTACGATCCGAAAACCGGCGAACTGAACGGGCGTTACACGACGCATGCCATCCGTGCTCAAGAGCGCCACGCGATGGCCGTCGCTCGGATGGTGGCCGATAGTCACCATCCGGCGATTGCGCTAAAGGCTCCAGCCCGCCTGCGCGAGGACCAACGCAAGGCATTTGACAGCACATTAGCGGCAGGCGGGCTGAAGCTGATTGAGGGCAGGGCCGGCACCGGCAAAACCACCACCCTCTCGGCTATTCGCGACGCGCACGAGGCCGCTGGCTACCGGGTGGTAGGTATGGCGCCGACCAACACCGTGGCGTCCGACATGCGGATACGCGAGGGGTTCGCCGAAGCCCGCACCGCGCATAGCTGGCTGTTCAGGCTAAAGAACGACCGCGACCAGTGGGACAGACGCACCACCGTCATCTTGGACGAAGGGGCCATGGTCTCGGCCCCGATCATGGGCGAGATCCTGGGCCAGGTCCGCCAGTCCGGGGCCAAGCTGATCATTGCGGGCGACGATCGCCAGCTCCCGTCGATTGAGCGCGGCGGGCTGTTCAGCGAGATGGTCCGCGCCCACGGGTCGGCCGAGATCACCGGGGTGGTCCGTCAGCACGAGGAGTGGCAGAGACAAGCCTCAATGGACCTTGCCGCTGGCCGCTTCCACAGCGCCGTGGACAGGTTCCAGGAGGCGGGGGCGATCTCCTGGTCGGAGGATCGTCCACATGCCCTGGCGGCGCTGGTGGGCGCCTGGGCGCGAGACACCAAAGCTGAACCCGATAAGACCCGCTTCGCCTTTGCCTGGACCAACGACGACGTGGACAGATTGAACGCCGAAATGCGCGCTGTGCGTGTCGGGCGCGGGGAATTGGGTGAGGTCGACCACGTGTTCCAGACCCGCCACGGCAAGGCAACCTTCGCGGTTGGCGACCGGGTGCAGTTCACCGCAACGCAAAAGCCGCTGGGCATCCAGAACGGTGAGACCGCCACGATCATCTCAATCCGTTCGTCTGGCACGCTTCGATCGGGCCTGATCGAGGCCAGAACCGACCGCGGCGATCTCGTGCGCTGGAACCCCCGAGAAGTCGACGGGTTCCGCCACGGCTATGCCGGGACGATCTACCGCGGGCAAGGGCAGAGCCTGGATGCGACCTACATCCTGCACTCCGTGCATTGGCGCGCGCCTGCCGCCTATGTCGCCCTGACCCGCCAACGCGAGTCGATCAAGCTGTTCGTGGCCGAGAGCATTGCGCCCAACGCGCGCGAGTTGGCCGAACAAATGGGGCGGCCGGAACAACGCAGTGCCTCGCTACGCTGGGAAGACAATCGGGAGGATGCACAAAAACGCATGGCCGAAATCATATTACAGGAACGGGATGCGGAACGGCTCGCGCGGCGCGAACGAACCGCACAGCCAGCGGGGAGCGATCTGGAATTCCACGCCAGGCAAGTGGTGCAGGGCTGGGCGGATTACCTCGACGTGCTCGACCTGCAGATCACCAAGGAGATGGCGACCATTCCCAAGGGGGCGCCGCCAGAGGCGTGGGATCATGCGCATGACCGCGCGGCCAACAAGTTGCAATGGGCGCTGGATCGGGCGGAGGCGTGG
>Ga0068858_100003109_pt1 | contig 16615 bp, 13 predicted proteins | sample KBSSwiS12_FD_66589 | JGI IMG/M metagenome (GOLD analysis project Ga0068858, IMG submission 66589) | Switchgrass rhizosphere microbial communities from Kellogg Biological Station, Michigan, USA - KBS Switchgrass S1-2 | ecosystem: Host-associated > Plants > Roots > Rhizosphere > Soil ...
GACTAATCGCCGGTATCAATGCCGCCTGTTACATCGGCGGCAGCGAGCCGCTGGTAGTTGGTCGAACCGAAGGATACACCGGTATCTTAATCAGCGACTTGGTGCTGCAAGGCGCCGATGAACCGTATCGCATGTTCACGTCGCGAGCTGAGTTCCGTTTGCACCTGCGGATCGACAACGCTGACGAACGTCTTACGCCCGTAGGACGCAAGGTTGGGCTAGTCTCCGATGAGCGGTGGAGCAAATATCAAGCTAAAGAAGCGCAGAAACAGAAGCTGCGCGCATTTTTCGAGGCTAAGCCGCATCAAGCGGCGCTCCTGCGCCGTCCAGAGACAAGGATTGAACATCTGGATCTGGGCGGCGAATTCGCCCGGGACGCTCTGACCACTGTTGAGACTGAGGTCAAGTATGCCGGCTACATCGCTCAGCAAAATCGCCAGGTGGTGCAGCTCAAAGAAGCCGAACGCCGCGGAATACCCAACGCTTTTCGTTATTCCGACATTCCCGGACTCTCTTCCGAAGTCCGCGAGAAGCTCGAGCGGGTGCGGCCGCAGACGCTCGGTCAGGCGGGAAAGATCCCAGGCGTCACTCCTGCGGCGGTAGCGGTTCTGGACGTATACCTAAGCATTGACCGCCAGCATGGAAGACTTTAAGTCGCTGCTAGCGTTGGAGTTCTCTCCTTACGGAGCGCTCGCTCCGGGGCAGTTGACGCTTCTCGAAGAACACTATCACCTTCTATTGCGCTGGAATCAAAAGATCAATCTCACGCGCATCACCACGCTGCGGGATGCCGTCCGCTATCACTACGGCGAGTCACTGTATCTTGCGAGCCGCCTTCCCCCAGGTCGACTTCGTATCGTCGATATTGGCTCTGGGGCCGGATTTCCAGGCATCCCGGTCGCTATCTATCGGTCCGAGTCTAGCGTGGACCTGGTGGAATCGCACCAAAGGAAAGCGGTTTTTCTCCGCGAAGCCGCGCGAGAATTGACGAATGTCCGAGTACTCGCCCAACGCGCGGAAGCGGTAACCGATTCATACGACTGGACCATATCGAGGGCGGTCCGCCCGGAAGACGTATTGAAGCTCGACCTCTCGCCACACGTCGCGGTCCTTGGCGCGGAAGGTGAGAACTTGCCGTGGGGCGAAAAGCGAGCACTCTTCATCCGTTAATGTTCCACGTGGAACATCCCCATGGCGTGGGACGACGGTTATGTTCCACGTGGAACATTCTAGCTTTCGCTTTCGGCGTGTCATCGCTTGCTCATCACCTATGCCCACACCAACTGCACCGTGATATCATCTGAACCGTGGGAAAGATCATAGCGATCAGCAACCAAAAGGGCGGCGTTGGCAAAACAACAACCGCAATAAATCTGGCTGCGTCCTTATCTGCCAATGACTTACGGGTCCTGCTGGTCGACTGTGACCCCCAAGGAAACACCACTTCTGGGCTGGGCGTAGAAAAAAGGCCTGAGAGCGCGACCCTGTACAACGCACTTCTTCAGGGAATGGATCTGCAAGAAGTCATCGTGAAAACACAGTGCGAGGGACTCGATTTGGTTCCGGCCGACAAAAATCTTGTGGCCGCAAATCTCGATCTAGTGGACGATCCGGCCCGGGAATACCGGCTCTCGAAAGTCCTAGAGACCGTTCGTGATCGCTATCGGTATATCCTGATTGACTGTCCGCCGGCGCTGGATCTATTGACACTAAATGGTTTAGTTGCTGCGGATTCAGTGTTGGTTCCAATACAGTGCGAATTCTTCGCCCTTGAAGGAATCTCGCAGTTGATCGACACGATTGAGAGAATTCGAGAGACGTTTTCGCGGCCCCTCAAGCTGGAGGGCATCCTTCTGACGATGTTCGATGACCGCACGAACCTAGCGCGGCAGGTAGCCGAAGATCTCAAGGATTTCTTTGGGAATGAAGTACTTACAACGGTCATCCCACGAAGTATACGGCTCGCCGAAGCGCCCAGCTACGGCAAACCGATCCTGATGTACGATCCCCGATCAAAAGGGGCAGAGAGCTATATAAGACTTGCCAAGGAGATCCTGGAAAATGAGCGAAGCAGCCGAGAAGCAACGCAAGGCGCTGGGTAAGGGACTCTCAGCGCTCCTCCCAGGACGGTCTTCCGGTCAAGCCAGCGCCGCTACAGCGCCCGCCCAGGCGGGACATTTCGCGGCGCCGCCTTCAAAGCTGCCCGTCGAGGCTATCCAGCCGAATCCGATGCAGCCGCGGGTTGTGTTTCAGCCGGAGCGACTGGAGGAACTTGCCGCGTCTATACGGGCAAACGGAATCATTCAGCCTTTGATCGTTCGGCGTCATGAGGCGCACTTCCAACTGGTAGCAGGCGAGCGCCGTTGGCGGGCTGCAAAGCTTGCCGGTCTGAGTGAGGTACCCGTAGTTGTACAAGAAATCGCGGATCCTCTTCTGCTTGAAATAGCCCTGATCGAGAACATTCAACGCGAAGACCTGAACGCCATCGAAACCGCGCGCGCTTACGAACGCCTGGGACGCGATCTCGGATTGTCCCAAGAAGAAATCGGCCGCCGCACCGGCAAGGATCGTACGTCGATCACGAATGCGCTAAGGCTCCTCAAGCTACCGGCGGAAGTTCAGTTGCTCTTGGCTGAACATCGTCTCTCCATGGGACAAGCCCGAGCCATTCTCGGCCTGCCAACCGCCGAACAGCAGATCGAAGTCGCCGAGAAAGCGGCGGCGCAAGGGCTTTCCGTGCGTCAGGTGGAGGGGTTGGTCCAGAGCTTGACCTCTGATCGGACTAGAACCGGAGAGAAAAAAGAAAAGCCTTCGGACCCTAATGTCCGGGCCGCCATCGAGGAAATGGAGCGGGCTCTGGGGACTCGCGTTCGTATCGTCGAGCTCGGCGAGCAACGTGGACGAATCGAGATCGAGTATTATTCCCAAACCGATCTTGACCGGCTCTTTCAGCAAATCACTGGAGTAAGCTAGCCGGGTTCCGCGTGGGGTTCCTGGAAATTGGTGCCGGTGGTAGGACTCGAACCTACGACCTACGGATTATGAGACCGTCGCTCTAGCCACCTGAGCTACACCGGCGCATTCACCAGCGTAGAGAGCCGACTCGGCTACTGTCAAGTATAAATATAATAATACCTGAATGCCTTTATATCTGCGCGGCGGGATCGATTGGCATGTTCGTAAATGAGAGAGCGGCTGACGTGGCTTTTTGGCTTCCTCTTGAGGCTTTCGACTATCGGCTGGTCTACAATCTGAAGTAGTGTCCGCTCTCGCTGTCGAATTTGCGCATGTATCGAAGAGTTATTCCATCTATAACGCGCCCGGCGACCGCCTGAAGGAACTCGCTACCTTTCACCGCCGCCAATTTCATCAGGATTACTGGGCACTGCGCGATGTCACCTTCGAAGTAGTCCGCGGGGAAACCTTTTGCATCGTTGGAGAAAATGGCTGCGGGAAGAGCACGCTGCTCCAAATCTGCGCGGGGATTCTGCAGCCAACTTCCGGCACGGTGAATGTGAATGGGCGGATCGCGGCGCTCCTCGAACTCGGCACCGGATTCAATCCGGAATTTTCCGGCCGCGACAATGTTTATTTGAACGCGGCTATTCTTGGGTTTTCCACCAAAGAAATGGACCGCAAGTTCGCTGATATCGCCGAGTTCGCCGAGATCGGTGATTTTATGAACCAGCCGGTCAAGACTTATTCCAGCGGCATGGTAGTGCGGCTGGCCTTCGCGGTCGCGATCAACGTCGATCCTGAAATATTACTGGTGGACGAAGCCCTGGCTGTAGGCGATGTTTACTTTCGCCAGCGCTGCCTGCGCAAAGTTCACGAACTGCGCTCGCGGGGCGTTACCATCCTGCTGGTCTCGCATGCCACCGCGGATGTGAAGGCGCTGGGAGATCGCGCCCTCTGGCTGGAGCGGGGCCAAGTGATGGCGCAGGGCAATACGGAGCCCGTGGTTTCCCAGTATCTGGCCGCGATGGCCGCCAAGGACGCGCAATATCAGGCCCTGGATATCGAGCATCACCCCCATGAAGCCATTGCGGGCCCGGTTGAAATCGTGGATGAGATTCCAAACATCGATCATCGCTTCGGCGACGGTCATGCCGAGATTCTGGGCATTGCGGTTTGCGACGACTACGGCCGCAAGCTTAGCGTCCTGCCACCGGACTCCACCATCGTGGTGCGCGCGAGCGTCCGCGCGAAGCGCAATCTGGACCGGCCGATTGTCGGCATCGTGTTCCGGGATCAACGCGGCGTGGATCTCGCGGGCTCGAACACTGAAAGTGAAGGCCATCCGCTGCCGCCGATGATGGCGGGCGATATTTGCACGGTCGACTTTCATCTAAATATCCCCACGCTTTATTCCACTTCGATTTCGTTCTCACCGGCGGTCGCCAATGGCACGCTGGAACGGTTCGCCGTGTGCGACTGGATCGACAACGCCGTGGTGCTGCAAATGACGCCGCCGGAGGGTCCTATGTATGGCCACCTCCGATTTCGCTGCCGGGTGGAAGTCAATTCGCGGATTAACGTCGGGCCGGGCGCCGGAGCCGCTGCATTGTGATCGAATTCACCGGCGAACGAGTCATTCCCGGTCAAGTGGATCCGGACCTTTGGGCCGAGCATGTTTCGCGCTATGCCTTTGCCGCGCGCTGGGCCGCCGGCGCTCGTGTGTTGGATCTCGGATGCGGTGCGGGATATGGCACAGCGGAGCTAGCGGGGCGCGCCCGCTCAGCCACCGGCATCGACCTCGCGCCGGAAGCTATCGCTCATGCCAGTTCCGCCTACCCGCAAGCGAACATTTCCTTCGTACCGGCTTCCGTCACCGCCGTGCCCTTCCGCGACGGTTGTTTCGATCTCATCACCGCGTTTGAAGTGATCGAACATCTCGACAATTGGCGGACTCTGCTGTCGGAAAGCCGGCGCTTGCTGCATCCGCATGGCGTGTTTCTGGTCTCGACGCCGAATAAGGAATACTACACCGATTCCCGCGGCACCTCGGGGCCGAATCCATTCCACACGCACGAATTTGAATTCGACGAATTCCGCAGCGTGCTGGCCGAGTTCTTTCCGCACTGCACGGTTCTGCTGCAAAATCATCTTGAGGCCTTCGCGTTCTATCAGCCCGCAGGCGATTCTTCCCTTGAGGGACGGATGGACGGTGTTCGGGGAACACCACAAGAGGCCCATTTCTTCCTGGCTGTGTGTTCGCTCGAAGACCCGACGCCGATACCAAGTTTCCTCTTTGTGCACCAAGGTTCGAATGTACTGCGCGAACGGGAGAAGCACATTGAGAGTCTGCAACAAGAGTTAGCCGAATCGCGCGGCCAGTTCACGGCGCTGCACGCCGCGCACGAACAGCTAAGCATGCATTTAGAGGAACAGAACCGCTGGGCGCTGCGGACCGGGGAGGAGCTCGAGACGGTGAGCCGTGACTTGGCGACTTTAGTCGAAAAGCTGACCATCTCGGAAGCCACGGTGGTCGAGCGCACCCTTTGGGCGCAGCGTCTGGCGGCACAGGTGGAAGACCTCAAGGAAGATCTCACGGCCCGGCTCAACTTCTGGCGCGCATCGCGCTGGACTAAGCTCGGCCGCAAGTTGAACCTGGGGCCGGATCTGGATCAATCTCCAGATAAAGGTGGCGCGAGCGGTGGCGGGAGCTAGCGCACCCGGCAGATCCGGCGCTTTCTGGCGGATTCTCTCGGGACTTCCTCTCGCAATTCTCTCCCCGCTGCTGCTGTTCATCGCCGCAGCGGGACTGGCCGTCACCGACCTGTTTGCTCGTCTGGCGCCCCGCCGCAAACTGGACCAGGAGACTCGGCCCGACTCAAGTTCCGCCGCGATCGTCATTCCCAACTGGAATGGCCGCGACCTGTTGGAAAGGTACCTGCCATCGGTGATCGCCGCGGCGGGGCGCGTACCCGGCAGCGAAGTCATCGTCGTCGACAACGGTTCGACCGACGGCAGCGCCGCGTTCATCCGCGAACGTTTTCCGCAAGTCCGCGTGGTGACGCTCGCAACAAATCTGGGTTTCGGCGGCGGCTCCAACGCGGGATTCAAGGCGGCGCGGCACGATGTGGTCGTGCTCCTGAACAGCGACATGCGCGTGGAACCGGTTTTTCTGCGCCCGCTTCTGGACGGATTCACGGATGAACGGGTATTTTCGGTCTCCTGCCAAATTTTCTTTTCGGACCCGAACAAGATTCGTGAGGAAACCGGCCTCACGGAATTCTGGTGGGAGCGAGGCAGCCTGCGGGTTCGCCATCGCACGGAGCCGGACATCCGGGAACTGTATCCGTGCGCCTATGGAGGCGGTGGCTCTTGCGCTTTCGACCGGCGAAAATTTCTGGAGCTGGGCGGCTTCGACGAACTTCTCGCGCCGTTCTATCTGGAAGACACCGACCTGGGCTATCTGGCGTGGAAACGCGGATGGAAGAATTTGTATCAGCCGGCCAGCGTGGTGTTTCACGAACATCGTGGAACCATCGGACGCCGCTACAGTGAAGCGTATATTCAAGGCGTTCTCAAAAAGAATTTCCTGTTGTTCGCCTGGAAGAACATTCACGATTGGCGCCGTATGACCGGAAACTTGGTCTTCTCCTGGGCCGGCGCGCTGCTGAGCTGGATTGTCGGTGACTCTCCGGACAGATCCAGCCTGGGAGGCATCGCCCGCGCAACGCTGCAACTGCCGGGGGCCATGGCCTCGCGTTGGCGGGCCCGCCGGCTGGCGGCCGTGTCGGACACGGAGGCCTTTCAGCGGCCTCTCGGTGGTCACTTCCGGGACACCTTCGGCGTGGATACCTTCAACCCAGACCGCCCTTTGCACGTGTTGTTCGTTGCACCCTACCCGATTTGCCCACCCATCCATGGCGGCGGCGTGTTCATGAATCAAACGGTTCACGAACTGGCGCGCCTGTGCGAACTCCACCTGGTGGTGCTCCTCGACTCCGCCGGCCAGCTCGCGGCGCACGCCGAGCTCGATGGCATCTGCGCAACCACTCACTACATGGTCCGGCCGTTAGGAGTGCCGGAACTGGTGGGCTCCATCGAACCGCACGCGGTTCGCGAATTTCGCATTCCGGACCTGGCATGGCTGATCCAGCGCCAGATTTTCACGCAGAGCATCGATGTGGTGCAGCTCGAATATACAGTGCTGGGACAGTACGCGGGCCGGTTCCGCCGCATCCCCAGTATCCTGTTCGAGCATGACGTCTACTTCCAATCGATTGCGCGGCGCCTGCCTTTCATCTCCGGCGTCGTCGAGCGGATCCAGGCACGATGGGAATACTTGCGCGCGCTGCGCTGGGAATTGCGCATGCTGCCGCACCTGGATCGCATACAGGTGTGCAGCCGTGACAATGCGGATTACCTGCTCTCCTTCCTGCCGCAGCTTAAAGGACGAATCGACGATGGATTCCGCGCGGGAATCGACACGTCGCGGTACAGCTACCGCCTCGATGGACGCGAGCCGCTGACGATTTTGTTCTTGGGCAGCTTCCGCCACACTCCCAACCTGGAAGCGCTCACCTGGTTCGTCGAACAAGTGCTCCCGCTGGTGTTGCCTGAGGAGCCGCGCGCGCGTGTGATGGTGGTGGGCTCGGATCCGCCGAAGCGCAGCGCTTTCCGGCACGCCGAAGCAGTGGAACTGGTGGGCTTCGTCGAAGATGTGCGAGAGCCGCTCGCGCGCTATTCCCTATTCGTGTGCCCGATTCTGAGTGGCTCCGGAGTGCGGGTGAAGTTGCTGGAAGCATTCGTGGCGGGGATCCCGGTGGTATCGACGCGGCTGGGCGCGGAAGGCCTCGCCGATCGCGATGGCGATATTTGCGCATTGGCGGATCAGCCCGCCGAATTCGCGCGGCGCGTGATCGACTTGTTGCGCGATCCGCAAAAGGCGGCAGAAATGGCGGCGCGAGCGCGGGAAGAAGTGGTGGCAAAACACGATATTCGCGGGATGACGGAGCGCATGGTGGAAAGCTATCGCGCCGAAGTGTTGCGCAGAGATACCGGCTAGGCAGCCGGCGGACTTGCCTCTTACTTACCTTTGATGGACTTGGCCAACTGCTCGCTGATCCTGCCCGCTGTGCGGCGCAAGCCGGCAGGGCGGTTGTCTTTGGGGAGCTCGTAGACACTCCACAGGACATCATGAGTTCTGCGGTTCACCAGAAAGACGGTGCCGCGGCCGCGCTTCCCTTGCATGCCTGAGCGTACCGGGGGGGCGCCTTTATCTTCCGCAGCGTCGCCCGATTTGTCGTCCGCTTTGGGCTTGGTCTGGTAAAGGTCCGCCAGACTCTGCTCAAAGGATTCGCCAAGGTGATCGGTGAAAACAGCATCGGCTTTTTGGGGATCGGTCACCACCTGCAACACCGATCCCGCAGTGAGTTGCTGCGCCAGATATTGATCCAGACCATTGGACATCGGCAGCAGATATACGGTTTTGACATCACCCAAACCGGCGGCGGAGAGGCCCATTGACATCGCCAGCGCCGCAACCGGGAGCAGAAAGTGCTTCATGGCTTTATCATACGATGCCGCGCCCGGCGCTCTCAGGCTCAGGTTCACAAGTTATTCTGGTGAAGCATGCCGACCGCCGCCGCGGCAAGAGTGGCCGCAGTGATCCCTACCTGGAACCGGCGCGATCTCGTAGCTGCTCTTTTGCAAAACCTGGCCGCGCAGGCGCGTCCGTTCGAGGAGATCATCGTCGTCGACAACGGCTCCGAGGACGATTCCGCGGAGCTGGCCTCTCGCGCCGGAGCGAGAGTCCTGAAGATGGGCCGCAACCTGGGCTTTGCGGCGGCGGTGAATCGCGGCATTGAAGCGGCCAATGCCGAATGGGTTGCGATCCTCAATAACGATGTGACACTTGAGCCGGACTGGCTGACGAAGTTGCTGGAGGCGGCGGCGCAGGAAGACATCTGGTTCGCCACCGGCAAGATTCTGCAGGCTGCCAATCACCAATTGGTTGACGGAACCTTTGATGAGATCTCGCGCGGCGCTTGTGCCAGCCGCTGCGGTTCCGGAAAACCCGATGGTCCAACTTGGAACCAGACGCGGGGGATTCGCGTCGCTCCTATGACGGCTGCGATCTTTCGACGGCAGCTTTTTCGCGACCTGGGCGGGCTCGATGAGACGTTTGGGTCGTATATGGAAGATGTCGACTTCGGATTGCGCTGCGCGCTGGCGGGGCGGGGAGGACTCTTCGTTCCATCCGCAGTCGCGTACCACTGTGGCAGCGCCACTCTAGGGGAGTGGAATAACGACACGGTCTGGCGAATCGCCAGAAACCAAGTTTTATTGTCGGCCAAGCACTTTCGCGGTCAGCCGTGGTGGCCGATTGTGGCCGGACAGTTGCTCTGGGGAATGGTCGCCCTGCGGCATGGGCGCGGATCGGCGTTCCTTCGCGGAAAGATCGCCGGGATGCGCGAAGCGCGCCGGATGACACGGCCAAGTACAAATGAATACACCAGAAAGGTCCTGGCGGAGGTTCTGGAATCGAGCGAGGCGAATATCCTCGCCTTGGCCCGGGAAACCGGATTCGACAGCTATTGGAGGGCCTACTTTTGGCTGTCGCGGCGGTAATTGTTACATACAATTCGGCGGATGTAATCATTTCTTGCCTGGAGGCGTTGTCTAAGTTGGCTCCCGAAATGACGGCGATCATCGTGGACAACGCATCGTCGGACGAAACGGTGAACTTGGTGCGGGCCCGCAGCGGTGTACGTTTGATTGCGAATCCTGAAAACCGCGGCTTCGCGGCGGCGGTGAATCAGGGCGCGGGCGAGGCGAACGAGAGCGAGTTCATTCTGCTTCTGAATCCTGATGTCGAACTATCGACGGCTGTCGACCAGTTGACGGAGTCCGCACAGCAGTATGGGCTCGCAGCCGGCCGCTTGGTCGACCAGGCAGGCAGCACTCAAGCGGGATTTACGCTACGGCGCTTCCCAACTCCTGCAGCGCTGGTCTGCGAGTTGTTTGGGATCAACCGGCTGTGGCCGACGAATCCCGTAAACCGCCGATACCGTTGCCTGGATCGCGATTACGATCAGCCAGGGTTGGTCGAGCAGCCGGCGGGCGCCTTCCTGATGGTTCGGCGGGACGTTTGGAAGAAGCTAGACGGCTTTGACGAGCGGTTCTATCCAGTCTGGTTCGAGGACGTGGATTTTTGCCGGCGGGCGGTAGATGCAGGCCAGCAAATAGCATACGTTCCGTCGGTGACGGCGCGGCATGAAGGCGGCCATTCGGTGGGCAAGATTCCCGAGGGCCGCCGCGCAAGCTATTGGTGTGTTAGCCTTTTAACATATGCCGCAAAGCACTTCCAACCGGGAGCGTTTCGCGGGATTTGCGCCGCCGTCGCGCTTAGCTCAATTCCCCGCATGGTTGTGGGGATGATCGCAGGCCGGACTCTGTCGTCGGGTGGAATTTATTTGAAGATCATGCGGTTTGCAGGACGCTGCTTGGTGAATCCCAAGCATGTAAGGCATGCCGCAGTTACGTTTATATAATTCTAAACACATGATTCAACAAGACTTGGTGTCAGTAACGCTGGTCACCTATAACAGCGGCAGATTCATCCGGCGATGCCTGGAATCGGTTCTCGAACAGGCGTATCCGCAGCTTGAAGTCATCGTGGTCGACAACGCCTCGACCGATGGCACGGCGGATATTCTGGAGCAATTTACGGACAGATGCCGCATTTACTATAACCAGGAAAATATTGGATTCGCGGCGGCGCAGAACCAGGCCATCGCCCTTTCCCACGGGGCTTGGGTGCTGGCGCTGAATCCGGATGTCCTGCTGCTGAAGGATTTCATAGAAGAACTGGTATTGGCGGGCAACATGGATCGCAAGGCTGGCACCGTTTGCGGTAAGCTGCTCAGCATCAGCGCCAGTTTCGATCTGCCGGAAGAGCAGTTGGTGGATTCGACCGGCATCTATTTCACTCCTATGCTGCGGCACCTGGACCGCGGCAGCCAGGAGCCCGACAAAGGCCACTACCTGAATTTCGAATACGTCTTCGGCGCGACGGCCGCGGCGGCGCTGTATCGCCGGAACATGATCGATGACATCTCCATCAACGGCGAGTTCTTCGATTCGGATTTCTTCGTGTATCGCGAGGACGCCGACGTAGCCTGGCGCGCCCAATTGATGGGCTGGAGATGTCTCTATACTCCGCGAGCCTGCGGCTACCACGTCCGCAACGTGCTGCCCGGCAAGCGGCACGCGCTGCCCGCCGAGATCAACATGCACTCGGTGAAGAACCGGTTTTTGATGCGTATCAAGAACATGACGCCGGATCTGTACCGCCGGAACTGGATGGCGATCACCGGCCGGGATTTACTGGTGATCGGCGCCTGCCTGCTGCATGAACACTCCTCGCTCAAGGCCTTTAGTTTTATTCTGCGCCACTGGAAGAGCGTGGTGGCAAAACGGCGCGAAATCATGAGCCGGCGGAAGGTGCAAGACGACGATCTGGCCAGTTGGTTTTCCTTCCATCCGGTGAGCCGTCCTGCTCCCATACCCGGCGCCCGGGCCAACGTCCGCGCGAGTGGCGCCCGAACGTAAGGGCTCACGACGCCGTGCGCTTTGCGATTCTAGGCACACGCGGCATCCCAGCGCGCTACGGCGGGTTTGAGACTTTCGCCGAGGAATTATCCACCCGGCTGGCAATGCGCGGTCACCAGGTGACCGTATATTGCCGCGAGCGCCATCCCGAACCCTCTTATCACGGAGTGCGTCTGCAGTACCTGCCCACCATCCGCCACAAATATTTCGACACCATCGCGCATACCGTCCTCTCCACGCTGCATGTCCTCGGTTCGCGTTACGATGCGCTGTTGTATTGCAACGCAGCCAACGCGGTCTTTACTTGGCTGCCGCGTGCGGTGGGGATGCCTGTGGCGCTGAACGTGGATGGGCTGGAGCGCCATCGCAAGAAGTGGAATGCGCTGGCCAAGACCTGGTACCGCTGGTCCGAGTGGCTCGCGACCTGGATGCCAAACGCAGTGGTCACCGATGCCCAGGCGATTGCCCAGTATTATCGCGAAAAATACCGGCGGGATTCGGTGATGATTCCGTACGGCGCGGAAGTGGGAACAGTCGAGGGCACCGGTGTACTTCAGAACCTGGGCTTGGATCCTAACAAATACTTCCTGTATGTGAGCCGCATGGAGCCGGAGAACAACGGGCTGCTGGTGCGCGAGGCGTTCGAGCGGGTGGCAACGGATTTTAAGCTGGCATTGATCGGTGACGCGCCCTATGCGGCGGATTACGTGGCGAAGGTTCGCGACACGAGCGACCCGCGCGTCGTCATCCCCGGCGCAATTTACGGCGAGGGCTATGCAGAGCTGGGCTCGCGTTGTTTCGCCTACATTCAGGCCACCGAGGTAGGCGGCACGCATCCGGCTCTCATCGAAGCCATGGGGCGCGGGGCGCTGACGTTATATCTGGACACACCGGAGAACGCCGAGGTCGCAGGCAGTGCAGGCTTGCCTTTCACTCACGAGAATCTGACTGAGGTGATGCAAGGGGTAATCGCGATGAGCGAAGAAGAGCGCGAGTGCTGGCGCGCGCGCGCCCGGGAAAGAGTACGGTCCCGCTACAGTTGGGAAGCGGTGACGGATGCGTATGAGAGACTGCTGAAGGGGCTGGCCGAAGGCTAACGAAGATGCGGAGCTGGGTAGAGGTATCGCTGCGACAGATTCGCGCCAACTTTCGCTCGGTGCGGGCCTTGGTCGGCGAGTCCGTGGAAGTGATGCCGGTCGTGAAGGCCGATGCGTACCGCCACGGCGCGGTGGCTGTCTCGCACGCGTTGGAGGCTGAAGGCGCGCGCTGGCTGGCGGTATCGAACGTCGAAGAGGGTGTGGTGTTGCGGCAAGCGGGAACGCAATCGCGCATCTTAGTCATGGCCGACTTCCTCGAAGACGAGCGCGAGATGCTGGCGACTCATCAATTGACTCCGGTGATTCACTCGCTGGAAGATCTCTCCGCGGTGCGCGTGCCGTATCACCTGAAGATCGATACCGGGATGAACCGCTTGGGAACCCGCGCCGAGCCAGCCGAGATCGCCCGCGCAGTGACGGCGGCGCCAGCGCCTCTCGAAGGCTTGATGACCCACCTTGCATCATCCGGAAATTACGAGAGCAAGCAAACTGAGGCACAGCTCCAGCGCTTCGAGGCAGTCATCGCCGGCTTGCGCCGGGCCGGCATCACGCCGCGGTATGTGCATTGCTCGGCTTCCACTCCGATCGCCTATCGCCGGCGTGAGGCGTGGGGCAACCTGGTGCGGCCGGGTCACGCCATCTATGGATACGTTTCTCCGGCCCGTGGCGCGCCCGCTAGAGCTCTGAGTGTGGCTCCTGCGCTGACCTGGAAGGTGACCGTGCTGGAGGTCAAGGATGTGGAGGCGGGAGCCCTCATCGGTTATGGAGGCATTCACCGGGCCGCGCGCCCCATGCGTATCGCGGTGCTGGCCGCGGGATACGCCGACGGCATCCCGCACCGTTTAGGAAATCGCGGGCAGGTGATTGTGAAGGGCAAGCTGGCGCCGGTGGTGGGCGCGGTGTCGATGGATCTGACGACCATCGACGTGACCGGCTCGCCCGATCTGAAGACCGGCGACTCGGTGATGCTGCTGGGATCTGAAGGCGGCGCTTCGATTAACGCCCAGCAGATGGCCAAGTGGGCAGGAACGATTTCTTACGCAGTGCTGTGCGGGATTCACGCCCGGGTCAAGCGGGTTTATATAGACTGATCAAGGCCTTAACCCCCCCGCGGCCTGGCGTGCCCACCTATTCTGCAAGCCGCATCCTGACGATTAGGTTGGTATGGAGAAGTCCATTCCAGCAGGGATCGAGCGAGTCATCGGACCTCTGCCAGGCCAGCGTGAGGCCCGAGCTTTCAGCATATTCGCACTGATCGCCGGCTTGATCGCATGCGGGCTCTCGCTGTACTACGGATTTCGCGGGGAAACCTTCATGGGACGGCCCATGGGGAGTGACTTCGTCGAGTTCTATGCAGCCGGCAAAGCTCTGAACCAGCACCAGCCCGCGCTCCTCTACGATATTTCTGCGTTGACCAAACTGGAGCAGGATTCGCTGCCGGCAATGCCGCGCACTCAGATGCTGATCTTCGGTTACCCACCGGTGGTTGGTCAGTTCTTCCGTCCGTTTGCTCTACTGCCCTATAAATGGGCCTACTGTGCATGGCTGGTGTTTTCGCTGGTGTTGTATGCGGCGGGACTTTGGCTCCTGTTTCGCGGCTGGGCCCACGCCAGCTACCGCCGCACGGCGTTTCTGCTCTCGCTCTCGGCTCCGATGTTTACGCTGGAGACGTGGATCGGCGGACAGCTCTCCGTTGTCACTTTTTTCGCAGTGGTCCTGTTCGTCTCCTGTTTCGAGAATCGCTGGCTGGTGCTCGCCGGAGTGACTCTTGGCCTAGCGACGTATAAGCCTTCCCTGATCGCGATCCCGGCGGCAATGATGATCTTAGGCGGCTGCTGGAGGATGTTCGCGGGCCTGTGCGGCGGCTCGGCGGCCCTGCTGGTCGGGTCACTCGCGACCGCTGGATTGAACGGCCTCCGTTCGTGGATCATCCAGATGAAAGTGTTCGCCGGCATCGCTACCACGAATGAAACCATCATTCGCCGGACCAAGTACGTGGACTTGAATTCGTTCTTCAGTATTCTGCTGGGCGGAAGTTCCGGGGCGCGGGCCGTTGCCAGTCTCGCGGCCGCTGCGGCGTTCCTGCTACTTGGGTTGGCTTGGTGGCGCTCCCGCCGGCAGTCGCATACCGTTCAGCGCTACTTGTGGGGAGCCACGCTGACCTGGACGCTGATGATCAATATTTACGCGCCAGTCTACGACACCATCCTTCTTATCCCTGCCGCGGCTCTAGTGGGCCGCTCCTTGTATGGACGGAGCAAGCGGGAACAGGCTGGGTTGCAGCTATGGCTGGTGGCCTTGTGGCTGGTGCCGTGGCTAACACAATCCTGGGCGGACTACCTGAGACTGCAGATCCTCACGCCGGTGCTAGCGGGATTCGGCTACTGGGCATTGACCCTGGCGCGCGATAGTTCCGCGTGGCGGATAGCGGTACGCCGGGGAAACGCGATCCGCGACGCCGCGTAATTTCTAGACGTCCAGATTGCGAACGTCGAGGGCGTTGTCCTCGATGAACTTGCGGCGCGCTTCGACGTTTTCGCCCATCAGCGTGGTGAAAATCTCGTCGCTCTGCACGATATCTTCGAGCGATACCTTGAGCAGGGTGCGCGTCTCGATGTTCATGGTGGTTTCCCACAGTTGCTCGGCGTTCATCTCACCCAGGCCTTTGTAGCGCTGGATACTGACTTCGCGCATGCCTTCGTTTTTGACGTGCGCCAGCAATTCGCGCCAGCCCGCGAGGGTCTCGCGATGCGCGTCGCGCACGGCGACGAACGGCGGCTGATTATACTTACCGGCCTGCTTTGCGAGCAGGCGCAGGCGGCGATATTCGGGCTGCCCGGCCAGTTCCAGGTTGATGGCGCGCTCGGCGTTGGTGGGATCCTTGAAGGTCACCATCCAGGCCGAGTGTTCCTCTTCGTGCCTTATCTCGGCTTCGATCTTCAGCGCCTTCAGGCCTTCATAGACCGGCTGCAGGTGCGACTTGTCGGCGAAATCGGCCTTGGTATCGATAGCGAGTCCGGGGTCAGCCAGCACTTCAACAACTCGGGGATCGCGCAGCCGGCGTTCCATGCGCCGCCAGGCGAGTTGCAGCTCATCGAGCGACATCAGGTAATTGCGCAGCTCGGTGCCTTCAAGAATCGTCTTGCCGCCGGCGCCGACTTCGACCTTCAGGTTCTCCGTCGCGCGGCGCAGAATCTCGCGCGTAAATTCCTTGTCGTCCTTGATGTACTTCTCGCTCTTGCCCTTCTTGATGCGATAGAGCGGCGGCTGCGCGACGAAGATATTGCCGCGCTTGATCAGTTCCGTCATGTGGCGGAAGAAGAATGTGAGCAGCAAGGTGCGAATGTGCGAGCCATCCACATCCGCATCAGTCATGATGATGATCTTGCCGTAGCGGATCTTGGTGGGATCGAAATCGTCCTTACCGATGCCCGCGCCGATGGCTGTGATCATGGCGCGAATTTCTTCGTGACCCAGCATCTTGTCGTAACGCGCCTTCTCGACGTTGAGAATCTTGCCGCGTAATGGAAGAATCGCTTGATACCGCCGGTCGCGGCCGCCCTTAGCGGTGCCGCCGGCCGATTCACCCTCGACTAGAAACAATTCGCAACGCTCGGGATCGCGCTCCTGACAATCGGAGAGCTTCCCTGGCAGTCCCCCGGAATCCAGCGCACCCTTGCGGCGCGTGAGATCTCGGGCTTTACGTGCCGCTTCGCGCGCGCGGGCCGCATCGATGGCCTTCGAGACGATCTTCTTCATCACCGACGGGTTCTTGTCGAAGAACTCGCCCAGCTTTTCGTTAATGAGCTGGACCACGTAGCCCTGGATATCGGAATTGAGTTTACCCTTGGTCTGTCCTTCGAACTGCGGCTGCGGCAGCTTCACGCTAATCACTGCCGTCAGGCCTTCGCGCACGTCGTCGCCGGTGAGATTTTCTTTGACGTCCTTGAACA
>Ga0068858_100003110_pt1 | contig 16614 bp, 15 predicted proteins | sample KBSSwiS12_FD_66589 | JGI IMG/M metagenome (GOLD analysis project Ga0068858, IMG submission 66589) | Switchgrass rhizosphere microbial communities from Kellogg Biological Station, Michigan, USA - KBS Switchgrass S1-2 | ecosystem: Host-associated > Plants > Roots > Rhizosphere > Soil ...
GGGGGCATTCTCGCCCAGTTGACGGCCGGGGTGCTTTTAAATCAGGAGAACGGCGTGCGGATTTTTGGCAGCAAAGGGTCCATCCACGCCCCTCACCCGTATGTAATGGGTCGTGAAGGCGGGGAAAGCACCATCTTCATCACCCGCGAAGGGGCAACTACGCCGGAAGCCATCGTCATCAAGACCGACTCCTGGCTTTATGCGCTGGAAGCTGACGCTGTAGCTGATGCTCTATCGCAGGGCAAACTGGAAAGCCCTGCCATGTCGGTCGCCGACAGCCTAGGTAACATGGCAGCACTGGACGCTTGGCGCTCTTCGGCGGGGTTCGTTTACGAGAGTGAAAAAATCGACGCATCGTTTCCGACAGTCAGTAGGGTTCCGCTGAAAAAACGGGCCGACTCCATCATGCCCTATGGCAAAATCGAAGGCGTCGCCATCCCCGTCTCCCGCCTTGTCTTGGGCTGCGACAATCAAATGACCATGCCTTACGGCGCGGCCATATATGACGACTTTTTCGAACGCGGCGGAAATGCCTTTGATACAGGTTACATTTATAACGGCGGCCTTCAGGAGCACCTGTTTGGCCGATGGGTCGAACAGCGCGGTATTCGCTCGCAAGTCGCGGTGATTGTGAAAGGCGCCCACACACCGTTGTGCACACCCAAGTTCCTGACCTCACAGCTTCACGAAAGCCTGAGCCGCCAACGGACCGATTACGCCGACATGTACATCATGCATCGCGATAACCTGGAAGTTCCCGTCGGTGAATTTGTCGACGTTCTCAATGAGCATTATCGCGCGGGACGGATCAAGTCGTTTGGTGGCTCCAACTGGACACTGGCGCGTTTGCAGGAGGCCAATGCCTATGCGGAAAAGAACGGACTGCAAAAATTCGGCATGGTCAGCAATAACTTCAGCCTTGCCCGGATGGTTGCACCGGTGTGGACCGATTGCATCTCCGCCAAAGATGCCGATTTCACTCAATGGCTGGAGAAGACACAGACTCCGCTCCTCTGCTGGTCGAGCCAGGCCCGTGGTTTCTTCACCGAACGAGCAGGCCGGGACAAACTGAGCGATCCCGAGTTGGTGCGCTGCTGGTACAGTGACGATAATTTTCAACGCCGTGATCGCGCGATTGAGCTGGCCGCCCAAAAAGGAGTTCAGCCGATCCACATTGCCCTGGCCTACGTCTTGGCGCAGACCTTCCCCATCTTCGCGTTAATCGGACCACGGATCATCTCGGAAACGTCCAGTTCTTTCGAGGGCCTCTCCGTTCGCTTAACCCCGGAAGAGCTCCGTTGGCTTGACTTGAGATAAGCTGATCAGCGCTTGGAACTTTCGTCCGTCGTCATGATGTTGACGCCACTATTAATGGGGGCGGCACGACTTGCAGGAGCATCGCTGACGACCAGCGTGGTTCCCGGCTCAATGACCGTCCGTAGCTGAGCAAGGAAGTCCGGCGAAATGGAGAGACGTTCGGACAGATCGTGCAGGGTTGGCGCGGAGCCATTGTCAGTATCGATGGTGGTCCACTGCCGATGTCCATCCGAGTCCCGCGTGGCGAGAGCGCTGTAAACGTGCGTGCCGATGTCGAGGTCTTCACCGCCACCAATCGGCGCGCGACCAATCTCCACGCCATTGCGGAAGACGTAGACGCGCGAAGATTTCGTACTGACGACGATGGAGACTGGGCCGGTCGGCGCTGCCTGAGGATCCCACTGAAAATCACCGTTATCGACTTTTTCGATCGAATGATTGCCTTGAGCGGTGAGGATGTAACCGGGATGACCTGAGGTCACGGGCGTCGGGCTGCCATCGGTGATCATGACCGTCGTACCTTTGCCTGTCACGGTGTAGAGCTTCTTCGCAAACTCCAGCGGAAGACGAACGCAGCCGTGAGAATCGGGTTCCCCCGGAAGCCAGCCGGCGTGAAGCGCGATTCCTCCCCACGTGAGCCGCTCCATATAAGGCATGGAGGCTCCCTTATAGATGGTGGAGGTGTGATCGACCTGCTTTTGCAGGATCGTATAGACACCTGTCGGCGTCGGATGCCCCGGACGTCCCGTGCTGACTGTCGATTTTCCGATGCGAACGCCATTTCGATACACGAAGAGTCGCTGTTCCGGAATGCTGACAATGATGATGACCGGGCCGGCGGGAGAAATCTCCGGGTGCCACGAGTACTCTCCGTTTTTCAGAAATTGAAAAGGATCTGCTTCTTTCCCTTTGGTAAATACTTCCGCGTAAGTTCCACCGCCACTTACCGAGATAGCAAGGAGGGCGCAGGTACTGATAATAATCCGCAGCTTGCGACGGGAAAGAGAAAGACTGGTCATTTGCCGTGAGGAATAAGCCGTCTCCGATGCCGGGGCAAGCGCAAACTAAGCAGACTTATCCCTATTTAACGGTCTCGACCCAACCGTTGGCCACTTCGTCAGAGAGTTGGCGGCAATAAGCAAGCGTATCGATCTGGTCCACCGATTTGTCCTCCCGAATTCGGACAATCCGCGGAAAGCGCAAGGCATATCCTGAGGCATGGCGCTGGCTGGGTTGAATGGTATCGAAGGCAACTTCCAATATCACATCCGGTTGCACCAGTCGGTAGCGTCCGCGCTCTTCCAAGGTGTTTTGCAAAAAGTGATCGGTATAATGCGCAATCTCAGCATCCGTCAGGCCCGAATAGGCCTTACCCACTGGCAGTAATTGATCCGTAGTTTCGTCCCGAACCGCGAACGTATAATCGGAAAGCACGTGACGCCGTTTACCGTGGCCCCACTCTACGCCTACAACGACGACATCCAAGGTCGCGTAAGCCTTTTTCAATTTAAGCCAGGCCAATCCGCGACGACCCGGAGAGTAAATGGATTGCGGATCCTTGGCCATAAGGCCTTCGTTACCTCTCTTGCGTGCTTGAAGAAATGCGGCTTCCACCGCCTCACTGCCACTGACCATCTGAAAAGGGGCGGGCCCCACTTGAGGCACCCGGGGAAGAACGTCGAGCAATGCCCTTCGCTTAATCAAAGGTAACTTCAGGAGGCTCTTTCCTTGATAACCGAGAAGATCATAAAGCCAAAGGGACAAGGGGACTTCGGTTCCCAGAAAAAAATCGTCTCCTTTACGCCCGAGTCTCTTTTGCAATTCAGCAAAGGGCAAGGCGCGCTCGTTCTGCCACGCGATCAACTCACCGTCAGCGATGAAATCGGCGTTGATCAAGCCCACTTGTCGAACCAGATCAGGAAACTGACTGGTTATTTTTCGCAACTCGCGAGAGTATAATTCGACGTGGTCTCCCAGCTTGTGCACCTGGCAGCGAATACCATCGTACTTTTCCTCGATCCAGATCGGATTGCCGAGTCGCTCCACGATCGCTTCCGCCGTTGGTTCCGGACTCGCGAGCATGAAGTGGATCGGCTGAAATGTCCGCAACTCCATTTGAGATAGAGTTCCGTTGCGAGCAGCGCACGCGGTCGCGCCCAAATCTCCGCTAATCATATTAGCCTCACGTATGGCTTCCACCTGCCGATCGAAAGCGGCCGCCAGCCCTTCCTCCACCAGCCCTTCCTTAAGACCGATTCGCAAATCACCTGTGATAACCTTGATTAAATATTTTGCGGCCAGTGGATCAAGCTGACTCAGTTTCTTCTGAAGCAACTCTTGTTTGGCCGCTGGTCCGCGCCGCTCGGCAAGATTCGTGAAAAAAGCGGGTAAATCGGAAATGAGGCATCTCCCTGGAGAGGTATGGCCTTCGAGCATGGCTTGAGTTGTCTCGCCGCTGTCGCTGTAACGCTGATAAATCGAACGATAGTCCGCCTCGTTCATACCGGAGACAGATAACAACGATGCTTTGATCAGTGCCCAGCCACAATTCAAGGTGCGATTGTCGCAGGAAGGGAAAGGTCGGCCCGTAAAGTAAACCGCTGCGGAAGCCAGTTCATCGTCGGATAATCCTGAAAAATATTCTTTCAGCAGCCCGATTTTCTCCAGTTTGCTAGTAGTCGCCTTAATTTTTTCCGCGACTTGTGCAAAGGCGAAAAAATCGTTCACAGGCGTTTGGTCACTTTTGATTGAAGCACCCGAAAGAGAAGCCGACTTCGCCTGCAAGGGTCTTCGATTTATTTGCTCCAAGGAGATTTCGAGTTGATTGGGCATCCCCAGCGCCCATGCCTCTATTCCCCGGTCACGCAAGGTACGGGCAAATTCCTTCACAAAACCATGGACCGTAAAAACCTGCTTCGGTTGGACGACATCAATGAACTGCAGCAATTCGTTGTAATCGGCGTGGTCGCTCAAAGGGAAAGCTGCATCGCATTGATATCGATAAACAGCGGCAGGATCAATTGCCCAACCTGAGATCACTGCCGTTCGACGAGGCTTGATTTTACGCAGCCATGTGGATTGATTTGCTTGCGGTGGACAGATGACTACGTGGCCTTTTGCTTCGGTCAGGGTAAAGGGCTTGTAGATAGGGAACTCCTGTCCTAGATCCTCGTATAGCCGAGTAATCTTGTGTGTTTGCGGATGGAGCATGACCGATAGATCCGCTTTTGTCAGGCTGGCCAATAACTCCTGGCTCTTGCCCAACGAATACCCGAAGAGCACCGGGATCTCACCGTCCTCAATGCTTGATTTGCAAAAGTGAATGATGTCATTCAGCACCTTTTCGGCAGGCGGAAAGATGTAGCGGGGCAGGCCGAAGGTTGTCTCCATGACGACCACATCCGCATGTGGAGGGCGACAGGGTTCTGCCGAGAGACCGGGTCGCATCTTGAAATCCCCCGTGTACAGGAACGAACCATCAGTCCGTTTCAAGTAAAGGAGGGCAGAACCCAAAATGTGACCGGCGGGGTACAAGCATAATTCCGTGTCTGCACTGAATGCATAAGAAGCATCGTAAGGCAGGACGATTTCCTCGCGTTCTCCCGGGAGACGCAGGCCCATCAAGCGCTGAGTCCCTTCCGAGGTGATAATGCGTTGATGCTTGGCAAGGTGATCGAAATGCGCGTGCGAGACAAAGGAAGTCGGAACAGGTTGACGCGCATCGCACCAGAGATCGATTTCAGACAGATAAATACTGCCGTTGCGCATTTCCACCTGCCAGGACATCTCCCAAATTAGTCGAGTTATCGAAATACGCAAAGTTACCGCTCGCTAACGGTTATGCTTTGTCAGAAGCAGGCCCTGAGATAGATTCCGGGCATGGCCATACGCATTGGTTGCGGTAGTTGGGCGGACGCGGAATACGGCGGGCTGCTCTATCCCCCGACATTTCCGCCCGATCTTCGACTTTGCGGCTACGCGATGTGGTTTGATCACGTGGAAGTCAATGCCACCTATTACGCACTGCCAAAGAAAGAGTCCGTCGAGAAATGGATCGAACTAACACCACCCGGGTTTCTTTTCGACATCCGCATGCCGAGGATTATTTCCCAAAGTCCAGCCAAGGCCGGGCAAGACGGGAGGTTGATTCGCCTTCTGCTCGAAAATCTACAACCTCTTCTCAAGGCAAAAAAGCTCGGCGTCTTTCTTCTCGTTCTCAGCCCTTTCTTCAAGCCGGAGCGTCATCAACTGGAAGAACTCGATGCCTTGATTGAAAAAATGCAGCCATATTCACTCGCTGTGGAACTTCGCCATTCGGAATGGGTTTCGGAAAAGTGGCGCGCCTCGACATTGCGCTACTTTAAGGAGCGCAAGCTGACCTTTGTCACGGTCGATATGCCGCCAATCAAAGGTTCCGACCTGATGCCTTTCGTCGATGAAGTCACGCAACCCAAATTGGCGTATGTAAGACTCCATGGAAGAAATCCCGGCTATACCAAAACCAAGTCCGCCATGGAACGCCATACCTACCTTTATCCCGATTCCGAGCTGGAAGAGTTGGTACAACGCATTCGGCGTCTTTCCGCCAAGGCCAAGGATGTTCGCGTCGTCGCCAATAATCACGCGCAGGACTTTGCGCCGCGTACTGCCTTGGCGTTAAAGGAAATGCTTGGGCAGTCGCTCTGATGAAATCTGATCCAATGGAGGCAGGCTTTCCCAATCGGTACGAGTCGATTCTAGATTCCTTTGGTGGGAATGCCCTTATCTTTTCGGAAGTCTCCAACCAAACACGGGCGAAATTACCCACACTCTCGCCAAAAGATGCCGAGATCGCATCGGTTTGCGCCGGCGTAGCGGGTCCTGTGCTGTGCAGTTACGTGCTCTGGATTTTGGAAAAATCGATCGAGATGGAATTGAAGAGGCTTTATTTCATCTCGCGGGATGGAGAAATTTTACTGGAGATCGCCCGGCGCCTATTGCCTGCTTTTTGGCCAAACGCATCCATCGATCTCCGCTACTTGATGGGGTCCCGTCGAGCGTGGATGCTGCCATCGTTTACCGTCTCGCAAACCGAGATCGCCCCGTATCTCCTGCGCTTTTTCGACAATTCCTCGCTAAAGACCAGTTTCGCGCGAGTCAACCTCTCACTGCGGGATTGCCAGGATTTATTGCCCCGATATGGATTTGCCAGCAGCGATTGGGAACGATGTCTCCAAAGGAAGGATATAAAATCCATGACCGCACTGGCGATGGACGCTGACCTCCAAAGGCGCATCGCCAATCAGGCCGAGATGAGCAAAGAAGTCACCTTAGGCTATCTCCAACAGGAAGGGCTTTTTGATGACGTCCCCTATGGTCTCGTCGACCTCGGATGGACCGGAAGCCTCAAAGGCGCGCTGGAGATACTTCTTCGCTTGAAAAAAAAAGATGCTTCTCCCTTCTTCTTGTTTGGCCGGGCCACGGATCACGGTTCGGACGATCCGTCGAAACTTTACACTTATCACTTTGATATCGATGAATCGAAAGGAATCACCGTTGGAGCTGAGCGCAACCTGTCCGCTATCTCGGTTTTGATTGAGACGTTTTGCGCCAGCCTTTCCGACGGACTTCGTACCTACGAACTCAAGAATGGTCGATATACGCCCATTTTTCAAACTTCGACCAAGCTCGCCTTGCAGGAATGGGGTTACGAAACGATGCGGATTTGTATTTTACGCTTTGCGGACAGTTTGTCTGAACAGGTCGGACGTCTAAAATCACCTTTTTTTCTCTCACCGAAAGTTTCCGATGCGTTGCTGAGGACGTTTTGGCGAACGCCGACCCGGCAGGAAGCCATGGCCTGGGGACAGTTTCCCTATGAAGAAGATCCCACGGCTTCAACTCATCATCGGCTGGTGCCACCGGTCGAAGCGGGCACGTTTTGGCGCGCTTTCCTGACAGGAAATGGATTTCGCCAGATCAGCGTATGGAGCCGAGGTGTCCTCGCCGTAAATCCTACTTGGGTCCGCATGCTTTGGATGGTTTGCATGGCGGGATATCGAGTTCGTAAAACCATATTCGGCGTGAAATAACTGCGCGTATGTACGTCTCGATCATTATCAATAACTACAACTACGATCGATGGCTGGGAGAAGCGATTGACTCCGCTCTTCAGCAGGACTACGCCGACATCGAAGTTATCGTGGTTGATGACGGATCTACCGACAATTCCCGGGCAATCATTCATCGTTACGGAGATAAAATAAGAGCTGTCTTTCAGGATAACGGAGGTCAAGGCTCTGCGTATAATGCCGGTTTCGCGGTTTCCCGCGGGGATATCGTTCTCTTTTTAGATGCTGATGACCGGCTTCATCCCCACTGCGTGTCTGAAATTGTTCCTCGTTTCAAACTGGGCGTTTCCAAGGTGCAATTTGGACTAAAAATTATCGACGAGCATAGTCGATCGGTTGGTCGGCCTGTATTATCGGTCCAGCCGGAACCCAAGGAGTTTTTAATGCTGCTTCAGAAATTTCTTTTCTATCCCAGTCCTCCCGGAAGCGGTAACGCCTACTCCCGGGACTTCGTCGCGAAACGACTTCCAATCCCGCCCGAACGCTGGAGAATTAATGCGGATACTTGTCTTATTTTTACTGCACCGCTCGATGGAGAGGTGATCGATCACAATGCCTGCCTCGGTGACTATCGTCGCCATGGAAGGGGAGCCAGCGAAAAAAATACTGATGAATTGGAAACTTACTTGAGCAAGGAATATGCAAAAATGGTCCACGCCCGGAATTATATCACCGAGGCGCTTCGTTCATCATTAAGCGATCTTCCCGTTAACAATTATGCATTTCCACCGGTTCATCTTAAAATTGAGGTTGCCAAGACTCTGTCTAGTCGTCACGTCAATGCAGGGATTTCGAAAAAACTGCGATTATTGACTGAATCCTTTCGGACGGCGAGCGACTGGACTCCATGGTCATGTCCGAAGCGATGGGCACTTCCGTTCTGGGTCTTGCTGGCTTGCCTATTACCTCGTGCGATGAGAAAACGCTTTTTCACCGTCTCCCTGGCACATTCCGGCTACTAGTATCGTATGAGTGAGCTTCTGATTTCCGTTGTCATTTGTACTCACAATCCCCGCCCTGATTATCTCAATCGTGTCCTTCAGGCTTTGAGCAAACAAACGCTGCCTCCATCAAACTGGGAACTTCTCATCATCGACAATGCATCCATCCCATCCCTCGCCTCTTTCGGTGATCTCACGTGGCATCCTCACGCGCAAATCGCGGTCGAAAAAACTTTAGGCGTTTATTATGCCCGGTTGCGCGGCATTAAAGATAGCCGCGCACCGATCATCCTGTATGTGGACGACGACAATGTCCTGGCCCCCGATTATCTGGAGCAGGTACTTGCTATCAACCAGGAGTTTCCCCAGTTGGGCACATGGGGAGCCGGATTGATCCAACCCGACTATGAAAAAGAACCCGATCCAGAACTCAAACCGTTCTGCGAAATCCTGGCCTTAAGAAACATCCAGCATGATACGTGGACGACTTCACAGAAACTTGGCCCATCGGTTCCCTATGGCGCCGGAATGGCCATGCGTCGTTCCATCGCGACGGCTTTTATCGAGCACATCGAAAGGATAAAAGGCCAAGTCATCTTTGGCCCACGTGGATCAAAACTGAATTCCGCGGAGGATATTGCGTTTTCTCTCTTCGCGGCGGACCGGGGCAGCGGCTATGGCCTTTTCCGCCGCCTCTCCATCACCCATCTTATTCCCGAAAGACGCGTTCAGCGCGACTATCTTTTTCAGATTTGGGAGGCTTATTCCTATGGCAATTTTCTTCTGGAGCTTGTCCGCCAGGATGTGAAAGGCGCTCCCCGTTTTGGCTTTATGTCCATCGCCCGGGAACTATTGGCTCCCCTTCTCAAGGCACTTTTTGGAAGCAGCATGCGGCGTGCGGTTTTTCGCCGTGTTTTTATCGGTCGTTGGAGAGCGTGGCAGGAATATGAAAAGCCCAAGGCCTGATCTTATTCTATTCTCCGGGGCGTGAATCGATGGTCTGCTCCTGGATCATCTGGACAAATTCCCCGAATTCTTTTTCTCCCAATTCAGAAACCGCGAGGTAATTCATCCCGGATTTTGTCCAGCCAAGCGCGTGATAGCCGTTTTGGTTGTAGATCCGTTTGTGAAGCGGGTTCGTGTTCGCAGGCCAGATGAACAGATTGATGTAGTGTTTGCGACGCTGATAAATAATTGCAGCCACATTGCGGTTATCCAAAACATCAAGACGCCCACCTATGAGTGGATAACCGGAAGGGCCGAGGTCGACTACCTGCGGCGAGTAGTCAAGCTTACCAGCGAACCATGGCTTCACGGTATGTTGATCGGTCGATGCCACGTCCATGAGGTGATTGACCTGCAGGGAGCGGACATGGTTCGCAATGGCTTGCTGATCGAGTTCAGAAATTCCCTGGGTTGAGAATATACCAACGGCCAATATGACTAGTGTCGCGACGGCGAGACCGGAATAGATCCATGCCGCCGAAAAATGCCACCATGAAACTTTTGAAATAGAAGATTTTTCTTCTCGCAATGCCGCCTGGATCCGCGTTTTCAGGAATGGTGAGGCAGTGAAACGCGGCGTTTCAGATTGGATGAGATCAATGAATTCCTTTTCTTGCGCGAGTTGTTGCTGGCAAATCGCACACTCAGCCATGTGCGCTTCCAGCTTCAAGCAAGTGGCCAGATCGAGTTCACCGTCCTGATAAGGAGCAAGTAGTTTAGCGGCTTCGTCGTGATTCATGAGAGTGACTCCCTGGCATTTGCGGCAATGATCTCGTTGCGCAATCGTCCTCGCGCCCGGGCCAGTCGCGACATCACCGTGCCAATGGGAATGCCAACGACACCCGCGATTTCCTTGTACGCGAGACCTTCCAAATCATGGAGGACGATGATTTCCCTGAACTCATTGGGCAATTTTTCCAAGGCCAGTTTCAGGCTCTCTGCATTGGCTTTTTGTCGAAACGCCTCCTGTGTTTCCGTCGCGCTGCCCATGGATTGATGGATTTCCTCGTCAAAAGGCTCGGGCGTCTCGTGACTCCTCATCTTTTTGATCATGGTGTAGCAAACGTTTCGTAAAATTGTCATAAGCCAAGCCTTGCCATTCCCGCCGCGAAAACGGGTGAAGGCCTTGTGAGCGCGCATATAAGTCTCTTGCACGGCGTCCTCAGCATCCTGGTCATTACGCAAGAGCCATCGGGCGAGGTTATAAGCGGCATCAAGATGAGGCAGGAAGACCTGCTCAAAGTCGGGCTGATTCAGATTTACTCCTGCATCTCGATGTTGCTCCACAATATAGATACGAAGTTTTGAGCCGTTTTATTCCCAGAAAACCGGATTTTTTACGCTTTGAATAAAAAAGATCACCAGCAGGTATGGCATGGAGAAGGCCCATGACGGGTTTTCAAAACATCAACCATCCCACCTCTAAAAAACCATATGAAAAATAAAAACTCTTGTTTCCCCAGTTCTCATCAATCCTTCCTCAAGCTAGTAGGCTTGGCGGGAATGACAACCTGCATCTTGCTTCCAGGCCATGCCTCGGCGACAACCGGAACCGGCTCGAGTAACGCCGTCGGTTACCTCCAGGTCTTCTCCGCCACCGAGCCAGTCAAAACGGGCGAAGATGTCTACTACTTCCCCCATACCGGCTATCGCATCTACGACACCAGCGGTCATCTCATGAAATCGGTCGAGAACCGTGACTCGGAAGTCGATGAGGTTCCGCAAACGGTTGAACTCAAGCCTGGAACCTATTCAATTTGGGCACTGTCGGACTCCGGTCACTACGTGACCATGCCTGTCAGGATCAAGTCGGCCCGGACCACAACGGTATCGCTCGAGAATAAGTCGTGATTCAGGCACCTCCATCGCCGGGGCCATAAATTTTTTAGGAATAAACGAGCCCCGGCGTGAGTACAGCATCAGGAGGACCCTGACCGGTTTTCCCATTCCACTAAACACCCAACCATAATAATCAGGATTAAATCTTATGAAGAACAACGATATTATTCTCCACGATACCAGCCGCGATGGCATCGACCGCCGGGGCTTTCTCCGCTGCATGGGCTGGGCTGGCACGGCGGTGGTTTGCTCGATTTCCGGCGGCATTCTTACTTCCCGGGCGCTGGGTGATGTCCTGGCTAATCCGGGCACAATTGCAGGGGCTGAGCTCAATTTCGTCCAGATCAGCGATTCCCACATCGGCTTCAATAAGCCAGCCAACACCAACGTCGTGGGAACGTTTCAGGAAGCAATCACGCGAATCAATGCGCTTACCAAAGCGCCCGAATTCATGCTGCACACAGGCGATTTGAGCCATCTCGCCCAAGCCGATGAGTTCGACACGGTCGAGCAGATGTTGAAGACCGCCAAATCTTCTAAGGTGTTTTACGTACCGGGTGAGCACGACATCCTCAACGACAACGGTGCGCTGTATCTGCAGAGGTTCGGTAAGGGAACGCAGGGAAATGGCTGGTACAGCTTTGATCAAAAAGGCGTTCACTTCATTGGTCTGGTCAATGTCTTTGGCAAATCTGAGCAAAGTCTGGGCATCCTGGGACCTGACCAACTCGCGTGGCTGAAAAAGGACTTGGCCGCGCTCTCCAAGAGTACGCCCATTGTGGTCTTTGCCCATGTCCCGCTCTGGGAGGTCTATGCCCAATGGGGCTGGGGCACCTCGGATGGTGCACAGGCGCTTGATATGCTCAAAGGCTTTGGCTCGGTGACCGTCCTTAATGGGCATATTCATCAGGTGGTGCAAAAGGTGGAGGGCAATATCACCTTTCATACAGCGCGATCCACCGCTTTCCCGCAACCTGTAGCCGGGACCGCACCCAAAGGCGGCCCCATGGTCGTCCCCGCCGATCAACTGCGCAGCATGCTGGGCCTGTCGAGCGTCACCTATACGGAAAACGATCATCACCTTGCTCTCGTCGATTCGACGTTGGCATAGGAAATCCGATCGCGATGCCATGACGATCGATCCTGCCATCTGGCCAAAACTCCACGGTGCCAGTGTCCATTTCCCAGTGGCGCTGGCCATGGCAGCGGCGCTCTTCGACGGCTTGGGCTATATCTGGCCCAAGTCATCGCCACGAAAAGCCCAGCTCCATTCCGCCGGATACTTCACGATCATTCTGGGGGCACTCGGCACATTTCCCGCCGTATTTTCCGGATTATTCATGACAAAAGGGGAAATGCTTGGGCACGACGCGCTGCTCTTCCATCATCTCTTCGTCTGGCCAGCCTTTGCCGGCTTGGTCGGTCTGGGCGTCTGGCGAGCGGTGGTGGATGACCGGGCTTCACCTCGCAGCTTTGCGGCCTATCTAACGGTATTATTTATCACCGCGGGATTGATGGCCGGAGCAGGTTACTGGGGCGGAGAAATGATGCTCAATTCTTAGGAGTGAATTGTGCAAATCTCGCTCGAATCAAAAGCTCTCGCATGGGCATTGTTAATCTCCCTGCTTTCTTTAAGCAGTGTCCGACTGGCCGCGATTTCTATCCGAGCGATGCCAGATTCCAGCACAGCATTAACCTCTTCCACAAAAGCATCGTTTGATGTCGCTACAACTCCCGAACTAGTCGCTCAAGGGAAAGTGTTCTACGGGCAGAGCTGTTCCCATTGTCACGGTGACGATGCGACGGGAGATGAAGGCCCCAATCTTCACAACCTCTCCATCAGCAATACCCGTATAGCCGCGACAATCAAAAAGGGTATCAAGGGCAAAATGCCGACTTTTGCAAAAAAATATGACGATCATCAAATCGCTGCCTTGGTGAGCTACCTGCGAACGTTGCGATAAAACGTTAACGAATCGTCATAAATTGTATAAACTCCAAGGCACAATTGTATCCTAAGTTCGGATACAATTGTACACCATGAAGTCCAGCGAGCCTCCCGATTCTTTCCAGTCTTATGAAAGCCTAGATGCCTGCCCCGTTTGCGATTCCTCCCGCATTCAATTGGCCTTTCCTCCGGATGTGATCCGGTGTGAGGTCTGCCGGGTATATGCCATGTCGCCCCGTCCATCCATTGAGGAAATTTGGCGCGTTTACAACACGGGCCTCACTTATCGGCATTGGGCCGGTGAACGTGAAATCCGCCAGCAGCTTTGGCAAATCCGCATGGACAAAATCCTGAGACATACACACCCCGGTCGCATTCTCGATATTGGGACCGGCGATGGTCACTTTCTCAGCCTCTGCCAGGATGCCGGCTTCAAGGTTGATGCCACCGAAATCTCATCCCATGGATTGGAGCTGTGTCGAGAACGGGGTTTTAATCCCCGGCTGGGAGCTTTGACGGATCTGAATTGGGATGGCAGGCGGTTCGATGTTATTACTCTCTGGCATGTTCTCGAGCATCTTCCGAATCCGGGCAAGGCCTTAAAGCTCGCTTATGAACTTTTGGAACCCGGCGGCCTGTTGGTCGTTGCCGTGCCAAATGAGGAAACCCGACTCTTCCCACATCGTTGGTGGCCGCGAACAAAGAATCCGATGGGTAAACTCTATTGGGGAAACGAAGTTCACATTATTTTTTTCCAACCACAGACGCTTCTTTCCACCTTGCGTCGCTTCGGATTCGAGGTGATGGAATTTGGCGTCGATAACGTCGAAACGCATCCCAATTGGCGAACTCATTGCCAACAATTCGGACATACAATTCTCAGCGTCCTCACTCAATGGCACCTCTACATGGCAATGTATGCTATTGTTCGCAAACCCTATGAGTCGAAGCTTTAGGAGGAAGGGCTTTCCCGAAAAGTCGTCCCAACCTTTTTAAAAGCCCGGGCTTCTCATCAAACACACCGTCCCGTATATCATGGCATAATTTCTTTCGCGAATCATGCGTCCATGCGTGGAAGCCAAATACCTTGGTATCATCAAACGGGACTTCTTCGATGGGATGCTCCTGTGAAAACGTTGCGGCAAGTTCGACGGGAGCATAACGGATTCCTCTTGCTTCAAATTCGGGTCTCATCGTAACGCAATAGAATAAATCCTCAGGAGCATCCTTCACGAGGTGGCCGTTCGCCATCGTCGCTTGTAGAAAGCGCCGGGATCGCAGCGAAAAACCGCCATTCCCCACGCGGAAGACGTGGCCCCAGAAAACCGGCCACGGGGCTCCAATGTAATCGTATTGCAAAAACTCCTTATTCCATAAATGAGGATTCAAAATAAAACCGTCCTTGTGCACGTTTAGAACGAATTTAGCGGAGATGTATTGAGGCCATGTATCGCTCATCCACTGAAAATGCTCTTTATAGGTAAACTTGGGGATGCGATGAAACTTTCCCCTGAAAGCCACCCGTGGCTTCTCAAATGACCAGAGTTCCACTGAAGCAAATTCGATTTTCCGACAGCAATAATTCAAAGTGCGTGCCGACCAATCAGGATCAACGCGATCCACCATCGCCAGAGTCACATCAGGCAGTTTGATTTTCATGTCCCTCCGAATTCAATACCTCAGCCTTGTATCCAATTTCACTTAGACAGATATCTTCAGAATTGCGCCGGCTCAAACTTTTTTCATCAATCGCTTCACCTACGAGCCTTCGGGAATGGTCTTGAACACCTTTCCTGGAACGGCATGCTTTGCAGATGAACGGTTTATCTGGAATTCCCCTCATCCAACGCGCCCTTAAATACGATGCGCGGAAAACGGCCATTGTGGATGACCAAGGCTCCTATACCTATGGCGATCTCCTGAGCAGGTCAGCACAGGTCGCGAGTTCCCTGCTGGATGGCGCAGCAGATCTGGCAGAACAGCGCATCGCTTTTCTAACATCCCCTTCCGTGGAGTATGTAGCGGCGCAGTGGGGCATTTGGCGTGCGGGAGGCATTGCTGTCCCTCTCTGCACGATGCATCCGCCAGCCGAGTTGACCTATGTCATCGAAAATTCCGATGCGAGCATCGTCATGGCTGGCGCGGAATATGCGGAATTGTTGGAGCCCCTCGCTCTAAAATTGGGGCGCCGGTTTTTGCGGGTGGAAGAAGCGCTCAAGGCAGAACCCGTAAATCTTCCTACAGTGGCGGAGGATCGTGCCGCCATGATTATCTATACCAGTGGAACGACCAGTAAGCCAAAGGGCGTGATCTCCACCCATAGCATTCTCTCGTTCCAAATTCGCAGTCTGATCGAGGCATGGGGCTGGACTTCCGAAGACCGCACGTTACTGGTGCTTCCCCTTCATCACCTCCACGGTATTTTGAATGTCCTGAGCTGCGCATTATGGGCGGGGGCCACTTGCGAGATGATGCCCAGTTTTAAAGCGGAGGAAGTTTGGGAGCGTCTGATTGAAGGCAACCAGACCCTGTTCATGGCGGTACCAACCGTTTACGCCCGTCTGGTCAAAGCCTGGGAAGCGGCCTCTCCGGAAAAGCGCCAGTTGATGTCGCAGGCTTGTCAAAAATTGCGCCTGATGGTTTGCGGCTCGGCGGCATTACCCGTGCCCACCTTACGTCGCTGGGAGGAGATCAGCGGGCACACCCTGCTTGAACGCTATGGGATGACGGAACTTGGCATGGCGCTTTCCAATCCACTGAAAGGTGACCGCCGCCCAGGCTACGTCGGATCTCCCCTCCCCCATGTAAATGTCCGCCTGGTGGACGAATCTCATCAACCGGTACCAGAAGGCACTTCCGGAGAAATTCAAGTCAAGGGGCCGACCGTTTTCCGGGAATATTGGAGAAAACCAGAAGACACCGAAAAGGCCTTCGTGGACGGATGGTTCCGAACCGGAGACGTTGCGATTTACGACAAAGGTTCATATCGAATCCTGGGGCGCAGTTCAGTCGATATCATCAAGACCGGCGGTTACAAGGTATCTGCGCTGGAAATAGAAGATGAATTGAGACTACATGAGGCCATCGACCAATGTGCCGTAGTCGGCGTGGAAGATCTAGAGTGGGGAGAACGCGTCGCGGCGGCGGTGGTGCTAAAGCCGAATGAGAACCTCGACTTGGAATCACTCCGCACTTGGGCGAAAAGTCGCCTGGCCGTTTACAAAGTACCTTCGAGGCTCCTGCTTCTTGAAGAACTTCCGCGCAATGCGATGGGGAAAGTGGTAAAACCAGAATTGGTGAAGCTATTTAAATGAGCACCGAACCTCAACCACGCTACCGGATTTTAATCGCAAAGCCCGGGCTGGACGGCCACGACCGGGGCGCCAAGTACGTGGCCCATTTGTTGCGAGATGCGGGTTTCGAGGTGATTTACACCGGTATCCGCCGCACTCCG
>Ga0068858_100003111_pt1 | contig 16610 bp, 21 predicted proteins | sample KBSSwiS12_FD_66589 | JGI IMG/M metagenome (GOLD analysis project Ga0068858, IMG submission 66589) | Switchgrass rhizosphere microbial communities from Kellogg Biological Station, Michigan, USA - KBS Switchgrass S1-2 | ecosystem: Host-associated > Plants > Roots > Rhizosphere > Soil ...
GCCCTGGAAGCCGAGGGAAAGAAGCTCCAAATAGCTCATGCCGGTACCAAAAGGCACAAAAGTAGGCGGCCGCAAGCCGGGAACGCCCAACAAAAACACACGCGACATTCAAGAGAAGCTGGATCGCCTGAAGTGCGACCCACATCAGGGTATGGCAGTAATCGCCATGAACCAGCTTCCCTGCGGCGTGTGCCGCGGCAAGGGCAAGACGGCATACAAGCTACCAGATGGCTCGCATTCAAAGGATTGCGCGATCACCGAAGCCCGGCTAATCAAAGGCAAGCTGAAATGCACCTGCAACGGAGTGGGTCAAAGGGTCTGCGAATCCTGCTATGGAACGCTGTTCGAAGCCTGTTCGCCTGAGCTCAGAGGCAAGATGTATGCGGAGCTGGCGGCATACATCAGTCCCAAGCGGAAGGCAATCGACATTCTCAACAGTGACGGATCGTTGCGCCCAGCCTGGGAGGTAAAAATTGTGGAGTCCAAGATATGACACGGTTTGAATATGAACAGTCTTGCGGAGCACAGCAGGCGCGGTGTCCGGTTCACGATGTAGCGCTGGCTGGCTTCTTAGCGACATGCCCGGTTGAGGGATGCGAGTGGCAATTGGAGCTCTCGCGAATGGCGGGGCAATCGCAACAGCGGCCCGATCTACGGCAGTACCGTAACGCTTGCGTTGGAGCGAGTGGCAACGCCGCGATTCCGCCAGAACCAATCAGCTACTTCGAGGCAGATCGCAATCACTATCGCGACAAGTTCCAATCCACCCAGGGCATTCGCGGGGCGCTATGGAATTTGTGGAGACAGATGCGGGGCTAGATGCCCATACCGGTAGACGTTCATCCTAAGTTCCTACCTCTGCTGAATCAGAGGCATTCCTTCGCTGATATCTCGGGCGGCCGCGGCGGTATGAAATCTCAGCAAACCCACAAAGTAGCACTGCTTGACGCGATTCGGCGCCCACTTCGAACCTGCTGCGCACGCGAAACAATGTCCTCGATCAGGGACTCCAGCCACAAGCTGCTGAGTGACGAGATTTACGCACATGAAATGGCCGTTTCTCAAAACGGCCCCTACGAGATACAGGAATCCAGAATCCTGCGCAAGGATGGTGACCGGGTAGCGAGCGAGTTCATTTTCGTTGGCATCCGAGAAAACGTCAGGGACTCGAAATCGCTCAAGGGCATCAATCGCACGATCGTGGAGGAAGCGGCCACGGTATCCCAGGATTCCCTGGATGTTTTCATTCCAACGGTTATGGGGCGCGTCGAAGACTCGCAGATGTGGTTTATCTGGAATCCGGAACTGACCACTGACCCGGTTTTCAAGCTGCTACGCCTAAGCCCGCCGAGCAACACGATCCACATTCATACCAACTACTTAGAGAATCCGTGGCTCACGGACACCATGCGGACGCTCGCAGATGACCTGAAGCGCACAGACCCCAAGAAGTACGCGCATATCTGGATGGGCGAGCCGATTACGGAAGTTGAGGGCGCGATCTTCGCCGCTGAGCTTCAGAAGGCCGACGCCGCGGGCGCGATCTGCTCAGTGCCCTACGACCCCATGAAGCCGGTGTACACAGCCTGGGACCTCGGATACGGCGATCCAACCTGCATCTGGTTCATTCAGCGACGTGACGGATTCCTGTGCTTCATAGACTACATGGCCCTTACGGAAACGACGCTGACAAACTGCATTATTGCGTTGAATCAAAAGGGCTATATGTATGATGAGGACCATCTTCCTCATGACGCGGTGGACAGCATCATTCACGCCAAGCTCATCGGAAATCAGGACAAAACCATGAGTATCGAGAGCATCATGCGCTCCGCGGGGCGAAAGGTGCGGATTGGGCCTAAGTTGCTGAAGCCCGACGCCCTGAACGCCGGCCGCACGCTGTTCCCTCTTTGCCGATTCGATGCGGTGAAGTGTGCCGATGGAATTCAGGCCCTACGGCATTATCAGTGGGACCGGACTGAGTTGGAGCCCGGCAAGCGAAAGCCGCTGCACGATCAGTATAGCCATGGTGCGGATGCGTTTCTGACGGCGGCAGTGTCGATCAAGCGCGAGAAGCACGCACCAGCCTACCAAGCTCCCCAGGCCGAGAAGTACGAAATTTACATCTAACTGAAAAAACTGTTTACGATCCGTAAAACCTAGAGTACAATTCGGCACGAGAATGTTTTGATGCAGCCGAACCAGGACAATCGCTCCAGCAGGCCAACGCCGCAAGAGGCTCTGGAAATGGCAAGGGCTGCATTGGCGGGTCCAGTATTCTCTCGCCACTGCTTCGTACTTGAGTCGCCCCCTGCTGGCGGATACCCACCCGATTCTCCCGACACCGAGGAAACCCTTCCTTGAAGCTGCTCGCAACTGCGGAATCACTAAGGCGCGGCGGTCGAATTCAGATCGTTGGGCGCATCGGCGCGCATGGGCAGACGAATACGACAAATGCCACGGCATCGGCGATCTCTTTGAACCTCGGATACAAGTGAAAACAATCGTATTATTGACGGCCCTGATTCTGTCGCCCGTGTGGGGCCAGTACACGATTGTCCAAAACTCCCCCTATCAAGCGGCGGTTGCGGTATCGGGAGCTCTAAGCGTTAATCAGACTTCGGGGAACACAAACATCGGCGGGACGGCATTCTGCCCCAATGCTGGCTGCTCTTCCGCTACATGCCCCACATCTTCGTTTACTGACAATGCCGGGAGTCACGGCGGGTCCGGGAACAACACTTATACGGCGGATCAAAACTCGTCTGCCGCCGCGCTCGTCTGCGTCGATCTTGGACGAGCCTTCAACATCACGAACACGACGAGTACGAATACTGTCACGGCCACCACATCGGGAGCAAGCTACCAAGTCACCGTTGCTGTCGAAGTTAATGGCTTGGGAGTGTCGCCTTCGTTAGAAAGCGTGGGATCGGGCAGTTCCGCCAGCTTAACAACGGTTTCCACTTCCGGTTCCTGCACGGCTGGAGACTTCGCCATTTCTTATTGGTACAGCAACACCCAGCCATCTGCTGGTTCTGGCTGGACAGCTATAGACACACCCTTCGCCAATCAAATAATGATTTGGCAGGTAGTCGGGAGCACTGGCGTTGTGACGGCTACGGTGTCGGGCACTGGAGCGACAACGGGAGGGGCCATTGCCTGTTACAAACCGACTGCGGCGGCCACGAACAGTAACCAGCCATTACCGCTAACCGGCGTGGCGATGCTTCGGAGGGCAAGGTGAGTCGCATCGCAGAAGCGGACGTTGCTGAGTTTCTTCGCAAGTCACGCGAAGAATACACTGAAGACTTCAAGCGCGATCAGTTGGACCGCGAAGAAGGCCAAGAAGACAACGATTTCGCCAATTCCACCGATCAGAGCAAGGGCCAGTGGACGGAGCAAGCGCGAAAGCAGCGCAAGGGCCGCCCAGTACTCCAGTTCAACCGCATCCCCACGTATCTTCAGCACATCGCCAACGCTGGTAGGCAAAACAAGCCCAGCATCAAGATCACTGCGGGCGACAACGGCAAGCCGGAAACAGCGGAGATGCTGGAATCCCGCATCCGGTTTATCGAATACGAGTCTGATGCCTCCACAGTGTTCGATACCGCTCGCGATCAGCAGGTGTCCTCGGGGCGTGGGTTTATTCGCATTCTGACCGAGGAAGTAGAAGGCGGTAAGCAAGTTGCGCGCCTTGATCGCATCGATAATCAGTTCTCCGTGATCTGGGGTCCTCATAAGAAATACGACGCCTCAGACGCGGATCGATGCTGGGTTATCACCTACATTTCCAAGGCGCAGCACAAGCGCGATTACGGCGAGAAGTCGCTTCTCAACCGAACCAACTTCGCGGAGTTTGACGGCAGCGATCAATGGCTGAACACCGGACCAGATAATGAGATGGTCCAGATCGCCGAAAAGTTCGTCAAGGAATACGACAAAGACGGCGAATGTACTGTCTGTCGCTACGTCATCAATGGTGCCGAGATCCTAGATGAGGGAGATTTTGTAACCGACGATATCCCAATCGTCCCGCAGTGGGGCCGCGAAGCCCTGATTGACGGGGCAATGCGGCATTTGTCGCTCCACAACCCCGGCAAAGACTGGCAACGGCTCATAAACCTCTCGGGATCGAACATCGCCGAACTGATCGGCAAGCAGCCCAAGAATCGCTACCGCGCGGCCCTAGGGTCTATTCCCAAGAATCTTGAGGACGCCTACGGCTCCAACTCGCCGCAGTCGATCCTGTACTACCTCCAGGAAGATCCGGAAACGGGAAAGCGCTTCGAGAAGCCCGAAGTAGAGAGTAGCGAGCCCGCTATCCAAGCGGCTGCGCAGCTGATGCAGATCGCGATCGAGGGGCTCAAGGCATCCATGGGCATCTACGATGCTTCGATGGGCCAGCGGTCCAATGAAACATCCGGAATCGCCATTAACCGGCGCAAGGTCGAAGGCGAAGTCACCAATTACCACTTCCCGAGCAATGAGGAACGCACCCGAAAGCGCGTCGGGCAGATTCTCATCAAGATGCTGTCGGTTCTCGATAAGCCTGGAACCACTGTCCCAATTCGCCATGAGAACGGCAAGACGGAACTCGTCCCGATCGGCACCGAGTACCCGGACCCCAAGACCAAAAAGACCATTGTTCACGTTCTGACTGACGCTGATTACGGCGTGGAGGTCGAAAGCGGCCCGAGCTACGCGAACGCAGTAGAGCAGAAAGAAGAAGCGCAGGGCGTCATGATCCAGGCCGCCCCGGAACTGCTATTTACCGAGCTGGGTGTGAACTGGATTCGCAATTCCGGCCGGCCAGGCGCCGATGAGGACGCCGAAGCGCTGACGCGGTATATCAACTTCAAGACTCCCGGCCTCATTCCGGACAAGGATCAGCCGCAAATCCCGCCACAAGTCGCCGCGCAGGTCCAGCAGCTTCAGCAGAAGCTCCAAACGACCGACGCCTTTGCCCAATCGCTGCATGAGCAGATCCAGACAAAGCAGGTAGAGAACGCGGCGAAGGTAGAAATTCAGAAGTCCGCGGACGCCACGAGGCTCGAAATCGCGCGGATGCAGGAAGAAACCAAACGAACCCTAGGACTTGCAACGATTCAATCAGAAGAGGCGCGGCTAAAGCTCGAACAGGAGCTTGGAATCGTTCATAAGAAAGTGGACATTGCACACGACAGGACAATGCAGGAGCGCGAGCACCAGCACGCCAAGGAAACCCAGGAGACGGACGTAGCGGCTTCAGCAGCATCGCAGGGCGCGCAGTTGGAGCATGAATCAACTCAGGCGGCGGAAGCGCGGGAAGCGGAGCCGGTGGGAGCATGACGGGACTAAGGGATGTAACAGTAAGGCAGGCCGTGCAGGCTGGATATAAGGCTTCCAGTCGTAAAAGGTTTGCTAAACTCGGCGACCATATTGCAATGTCTGGCAACGGGCAATTGATTGTGGCGTCGATCCTGAGTACCGAAGACATGGACCTTCTGGGGCTGCGATTTCCGCACGAACGTCACGGGCAGTGGGACATTCCCGAATGCTACCAGCACATGAGCAAGCCCTACATGGAGCGCCTGAACGCTGCTGGGCCACGGGAAGTTATATGACGCTTCAGGAAGCCATCGACCAGGGGTATCAGCCCTTTCCGCCGCTTCAAAAGCTCAAGGTGGGCGATTCCATCGTTTTCAAGCGCGGGGATGCCTGGGAGCAGATCACGCTACGCGATCAAGCCGAACTCGACAAGCTCAAGGAAATCTGCCCGATGTGGGCAGAGGGGCACGAGAACGCATGATCCAATCGCTACCATCGCGCTTCGAATCAGCGATGTCTACCAAAACGCCCCACCAAAGGGAGATGGACTATCTTCGAAGGCGGGCCGATTTGGACTGGGCCCCGCGCGCCGGATGCCAGCCTAAAACGCTGGCGATGTGCTGCGAGAAGTGCGTCTACGGAACCGGGGAGCATCGGCTGGATTGTATTACTTCGGAGCGGATAACATTGTTCGGAATGGATCAAACGGAATGGGCTGATTGGCCGTTTCGATAGGGATTTGAAAAAACTGTTTACGGCCCGCGAAATGTCGGGTACAATCCCTCTGAACAGTTTCGAGCAGTTTTGTTTTAACAGTTTCTCCCGACTTGCTATCGGGGGAGTTTAACCGGGGAGCAGCTTTCTAGAAAGGGCCGCTCGTCCGAGGTGCCTCACCAGCATCTTGGGCGGCGGCCTTTTCTGTTTCCCGGACACCTTTTAAGAGCCCCACGGCGGGCCTCATACGCCGCGGAAGTGAAAACCCAAAATGGAAACCACCACCACAGCACCGGCCGCAGAACCCACGATGGATCAATTGCGATCCATGGTCAGTGGGGAGCCAGAGACGAAAACCCCCGAACCCGAAGCGAAACCCGCTAAGGAAGAAACGCAGACGCCGGAATCGGGAACCGACACGACTCAGCATCAGGAAGAAATCGAAGAAGAGTTACCCCCCAACGTAGCGAAGCGTATCGCCGCAGAATCCAAAAAGGCGGCGTTCTTTCAATCCAAGATCGATCAAGCTGTATCGGCCCGCAAAGCCAAAGAAGCAGAAGCGGCCAAGCTCACTGACAAACCGGGATCGGAACCCGTCAAAACAACCGAGTCAGCGAGAAATGAACGTCCGAAACGGCCGGACCTTGCAACATTCGACGGAACCCTCGCGGAATACAACGCCGCGGTAGCCAAAGCGGATGAAGCAATCGAAAAGTGGCTGGAAGATCGAACCCGCGAAACGGTTCAGCGCGAATTCACGCAGCAGCAGGCCAAGGAAGCGCAGCAAAAGGAATGGGCAACCGCCACCGAGAAACACGGAGCGGATTTCCCGGCCCTGATGAAAACCTTGGCGGATAACACGCCGGAACCTCTACAGGCTGCAATCTCAGAGCTTGAAGACTGGGCCGGGGTGGCGGTTCATCTCGCTAAAAACGACGATGAGCGCACGTCACTGGTGGAGGAATTCAAAAAGTCGCCAGCTCGCGCCATTGCGAAATTGGGAAAACTCGAAGATCGGTTGACACCTGAGGCAAAAACAGCACCCGCAAAAGAAGAGACGCTACCGAAACCATTGAAGCCCGTAGGGGGAGACGCGCCTGGCGGAGCCAAGCCGTTTGATCCAGACAAGGCTTCTACTCCGGAGGCGTTAGCGCATTATCGGCGGATGCTCAAACGTGCAGGATAGCCGGCGCCCGTAGGCGTAGAGGACTTAAATGGCTGGTGACAACAACGTAATTTTGACCACGCGAACTTTCGCGAATCTCATGTTGATGGACCTCGATGGTCGCCTCAACGTCGTCAAAAACATGACGACTTCTATCGATTCGGAGTTCGCAAAGAAGGACTACAAGATCGGCGATAACGTGCAGGTGCGCAAGCCCTACCGTTTCGTCGGTGGATATGGCGTCGAGTGGGATCCGGAACCCTTGGTTGACCAGGTAACCCAGGTCCAAGTGAACCAAGTTCCACACGTTCACTTCGAATGGGGCTCGATCGGCAAGACTCTCGACATTCGAGAGGCGATGCGGCTCTATACCAAGCCCGCATCGATCACCATGGCTTCGAAGATGAACGCCGCTGGTGCAACGTGGGCGGCGAACAACGCGCTCAACTCGGTTGGCACTCCCGGGACTGCTCCGGTCGATGAGGTTGCATACCTCACGGCTCTCGACACCCTGATCGAAATGGGTCTGCCCGAGAACGAAGACACGGTGCTCATCACCAATCGGCGCATGTCGAGCAAGTTCATCTCCGGGACCAAGGGGCTTTATAACCCCATGGAGATCATCTCCCAGCAGTGGAAAAAGGGAGAAGTCGGCAAAGAGCAACTGGGCTCAACGTGGCTCCTGGATCAGACCATCAACACGCGCACCAACGGAACCTTCGCCGGTTCGATCGTCGTCAACGGCGCGCAGCAGGCCGAAGGTGGGAACAACGCCCAGATGACGCTGACGATCAGCGGAATCACCGGCACCTTGCAGGTCGGTGACAAGTTCGTCATCGGCAGCGCATCGAGCGCCACCGTGGGCGGCGTGAACTCGGTTTATCCGACCACTCGCCAATCGAACGGACGGCAGCAGAAGTTTACGGTGATGCAGGTTTCCTCTGCAAATCCCACTTCTATCGTTGTCGCGCCGGCCATCACGCCCAGCGGACAGTATCAAAACGTGGATTCGGCCGCGGTTGACCAGGCCATCATCACGTTTGAGGGCACCACCGGCCTCACGGGCATTCAGCAGGGCTTGCTGATGCACGAAAACGCCTTCGCCTTCATCACGGTTCCGATTCACGAGCCGGAAGCCGGAATGGGCGCCAAGGTGGAGCAGTTCACCGATCCCAAAACCAAGGTAACGATCAGTCACATCGGCTATTACGACGGCGATAACGCGATCGAGAAACACAAATTCCAAGCCCTTGTAGGGTACGGGAATCTCTATCGCGAGCTCGCCTGCGTGATTCAGGCGTAGGCCAGAAAAAGGAAAAGGAGACAACAATCATGAAAAACTTAAAACTCACTCTCTTTATTGGCCTGCTTCTGGCCTGCTCTGCCTTCGGGCAGCTGAACACTCTTGTTCAGACCTCACTCTCGGCTGCGATCACTCAGACGCAGACCTGCTTCAATCTGGCCTCGGGTACCGGCGTCGTCGCTCCGACCAACGGAGTGGCGGGCAGTTCTCTTTGGGTCCAGGATATCGGGCAGACCATGGGCGAGCAGATGACCGTGCAATCCATCGCGACAGCTTACGTTTGCGTGGGGCGAACCAGCAGCAGGGCCACCGCGCACCTGTCTGGCGCCATGGTGCTCGTCGCCACGGCTCCCAATTGGTTCCAGACCAAGGATCCCAGGGGCTCTTGCACCACCGCCAACACTTACGTTACCCCGTGGCTGAACATCAACACGGGGGAGCAATGGGTGTGCAGCGCCAAAACGCTCAACTGGATTCCGGGATGGAATAACTTCCATGCGCCTCCACAGATCAACGCTGCCACGGCTGTGGCGTCTGTAGCGGGCACCACTGGCGTAGATGGGCCGCTGATCCACGTCAGCGGCACCAACGCCATTACCGCCTGGCAACCCGGCATCGGTTGGCAGGGGCAAGGCTTCTGCGCCATTCCCGATGCTGCGTTCACCACGACCACGGGCGGAACGACCGTCGCCACTACGCGCGTGACGGCCATCGCCATCGCTTCAACGGCGGTAGCGAGCAAGACGCTCTGTTTTACATACGACGCCACCAACGCGAAGTTTACGGCCTCGTATTGACCTGAATCCTCCCGGCCCGGGTGGCTTCGTGCTGCCCGGGCTTCTTTGAAAGGAAATATGTACCCAAAAGAGCTATTTCGAAACAATCACTACCGGGTAGTCTTTGGACCCGAAGAAGAAGCGGAATTTAAGGCCAAGGGCTGGAAAGCGGAACGAGTCGAGGGCCAGAAATACGTTGGCTTCGATTCCGGAATCCCTGAGGACGTTCCAGAAGAAGCACCTGAGAGGCGCCGTCCCGGGCGTCCGAAGAAAACTGAGCCCGACTCGGAACTGAACGAAGAACTGCAAGAAGAACCGAAAACCGAACCCGAGGCGTAAATGTCCGTCCTGCTTTCCGACATCATCAACCAAGCATTTGAGGACCTGGGTGTGATTCGCCCGGGTGAGTCCGTATCTGCGGCTCTTTCCGCTTCTGCGCTGCTGGTTCTAACGCAGCGCTGGGCGCTCAACTGCATGGAAAAGACGTTCGGAGTGCAGTGGTATCACCAGACATTCACGCTTACCGCGGGAACATCGGCTTATACCGTGGGATTGGCTGGAAGTCTCACGGCAACCGCGGAACCAGTACAGATCGTCTCTTGGCGTTCGGTTTCGGGAAACTTCGAAAGCGCAGGCGATGTGATCGGCTTCGAAGAGTTTGATGCGAAGTGGCAGAACGCCCACGCTGAAGCCGCCGTTCTGGCGAAAGCCGTAGCCAGCGATAACGCGATTCCAAAGGGTATCCGCGTGGCTCCGGTGCCAGCGACCTCTCCGGGTTCTCTAATCCTCACCTACTACGCCCCGATGCCAGCATTCTCCATTCTGAGCGATGCGGCGCCCACGCAGCCTGGTTATCAGGACTTCCTGCATAACGACTTGGCGATCGCGCTGTATCCGCGCTATGCAAGGGCCGGTGCTCAGAGTCTACAGGCTCTTGGCGTCAATCGCCAAAACGCGCTGGGAATCATCACGGCGCTGAACGCCAGAATTCAAGGATTGCAGCAGGCTCCGCAAGTTCAGCAGGGAGGGTAAATGCCGACGATCCTATCGGATTTGCTCAAACCGATGCTTCGAAGGGGCGGGATTACCCAGCTTCCCGGCACAACCCCCAGCGTCGATCAATATGGCGAGCTGATCCCGGAAATCAACCGCATGCTCTCCAGTTTCAATCTGGATGGCCACAAGATTTACACCACTTCGATTGATCGCTACCCGTTGGTGGCGAACCAGGAAACGTACTTCATTGGGCCGATCTTCACGTTTCCAGCTACGCTCACCAGCGCATCCGTAACGGCCTTAGTGACCGACACGACCGGACTGAGCATCGATCAAGCCCTCAGTGGTACAGGCATTCCTGCGGGATGCAAAATCACCGGGATCGTTCAGAACACCAACATCACCCTCAGCATCGCGGCGACGGCCACCGGAGCGCAGACAATCACAGTTACCCCTGATTTCATCGCGGATCGGCCGACGTTCATTTACCGCGCGAATCTCGTAATCCTAAGCCAGAGCCCCGAGCTTCACCTTCCCTTGAAATTGCTCTCAGATGCGGAGTGGGCGGCGAAAACCCTGCCTCGCCTGCTTTCTTCGTGGCCTTGGGAGCTCTACAACGATGGCGACTATCCGCAGTCGAAACTGTACATGTACGGCTATCCGAATGAGATCAACGATCTCGAATTGTTCACCTGGCAGCAGCTAAAGAACAACTTCACCGCGGTTACCGATGTTGCGCTGTTTCCTCCTGGCTATGAGGACATGATTGTGACGCGCGGGGCTCTGCGTGTTCGCGCGCTCTATCCCTACGATTCCAAGCTGTCCGGTACACAGGTAGAGGAATTGCGGCGGGACGCGGCCACGGCCACGCAAGCGGTCCAGATTCTCAATACCTCATGCCCAGATATGGCGAATGAGGCGTCGTTCTTAAACGTCCCACGGGGAGATGGAAACTTCAAGGCTGAGTTCTACCGCTGGGGGGCAAACATCCCTTGAGAATTCCCCTTGTCGGTCAGGGTTATCAGCTACGTTCGCCCGCAGTCGCAGCGCAGAGTTGTCTTAATCTTTATCCCGAAATCATCCAGGATCCAAACGAACACGCGAAAAACGTAGCATTTCTCTACGGAATCCCCGGGCGGCATGTTTTCTCCGATCTCACGGGAATTGACGCCGCGGCAACTCCGATTCGTGGAATCTTCACCTGGGCGGGACATTGCTTCGTGGCGGCCGGCACGAAGTACATGGAGATTAGCTCTGCGGGAACTCTGATCGGAAGCGTCTATACGATCTCAAACGCAACGGTTTTGGGATTTTCCAACACTCCGGTTCAGTTTTATCCGAACGGCAATCAGCTGTTCATCGTTTCTGGTGGAGTCGGATACATTGACACCGGCAGCGGCCCGACTCCCATCACCATTGGAAATTGGAACGGAACCGTGAATGTCAGCGGCTCGCCAAACTGCCAAGTGGACTGGGTGAGCGGCGACAAGTTTCTCGATGACGGGTCCTGGGTTGGGAGAATCATCGTCGTCAACGGTGCCAATTACGCGATTGTCAGCACGCCGTTTCCGCCCACATCGACACGCCTCTATGTTTCGACGCTCGTTCCGATCGCTGTAACGTCGCCGCCCAGCTACACCTATCAGGTAGCAGGGTACACGCCGGCTTTCTTGACTGGGGCCTATCTCAACGATTCGTTTTTCGCGAATCAGCTCAATACACGCACTGCGAACTTCTCAGGAGTGTTCGATGGCGGGACCTGGAACGGCTTAAACCTCATCAGCAAGGATACGTGGCCGGATCTCGTTCTATGCGTGCTTTCCAATGGCTCGCAGATGTTCATGTTCGGAACGGATTCCTTTGACGTGTTTCAGGCGAATCCATCGTCCACGACCACATTCTTTTCTCGCATCGATGGACTTTCGCAGCGCGTGGGAACGCTCTCACCGTGGAGTCCCATCGTTATCGAGGGGAAAGTCTATTACATCGGTAGCGGATCGCAGCAGGGCGGCCCGATCGCCTATGTTCTCGATGGATTCACACCGAGGCGAATCAGCCAACACGGGCAAGAAGCGGTTTGGGCGGCAGCGGGACTGGGGCCGGGGTGTATTTCCTACACCTATAACGAAGAAGGCCATACGTTTTGGGCTACAAACTTCGGATCGCAGACCTGGGTATTCGATACGACCACGCTTGCATGGCACCAGCGCGCGGCCGGCAGCGGCTTTACGGCGTATCCCACGGCATATCACTCCTACAGCCCGGAATTCGCAAAACATCTTACGGGCGGGCCGCTTGACGGGAAGATTTACAACAGCAGCGTAGCCTTCTACGACGACGCCGGGCAGGATATTTACTGCCGTCACGCCATTGCGTACACCTACAACGCGCGCAAGCGCATGTACGATATCCGGCTTGAGCTGGAAATGGAAACCGGCGCGGCTCCCTCGGGAACTCCCACGATAGAGCTCGATTACTCCGATGACCGCGGGCGCACGTTCAGCACTCCAGAGAGCGCCAGTATCGGGATTCCTGGGGCCTACTCGCAGCGCGTGTTCTGGCCGGCTCTCGGATCGTCCTATGAGCGCATCTATCGATTCACTTTGCATGGACAGGGCAGAGTTGCGCTGATCGATGCCGAACTTGAACAGGAGGCTGGCACGGATTAATGTCAGCAGCCCCCACGCCCCTTCTTGGACTTCCACGGCAGGACTATCCGCCATTTACTGGAGTCGCGCCCCTCACGGCGGATGGAAAGGGAGCCGATCTCAGCAAGGCTCTCTTTACTACGGCATTTTGGTTGTTTCTCTACAACGTCACGCAGAGAGTAATTGCGGGGATAACTATCGGCGGGGGGCTTCCGGCGAATGGCGACGTTCTTACCTGGGTTGCCGCCAATGACGACTATGAGCCTTTACCCGTTTCGGCAGCGCCTGGCGCGGCCACCATCGACTATCACACGCTCACAGCGAACACGACCATAAGCGCCTCGGTGAGCCCGGCTCCCGCAAATGGACTTTTGATCGTGTTCGTCACGCAGAATGCAACGGGTGGCTGGGTAACGAGCTGGAATGCTTCTGATTTCAGCATCGCGCCAACGAGCCTAGTTTCTCTCGCTAACAAGAAATCCATAGTCATGTTCGCGGCGGACGGGGCTGGAAAGTGGGCAATGTGTGCGCCTCCGGTGACTGGACGATGAGACGGTTTGCCTTAATCGCTGCAACGCTGCTGGCGTGTGCGTGTGCGCGAGCGCAGACCGATCTTCCGGGACCAGTGTCGGCGCTGCCCAACGACGCGCATACGACAGCAACGGGGGTTTGCTCCTGGAATGCAGCGCAAACCAAAAAAGCCTGCATGGTATCCGACAACGCGGCGACCGGGAATCCGGTACTCACCGTCACGGATACGTTCTGGAACTTCGATCACTCAGTGAAGGTTAACGGCAACGTAATGCCCCAGGTGAATCTGGGAGATGCGCTCGGCGGCGGATCCCTTGAATGGCTGGAATTGCACGTCCAGAACATTTTCAACGATGGCGCCAACCCGTTTTCGATATCCAGTACTACCGGACTGATTGCAATTGATGCCGTAGCGGCCCAACCGATCCAGTTTTACACCACCAATACGCTGCGAGGGCAGTTTCTATCGGGCGGGGCCTTGGAGATTGCCAACCTCGCGGGTTCCGGGACGCGCTGCGTTCGCGTGAGTAACGTAGGTGATTTGTCGGCGGCCTCCAGTGATTGCGGCATACCACCGTTTGCGGATAACGTACCCCTCGTCAAGGGCTCGTCAGATCCCACGAAGCTACTGGAATTCAATGTGGGCTTATTTACCACCGGAACCACGCAGATCATCAGCATCCCGAATGGAAGTTTTACGATCGCCGGGCAGAACTGGGGAAACATCTTCACTGGGTCCGAAGAATTTCAGAGCACGGTCTACATTGAAGCCGGAATCTACAATTACACGGGATCCTCACTCAGCCTCTACAGCGATATCGCGAATGTCGTTCTGGACACTGGCTCTTCGGGGGCTGGGGTCTTGCTCTACACGAACAACATACAGCGTTTCGGTGTGGATGGTTCCGGGAATACCTATTTCAGCGTCTTGGTGGGCACTGGAACGCGATGCGTGCAGGTAAGCGCAACAGGGTTTATCTCTCCGGCCTCCGGGGCTTGCGGCACGGGCGGCTCGGTAACGAGCATCGCGACCACCAGCCCTATTAGCGGAGGAACGATTACAACTACCGGAACGATCTCATGCCCGACGTGCGCGGTAACGAACGCGGATAACAACTTCTCGACCACTCAAACGATGCGGGCCATCGTCCCAGCAGCCGATAACGCCTATCCGCTGGGAGACACGACGCACAACTATACGGGAATCCAGACAGCGAACGTCTACGATTACGTTTCCGGTACGGCCCTTGGGATCTATGCGAATTCCTCAGTCTCTGGAATCGGCATGGCGATCTCCACGGGAACGGCGGCGGACATTGCATTCTATCCGAATCTTGGAAACTCACTCACTTTGAAATCGGGCGGCACTATTCGGCTCAACAATCTCGCAGGTGGTGGAAATCGCTGCTTGCAGGTGGATAACAACGGAGACATTACCGCCCACACGGCGGGAACTTGCTGACCATGAAAACCATCATCATTCTTTCGCTCATCGCTTTTCCGGTACTCGCGCAATCGAACGGCTGCATCATTCCATCGCAGGAAAAGGGGAAGCCCTGCATCATCCCGCAGCCGAAGCCTGCGCCCGATCCTCCGAAGCCAGAACCAAAGCCTGAAGCACCGAAACCGGAGGCACCGAAGCCCAAATGAAGATGCTCGCTCTACTTTCGATCTGGCTCGCGCTGCCACTGTGCGCGCAGTCGCCTACGGTTCCATCGCTTCAGGTGCGCATTGCTCAACTGTTGCTCGAAAACAGCAGCCTGCAAGCGAAAAACGCGGGACTCGAAGCCCAGGTGAAGAATCTGGAACAGCAGATACAGCTTCAGAAGCGCCTGGAGCTGATGAACGAATTCTGCCCGCCGATACCGCTCGAAAAGTGCGAGATCACGCAGGACGGAACAGCGAAGGAAGCGAAGGCGAAATAGTGACCGCAGTGGATCTGACAAGTCGCGCCATGACCGTTGGGGATCTCCCCAAAGCGGCGGATTGCGCACGCGAATTCTATGCCAGCTCGAAGTTTCTGCGGCGTTTCGATATTGACCGTTTCTCGTCGGCATGGACAGGATTTATTGAATCCGGAGCGGGGGTGATCTTTGGGCTGTTCGACGAAGAAGGAAACCTGCAAGGCGCATTGGGGGGAATTTGCTTCCCCGATCTTTATAGCGGAGAGCTTCAGGCGAGCGAGTTCTTCTGGTTTGTGAAAGAAGAGCATCGGGGCCGGGGATTGGACCTGCTGCGCTCTTTCGAGGAATGGGCGCGCGCCATGGGCTGCGCCTGCATTCGACTAGCTCACCTCATGGATTCCATGCCTGATCGACTGGAGCGCGTTTATGAGCGCCGGGGATACGTTCTAGCGGAGAAGCAGTACGTGAAAGAGCTCGCATGATCCACGTTTTGGATGACGCACTGCCGAACATCGAAGCCTACCGGAAGAAGGCTCTCGAACTGCAATTCCGCAGCTACGAGTTCGAGCACTGCACGTTCCATGGAATCGCCGTTGGGGAGCTTTCCGCCGTCCTGTTGAAGAGAATAACTGGCCTGTTTCCGAATCTGGCGCCCACGCTCACATTCTTTCGTAAGAGCCCGGAGGGACAAGAGGAACCGCATTACATCCATACCGATGTGGACATGGGCCAATGGAGCGCGATTCTCTACCTGAACGAGAATCCCCCAGAAGGTGACGGAACTTCTTTCTGGAAATACAAATCCGGTGAGATTGGCAGCGAAGTTCCGCACGAGAGATCCATCGAAGGAAAGAACCCCGATGACTGGGAATTACTGCTTACTGTTCCCGCGCGGATGAATCGCTTGGTGATGTTTCCTTCGTCGCGTTTTCATTCTCGGGCGATTCACGGCAATTGGGGATCCGGCGAGGATGCGCGCTTAACGCAGGTGGCATTTGGGACTGGGCAACTGGTTCAAGGGAGCCTTTCATGAGCGTAGGAACAACGGCGGCGATTGTCGGGCTGGGCGTTGCGGCTGGAACTTCTGTCGCTGGCGGAATCATCAAATCCAAGACGGCCACCAGTGCCGCGGAACAACAAGCACAAGCCGCACAGCAAGCCGGGCAAGGCGTAACGGACGCTACCAACAAAGTCAATCCGGACATTATCAAGGCAGCCACCGGAGCCGGTGAAGGCGTCGTAAACACCGCGGACACGGCGGCTAAC
>Ga0068858_100003112_pt1 | contig 16606 bp, 10 predicted proteins | sample KBSSwiS12_FD_66589 | JGI IMG/M metagenome (GOLD analysis project Ga0068858, IMG submission 66589) | Switchgrass rhizosphere microbial communities from Kellogg Biological Station, Michigan, USA - KBS Switchgrass S1-2 | ecosystem: Host-associated > Plants > Roots > Rhizosphere > Soil ...
AAAAATTCCAGCGCTATTTGTCGTCGCACATCAAAGACAGTGCGCATGACAAAGAAACCCGTGCCGAAGAGCTGGCGCTCAAGATGTTCGGCCTGGTGCCGCAGGACTTCAACCTGGCTCGCGAAACCGAAGACCTGCTGGGTGAACAAGCCGCCGCGTTTTACGACTACAAAAAGAAGCGCCTCTACATTATCGATTCCACCCCCGCCGGTGAAGAACAGCAGATGGCCTTGGTTCACGAACTGGCCCACGCGCTCGCCGACCAGCAGCATTCCCTCGGCAAGTATCTCAACCAAGGTTCACCCGATTCCGACGAGTCGACCGCGCGTGAAGCCGTGATGGAAGGCCAGGCCACCTGGCTCACCTGGGCCTACGAAGCCAAACGGGCCGGAGGCAAAGGCGAAGTGCCGCTCAAAATGCTCGACCAATTAACTTCCGAGCGTGACAGCAACAGCGAGTTTCCCGTCCTGGATAAATCGCCCTTGTATATGCGCGAATCCCTGCTCTTCCCCTATAACGCTGGCGCGCGCTTCCAGGATGCCGTCTATCGTAAACTGGGCCGCGGAGCCTTCGAGGCCGTGTTCGCCCAAGGCCCGCGCAGCACCCAGCAGATTCTGCATCCCATGGCGTACTTCGACAGGACCGCCCCCGCCACTATAGAACCCCTAGGCATCGCCAAAATCGCCGGCAAGCAAGCCGCCCTGTTCCGCCCCGTCATCGAAGGCGCCGTGGGCGAATTCGATCATGCCATTCTGCTGCGCCAGTACGTCGGCGAGAGCGAGGGCGCCGTAGCCGCCCAGCATTGGCGCGCCGGCTGGTTCCGCCTCTACGAACATAAAAAGGAAGGCTATCCCGTGCTCTCCTACGTCTCCCAGTGGGATTCGCCGGAAGCCGCCCGTGCGTATTTCGGACTCTACCAGCGCGTTCTCAAGGGAAAATGGAAGAAAATGGCAGTGGCATCGGCCACCCCGAATGAGATATCCGGCACTGGCGATTCCGGCCGCTTTACGGTACGATTATCGGGCACGTCCGTCCAATCTATAGAAGGTCTGAGGTAAACTGGTCCTATGCGAAACCTTGCTATGCGAGCCTTGGCTGCTACCGCGTTTGTGGCGCTCACCGTTGCGGCTTTTGCCACTCCCCCGGTGCCGCGCAAGTCCCCGGAATTTACCAGCACCGATCCGTCGGGCAAACCGATGCTGCTTTCCAGCCTCAAGGGCAAGATCGTGGTGATGCCGTTCATGTTCACCACCTGCCCCCATTGCCAGCGTGAAGCGCAGATGCTCACCAAGCTGCAGCAGGAGTTCGCCGCCAAGGGCGTGGTGATGTTGGGCACCGTGTTCAACGAAGCCAACGGTGCGATGGCCGCCCAGTTCGTCAAGGAATTTAACGTCGGCTTCCCAGTGGGCTACGCCTCTCGCGACGCCGTAATCAGCTACCTCGGGCTCTCCGTGCTGGACCGCTGGGTAGTCCCGCAAGTGGCCATCATCGACCGCAAAGGCAACGTAGTAGCGCAGAGCGCCGCTACCGGCACCCCCGAGTTGCAGGATGAAGCCTTCCTGCGCAATTTCTTGGACAAGCTAGTCAAGGAAAGCGGCGCATCCGGCAGCGCGGCCCCCGGTGCAAAGTCCGCCCCGAAGACGGTAGCCAAGACTAATTAAGAAAATAGCCGCGGCCGTCGCGTTTACTTCAGCGCAGCGATGGCCTCGGCTATTTTTTTGCCGTGAAAGCGCCCGTTTTCGATGAAGATCTCGTTGGTGTGCATCCCCGCCACCAGCACCCCCGCTAAATACATCCCCTTGCGGTCACTCTCCAGCGTCTCCGGGTCCGTAAACGGCCGCCCCGATTTCCCATCGAAGTGAATCCCGTGAGCCGCTAGAAACTTGGTATCCGGCCGGTACCCCGTCATCGCAAAAACAAAATCGTTCTGCAGCGTGACCGGTCCCTGCGGAGTCTCCAACCGCACCAAGTCTTCCCGGATCTCCTCAACAGTCGAGTTGAAGTAAGCCGGAATCTCGCCATTCTTGATGCGATTCTCAATATTGGGCTTGATCCAATACTTGACGTTCGCGTGAATACCCCCGCCGCGGTGCACCAGCGTGACCCGCGCCCCCGTCCACCACAACTCCAGCGCCGCAATCGCAGCGGAATTCTTCGCTCCGATCACCAGCACGTCATGGTTGTAGTAAGGATGCGCCTCTTTGTAATAGTGAATAACCTTAGGCAGATCCTCACCCGGAACGTTCAACTTGTTAGGGACGTCATAATACCCCATCGACAAAATCACCTTGCGCGATTTATACTGCTGCGCGCACCCGCGGCTATCGACCGCATGGGTGACGAAGCGCCCGTCCTCGCCCGTGATTTTCTCGACATGCTGATACTGCCGGATATCGAGCTGATAATGATCCGCCACCCGGCGGTAATATTTGAGCGCCTCGCCGCGCACCGGCTTCTCGTTGAGCGACGTCATCGGAATGTCGCCGATCTCGAGCAACTCCGGTGTCGTGAAAAACACCATGTTGGTGGGGTAGTGATACAGCGAATTGACGACGCACCCCTTGTCGATCAACACCGCCTTGAGCCCGCGACGCTTCAGTTCGATGCCGCAAGCCAGCCCCGTGGGCCCCGCGCCAACGATCACTGCGTCGAACACGTCAGAGCCGCTCCTCTACAGTCTTATAGACTCGATCCAGCTCTGCCGCGAGCGCAGAAACATTCGTGCCCCCGCCTTCGGCCATTTCCGGACGGCCGCCGCCCTTGCCACCCGTGCCCAACGCGATTTCCTGAACCAACTTTCCAGCTTGTACCTTGGAAGTCAGATCCTTGGTAACGCCGCTCACAATTGCAATATCGGAGTCGTGCGCGGCGGCCAGCACCACCACCGCCGTCTTCCACTTGTTGCGCAGCGAGTCCACCAGCGTCCGCAACTGCTGGCGATCGAACCCATCTACTCGAGCCGACAAAACTTTCACACCCTTGATATCGCGCGCCTGACTCTCCAGATCGCCCGCCTGCGCCTGCGCCATCTTAGTCTTCAGCTGCTGAATTTCATGCTCCAGCGACTTTTCTTTAGCCACCAGCTTCTCAAGCTGTTCCAGCATTTCGCCTTCCGAAGCCCGCACCACACTGGCCACGCCCGCGAGCTGCGCCTGCGCCGACTGAAACCTGCGCAGGGCTTCTTCGCCCGTGATCGCCTCGATGCGCCGCACCCCCGCCGAGATGCTGCCCTCATAGACGATCTTGCAGAGCCCGATATCGCCGGTGCGCACCACGTGCGTCCCGCCGCACAGTTCTTTACTGAAGCTATCAATCGAAACCACGCGCACATGCTCGCCGTACTTCTCGCCGAACAACGCCATCGCCCCCGTCGACAGCGCCTGGTCGAGATCCATCACGTCGGTATGCACGACGCGGTTGGCCAGAATCTCCTGATTCATTAGCCGCTCCACTTCGCTGACTTCATCGCGATCCATCGCCGTGTAGTGCGTGAAATCGAAACGCAGCCGCGACGGCTCCACCACGCTGCCCGCCTGCTTCACATGCGATCCCAGCACCCGGCGCAACGCAGCATGCAGCAAATGCGTCCCCGTGTGATTACGCATGGTAGATTCGCGAGCCGAAGCGTCCACCTTAGCGATCACCTCATCGCCCACCTTCACCGGCCCAGTGACCTTCACCTTATGAATCGTCTTCCCGGGAGCGCCATTGTAAGCCGATTTCACCACAGCCACGGTATCGCCGGTCGCAGCCGAAATCAGCACACCGGTGTCACCCACCTGTCCGCCGGCCTCAGCGTAAAAAGGCGTCCGGTCCAACGCCACTTCGCCGTCAAACGCCGCCACCACTTTTGCGGGAGCCTCCAGCGTCTCCCGCCCCACAAACTCCGTCTTCGGCAACGTTTGATACTCAGCGCGCACCTGCGCCTTCTCCGCGCCCTTCCAACTCGCCCGCGCCCGCGTCCGCTGCTTCTCCATCTCCGCCGTAAAACCGTCGCGATCGATCGCCAGTCCGAACTCGCGAGCCATGTCTTCCTGCTCGTCGAGCGCCAGCCCGTAAGTGTCGTACAACTTAAACGCCGCCGGCCCCGGCAGCACTCCGCCCGCCGCCGCCTTGGCCTCGTCCTGGAAAATTCTCTCAGCTACTTGGAAGGTGGTCGCGTAGCGATGCTCCTCGTCCTTCACTACTCGCGCCACCCGGGTCACGCTCTCCATCATTTCCGGATAAGCATCGCGCATGTGCTCCGCAACAAAACCAGTCAGCTTGTAAAGGTAAGGATCGGTAGCCCCCGCCATCCTCCCATTCCGCAGCGCCCTCCGCATAATTTTGCGCAGCACGTAACCGCGCCCTTCGTTCGACGGCATCACGCCGTCGTGAATCAAGAATGCCGTAGCCCGCGCATGATCCGCGTTGATCCGCATCGCCGTGTCGGTAGCGGCGTCTTCCCCAAACACCTTACCGATCAACTCACCCGCCCGCAGCACAATGGGCTTGATCAGATCCGTATCGTAATTGGACAACACACCTTGCTTGACCGCCGCGATGCGCTCCAACCCCATGCCGGTATCGATCGAAGGCCGGGGCAGCGGATTCAACGTCCCCTGCGAGTCGCGGTCGTATTGCATGAACACCAGGTTCCAGATCTCAACGAAGCGTTCCCCTGGATCGTCCGGAAAACTCCCCGCCCCCGCCTCCGGCCCGAAATCATAATGAATTTCCGAGCACGGCCCGCACGGCCCCGTCTCGCCCATCTGCCAAAAGTTATCCTTCTCACCAAGCCGGAAAATCCGCTCCTTCGGCACCCCCGCCACCTTCTGCCACAACTCCTCAGCGTCATCGTCTTCGCGAAACACCGTGACGTAGAGCTTGTCTTTCGGAAGCCCGTAGTCCTTGGTGATCAGCTCCCAAGCAAACGCAATCGCGTCTTTCTTGAAATAGTCCCCAAACGAGAAATTCCCCAGCATCTCAAAGAACGTATGATGCCGCCGCGTGTACCCGACGTTATCCAGATCGTTGTGCTTTCCCCCCGCCCGCACACATTTCTGCGAAGTCGTCGCGCGCGTGTAGTCCCGCCGCTCCTGCCCCAGGAACACGTCCTTGAACTGATTCATCCCCGCGTTTGTAAACAAGAGCGTCGGATCATTCGCCGGCACCAGCGAAGAGCTCCGCACCACCCGATGCCCGCGGGCAGAAAAATAGTCAAGAAACTTCTGTCGAACCTCAGAACCTGTCATGGATAATTCTATTTTCGCTTACCAGCCGACCGGTTTGCCTTTGTTCTGCTCGTCCAGCCACTTCTGAAGCGGCGCGAAGTAGTCGAGAATCGCCGTAGCATCCAAATTCCGCTGCCCCGTTAGCTCAAACATCGCATCCTGCCACGGCTTGCTTAACCCCATTTCGAGCATCGCATTCAACCGCCGCCCGGCTTCTTTGTTGTCATAGATAGAGCACCGATGCAGCGGCGTCGCGCTCCCCGACGCCGGACATCCCGCCGCTTTCGCCAGCGCCCGGTGAAACTGAAATTGCATGATGTAGGAAAGGAAATACCGCGTGTAAGGCACATCCGCCGCCACGTGATACTTCGCCCCCGGATCGAAATCACTCTCGCTGCGAGCCACCGGAGGCGCCACCCCCTGATATTTCAGCCGCAAATCCCACCAGCCTTTGTTGTACTGATCCGCCGGAATCTCGCCCGAGAAAACCTTCCAGCGCCATTGATCGATCATCAACCCGAACGGCAGGAACGCCACTTTATCCAGCGCCCGCGCCAGCAGCAGCCCGATGTCCTTCGAAGCGTCCGGCGCCTTATCCAGCAAGCCGATCTTTACCAGATACTCCGGCGTCACCGACAGCGCGATGGTGTCCCCGATCGCCTCGTGAAACCCGTCATTCGCACTGTCGCGAAAAATGAAGGGCTGCTTATCGTAAGCCCGCTGATAAAAGTTATGCCCCAGCTCATGATGAATGGTAGTGAAATCCTCTTCCGTAATGTCGATGCACATCTTGATCCGCAGATCTTCCAGTGAATCGATATCCCAGGCGCTAGCGTGGCACACCACATCCCGATCCCGCGGCTTCGTAAACATCGACCGCTCCCAGAACGTCGCGGGCAGCGGCGCGAATCCCAGAGACTTGAAAAAGTTTTCGCCGTAATGCACCATATCGAGCGGCTTGGTGTCGCGCTTCTTCAGGATCTCCGTCAGATCGTAACCTTTGTCCGCCTCCGCGGGTGCCACCAGCTTATAAATGTTTCCCCAATCCTGCGCCCAAATGTTCCCCAGCAAATCCGCCGGAATCGGGCCGCTTGCCGGCACCGCATCCCCATATTTCTCACGCAGCTTCCAGCGAACATAACTGTGCAGCGAAACGTACAGCGGACGCACCTGCTCCCAAAGCCGGTCCACTTCACGCGCGAAATCATCGGCCGGCATGTCGTATTTCGACCGCCACATCGCCCCCGTGTCCTTGAACCCGAGTTCGCGCGCCCCCTGGTTGGCCAGTTCGACGAAGCGCTGGAAATCCTTGCGCATCGGCGGCGAAATGCGATGCCACCCGCGCCATGCATCCAGCAGCTCAGCCGGATTGGTGCTGTTGGCCATCACCCGTGTGATCGCCTCAATGTCCATGCACGGCTTCGCCACGCCAGCCTTATCCTCGGGACAATACTTACCCTTGCCGTAAGTGCCCTCGAGCGACGACGCCAAACGAGTGACCTCGCCGCTTTTTGCAGGATCAGCCGGCGCCGCCAGCACCAGCGCATTCTTGAGCAAAGTCATCTTGCGCCGCATGTCGGGCGGAAGATTAGTTTTATCGAAACGCACCGCGGCCTTGGCCAGCCGCACGGCCTCCGCGATGGCGCGCTCGTTGGCCCGAGCCTCCACCGCTTCGCTGTCGTCCGTAATATAGGTGGATTGAATCCATTGAGCCTGGTTCGCCTCCAGGCTCAAATCGAAGAGCCGCTTGTCAGCGTCGTTGAGGAAGTTCTTAGCGTCGGCGGCGGTAGGATCCGCCGCCCAAACGCTCGCCATGCAAGCCAGCAAGAGTAGCGTCTTCATGACGCCATCTTAGCGAATTCGCGTTACGCCGCGAGAGCCGGAGCCATAATCAACCCCGGTACCACAGCCTGCAATACGTCCTCCACGCGGTCCGCAAAGATGAACTCCATCTCCTTGCGAACCTCGTCGGGCAGATCCCGCAGGTCCTTCTGGTTCCCACGCGGCAGAATCACCCGCTTGATCCCCACGCGCCGGGCGGCGAGTACCTTCTCCTTGACGCCGCCGATCGGCAGCACCAACCCAGTGAGCGTGACCTCGCCCGTCATGGCCGTGTCACTGCGCGCCGGCTTGCCAGAGTAGAGCGACGCCAGCGCCGTAGTCATCGTCACGCCCGCCGAAGGACCATCCTTCGGGATAGCCCCCGCCGGAACGTGAATATGCAGCCCCGCGTTCAGGAATTTCGCAGGATCAATCCCCAGCGCCGCCGCGTGACTCCACACATAACTACGCGCCGTCTTAGCGGACTCCTGCATCACCTCGCCGAGTTGCCCCGTAATGGTGACTTCCTTCCCGTCCGGCAGCAGCGTGGCTTCGATGTACAACACATCGCCACCCGATTCCGTCCAGGCAAGTCCAGTAGCCACGCCCGCCGGAAATTCGCGTCGCGCTTGTTCAGGCGAGAACGGTTCAGGCCCCAGTAGGTCCTCAATCTCCTCGACCTTGATTTCGAAAGGCCCCGGCTCGCCCTCGCCAACCTTCAGCGCGACCTTCCGGGTCAACCGTCCGATAGCCTGCTCCAACCGCCGCACGCCCGCTTCCCGCGTGTAAGCCGAGATCACTTTCTTCAAAGCGGGTTCCGTAATCTGCACCCGCTCTTCCGTCAGCCCAGTCTGCGTGAGCTGCCGGGGAATCAGATACCGCCGCGCGATCTGCGCCTTCTCTTCCTCGCTATAGCCCGAGAGCCGCAAGATCTCCATGCGATCCAGCAGCGGAGCCGGAATGGTATCCAGCGTATTCGCGGTAGTCACGAACATGACCTTCGAGAGATCAAAAGGCAAGTCTAGATAGTTATCGCGGAACGTCTTGTTCTGCTCGGGGTCCAGGATCTCCAGCAGGGCCGCCGCCGGATCTCCCCGGAAGTCACGACCCAACTTGTCTACCTCATCCAGCATCAGCACAGGATTCGCGAATCCCGCGCGCCGCATGGCCTGCAGCAGCCGCCCCGGCAAAGCGCCGATATACGTCCGCCGGTGCCCGCGCAGTTCTGCTTCGTCGTGCAGGCCGCCCAAGCTCATGCGCTCGAACTTGCGTCCCAGCGCCCGCGCGATGGATTGCCCCAGCGAAGTTTTACCCACGCCCGGCGCACCCACAAAGCACAGGATCGGAGCCTTAGCTTCTGGATTCAGCTTCAGCACAGCCAAGTGTTCGAGTATGCGCTCCTTCACTTTCGTGATGCCGAAGTGATCCTCATCCAGCACCTGCCGTGCCCGCGATAAGTCAAGGTTGTCGTCACTACGTTTGTTCCAAGGCAGCTCGATTACATATTCGAGCCACGTCCGGATCACGTTGTGTTCCGGCTGCGAAGGCGGCAACTTCTCTAACCGCCCCAGCTCGCGGTCGGCTTCTTTGCGGATATCCTCCGGCAAATCGGCCTTGGCCAGTTTCTCGCGCAGTTGCTCCACTTCAGCCTGGTCGGGATTCTTCTCACCCAACTCCTGCTCGATGGCTTTCTTCTGCTGCCGCAGAATGTATTCTTTCTGCTCGCGCGACATCTCGCCGCGCGCATCTTCAGTGATTTTATTGCGCAGCTCCAGCACTTCTACTTCGTGCGACAGCCATCCATGCACCAGACGCAGTGCCTCGACGCGCGTCGTGGCTTCGAGCAAAGCTTGCTCCCGCACAGCTTCCAGATTCATCAGCGAAGCCACGGTGTAAGCCAAGCGCAGCGGATCTTCCTGGAACGTGAACAGCCGCGCCAGTTCCTGCGGAGTAGCCTGCGGCGATTGGATCAGCCCCATAAACTTGGTGCCCATCTCGATGATGGACAGCGTCAGAGCTTCGGTCTCGCGGCTGGAATCGTCAGGCGCCGGCAGCGGATGATAGCGCGCCGAAAAATGTCCGGCTTCTTCGTTTACTTTGACGATGACCACGCGCTCCAAGCCAAATGCCAGGATGTCGATGTGGTCTTCCTTGGGCCGCGCCACTTTGCGGATCACCGCGCGCGTACCGATGGTGAACAGGTCGGCTGCCACCGGCATATCGGCGGAAGCATCGCGCTGTGCCACGACGATAATTTCCTTGTCCTCGGTCGCCACTGCAGCCTCCACCGCGGCGAGCGACGAAGGGCGGCCCACCGACAGCGGCATCAGCAACCCGGGAAACAACACCGAGTTCTTCAAGGGTAGCAACGGCAGGATGCGGATTTTTTCCAGGTCGCTCATTTTGGGTTTCCTCTTTTCTCTACTTAAGATGCTTCTGCCCGCGCCGCCGATTCTACTTCGAAGGTAAGTTCATGATCCGCCCCCAGATCCACCCGCACGTTTTGCCCGTCGCGAACTTCGCCACCCACCAGCCGCCGCGCCAGCGGCGTCTCCACTTCTTTCTGGATGGCTCGCTTCAAGGGCCGCGCGCCAAACGTCGGATCGTAGCCGACCCTCACCAGATACTCCACAGCCGCATCCGACAGTTCGATGCCGATATGCCGCTCGGCGAGCCTTGCCCGCAGTCCCGACAGTTGAATCAGCACAATCTTCTTGAGCTGTGCGTCCGTCAAGCTCTGGAACGTGATAATCTCGTCCACCCGGTTTAAGAATTCCGGCCGGAAGATGTTGCGCAATTCGTCCTTAGGCGCGTTGGACGTCATGATCACAATGGTGTTCTTGAAATCCACCGTGCGCCCCTGCCCATCCGTCAGTCGCCCGTCGTCGAGCACTTGCAGCAGCACATGGAACACATCCGGATGCGCCTTTTCGATTTCATCCAGCAGCACCACCGAATACGGTCGCCGCCGGACCGCTTCCGTCAACTGCCCGCCTTCGTCATAGCCCACGTATCCGGGAGGCGCGCCCACCAGCCGCGCGACCGTGTGCTTCTCCTGATACTCCGACATGTCGATGCGAATCATGGCGTGCTCGTCGTCGAACAGAAATTGCGCTAGAGCCCGCGCCAGTTCGGTTTTGCCCACGCCCGTCGGCCCCAGGAACAGGAAGCTGCCCACCGGCCGCTTGGGATCCTTTAATCCCCCGCGCGCGCGCAGAACCGCATCGGAAACCGCCTCGACGGCTTCGTCCTGTCCCACAATGCGCTGGTGCAGTTCGTCCGGCAAGTGCGTCAGCTTCTGGATTTCGCCTTCGAGTAATTTCGATAAAGGAATGCCGGTCCAGCGGCTCACCACCTGGGCGATATCTTCCTCGTCCACTTCTTCTTTCAGCAGCGCCGTCGAACTCTGACCGGCTTCCAGCTGTTTTTCGAGCCCCGTCAGCTTGCCGTACTTCAGCTCCGCGGCCTTGTTCAGATCGTAAGCCCGTTCCGCCTGTTCGATATCGACCTTAGTCTGCTCGATCTGCTCGCGGATCTCGCGCTGATGCTTCAGCGCTTCCTGATCTGCCTGCCACTGCGCCCGCAAGCTGGACGAATTGGTTTTAAGATCCGCCAATTCCTTTTCGAGCTTGGACAAGCGGTCGCGCGACGCCTTATCGGTTTCCTTCTTAAGCGCCTCGCGCTCAATTTCAAGCTGCATCTGCCGCCGCGTGATTTCGTCGAGTTCCGCCGGCATGGAGTCAATCTCCGTGCGTGTCTTAGCCGCCGCTTCGTCGATCAAATCAATCGCTTTATCCGGCAGAAAGCGATCCGCAATATAGCGATTGCTCAGCACCGCCGCCGCGACCATCGCGGAATCTTTGATGCGTACACCGTGGTGCAGTTCATAACGTTCCCGCAACCCGCGTAGGATTGAAATCGTGTCCTCGACCGACGGCTGATCTACCAGCACGGTTTGGAAACGGCGTTCCAAGGCTTTGTCCTTCTCGATATGCTTGCGATACTCATCGAGCGTAGTCGCCCCGATACAGTGCAGTTCACCGCGCGCAAGCATGGGCTTCAGTAGATTGCCCGCGTCCATGGACCCTTCGGCCTTCCCTGCCCCGACCACCGTATGCAGCTCATCGATAAACAGAATGATGTTGCCTTCTGCCGACTGTATTTCCTTCAACACGGCTTTCAGGCGCTCTTCGAACTCGCCGCGGAACTTGGCGCCCGCGACTAACGCGCCCATGTCGAGCGAAACGATCTTCTTGTTCTTCAGCCCCTCCGGGACGTCCCCGCGCACAATGCGCCGGGCTAAGCCCTCGACGATAGCCGTCTTCCCCACGCCCGGCTCGCCGATCAACACCGGATTGTTCTTGGTGCGCCGCGATAAGACCTGGATCACACGCCGGATCTCTTCGTCACGCCCGATCACCGGATCCAGCTTCCCGATCGCCGCGAGCTTGGTCAAATCGCTGCCATACTTTTCGAGCGACTCATACGTCGCTTCCGGATTTTGTGAGGTCACGCGTTGCCCCCTGCGGATCGCCTGTAGCGTCCGCATGATCCGCTGATAGGTGATGCCCAGATCGCGGAAAACCTTCTCAGTGGTCGCGGCCAGTAGGACGTGTTCCACCGAAATGTAGTCGTCCTTAAGATGCTGCGCCTCTTTCTCGGCGCGATCGAGCAAGTCCTGCAGACGCTTGGTCACATACAACTGGTCGATCCCGGGCGCCGACCCGGAGACCCGCGGCAGCTTGTCCAACTCCTCTACCAGCTTTTGATGGACGAGGGCCCGATCCACCTCGGCCTTGGCAAACAGCGATTGCGTCAGCCCGCCGTCCTGGCCCAGCAGCGCGAGCAACAAATGCTCCACGTCGATCTGTTGCTGCCCCCGTTTGGACGCGATGCCTTGGGCCGAGCGCATGCCCTCTTGCAGCTTTTCAGTGAACCGATTGAAGTCCATATCTGTTAAGAACTATAACACATGATTCCAATATAGTGCAATAATCTTAGTGTAAAACTATCAATGTTTTCGTGGTTCCGTCGCAAGATTCAGTGATATCATGCATTTAGCTATGGCAAGTGGACTGCCAAACCTAGTGACGCCCCTTCCCGGCCCTAAGGCCCAAGCCGTCATCGAGCGCGACGCCCAGTTCATCTCGCCCTCCTACACCCGTTCCTACCCGTTGGTGGTCGCGAGCGGGCAGGGTTCGATCGTCCAAGACGTTGATGGTAATAGCTTTCTGGACTGTAGCGCCGGCATCGCCGTAGTCGCCACCGGCCACTGCCACCCCCAAGTGGTCGAAGCCATTCAGCGCCAGGCCGCCAAGCTGATCCACATGTCGGGCACGGACTTCTACTACGAGAACATGGTGGATCTGGCGCAGAAGCTGGCGGCTCTGACCCCCGGTGGCGTGCCCCGGCGCATCTACTTCGGCAACTCCGGCACCGAGGCCATCGAGGCCGCGATCAAACTCGCCCGTTACCATACCGGCCGCAAGCAGTTTGTGGCGTTCTACGGAGCCTTCCACGGCCGCACCATGGGGTCGCTGGCGCTCACCGGCAGCCGCAGCGGCCAGCGCAAGAACTTCTTCCCGGTGATGCCCGGAGTCCACCACGTCCCCTACGCGGATTGCTACCGCTGCGCCTACGGCAAGACCGTCGACACCTGCGCGGTCGAGTGCGCGCAGGCCATAGAAGATCCGCTGTTCCGCACCGTGCTTCCCCCCGAGGAAGTCGCCGCCATCGTAGTTGAGCCCGTCCAGGGCGAAGGAGGGTACCTCGTCCCGCCCAAGAAGTTCTTCGACGAGCTGCGCCGCATTGCCGATCGCCACGGCATCCTGCTGATCTTCGATGAAGTCCAATGCGGCATGGGGCGTACCGGCAAGATGTTCGCTTCGGAAAACTTTGACGCCGTCCCCGACATTGTCGCCTTAGCCAAGGGCATCGCCAGCGGCATGCCGCTCAGCGCGACGATTGCGCGCGCCGATATTATGGATTGGCCGCCCGGTTCGCACGCGTCCACGTTCGGGGGAAACCCGGTATCCGTCGCCTCGTCGCTGGCGACTATCGAACTCCTGGAACAAGGACTGATTGACAACGCCGCCACCGTCGGCGCGCACATGAAAGCGCGCCTCAGCGAATTCCCGCAACGCTTTCCCAACGTCGGCGACGTGCGCGGGCTGGGGCTGATGATCGGTATCGAGCTGGTAAAGGACCAGGCCACTAAGGAGCGCGCTCCCGCGCTGCGCGACCGCATCGTCCAGATGTGCTTCGAGCGCGGATTGTTAGTGCTGGGCGCCGGCCCCAACACGATTCGTATCTCCCCGCCGCTGATCCTCACACGCGAACAAGCGGATTGCGCCGTCGACATCCTCGCCGAGTGCCTGCTAACCGTTACAATCTGAGTTTGTGCGCACACTCGACGTCGGCTGCGGCATCAACAAACTTCCCGGTGCGATCGGCATAGACCGCAACCCGGCTACGCGCGCCGACGTCCTTTGTGACCTCGACCGTCTTCCCTACCCCTTCCGCGACGCCTCCTTCGACAAGGTGCATGCGAGCCATGTGATCGAACACGTCTCCGACGTCATCAAGACCATGGAAGAGTTCCACCGCCTGCTGCGCCCTGGCGGTGAAGTCTTCATCGCCACGCCGCATTACACCGACTTCAGCTCCTTCTGCGACCCTACACACCGCTGGCACCTGACCAGTTTCTCGCTGCGTTACTTCACCGAGAAGGAATTCGGCTTCGGCTACTACTCCCACGCGCGCTTCGCGGAGGTTTCGGTACACGTCAGGCTGCTCGCCCTGTGGCGCTACTTGGGTTTTGAGCTGGCCGTCAACGCCTCGCCACGCTTCCGGCGCTTCTGGGAATACTATCTATGCTACGTGGTGCGCGGGAAGCTGATCGAGTGGCGTCTCAAGGCTCTCCCTTAGAGAGTTTCTATCCTCAGCGCCCACTACACTACGATGCTGGGCGTATTCTCAGATTGGCTCCGGCACCTCGCGCGGCGGCGGCGCTGGACGCCTACCCTAGCTTTGGGCCGGCGCGGTGAGGATCTGGCGCACCGCTTTCTGCGGCGGCAGGGCTACACCATTGTGGCTCGCAACTACCGTCTTCCCGCGGGCGATGGCGAGGCGGACCTGATCGCTTGGGACGGCGACACGCTGGTCATCGTCGAAGTGAAAGCGCGGCAGAGCGACGAGTATGGACCTCCGGATCGCGCGGTGGGCGATGACAAGCGCGCTCACTTGCGGCGGCTGGCCCGCGCTTACGCGCGCAAGACTGACACGCCTTGGGCACAGGTTCGCTGCGATGTGGTGACGATAGTGTTCGAAGGTGGGCCACAGCTTCAATTGGTGCGTAATGCTTTCAACATCTGAATGACGTCGACGCCGACGCCGATGCGGTATGTGTCAGCACCCCCATCGCCGCGAACGGGGCGCGGTGAAGCTCGCAGCATGGCGGTTCCGAACAAGTAGAGGAAGTTGCCTCCGGTCACCGGCAGCGCGTAGAAGGTGTCGACGCGCAGCACCGTCCCGCGCAGACTGCCTCCGGTAATCGCTTCATTTTGACCTAGCGTGACATCCACAACATGCTTCTGCTGCGTGGATTGCACGCGGACTCCGCCATAGTATTGTCGGTAAAAACGGTTACCGGCCGGTGTCAGCGGCATCGCGGCGCCTTCGCTGGCGATCAGCGAAAGGGAGGACCATGGGCTAGCGCCGCCTACCAACTGATAGCTGACCCCCACCAGAAATTCGCCGGAACGCACCAGTTGATTCAACGGAAGCGTGGTTGCGGTCTTGGCGGCGTCCGCGGGTAGAGTGGCCAGAGTCGATTGCACGTCCACTGCAATGGAACTCAGGCGCAGGTCGCCCCAGGTCGCGAGGCGAGGGCACAAAGGCTCGCTGAAAAACAATCCGATGGCGGCCTTTTGCACGGGGGCGGCAGAGCCGGCGGCGGTTTGCTCCAGGCCGACCATCACTCTGGCGACAGCCACCGGTGGGGCTTGCGCCCAAACTCCAACCGTCATCAGGAGCCAGAAAACAACAGCGAATCGCGTCATCACGCGACCTTTATCCCACCAGAATTACCAAACGAACCCAGCGCTAAATCGCCAAGTGAGGAATCTACAGGCTTTCCCGCTAAAATCAAACCTATGAACGCCGAGCAACTTCGCCTCATCGCTGCCGCCCGAAAGGAGCAGTATTGGCGGCGCTGGGGTCCATATCTAGCGGAGCGCGCTTGGGGGACGGTCCGCGAAGACTATAGCGCGGGCGGAAACGCCTGGGAATACTTCCCGTTCGAGCATTCGCATTTGCGGGCGTACCGCTGGGGCGAGGACGGCATCGCCGGGATCTGCGATAACCATCAGCGCCTGTGTTTCGCGATCGCACTCTGGAACGAACGCGACCCTATCCTCAAAGAACGCCTCTTCGGACTTAGCGGTGAGCAGGGGAACCACGGCGAAGACGTGAAGGAGTGCTATTACTACCTGGATTCCACTCCCACCCACACCTACATGAAGTGCCTGTACAAGTATCCGCAGGCCGAGTTTCCGTATGCGCGCCTGATCGACGAAAACCGGAAGCGCGGCCGCAACGATCCTGAGTTCGAATTGATCGATACCGGCATTTTTGCGGAAGACCGCTACTTCGATGTGTTCGTCGAATACGCCAAGGCCGAGGTTAACGATATTCTGGTACGCATTTCGATTACAAATCGCGGACCCGCCGCCGCGCCGCTGCATGTCTTGCCGCATCTGTGGTTCCGCAACCAGTGGTCCTGGGGCGGCAGCGAGGAAAAGCCGCTGCTCGCGCAGGCGAGCGGCTCCCTGATCGAGATCAACGAGCCGGAACTGGGTGGGTATCAGCTAACGATGGAGGGTGTTCCCCAACTCCTGTTCACGGAAAACGAAAGCAACACCAAAGCCCTGTGGAATTGGGACGGCGGACTCACGGCCAACCCTTACGTGAAAGACGCCTTCCATCAGCGCGTCATTCATGGCAACGAAGGTGCGGTGAATCCAGCGCTGCGCGGCACCAAGGCCTGCGCCTGGTACAAATTCAATCTCGCGGCGGGGCAGACCCAGACCATTCGCTTACGGTTGACGCTGCGCACTGAGCCCTCGCGCTTGATTCACGACATCGACGGTGTGTTTGCCGAACGCATGGCTGAGGCCGACGAATTCTATTCCTTCGCAAACCCCACGCTATCGGACGACGGCAAGCGCGTACAGCGGCAGGCGCTCGCGGGACTGTTGTGGTCCAAGCAGTATTATCACTTCGTGGTGGCGGACTGGCTGAAAGGTGATCACGGCCAGCCTAAGCCTCCGGCATCACGCCTCGACGGGCGCGATTCCAACTGGGTGCACATTTATAACGAAGACGTGCTCACCATGCCGGACAAGTGGGAATACCCGTGGTACGCGGCTTGGGACCTGGCGTTTCATATGATCCCGCTGGCGCTGGTGGATCCGGACAACGCCAAGTCGCAGCTCAAACTGTTTCTGCGCGAATGGTACATGCATCCCAACGGGCAGATCCCGGCGTACGAGTGGGCTTTCGGAGACGTGAAC
>Ga0068858_100003113_pt1 | contig 16602 bp, 15 predicted proteins | sample KBSSwiS12_FD_66589 | JGI IMG/M metagenome (GOLD analysis project Ga0068858, IMG submission 66589) | Switchgrass rhizosphere microbial communities from Kellogg Biological Station, Michigan, USA - KBS Switchgrass S1-2 | ecosystem: Host-associated > Plants > Roots > Rhizosphere > Soil ...
GCGGAACTCCTGCGCGCCCGCCAGACGCGCCAGCTCGGTCTGCAGCGCCTTCTGCTTGACCTCGTCGGCGGCCACCGGCACCAGCTTGGTGATGCGGTAGATGCCGTAACCGTCGGGCGTTTCCACGCCCACGAAGGCCGGCAGCTTGGCCGCATTGGCGCGGAAGACCGGGTCGGCCGCTTCCTGGCGCAGGCTGCCGAGGTTGTCGCGGCTCACCAGCCTGGCCGCGCCGAACTTGGCGGCGTCGCCCTCGCCCTTCTTCAGCGCATCGAGCTGCGCTTCACCCTGCTTCTTGGCCAGCTTGGCCGCTTCGGACAGGGTGAGCTGCTTCACCACCTCGTCGCGCACCTGTTCCAGCGGACGCTGCGATGCCGGCTTGTATTCGGCCGCGCGCGCCGCGAGCAGCGTGCCGGGCGAGATCTCCACCACCTCGGTGTTGTGGTGGTTGCGCACCACGTCGTCCGAGAACAGCGAAGCCAGCACCTTGGGGTTGTTCAGCACCTGCGCCGGCGACGATTGGCGCGTGGTCCACCCGGCCTGCTGCACCGTGAGCTTGTACTTGTCGGCCGCGGATTTGAGCGAGTCGGAATCCTGGAACACCAGGTTGCCGAAGTCGTCGGCGGCCTGGGCAAACCGCTTGCCGGCGGTCTGCTTGCGCAACTCGGTCTCGATGCCGGGCTTGGCCTGCTCGAAGGTCTGGATCTTGGCCGGGTGAACGCCGGTGAGCTTGATGATGTGCACGCCGTATTGCGATTCCACCGACCCGCGGATCTCGTTGGGCGCCATGGAGAACACCGCGTCGTCGAAGGGCTTCACCATCATGCCGCGGGAGAAATAGCCCAGGTCGCCGCCCCGGGCCGCCGAGCCCGGGTCATCCGAATTCTTCTTGGCCACCTCGGCGAAGCTCGCCGGCGCCTTCTTCACCTCCTCGAGGATTTTCGCCGCCTTCTCGCGCACCTTGGCCTTGTCCGCGTCGCTGGCGCCGGGCTTGAAGGCGAGCAGGATGTGGCTGGCCTGGCGCTGCTCAGGCTCGCCCAGCTTGTCCTTGGTCTGCTCATACACCTTGCGCACTTCGTCCTCGGGCACGGGCTCGTTGCCGGCCAGGGCATCGGCGGACAGGATGACGTACTCGGGGCGCACCTGCTCGGGCACGGCGAAGCGCTGCTTGTTGGCCTCGTAGTAGGCCTTGATGGCCTCGGGCGTGACCTGCACCTGCGACTGGAACTGGCTGGCGGGCAGCGCCAGTTCGCTCACCTCGCGCTGCTCGCCGCGCGCCGCGGCGATGCGCGCCGCCACGCTTTTCGAAGCGATGGCCGATTCGGCCACGCCGGCCGACACCTGCTGCGCGATGAGGTCGCCGCGCAGCGAGTGGTCGAATCCGGCCGGAGTCAGGCCCTCGGCGCGCAACGCCGCCTCGTAGCGCGCCGGTGAGAACTTGCCCTCGTCCTGGAAGGCGGGGATGGACATGATGACCTTGCGCAACTGGTCGTCGCTCACGCTGAAGTTGCCGCGCACCGCGTACTGGGCGAGCAGCGTCCGCGAGATCAGGCCGTCCAGCACATCCTGGCGGATGCGCGGCGAGTCGAGCAGCGCGGCATCCACCTTGCCGCCGAACATGGCGCGCAGGCGTTCCTGCTGGTTGCGCAGGGTGTCGGAGAATTCCTTGTTGGTGATCTTTTGCCCGCCCACCTCGGCCACGTCGTTGGGGTCGCCCTGCATGAAGCGCTCGTAGGATTGCACCCCCCACAACGCAAACGGCGGCACGATGATCAACAGCAGGAGGAACTGCAGCAGGCGCTTGTGCTTGGCGACAAAATCGAACATGACTCACTCACAGGCAAAACAAAAAAGGCGAACCCGAGTTCGCCTTGGCGATGCGCGGCGGCGGACGGCGTTGGAGCCTGACCACCGGGCCACCTGGGTCTGCCGCCCATCCATTCAATGACTTAGACGAACCTCGCAGGGCGTCCGGGCGGCAGATTGTACCAGCATGGTTGCGCGAAGGCATCCGCTCCAAATTCGTCTCGCAGCCGCCGACGCGGCGACTGGGACAGCCCGATGTCGTAGGCTGTACCTGCGTTGCGGCCCGAAACGCGCCGCCGAACCCGTGCTTGTAGAGTCCTGTAGAGCCCTATCTGCTTCGACTGCAATCCTGCGTCTTGTCAATAGGATGTTTTCAACCCTTTTCGACGTTGCAATCCTACAGACGCCCCTGCGCCGCCGCGCCAGCATGGTCCAAGATTGGAAATGCGGGGTGGGCCATGACCGAAAGCGCCTGGTGGCCCGGTGCCGATATAGCGGATCGCACCACCGGAACGGGCGACGGCGAAATGGGCGGCGGCGAGATGGGAAGCCGCGTCAGGGCGTTTGATTGGTCGGCAACTCCCTTGGGTCCTCCGCAGTCCTGGCCTCCCACCCTGGCCAATGTCGTAACCCTGCTGCTGGATGCCGGCCATCCCGCCATGGTTGTCTGGGGCCCGGAGCTCACCACTCTCTACAACGACGGCTTCATTCCCATCCTGGGCGCCCGGCACCCCTGTCTGGGACAGCCGTTGCGCAGCGTGTTGGCCGAGTTATGGACGGAATATCAGCCCTTGGTCGAGGCCACGCTGCGCGGCAAATCGCACTATTTCGTGGACCGTCCGGTGCAGACGGAAGACAGCGCACAACCCACGCGCTGGTTCACCTTCTCCTGGACCCCATTGCGCAATGCCGCGCGCCACGTCATGGGGTTCTACTGCGCGACGCTGGAAACAACCGAGTCCGTGCTCAGGGTGGAGCAGGAGCGCAGGGACAGCCTGCAGGCCCTGGCCAGCACGGAAAGCCGCTACCAAAGCTTGTTCAATTCCATCGACGAAGGCTTTTGCATCGTCGAAATGAAGTTCGCTCCCGACGGCGAGGCGCTGGACTACCGTTTCGTCGAAATCAATCCGGCCTTCGAAAACCAGACCGGCCTGCACGAGGCCAAGGGCACATGGATGAGGGAGCTCGAACCTGCCCACGAACAGTATTGGTTCGATACCTATGGCGAGGTGGCGAAGACCGGCCGGTCGATCAGGTTCGTCAGCCATGCCGAAGCACTGGGCCGCTGGTTCAGCGTCAACGCCTTCCCGGTCCCGGACGGAGTACCGCCTTCCCAGGTCGCCATCCTGTTCCAGGACATCACTGAAAGGCGCCGCGCGGAACTGGCGCTGCGCGAGGCGGACCGCCGCAAGGATGAGTTCATCGCCACCCTGGCGCACGAACTGCGCAATCCGCTCGCCCCCATCAGAAGCGGCCTGGATATCGTCAAGCTCAAAAGCGGCGCGGCCTCTCCCCTGCAGTCCACCATCGGGATAATGGAGCGGCAACTCGCCCACCTGGTGCGGCTGGTCGACGACCTCCTCGACATCGGGCGCATCAGTTCGGGAAAGCTGCAACTGAAGAACGGCCCCGTCAGGCTCCAGGAGGTGCTCGATCACACCGTGCAGGCGCTGCACGCCACCAAGGCGCTGCATAGGCACCAGTTGAGCATCATGGCTCCCGCCGACGTGCCGCCGGTGTGGGGCGATTTCGAGCGCCTGAACCAGGCCTTCACCAATATTGTTTCCAATGCCATCAAGTACACCGATGCCGGCGGCCGCATCCGCATCACCCTCGAATCGCAGGGCCGGGACGTCGTCGCCAGGGTCGCCGACACGGGCATCGGCATCTCCGCCCACGAGTTGTCCCGGGTGTTCGACCTGTTCTGGCAGGTGCGCTCGGACCACGACCGCACGGGAGGCGGGCTGGGCATCGGCCTGTCCCTGGTCAAGAAGATTGTTTCACTGCACGGCGGGCAGGTGAGCGCGGAGAGCCGGGGCCCGGGCCAAGGGAGCATTTTCACTGTGCGGCTGCCGGCCATCGCCACGCAGGCCGAGGGCGTGCAGCCTGCCCCGCTTCACCACAGCCCCGGCGCCACCACCGCGAAGCGCATCCTGGTCGCCGACGACAACGAGGATGCGGCACGCGCGCTGGCCGAACTGCTGAGGTGTTCCGGCCATGAAGTGTTCACGGCCTTCAATGGCGAAGAGGCGGTGGAAAGCGCCGTTCAACTGCGGCCCGACGTGATACTCCTCGACATCGGCATGCCGGTGATGGACGGCATGGAAGCCGCGCGCCAGATCCGCTCGCGCATACGGCACCCCAGGCCGACGCTGGCCGCCCTCACCGGCTGGGGACAGGATAGCGACCGCCAGGCCACCATCGAGGCCGGTTTCGACCATCACCTGGTCAAACCGGCGAGCCTGGATACCCTGGACGAAGTGCTCAACGCGCCGCTGGCGCGATGATGGCGGAAAGCCCCTGTCAGACAAAGGTCCGCGATCTTTACAAAGCCCGCCGACACCCGAGCAGCCGGCAACAAGCCATGCTTCCCTTCGTCAAATATCGAATGATGGAGGAAACAAATGGGCAAATATGTTCTGGCGTGGCTTCTTGGGGTGCCGTTCTTCGTGCTGGTCTTGATCTATCTCTTCTTTCACTGAGACAAAGCAGGGGGCGCCCACAGGCGCCCCCTGCATCAGAACAGCCTTCTGCTGAAGGGACGGCGAAACAGCGGGCGCCGCGCCATGACCAGCATGGCGAAGGCCAGGACGATGCCGATGACGCCCAAGAGGAAAGCAACATGGGCGGCGGCTCCCGCGATGCCGGAAAAGCCCAGCACTGCGGCGATGATCGCAAAAACGAAAATGACAATGGCCCAGGTGATCACGATGACACTCCTGTCCGGGTAATCCATCGATATTGATGCCGACCGCGGCCCAGCGCCCCCTGCTGCGCCGGATGCGCCAAGGGTGGCCGCGAGGATTGCGCTTCAGGCGCCGGGGCGAATCATGAGAGCGGGACTCGCCCCGGCGACTTGTCAACCCCGGCGGGGATCGTCCGGATGACGGTCCCGGTTATTGGGAATGCCGTCACCGTCGCGGTCCCACCTTCCGCGCTCCAACACCCAGTGCCCGTCCCGTTCCGCCCAGCGGGGGTTGACGTACGCATAGCCGTGGCGCTCCCGCACCCAATGGCCCTGCATCCACACGTGCCGGTGGCCCTTCCAGTCCCAATACCCGGGCGCCCAGACATAGCCATGTCGCGGCTCCGGCATGCGCTCTTCGCGCGGCGCGGGCGGCGCGCGGTCGGTGGTAATGACGACGGCTGCCGCCATGCTGGGCATGGGCAGGGCGGCGCCACCCAACACGCCGGCGGCCAGCGCCGCGGATATCGCAATTTTTCGTGCAAGCATGATGTTGTTCTCCTAAAGAGTGGGCGATCCGGCGTCACACAAATACAACCTGGTGACCCTGGACATGGCCATGCAGGCACTGTAAGCGCCTTCGCGTAGCACGCTGTGTCGGTCAACGTCACAAACCCTCGTAAGACATGACCCCACCGCCCATGCGGCCTCAACGGTCATTTCTCCTGCAACGTCGCATTGTGGCTGCCGTTTGACATGGATTTCGAAATATGGCGACTGGCAGGCCGCCTCTTTGCCGGCAAGAATGCCGCCTGCCCGCCGAACGGATTACGCGACGGTGTTATCAAGTCATGGAGAAATCAAAATCGATTATCGCAACCGCCTTCACACCGAACATCCTCAATCTCAATCCAAAACCGCACGGGCAAGGAGGGCACTGTCCTTTGGCCCGCTGTTGGCCGCCATGGCCGTCGCCGCGCTCGTTGCCGCCCCCCGGGCACATGCGCAACTGGCGGCCCCCACCGCCGATATCGCGAATGTACTGTCGTCATGCAGTTTCGCGGGATCGCCAAGCGCCTGCGGCTATCGGGAAGAGTCGGCGGTGCCCGGCCGGGCAACCGTCTACGGCATCGGCCGGGACGGGAACACCAGCATACGGCTTCACACCGAGCCCGGTGATGCCAACGTGACGGGCAGCGGCGGCAACGAGCGGGATGATCTTTCCCTTTCGGCCGACGCCACCCAATGCCGGGACGGCGCGGAGCAGTGGTGGGCGCACTCCATGCGGTTCCCCAGCGACTTCGTGCTCTCACCCGGCTGGGGCCAGGTGGTCTTCGACTTTCACAACACCGGCAGCGGCCCGGGCCAGGCCAATTACGAAATCGCGGTGAAACCCGATGGGACCATGCAACTGCGCGGCTACGGCGGAACGGTGCCCTACCCGGCGTGGCGCGAACCGGACTTCCAGGCGGTGGTCGGCACGGTGGTCCGCAATCAATGGTATGACTTCGTCTACCACGTCCGCTGGTCGCCCAATGGCGACGGCTTCTTTTATGCTTGGGTGAATGGAGTGCAGCAGGTCGCCTACACCGGCCCCACCCTGTATTGGGGACAAGGGTGCTTTCTGAAATTGGCGAACTACCATACGCCGACCGGATACCCGAGCTCTGTCCTGCACGACCGCATCGTGTTGGGAACGACGCCGGCAGCGGTCGCGCTGACTGCGTTGCAGTCTGTCGTGACCGCGGCGCCGGCACCCGTCGTCGCGGCGCCGCAGCCGGCCCCTGCCGCACCCGCGCCGACGCCCGAAGCACCGGCGCCCGTGCCGCAGCCAATGTTCGACTTTGCCGGCTTTTAGGGGACTTTCACCACGTATTGGTGCTGGGAAGCGGAGGGTGGCAAGGGCTTGGGGACCTTCCACCCTCCTGGCCAATGACACGCTTGGGAGTGGTCCTTGGTTGGCCGCATCGTATTTGGAGATGGCTGACGGTTACCTGAAAGGGCCAAACCGCAAAGCCTGCACTTACCCTGCCAAACTGTGCCGGTCAGTGAACAGAAAGCCGCCCATGCAATCATCAGGTAAATCGTTATCCCCAGGAGCAAGCAGTTGACCGAAAGCAGCGTGGCCGAGGGCGTCGAATACAAGGGTTATATGATCGTCGGCTGCGGTGTCGGTCGGCTAAACGGGCGCCAATACGAACAGCACCTGATCATCCGCAAGTGGAATCCCGCATTGAGAATGTTCCATGACAAGGAATTCTTTCCCTCGCCGGGGCAGTACTTCACCAGCAGGAGCGAAGCCAGGGTTGCCGCAATCCAGGCGGGCATGGACATCATTGATGGCCGGGTGGCCGGCTGCTCGCCGGAAAATCCGCCTTAGTTTCGTTAGCGGCTCTCGTTAGTGGCTCTCATTACTGCTCGTCAACCCGTCCAGTTCGCTGTCGAATCCCGCGGGGTTGGTGTATGACCAAAGAGCATCTCTTACCACCCCGGTGTGCGGCTAAATAGCCGGCGAAAGGCGACATCGAGGCCCTCGTGTGGCTTTATTGCCGCTATTTGTGACCAACATGGCCGAATGGGGTCCCATCGGCAGACTTACGGGCGGGTGGCGAGTCACAACCCGCCACTATGGTGACTCCAGCGGGCGGGGCATTCAGGGTGTGGGCAAGCATTCCATGCTGGCCAGCGGAGTTCGACTCTCCGGCCCCGCTCCAATGACCTTTTTGGAGCCGCCCATGAAACCAGTGCTCATCTTGATCTTGCTCTCGATGGCGTTGCTGACGGCCGCCCTCAGCCAGTGGCCGGAAGCGGTGGGAACACTCACTGCCGCGAGTCTCGCCGTGCTCCTGTCGGTAGCCGCCTATTTCATTGTGCTCGTCGCCAGCGGCGCGGCCGCCTGGAAACGCAACGCCCGACAGGTCCAGCGGGCCCATCGAGTCCAACCCTCCAAAGCGATTGACGGCCTGGAAACGCACCTAAGAGCCGGTGATGACCAGGCGGCAATGGTTTTCGCCGCTGAACCGGAATGAAAAAGCCCGCATGCCACGTCGATCCGGGCGCCGCAAGCAAACGCCCTGTAGATCGTCAAAACGATAGGGAATTCCAGCCTATTGGGGCCTGCGGCATTCTTCGGTAATCACCCTTGCCAGTGCGAGGCAGTGGCCTCTCAACTCCGGAACCGCGGTGGCTTCCCAGAACAGACCGCGAAGCATGGGGCCAATGTAGTACAAGCCCTCCTGCCTCCATCCCGCCGCAATGCGGAGCGATCCTCAGCCCTTGGGCGCCGGATGGATGTTGTCGACCCAATGCACTTCCTCGGGCTTTTCCACTACCGGGATGTCGAGGTTGACCACCACCGGTTCCTGGCCGCTCCTCACCAGCACGCAGGACAGGGGCTGGTTGTCGTCGGCGTTGATTTCCTGGTGAGGGACATAGGGCGGCACGTATATGAAATCGCCGGGTCCGGCCTCGGCGGTGAATTCCAGCTTCTCGCCCCAGCGCATGCGCGCGCGGCCGCTCACCACGTAGATCACGCTTTCCACCGGACCGTGATGATGCGCGCCGGTCTTGGCCTTGGGATGAATGACCACCGTTCCCGCCCAGAGCTTCTCCGCGCCGGCGCGCGCACGGGTGATGGCCGCAGCGCGGTTCATGCCCGGAGTCTGTGCCGTATTGACGTCCAGTTCGCCGCCGTGCACCACGCGCACGCCGTGATCACGCCAGTGGGAGGGGTCGTGCGATTCCATGCGAGTTCCGTTTGCTTGAATCGGCGGGGTTGCGAGCCAGTATATAGCCACGTGCCCCATGATTCCGCGGCCTCAACAGTATCCAGTGCAGCGTCCGACCGAAAATCTATTGCGCATGGCCAAGCGGCAGTGCCGTGGTGTATTTCATTTGTTCCATCGCGAAAGCGGAACTGACGTCGAAAAGCTCGGCGATCTTGATCAGCTTTTTGTAAATCGCATCGTAACCGGCGATATCGGGCACCACGACGCGCAGCAGGTAGTCCACCTCGCCGCTCATACGATACACCTCGACGACTTCGGGAATGTCCTGCACGCCCCGGGCGAAGCGTTCCAGCCACGCCTGGGTATGCTGGTTGGTGCGGATGGACACGAACACGGTCACGCCCACGTTCAGACGCGCAGCATCGCATAGCACCACCTGCTTGCGGATGACGCCGCCGGCGCGCAGCTTCTGCACGCGCCGCCAACACGGCGTCGGCGACAGGTTGACCGCCTCCGCAAGCGTATTGAGCGGGATGTCGGCGTCGGTCTGCAGCAGGTTCAAAATCTTCCTGTCGATTGCATCCATAGGTTATTTTTCTACAAATTTACAATAATAAGGAATTTTATACTCAACAGTGCTTGAAAGCAGGGGCAATTTGGCAGCGCGCTCTCCGCCTGCCCGCCTAGAATCTTTCTTGTGAGAAACCTGTCAGCCCTCTTTGTCGACCACCCCGCCACGGTCAATGAGACCTACGGCCAGCACCTCGTATCCTCGTGGTGGTTTGGCTTGCGCATGTTGCTGGCGGCGGGCGCGGCGATCGTGCACGGCGTATTTCCGTTCCTGTTCGTCACCACGGGGAGCAGTACAATTCGCCGGCTGCACGAGAAGATGGTCACCCATCGTGCGCGTCTCGGTGTCATGGGCGGCGGCATCCGGCGCTAGATCGTTGTTCGGAGGTTGAGGGACCGGTGACGGGGATAGCCCCATGAACCACACGTCATCCTCCCCGGCAGGCCGGATTGAAGAGCCGACGGCGCTTGCTTCGAACTCATTGCCGATGTCCTGCGCAGGCATTTCCGGATCGATTTGCCTGCCCGCCGCTCGATTGACATCATACAGACCTGTCTGGTACAGTTGAACCATGATCAAGGCCGCTCCGCGTGTTGGCAAGTCATTGAATGTGAATGAGTCTTCATCTCGGCCCGCGCGCGAGCGCCTGCTGGCGGCGGCAAGTGAGCTGTTCTACCAGGAGGGGGTGCAAAGCGTCGGCATCGACAAGATCATCGAGCGCGCCGGGGTGGCCAAAGCCTCGCTCTACGGCAATTTCAAGGGCAAGGATGATCTGGTGCGCGCCTACCTGGAGGCGCGCCATGACGCACGCCGCGCCGCCATCGAGGCACAGATAGCGCGGCGCGAGGCACCGCGCGACAAGCTTCTCGCCGTCTTTGATGCTTCCGCGGAAGCCATGTCCCAGCCCAACTACCGCGGCTGCGCATTCCTGCGAGCGAGCGCGGAAATGCCGGAGAACGCGAGCGGGCGCGCGGTTTGCCGGAACGTGCGGCGCTGGCTGCGCGAGCTCCTCACCAGGCTCGCCAAGGACGCCGGCGCGGCCAAGCCGGAGGTCCTTGCTCACCAGCTCCAGTTGCTTTACGACGGGACTGCCGCCTCGGGGCAGATGGACGGTGACTCCGCTGCGGCCATTCGGGCAAAAGCCGCCGCGGCCCTGCTGGTCGACGCAGCCATCGTCAAACGCTCTTGAGCCTAGTCCTCGTAGCTGCCACCTTCCGCTAGGAAGGCGGCTGACGCGTGATAAGTTCAATTAGCACGAGTCGGCGTTCGAATTGTCTCCGCTAGGCCCCTGCCCCGCCATGAAACCACCGCAAGGGCGATTTACGCCATGAAACTTCCGCCATTCACGTCCAACGCCGCGCCATTCAAATAGCCGGCATCGGCGGACAGCAGGAAGGACACAACACCCGTGACGTCAGTCGTTTCTCCGACTCGCCCCAAGGGGGTCGTGGCGATGGTGCGCTGCTCCATCCCGGCAACATCCCTGAATTCGGTCATCATCTCGGTACGGACGAATCCCGGGGCGATGTAGTTGGAAGTGATGCCGTAGGGACCGCCCTCCTTTGCCAGCATGCGCGACAATCCCAACAGTCCGGCTTTGGTCACTCCGTATGCCACGTTGGTCGCTGTCGTCCTCCCTGCGCGCGAACCCATGTTCACGAACCGACCCCAGCGCTGCTGCTTCATGAGCGGCAACGCCTCACGACTGACAAGAAAGACTCCGGTAAGATTGACATCGATCGTCCGGCGCCAGCGCTCCGGGCTAAGCTCCTCGATGGTCGGAGCACGGCCATCGATCAGCGGCTGCATCCCGGCGTTGTTGACAACAGCATCCAGCCGGCCAATTCTGGTTCTTATGGAATCAAACATACCAGCCACAGCGGCTTCGTCCGAAATATCGGCGGCAGCTACATGTACGCTTCCACCATTCTTTCGAATCGATTCGGCTGCTTCTTCGAGCGGACCGGGACGCGTTGCATTGAGGACGACAGTCCATCCCTCATTGGCCAGGCGTTCGGCAACCGCTCTCCCGATTCCACGGCTGGCCCCGGTGACAAGCACCACGCGGGGTAAGGCCCGGACATTCACGGCCTCACCGTCACCTAAAGCTTCAGATTTATTTTTTTGATCACGGCACTCCATCTCTCGCGCTCCTGGCGCAGGAACTCCGCGTATTGCTGAGGGGTGCTTCCAATCGGAACCACGCCTTGGGCAATCATGCGTTCTTTGAGCGTCTGATTTTTCAGCGCAACAATGAGCGCATTGCTCAGTTTTGCGATGGCTTCCTGCGGGCTGCCGGCTGTTATGTTGACTCCAAGCCACGACCCAGTCGAAGAATCGGGGTAGCCGGCTTCGATAGCCGTCGGCACGTCCGGCATGGCGGGTGAGCGCGCCGCCCCGAATTGCACGATCATCTTCACCTTACCCTCCTTGATGTACGGAGCGAGGGTCGAATAGCCGGATGTGGAAAGGGGCACCCGGCCAGAGAGAAAATCGGGAACCCCGTCACCGTCCCCTTTGTAGGGAACGTCAACCATATCCAAGCCGGCCTGCAGTTGAAGGAGCTCCACCGAGAGGTGAGCCATGCCGCCCGTCCCGGAATGGGTATAACTAAGCTTCCCCGGTTGCGATTTGGCGAGTTTCACCAGATCGGCCAGATTGTTGGCGGGGAAATTGCTCAGCGCGGCGAGCGATGTGTTTGCGGAGAACGCCAGCCCGACGGGCGCCAGGTCCTTGACAGCATCGTATGCCAAAGGATTCGCGCTCGCATAAGGAAGCAGTACCAGCGGCCCCGGAGGAGCGATGAGGAAGGTATATCCGTCGGGCGCCGCTTTGGCCACGGCCCCCGCGCCAATTGCTCCGGCCGCCCCGGGACGCAATTCGATAATCACCTTCTGCCCGAGCGGTTTCTCCATCTCCGCGCCGATCAACCGGGCGAAGCTCTCGGTGAAGCCCGGAGCAAATGGAACCACCCAGGTCAAAGGTCTGGATGGGAAAGTCTGCCCAATCGCCGTTGAACAGACGGCAAGCATGGTCACCATGCTCAGTATTCCCGCAACCGCCCCCTTTCCGAAATTTCCAACCCAATGAACTCTTGAATTCTCATAGTCGCTCATGCGCTTTCTCCAGTGGTCGCACTCGATTCACTCAAATACACAACGTCCGATACCGCAGCCAGTCCCCTGGCCATAACTTAGGAAGCACTTGGCGCGTTGCAGCAACCACCGTCGCGACAACCTCTTCTTGGCATATGTTATCTTTGTTTGCGAGCTGACAGGATTGACCCGACGCGCCCGAACCCATCCGCCCGACGCAATCAGATGAACGACAACCGCCCGATCCGCATCGGCATAATCGGGACGCACTACGCTACAGCGGTGCAGGTGCCCGCTTTCCGGGCCTTGCCCGAGTTCGAGATTGCGGCCATTACCAGCGGGCGGTACGAGCGCGCCCAAAAAGCAGCCTCGGAACTGGGGGTTCCGCGCGCCTTCGAGAACTATCAAGAGCTGCTGCGATCTTCGGAAATCGACGCCGTCTACATCGGGGCTCCGCCCGCATTGCACTGTGAAATGGCGGTGGCGGCGGCCATGGCGGGGAAGCACTTCTTGTGCGAGAAGCCCACTGCCTCGTCCGCGACCGAGGCCCTGACCATGCTGCAGGCCGCACAGGCGGCGGGCGTTGTCGCGATGATGGATTTCGAGTTCCGCTACCGCCCCGAGCGCCGCCACATGGCCCAGATGGTGAAGTCCGGATATCTTGGCCGTCCCTTCGGCGTCCATTGTGAGACCTTTTCCGGCTTTCTTCTTGGGCCGGAGCGGTACTGGAACTGGTGGTCCGAACGAAGCCAGGCGGGCGGCCTTCTCGGCGCCGCCGGCTCGCACCTCATCGACAATTTGAGGATGTGCTTCGGTGAAGTGCGCTCGGTGCGTGCCCAATTGAACACGGGCATCGGCGAGCGCCCCACGGCGAAGGGAGAACCCGCATGCAAAGTGGACAGCGATGACAGCTTCAGCGTGCTCTTCGAGTTCGAGAGCGGGATGTGGGGCAGCCTGATCGGTTCCGGCCTGTGCACAGTGGGAACGCAGAACCGCACCCGTGCGTACGGATCCTCGGGTAGTCTGCTGCTCACCGAGCCGTTTGGCGCGGCGGGACGAATCACGGGGGACCTGAGTGGAAGCGAATCCACCCTTGTCGGCGGCCTGCCGGATGGAAGCACGGTGCGCCTCTCTCCGCCCCCCGAGCTGGCGAGTTCCGGCACCGACATCGAGGAACGCATAAGGCTGTCGGCCCTGTTGTGTCGTGATTTCGCCCAGGCGATCCGAAAAGGCAGCGCCGATGCGCCTACCCTTCTCGACGGACTGCGCTGCCAGGAGATCATGGATGCGGTCTACGCGTCCAGCGCCACCGGCCGGGTCACGGAGGTAACGCGGCACAACGGGAACTGACCGCCGCTGCATTAAGGCGCCGGCGTCAGATTCCACCAGGCGCTTCCACCGCAACTTGCGCCATCAGTTCGAGCACCGGCTCTGTGGGTCTGTTGATGGTGATGCCCGTGAGCGGCAGGTCACGCCACATCTTCCAACGCTCCCGGATCCGGGCGGCCGAGCCGATCAGCGTACCCTCGTCAACGAACTCATCGGGTATGGCGGCTGCGGCTTCGGCCTTTTTCCCGGCAAGAAACAGTTCCTGAACGCGCTCCGCTACTTCGGCGTAGCCGCGCCGGATCATGTTTTCCTTGTGGAAATTCTTGTCCTTCGAACCCATGCCGCCAACGTAGAGCGCGACCTCGTTCTTGGCGTCCGCAAACGCGGCGGAGAGGTTGTCGGTGAGCGCGACGGACACCTGGCCCTGGATGCGGAAATCCTTGAGCGTCTTGCCATCCTTGCGCAGCGCAATGCCGGCTTCGAGAGAGGCGAGATGCTTGCGCACCCCGATGGTCATGATTTCACTCGGAAGCCATCCATCCGCGATTTCTCCGGCGAGACGGATGTTTCCCGGCGTCGTGGCTCCAATCAGGACAGGGATGTCCGGATTGCCATGCAGAATGCTCTTCAGGGGCTTGCCCAGACCACTTGAGCCTGGTCCCTCGTACGGAAGCGAGATTTCGGGTCCTGCATGTACAACAGGTCCCTCCCGTTTCCAGATTTTCTTCATGATGGCCGTGTAGTCACGCAGCCGGTCCGCGGGACGCCCCCAAGGCTGCCCATACCACCCTTCGACGATTTGCGGACCCGAAACGCCGATGCCGATGAGGGCCCTGCCGCCGCCCGCCAGCGCGTCCAGGGTCTGGGCCGACATCGCAAGATTCGCCGGCGTGCGCGCGGCGAGCTGGGCGATGGCGGTGCCGAGCTTGATCCGCGTGGTTTGCGCCGCGAGATAAGCCAGCGGAGTCAGCGCATCGGACCCGAACGCCTCTGCGGTCCACACCGATTCGTATCCGAGTTGCTCGGCGCGCTGCACCAGCCGAACGGGAATGTCGATCTGTGCGCCGGAATAGCGCAGCCCGATGCCGATCTTCAAAGCGGCCTTCGTTGGATGGTGGAAAGTTGATAGTGTACTACGTTATCTTTCTTCTGAACACCAGTAGCAAGCCGGGTGTTCCAGGGTGGAGCCCGGGCGGCAAGCTCGGTTTGACTCGGTCCTTCCACTAATATATCGTAGTTTACCAAGTGCCAACGGCGCTTTTTTGGGTGCTGGGAACATTCATCCAAGACCTCAAGGAGGGGGACTCCGGTTGAACAGACAGAGCTGCGGGCCGCACGCGCCGGCCACTTTCTTGTCAACGCATGTCCTTCACGCAATATGTCTTTAAATCGGATGATGCCAAATCCGGGCATCCGCCCGACGCTGAACCTTGTCGATTGGTTGCACCGACTGGCCGCGCACAACGGCCATCGCCCGGCTGTGGAAGACGACTTGACCCACGCTGCGCGACCGCGCGGCCACCGGCGCATCCAATGGCGCGGCAAACGAAGGCTGATGCCCAATCGACGGGCCATGGCCTCCCCCTTCATTTGTCTCCAACGCCCCGATACTGAAAGGCGCACATGAAACTGGAACTCACATGGGAGCAGCAGGCTCTTGAAGACAGCGTCCGAAAAATTCTCCAGGGAGCCAAGGTGCCGCTCAAAGCAACCGAACTGGAGGCACAGCCCCATGGGTACGACGAAGGACTGTGGAAGCAGTTTATCGAAGCCGGATTCACCGGCCTCCTGGAGAACAACAGCTTTACTGAACTGGTCGTGCTTCATGAGCAACTGGGCTACTTTCGCGCACAGTTGCCCCTTATAACATCATGCGTGACGGGCCTTGGCTTGTTGCGCCTGCTCAAGAGTCAGCCTGCCGCCGCCGCGATCGCGGGCAAAGTCTCGGCGGGGGCCGCGATCATCGCCCCGGCGCTGTGGGGCGGCGGCAAGGACACCGCGTCTCCGCAAAAAGGCGTGATCAGGAAGAACGGCAGGATCACGGGCAAGAAACTGCTCGTGCCCTTCTTCGACTGTGCCCAGTGGCTCGTGGTGCTGGTCGACTCCGATCCGCTGCAACTGTGCGTCGTGGAGGCGAGGGCGCCAGGCATTCGCGGCGTGAAACCGGACAACCTGGCGGTCGAAAACGCGTGGACGGTGGAGTTTTCCGACACTCCCGTTCTGCTTTCAGCCGAAATCTCCAAACCCCAGCTCGACAAGGCGCTGCTTCCCAGCGCCATGGCCATCACTGCGCTGAGCGCCGGAGCGGCCAAAAAAGCCCTGGACATGACCATGGAGTGGGTCAACATGCGCGAAGCTTTCGGTCACAAGCTGGCCTCGTTCCAGGTGTTGCAGCATTACCTGACCAACATCGCAATGGACACGGCGGCCACCCGTCACCTGGCTTACTACGGCGCCTGGTCGCTCGTCCACGATGAGGAGAACGCGGCGCGCATCGTGGCCAGCGGCAAGCTCTTCGCTGGTGAATCGTTCGAGCGGATCGCGGGGATATCCCTGCGCATGTTCGGCGGACACGGATTCCTTGAGGATTCCGGAATGCCCTTGTTTTTTCGCAGGGCGAAAGCCTGGCAGCTCTCCATGGGCGGACATCAATTCTGGCGGGACGTCCTGGCGCAAGCGTCGGGTCTGCGCTGGTCGGCAACCGACGGCAAATAAGGAGGCAGCGATGGATTTTTCCCTCACCCCCGAAGAGCGTGAGTTCCAAGCCGAAGTCAGGGCGTTCATCAAGGAACATTTTCGGCCTGAATTCATGATGCGAGAGGGATTGGCCGACACGCCCGGACGCCGTGAATTTGTAGGTCTGCTTGCCAAGCGGGGATGGCTCCGTCTTGGCTGGCCCAAGGAATATGGAGGGATACCCTCAACGCCCATGATGCGCGTGATCCTGAACGAGGAACTGGCCTATGCCGGCGCCCCCAATCTGGGCATCTCCGTGCTGGCCGTGGGGCAAGGAATACTCCACTACGGAACCGAGGAACTCAAGAAGGAATTCCTCGAAGGCATTCTGAACAATGAAATACTCTTTGCCTATGCCTATACGGAACCGCATGCCGGTTCTGACCTCGCCAACCTCAAGACGCGAGCTCACCTGGAAGGTGACGAATGGGTGAT
>Ga0068858_100003115_pt1 | contig 16602 bp, 18 predicted proteins | sample KBSSwiS12_FD_66589 | JGI IMG/M metagenome (GOLD analysis project Ga0068858, IMG submission 66589) | Switchgrass rhizosphere microbial communities from Kellogg Biological Station, Michigan, USA - KBS Switchgrass S1-2 | ecosystem: Host-associated > Plants > Roots > Rhizosphere > Soil ...
AGTTCGCCGCTGTCGGTGTCCATGCGCACGACCGTGTCGCCCGACGCCGCGAGCTGATAGCGTGGCTGATCTTTCGACATGCCCCACGACAAGATGAGCGCCGCGGCGACGATCGCCGCGGGGGTCAACAGATTGGCTCGATTGGCGGCCTGCTCCGACAGTTTTTGATCATCCATTTCAAAACCTCCCTGGCTCGTCGGTCATAGCCGAAGTTTCAATGAAAGAGGCGGTCCGGCCGAAGGGAGAGCCGAACCGCCTCTGGTGCCTCGTCGCTGGGGAGTCCTACGAGGCGGGGGTTCTTACAGATCGATGCCGGCGGCGATCGCTTCCAGCTTGCGGACCCGCTCGCGAAGATCCGCGATCTCGATCCGTCCAGTCGCTGGGGGCAGCGTCTTGTCGGCGGCATCGTGGGTCAGCTCGAAGCGCTTGAGTTCCAGCCAGCCGTTCCAGGCTTTGAGCCCTGTCCAACTCGCGGCGCCGAGGCCGGCGATGATGCTTGCGCTAAGTACACCAATCGAAATCGGGTCCATCACTTATCCTCCTCGCGCAGGGCCTCAATCTCCCGCGCCAGATCTTCATTCTGGGTGTTGATGTGGTGATCGATCGCCATCAGCCGGCGGTCGTTCTCGTCGAGCTCGGTCCGCATCGCGTGGACGGTCGGCTTGCGCTTCGAAACCAGGTCCATGCGATCGAAGTCGCTGAGGTGGCGCTCTCCGGTCATTGCGCGCTTCTTCTGGATGGCGAGAAAGATGCCGACGAGAGCGTAGGCGATGATCGCGGTCGTGAAATCGACCGGCGTCAGCAGCGGTATCGCAATCCATGCGATGCGGATGAAGGTCGGGTCGATCCCCCATTTCGCGCCCAGGGTCGAGCAGACCCCGGCGATCTTCGCGTCCTTGCTGGCGAGCGAATATGGGTAAATCTTACGGGCCATTTCCATCTTCCCTTCCCTCAATTTACGCGCGCTTTCAGCGCGGCTTTCATTGCTTCGAGCTCGCGGTCGACGGCGTGAGACGCCTGGAGCTCATGAATTTCGTCTTCGAGGCTGCTGATTCCAAGCGCCTCGGCGCGGCCTTCGGCAAAATCGGCGCGGCGCTCGAGCAACTCGAACTTGGCAAAGGCGTCGAGCGTCCGGCTGCCGTGCATAATCTCGTTCGTCCTCGCGCGATTGACGGCGCTTTCGAACCGGGCGGCGATCGCGTTCTGGCGAGCGCGAGCTTCGCGCAGCTTGGCCTGGAGCTTGGCGATGTCGGCTTCGTACCCGCGCAGCACCTGCTCAATCTGGTCCATCTCGGCGCCCAGGCTCTCCGCCATGTCGGCGGCCTTCTGGCGCTCGATCAGCGCAGCCTTGGCAAGGTCCTCGCGGTCCTTCGACAAAGCAAGCTCAGCCTTGGCGGTCCAATTGACCTGGATCTCGTCGAGCCGGCCGACAGCGCGCTTCATTTCCTTGATGTCCGCGATCGACCGGGCGGCCGACGCACGAACCTCAACCAGCGTCTCTTCCATTTCGAGGATGATCATCCGGATCATCTTCGACGGATCTTCCGACCGGTCGAGAAGCTCGGTCATGTTCGCCGCGAAGATATCGCGAGCGCGGCTGAACACGGGGCCGCTGAACCAGCTGGCGACCGGCGCTAGGCGCTGGGTCGGCTGCTCGGCTTGCACCTCGTTCAACCGAGGCGTGCGGACCGGAACCTTCGCTTCAAGGACTTCAAGTTCAGGCATTGACGGAAACCTTTACGGGGTTGGCATTGGCCTGGGCCGGGCCGACGGCGGCGCCGACGGTGACCGAGCTCATGGCGAGCGCGGCGGCGATTGCGACCAGCGTGCGTTTGAACTGTGACGACATTTCTCATCTCCCTTTTTGGCCGTCCGGTTTGTCCGTCGGGCCGATGCCAATACCTAATCAAGTATTGTGCCAATCCCGGAAAACTGCGAAAAACGGTCTCGGGATGGGCGAATTGGGAGATTTCGCCAACCAAGAGTTGGGAGGATTCGCCAAGCTGTCGTTGGTGATTCACGCCACGCCCCGCGCGGCGCGCCCGAGCTACTCTGCGGAACTCGAATCTTCGCTCGGCGGCGGGTTCTCGAAATAAGGCTCGACCGTGCCCTGGAGCTTGATCGTCATCGGCTGGCCGTAACGGTCGCGGCTCTTGCCAGCCGCGATCCGGATCCAGCCTTCCGAGATGCAATATTCGATGACGCTGGTTTTTTCCTGGCCGTTGAACTTGATTCCGACTCCGCGGCTCAGCAGGGCCTCGTCGAAATAGTCGCTGCGCGGGTCCAGCGAGAGGCGGTCGGGCGGGGTATCGGATGCGTTCTCGGCCATGTGCAATCCCTAGCTTCGGGCGCGGTTAAGCGTCAACGCGGCCCGGTTCGAGGGTCGATGTAAAGTATACTTGTCATCGCCTGTTGCCGACGCGCCGAGTCGGGTCTAAGCGCCGCGCGGGAGAGGATATGAGCGACAAGGACCCCAGTCTGCGCCGCAATGCGCCGAAGCTCGAGCTACACGTGCCCGAGCCGCCGTTCCGGCCCGGCGATTCGCCCGATTTCTCGTCGCTGAAGATCCCCCCTGCTGGATCGGCGCCGCGTCCCGATACGAGCGCGCCCGCGGCCGAAACACACCCGCTCACGACGGACCTCGTCCGCGTCCTGGGCGAGGACGACAAGGCCGTCGGCCATTGGGACCCGAAGCTCGATCCCGACACCCTGCGCAAGATGCTGCGCGACATGGTCACGGTCAGAATCTTCGATGACCGGATGTATCGCGCGCAGCGCCAGGGGAAGACCAGTTTCTACATGAAGTGCACCGGCGAGGAGGCGATTGCCGTCGCCGCCCAGGCCGCGCTCGACCGCGACGACATGCACTTCCCGACTTACCGCCAGCAGGGGCTGCTCGTCGCGCGCGGCTATCCACTGACGGAAATGATGAACCAGATCTATTCGAACAAGGGCGACAAGCTTCAGGGCCGCCAGCTGCCGATCATGTATTCGGACAAAGCATATGGCTTCTTCTCGATCTCGGGCAATCTCGCGACCCAGTTCCCGCAGGCGGTGGGCTGGGCAATGGCCGCGGCGATCAAGGGCGACAGCCGAATCTGCATGGGCTGGGTTGGCGACGGAGCGACGGCGGAGGGCGACTTCCACAGCGCGATGACCTTCGCGGCGGTCTACAATGCGCCCGTCGTGCTCGCGGTGGTCAACAACCAGTGGGCGATCTCGAGCTTCGCGGGGATAGCCGGCGCGGAGCGCGCAACCTTCGCCCAGCGCGCCGTCGGCTATGGCATCGCGGGCCTGCGCGTCGACGGCAATGACGCGCTCGCCGTTTATGCAGCGGTGAAATGGGCCGCCGAGCGCGCTCGCTCGAACCTCGGCCCGACTCTGATCGAGTTCTTCACCTATCGCTCGGAAGGCCATTCGACCTCCGACGACCCCAGCGGCTACCGCCCGGCCAACGAGGCCAAAGCCTGGCCGCTGGGCGACCCCGTCGAGCGGTTGAAGGCGCACCTCATTGCGATCGGCGAATGGGACGAGGAGCGGCATACGGCGATGACCGCCGAATGCGATGCCGCGGTCCGCGCGGCGCAGAAGGAGTCCGAGAAGCTCGGAATCCTGCCGCAACAGGGCAAGGACAATGTCGGTTCGATGTTCGACGACATCTATGCCGAGGTGCCGTGGCACATCGCCGAGCAGCGCGAGGAAGCGCTGTCCGAAGGGCGCGATTGATGCCGACGATGAACATGATCCAGGCGCTGAACGACGCGCACAAGATCGCCATGCGCAAGGACGAGGACATCGTCGTGTTCGGCGAGGACGCCGGCTATTTCGGCGGAGTCTTCCGAGTCACCGAGGGGCTGCAGAAGGAGTTCGGCAAGACCCGGGTGTTCGACGCCCCGATCAGCGAGGGCGGCATCGTCGCGACGGCGGTCGGAATGGCCTGCTACGGGCTGAAACCCGTGATCGAGATCCAGTTCGCCGATTACATCTATCCAGGCTACGACCAGATCGTCAGCGAGGTCGCCAAGATTCGCTACCGCACGGCGGCCGAGTGGACGATGCCGATGGTAATCCGAACGCCCTATGGCGGCGGAATCTTCGGCGGCCAGACCCACAGCCAGTCGCCGGAATCTTTGTTCACTCACATTGCTGGGCTGAAGGTCGTGATTCCCTCGACGCCCTACGACGCCAAGGGCCTGCTGATCGCCGCGATCGAGGATCCCGACCCGGTGATCTTCTTCGAACCCAAGCGGATCTACAACGGACCGTTCGACGGCCACCACGACCGGCCCGTGAAACCCTGGTCCAAGCATCCGGCGAGCGAGGTTCCGGAAGGCCATTACGCCGTGCCGCTGGGCAAGGCAGCGGTGGTCCGCGAGGGCGCCGAACTCACCATCCTTACTTACGGTACCATGGTCCACGTTGCGCTCGCCGCTGTCGAGGAACGTGGGATCGATGCCGAGGTGATCGACCTGCGCACGCTGGTCCCGCTCGACATCGAGACCATCGAGCGATCGGTCGAAAAGACCGGCCGCTGCCTCGTCGTCCACGAGGCCCCGCGCACGTCCGGCTTCGGCGCGGAACTCGTGAGCCTGGTGCAGGAGCGCTGCTTCTATCACCTCGAGGCTCCGGTAGAGCGGGTCACCGGATGGGACACCCCCTACCCGCACGCGTACGAATGGTCCTATTTCCCCGGCCCGAAGCGCATGCGGAAAGCGCTAGAAAAGGTCATGGCTGACTGATGGCTCGCTACGAATTCAAGCTGCCCGACATCGGCGAAGGCATTGCCGAGGCCGAGATCGTCGCCTGGCACGTCAAAGTCGGCGACACGATCGCCGAGGACCAGCAGATCGCCGACATGATGACCGACAAGGCGACAGTCGAAATGGAAAGTCCCGTCGCGGGCAAGGTGATCGAGCTCGCGGGCGAGGTTGGCGACCAGATCCCGATCGGCTCAGTGCTCGCGGTGATCGAGACCGAGGGGGCCGATCGTGCCGCCGAACCGGCCGACGACAGCACAGACGAGAGGCCGCTCGCCGACGGCGCGATCGAAGCAACGCCGGAGCAGGCAGAGGAAATTCCGGTCGTCGCGGCGGACGTCGAAGCGGAACAGCCCAAGCCAGTTCCGTCGCCACGCGTCGAGCCTGAAGTCGCCGAAAAGGAGCCGGCGCGCGCCCACGTTCTCGCCTCGCCGGCCGTCCGCGCCCGCGCTCGCGACCTCGGCATCGACCTCGCCCAGGTGAAGACGGCATCGGACCGGATTCGCCACTCCGACCTCGATGCCTACCTTCTCTACAGTGGCGGCACGGTTACGGCCCGCGGCACCGCTGCGCCGCGCAAGGACGAGGCGATCAAGGTGGTCGGCCTGCGCCGCAAGATCGCCGAGAATATGCAGGAGGCGAAGCGCCGGATTCCGCATTTCACCTTGGTCGAGGAATTCGACGTCACCACGCTCGAGGAAACGCGCGCGATGATGAACCGCGATCGCGGTTCCAACCCCAAGCTGACGCTTCTGCCCTTCCTGATTACGGCAATGGCGCGTGCTTTGCCCGAATGGCCGATGCTGAATGCAACCTACGATGACGACGCGAACGTCATCACCCGCCACGGCGCGCTTAACCTCGGCATGGCGACGCAGACGCCCAATGGCCTGATGGTTCCGGTGATCCGCGACGCGCAAAGCTTGAGCGTTTGGCAGATCGCTTCCGAGATCCTGCGGCTCGCCGACGCTGCGCGCAGCGGCAAGGCGTCACGCGAGGAGCTGACGGGATCGAGCATCACCTTGTCTTCGCTCGGCCCGATGGGCGGCATTACCTCGACCCCGGTCATCAACCGCCCGGAGGTTGCGATCATCGCGGTCAACAAGGTCGAGGAGAAAGTCGTCGTCATCGACGGCGAGCTCGAAGTGAGAAAACGCATGAACCTGTCGCTGTCGTGCGATCACCGGGTCGTCGACGGCTGGGACGCGGCGAGTTTCATGCAGGCCTTGAAGGGCTATATCGAGAACCCGCTTCGGTTGTTGTCGGCGTAGGCGCCCGCTTTGCTGGCCGCTTGGAGCCCACCCGGCATAGTTGCAACAAGTTCATGAGGCCTCCAACCGCCGTACAGGCCGCTCCGTCCATCTAATCAAACTCGCCCGGAAGTTTCCGGAGGTCAGACCAGGAAATCGGGAGGAGCGGCGTTTCAGTGAATATGCCCGGCGCGACGGGTTTCAGCCGCCTCAACGATCGCAAGGTGTTGCTGGCTCAGGCCATGATGACTGCGCTGGGACTAGCGCTTGCCCTGTGGCGCGCAGCGGGCTCGAACCTGCTACGCTCGGACAGTCCTTCCTACCCATACCTCGATCCATCGAGGACGATCGGCTACCCCGCATTCCTGTCGTTCGTCCGGCTCGTTACCGGGCACGTGGCCTGGGCCGTGCCGGTGCAAATGACCCTGCTCGCCGCAGCGCTGCTGACCCTCGGGTGGAGCTTTCACAGGTTCAGCCGCCGGCCCCTGCTCTCGCTTGCATTTCAAGCGCTGCTCATCGGTTCGCCGGTGATGTGGAAGATATCCGCCCTGATCATGACGGAGGCCTTGGCGACGGCGTGCGTCGCACTCTGGTGCGCGCAGCTTTTGCGAATGCTCAAGGCTCCGTCACGCAGCGGGACCGTCCTGCTCGTCGCAGCCTCCGTCGTCGGCACGATCATTCGACCCTCGCTCGCGGCCCTATTCGTCGCGACAGCCCTGTTCGAGCTGGCGGTGGGTTCAAGAACCGGGCGTGGCCGAACATTGGTAGTGATTGGTGCAGGCATGCTTGCCGCGTGGGTAGCAACGCCGCTGGGTCTCTATCTGGTCAACGGGGCGGCGACGACCTCCAGCCCGCTCGCGCGTGGCGTTCTCCAGCACACCTTGTTCTGCTCGCCGGGAGGCATGGTCCGGGACGCCGACGCGAAATTCGTCGAATTGAACGCGAGCCCGGTGCGGCAATATGTCGAAACCGCCCCGCCCAACATCCTTCCCGACCTCAAGAGAATCTACAGCGGCGAGCTGCGGTTTGGTCTGATCATCCCTGCGCTTGGCGAAATGCACAAACTGGAATCCGGTTGGCAGACAGACCCGATCATAGCCAGGGTCGCAAAGGAGCGAGTCGAGGCCAATCCGATGTGTTACGCCAAAAGCGTCATCGCGGCCGATTTTCGAATGGCCACATATGGCGTAGCGCGATCACCCGGCGTGGCGAACAGGATTCGCGACTTCATTGCGGCGCATCCGCCGGTGCGCGTGCCGGCTGCACCGTTATTACCGCGCGATCGGCGAGATTCGCTCAAGGCAGCGAACGAATTTCACGAGCCGCCGCCGTTCCCGCTCCCTCCCGCAATGCCGTTCAAGGTGACCGACAAAAGTCCGCTCCTTTTGATTTTGATCACGCGCCTCCTCTTCAGCGGCGCGGCATTGCTCGGATTGTTGTCCGTCTTCGCGCTGGCGATCAGACCCAAGATCGCGTTGCGTGATTGGAACAGCGTTGCGGGCATGGCAGCGCTGGGCGCCGCCTTCCACGGCATGATCGCCATTACGGCGATCGTGGAACTCGGACTGACGCGTTACACTGTTCCCGTCTGGCCGGTCGTATGCACTCTGCTTGGAATTGCCGTCCTGGGCCCATTCGGAACCCACTCTTGGCAAAGAGATCCGGCGCTCCCCTAGGAGGGCGCAGGATCTCCCTGGCGGCGGCGGGAAGGGAGCGGGGAAGCCGCCGCCGACAAATTCAGGCTGCCAGCCGGACGGTTTCACCAAGCGCTTGGCCGATCGAAGTTTCGCGCTGCTCGGGGCTGACGCTGAGCCCGTCTGCAATGACGAACTCGGGCTCGATGCCGATGAAATTGAACACGCCGGTGAGATAGGATTCGAGATGCTCGAGTGCGCTCGCCGGAGATCCCTCGTCGTAGAAGCCGCCGCGCGCCAGCGCGACGATCACGCGCTTGCCCTTGGCCAGACCCTCCGGCCCGCTCTCGGTGTAACGGAAGGTCTTTCCGGCGATCACGATCCGGTCGATCCACGCCTTGAGCTGGGTCGGCAGCGTGAAATTGTACATGGGCGCGCCGATCACGATCGTGTCGGCCGCAAAGAACTCGTCGATCACCGAAGTGTCGGCGAAAGCATCGAGAGTCAGGTGCGGCAGAGCGTTCGCGGCGAGATCGCGATAGACGACCTCCTCACCCCACTGAGCAACCTTGAGCTGGTCGACGATCTTCGCGCTGATCGCGCGGCTGGCACTGTTTTCGCCATTGATGCTGGCGTCGAGATGCAGGATGGTCACTAATGCCTCCTTAGTATTGATTTGTTACCGAGGCACGCTAAATAACCATCATCGAATCACCCGCAAGAACGCACTTTTTTGTGCCGGACGAACAAATTTGTGGCGTGGGAACAGCGAGGTAACCGAGCGATGAAAGACCCGACCAACCCCGTATGCCGAGTGATCAGCACCCTGCTGTCGCGCATCGGCGACAAGTGGACCGTGCTCGTCGTCACCACCTTGGCCGGCGGCAGCAAGCGCTTCAATGAGCTCCGGCGTGAGATTCCGACGGTCTCGCAGCGCATGCTGACCTTGACCCTGCGCAACCTCGAACGCGACGGGCTCGTCAGCCGGACGGTGACTCCGACGATCCCTCCCAGGGTCGATTATGAGCTCACCGAGCTCGGCAATTCATTGGTCGGACCGCTTCGCGGCATCGAAACGTGGGCGCTCGAGCATGTTGAAGACATCCACGACGCGCATTCCCGCTTCGATGCGGAGCATGACAAGGCCGAAGCAGCTTAGGATTTTCGCACGCGCATGAAGCCGCTAGGGGCCGGGGGATGCTGAAGCCCGTCACCACCGACATCGAAGCGCTCAAGACTCTCGAAGAGAGACTCCGGTGGTTATCCGCCTGGACCATCCATCATGCGAACCACATCCGGCCGAATGACGACGGGTTGAAGGTCGGCGGGCACCAGGCGAGCTGCGCGTCCATGACGGCGATCATGGCCGCGCTTTATTTCCATTCGCTCGGGCCGAACGATCGCGTCGCGGTCAAGCCGCACGCCGGCCCGGTCCTCCACGCGATCCACTATCTGCTCGGAAGCCAATCCCGCGAAGCGCTCGAAAACTTCCGCGGGCTGGGCGGCGCGCAATCCTACCCCAGCCGGACGAAAGACAAGATTCCCGTCGATTTCTCGACCGGCTCCGTCGGCCTCGGTGTGGCCATCACTTTGTTTGCAAGCCTGGTCCAGGATTACCTGACCGCTCACGGCCGAATGAACGCCGATGACCGCGGCCGCTTCGTTGCGCTGATCGGCGATGCCGAGCTCGACGAAGGCAATATCTACGAAGCGATCATCGAGGGCGCGAAGCACGACGTGCGCAACCTGTGGTGGATCATCGATTATAATCGGCAGAGCCTCGATGCGACCAGCGCCGACCGAATGTTCGAGCGGTTCGATGAAATCTTCCGAAGCTGCGGCTGGCGCGTCGTCGAACTCCGATACGGCAAGAGACTTGAGGATGCGCTCAACGCCAATCCAAAGCTGAAGGGCTGGTTCGAGCGGCTCTCCAACGCGGAGCTTTCAGCGCTTCACTACCAGGGCGGCGCCGTTTGGCGTTCGCGGATCGAAGCCGGTGTCGGAAAATCCGCGGCGGCGTTCCTGAAGCAGCACGACGATGCGGCGCTCGCATCACTGTTCACCGACCTTGGCGGCCATTGCATGGAAACTTTGGTCGAAGCCTTCGACGCCGCTGATGACGACGTCCCGACCTTGTTCATTGCCTGGACGATCAAGGGCTACGGCCTGCCCTTCGCCGGCCATAAGGACAATCATGCCGGCCTTATGAACCCGACTCAGATGGCCGCATGGCGCGAGGCGATGGGCGTTCGCGAAGGCCATGAATGGGATCCGCTCGAAAGCGTTGGCGACAATGCGCGGCCTGGCGCCGAGGCTGTGCTGGAGCGGAGCCGGATCGCGCTCGAGAAACGTGACCGCAGCTTCGGCACCGTCTCCGTTCCGGCAATTCCGGCGCCGACGGGCGACGAACAATCGACTCAAGCCGCGTTCGGCCGGATCCTGCTCGACCTGTCCAAGGCGGGAGGCGAATTGGCCGATCGCATCGTGACGACGTCGCCGGACGTGACCGTTTCGACGAACCTCGGCGCATGGGTCAACCAGCGCGGATTGTTCCGCAGGGCCGAAATCGCCGATATTTTCGCAAAAGAAAAAATTGCATCGACACAAAAATGGTCGGCAACAAATAAAGGCCAACATATCGAGCTTGGGATCGCGGAATCCAATCTTTTCCTCATGTTAGCCGCAGCCGGCCTGTCCGGCGACCTGTTCGGAGAACGCCTCTTCCCGATCGGAACGCTCTACGACCCCTTCATCGCTCGCGGCCTCGATGCGCTGAACTATGCCTGTTACCAGGACGCGCGTTTCCTGCTCGTCGCGACCCCGAGCGGGATCACGCTCGGCCCGGAAGGTGGCGCTCACCAGTCGATCAACCCGCCGCTCATCGCGCTCGGACAGCCGGGCCTGCGCCATTACGAGCCCGCTTACGCCGACGAGCTCGCGGCCATGATGGAAGAAGGGTTCCGCCTGATCGACGACCCCGATGGCGAAAGCACCTACCTCCGCCTGTCGACCCGCGGTATCCGCCAAGTCGAACGGACCGACGACACCTGGCGCGATGGAGCGCTGGCCGGCGGCTATTGGCTCCGCGAACCGGGTCCGAACGCCGAGGCCGCGATCGTTGCCATGGGCGCGGTCATGCCGGAGGCCCTCGCGGCCTGGGAGGAACTTCGCGGCGACATTCCGGATCTCGGGCTGCTCGCGGTCACCTCGCCCGACCTGCTTCACCGCGGCTGGACGGCGGCGCAGGCGGCGCGGTGGGGCGGCGAACGCAAGCCCAGCCACGTCGAACAGCTTCTGTCGCGTCTCGCCCCCGCGGCCGGCCTCGTCACTTTGGCCGACGCCGCGCCCGCTTCGCTGTCCTGGCTGGGCGGGGTGCTCGGCCAGCGCGTCGCTCCGCTTGGGGTCGAAAAGTTCGGCCAGACGGGCAGCCTCACCGATCTCTACGCCGCCTATCGTCTCGACGGCGATGCGATCACCGAGGCCGCGGCGGAAATTTTGCTTCCATTTCGGATGTAAAATCCTTTGTTTACACGTCCTTGACTATGTCCGCCCCGAACCAGGGGACGGAATTGAAACCAGACCTCTATCTTGGCGCACCCGCGCATCTGCGGCAGTCCCGCTGCGACGCGATCCAGGCGCAATATCGCGCGGAAGCGCAGGAGCGCTCGTCGACGGCCCGCGCCCCGGAACGCCGCTCGATCCGGCGCGACCCACCGCCGCGGCCGCCCGCGCTCATCCCAACCGACGACCCTTTGCAGCTCCGTCTCGCCGAAGAACTTGAATATGCCCGGCGGATGCTCGACCAGATGGGCGATACCCTGTCGGCCGATCCCATGGTCGTCGGCCGGCACGTGACGTCGCTTCAGACCGTCGATATCGTCGGGCAAATCCTTGGCCATGTCGCGAACGTGACCCGATCGAGCGACCCGAACGGTGCCGTCGAGCGCATCGGCATGTGCGAACTCAAGGCCCGCCTCACCCGAAGCAGAATCGACTGACTTTGCTTTGCCGGGCGGGCGCTCTAGAGCGGACGCATGCCCGGGCGCTATTTCGACGAGTGGCAGGTGGGCGACCGCGTCGCCCATGCGATCACCCGAACGGTCACCGAGACCGACAACATCCTCATCACCACGCTGACCCACAATCCGCAGCCGCTTCACCTCGACTATGAAGCGGCGGCGAAGTCGGAATTCGGCAAACCGCTCGTCAACAGCTGCTTCACGTTCAGTTTGCTGATCGGAATCAGCGTCCATGACACGACGCTCGGCACGCTCGTCGCCAATCTCGGCTACGACAAGGTCGTTTTCCCCAAGCCGGTGTTCGCCGGCGACACACTTCGCTGCGAAAGCGAATGCATCGACCTGCGCGAAAGCAAGTCGCGGCCGAACGCCGGGATCGTCACCTGGGCGCTGCGTGCCTTCAACCAGCGCGATGAGCTGGTGTGCGAATGCACGCGCACCGCGCTTCTCCAGAAGCAACCATGAGCGAGGCTCGCAGCTGGCTGTTCGTGCCGGCGGACAGCGAGAAGAAGATCGGCAAGGCGATCGACAGCGAGGCCGATGCGATCATCTTCGATCTCGAGGACAGCGTCGTCCCCGCACAGAAAGCGGCCGCGCGCGATATCCTTAAGGCCCTGCCCGGACGCAAGGGCGGCCCCCAATGGTGGGTGCGGATCAACCCGCCCGGGTCCGAGTTCCACAAGGACGATCTCGAACTGCTCGGCATCGGCGACATCCACGGCATCGTGCTCCCCAAAGCGGAGAGTGGCGCCGACGTCATGGAGCTTTCGCACCGCACGGGCACGATCCCCGTCCACGCGATCGTCACCGAGACCGCGGCGAGCCTGTTCGGCCTCCTTTCCTATCGCGACCCGACCCTGCCGCTGGCTGCGATGAGCTGGGGCGCCGAGGATCTCTCGGCCGCGCTTGGCGCCGCATCCAAATATGACGCCGACGGAAATCTCAGCTTCACTTATCGGCTCGCGCGTTCGCTGTGCCTTGCCGGAGCGGTTGCGGCGGGTGTGCAGCCCGTGGACGGGGTCTTCGCCGACTTTCGCGATGACGAGGGCCTGAAGCGCGAATCCGAGGCCGCCGCGCGCGAAGGCTTCACCGGCAAGCTTGCGATCCACCCGGCGCAGGTGCCGATCATCAATGCCGCCTTCACGCCCTCGGATGACGATGTGCGGCACGCCGAAGCGATCGTCGCCGCATTCGAGGCACATCCCGACGCGGGCGTGTTGAGCGTCGACGGCAAAATGGTCGATCGCCCGCATCTCGTGCAGGCCAGACGCATATTGGAACGATCACGATAGGAGGCTTTCATGGCGACCACCGCAGAACCCGGCCAATCGACCACTCTGGAGTTCGCCAACAAGCCGACCCCCGCCAAGGGTTGGGGCACCGACGCTCCCGATCAGCCGCTTCGCCCGATGGAGTTCGAACGCCGCGCGCTCCGGCCCGATGATATCGCGATCAAGATCACTTACGCCGGCATTTGCCATTCGGACTTGCACACTGTCCGGGGCGACTGGAGCGGCACCGTCTATCCCTCGATTCCGGGCCACGAGATCGTCGGCCGGGTGACAGCGATCGGCAGCGAAGTCACCCGTCACCAGGTCGGCGATACGGTCGCGGTCGGCTGCATGGTCGACAGCTGCATGGCGTGCGACCAGTGCCTCGCCGGATGGGAGGTCTTTTGCCGCGAGGGCTGCACCCAGACCTACAACAGCCCGGACCGGCACACCGGCGAGAACACCAAGGGCGGCTACACCGACCATATCGTCGTGCGCGATCACTTCGTCCTCAAGGTTCCGGACGGCATGGACGAATCACGGGTCGCGCCACTGCTGTGCGCGGGGATCACGACCTATTCCCCGCTCCGCCAGTACAAGGTCGGCCAGGGCAGCAAGGTCGCGGTGATCGGGCTCGGCGGGCTCGGCCACATGGGGGTGAAGCTCGCGGCGGCGATGGGCGCACATGTCACCATGATCACTACGACGCCGTCCAAGGGTGATGACGCGCGCGAGCTTGGCGCGCACGACGTGATCATCTCCACCGATCCGAAACAGCTCGCAGACGCTTCGACCCGCTTCGACTTCATCCTCAACACCATCCCGGTCAGCCACGAGATCGATCCCTATCTCGACCTCCTCGGCCGCTCGGGACGAATGGTCATCGTCGGCGCGTTGAACGAAATGCCCGGTTTCGCCGGGCGCAACCTCATCTGGTGGAACCGGGCGGTCGGCGGCTCGGCCATCGGCGGCATTCCCGAAACGCAGGAGATGCTCGATTATTGCGCGGCGGAAGGAATCTATCCGGATGTCGAATTCATCGGCATGGACCAGGTGAACGAAGCCTATGAGCGCCTCTTGAAGAACGACGTCCGCTATCGCTTCGTCATCGATATGAGCAGGGGATTGTGAGCGAGGCGGTTTACCCGATCCCCGAGGGCTTTGATGCGAGAATCGGCCCGCTCGAGCTTGCCGAGCTAAACGATCTCGTTGATTCCGATCCCGAGCGCTTCTGGCTCGACCAGGCGAAGCGGCTGACCTGGAACAAGGCGCCGACGAAAGCCGGCGACTGGTCGTTCGACGAGGCGACATTCGGCATCAAATGGTTTGCCGACGGCGAGCTGAACCTCTCGGTCAATTGTCTCGACCGGCACTTGGCCGAGCATGGCGATCGCACAGCGCTCATCTTCGAGCCCGATGAACCAGGCACCGGCCACGGCTGGACCTACCGCCAGCTTTACGAGGAAACCTGCCGCCTCGCGAACCTGCTGAAATCGCGCGATATCAAGCGCGGCGACCGGGTCATGATCTACATGCCGATGATCCCCGAAGCCGCGGCCGCGATGCTCGCCTGCGCGCGGATCGGAGCGATCCATTCGGTCGTGTTCGGCGGCTTCTCTCCCGAAAGCCTGCACGGCCGGATCGTCGATTGCCACGCCTGCGCCGTGATCACCGCCGACGAGGGTGTCCGCGGCGGCAAGAAAATCCCGTTGAAGCGCAATGTCGATACCGCGCTCGAGCAGCGCGACGTACCAACGGTGATCGTCGTCACCCGCACCGGCGCCGACGTTCCGATGAAGGACGGCCGCGATATCTCATACTCAGCCGTCCGCGACGGCCTGGCGACGGATTGCGAACCGGAAGTGATGAGCGCCGAGGATCCGTTGTTCATCCTCTACACGTCCGGCTCGACCGGAAAGCCCAAGGGCGTCGTCCATACGACCGGGGGCTATGCTCTCTGGGCCGCGACGACATTCGACTGGGTGTTCGATTATCGGCCAGACGACATTTTCTGGTGCACCGCCGACATCGGCTGGATCACCGGCCATTCCTATGTCGTCTACGGTCCGCTGATGAACCGAGCGACGAGCGTGATGTTCGACGGAGTGCCCAACTATCCGGATTGCGGGCGCTTTTGGGAGACGGTCGACCGGCTGGGGGTCACCATCTTCTATACCGCCCCGACAGCGATCCGGGCGTTGATGCGCGACGGCGACGAGCCGGTGAAGCGCCATTCGCGCAAATCGCTGCGACTGCTCGGAACGGTCGGCGAGCCGATCAACCCCGAAGCGTGGGAATGGTATTGGCGGGTGGTCGGCGACGGACGCTGTCCGGTGGTGGACACCTGGTGGCAGACCGAGACCGGCGGAATCCTCATCTCGCCCTTCCCCGGCGCGACCGAAATGAAACCGGGAAGCGCGACGATGCCACTACCGGGTGTGAAACCGCTTCTCGTCGACGCCAATCATCAGGTCCTTGAAGGTACAGCGAGCGGAAATCTGTGCATTTCCGCCTCCTGGCCCGGCCAGATGCGCACCGTCTGGGGCGACCACGAGCGTTTCTTCCAGACATATTTCACCGCCTACCCAGGCCTGTATTTTACCGGCGACGGCTGCCGCCGCGACGAGGACGGTTATTATTGGATCACCGGCCGGGTCGACGATGTGATCAACGTTTCCGGCCACCGTATCGGCACCGCGGAGGTCGAGAGCGCGCTCGTCGCCCATCCGAAGGTCGCCGAGGCGGCCGTTGTCGGCTTTCCCCACGACATCAAGGGACAGGCGATTTACGCTTATGTGACGCTCAACGTGGGTGAGGAGGGCTCGGACGAGCTGCGCAAGGAGCTCAACCAGCAAGTCCGTTCGGAGATCGGCGCATTGGCGGCGCCCGAGAAGATCCACTTCACCCCCGCTTTGCCCAAGACCCGATCGGGAAAGATCATGCGCCGAATCCTGCGCAAGATCGCGGAAGGCGCGAACGAGGGTTTCGGCGATACGTCGACCCTCGCCGACCCGAGCGTCGTCGACGCGCTGCTCGCCGGACGGCAATGACTCTCGTCGCCGCTGCCGCAATGGCGCTCGCCGGAGCGGCCACCGCGCCGACGCCCGCGCTCGACATGACGGCCTTCTTCTCCGGCCGCACCCATACCGAAAACGTCCTCAAGATCGTCTTCAAGCGTCCCGCAAGATTGGTCGTCGACAGCGTCGGCGGTCGAGGCGATCGCGGCGACTTCGTCCTCCTCGACACCGTTCGCGAAGAGGGTAAGCCGGTCCGCGAGCGGAAGTGGATCATGCGACCGGTAGGTCCTAACCGGTTCACCGGAAGCCTGACCGACGCGACCGGCCCCGTCGATGTGACGGTGAGCGGCCGGCAGGCGGTTATCCGCTACACGATGAAAGGGGGGTTGAAGGTCGTCCAGCAAATGGAGTTGCAGGCGGACGGGCGGACGCTTTCCAACCACGTCGACGTTCGCAAGTTCGGCCTCAAATTCGCAAGCGTCGACGGGACCGTCCGCAAGCTGGACTGATCGGACGGCGCTGCTATCCCTCCCATCGGGAGAGAATGATGGCCACAGTCGCTGAACCGCACCACCACAAGCCCTGGCCGATGGCCCGCGTGGTCATCGCTTCATCCGCGGGTACCGCGTTCGAATGGTACGATTTCTTCATCTT